>Ga0209893_1000024_pt1 | contig 44462 bp, 31 predicted proteins | sample GWRWT3_25Nov14_FD_187190 | JGI IMG/M metagenome (GOLD analysis project Ga0209893, IMG submission 187190) | Sand microcosm microbial communities from a hyporheic zone in Columbia River, Washington, USA - GW-RW T3_25-Nov-14 (SPAdes) (version 2) | ecosystem: Engineered > Artificial ecosystem > Sand... | reverse complement strand
TATCCGCAGGACCAGCTCATTGCGCTGCGCCGCCAGAATGCTGACGCCGCAGCAACTGCCCCCATCGCAATCGGCGTCGATCTCTCATCTTTGAACTTTCGCTATGTGATCGAGGGGGACACTCCGCCCTGGCGGCCGCTGCGCGCCTTCGACGATGGGCGCCAGGTCTTCATCGAGTTTCCGCGCGGCATCGGTCAGGGCGAGATGCCGCCGCTGTTCGTGACCGGACCGGAAGGCAACATCTCCGAACTGGTGAACTACCGGGTGCGCGGCAATTACATCATCGCCGACCGGCTGTTTGCTGCCGCCGAACTACGCTTTGGCTCTGATCACAGCCAGAACCATGTTCGCATCGTGCGTGCTGATGGGAGGCCGGCGTCGTGAACGACGATCAGACTACGGATGAAATGCCGCTGACAGGCAGCGGGCCCAACAACACGAACGATGCCCCGATGCGGCTCCGGGCGGAAGCGCCGCGCGTCACCCGTCTGTCGCGCAAGGTATTGGCCGGTCTCGGCGTCATCGCCGGCGCCGGAATTGGCGGCGCGCTGATCTTCGCCCTGCAGGGGCGCGGTGATAACCCCGCTCCCGCCGAACTGTTCAGCACTGAGAACCGCGCCCCGGCGGACGGCTTGCAACGGCTGCCGCGGGATTATTCCGGCGTGCCGCAGTTGGGTCCGCCGCTGCCGGGCGATCTCGGGCGGCCGATTGTCAGCGCTCGGGAACGCGGCCAGCCTGTTCCCCTGACCGGACCGCAACCCGTTCCCGGCGTCAGCACCGGGGAACAGCACCGGCTTCAGGAGATTGAGGCGGCCCGGGTCAGCAAGCTATTCGCCAGCACCGAGACACGAACCAGTACATCGGCTCCAGCCGCGCTTCCCGTTGCCATACCCGAAGCTATCCTCAACCTAGGCAGCCTCGGCCTTGCGCCGCAGCCGGCGACGCCAACCGCGCAGGACCGCCAGATCGCTTTCATCAACGCTCCCGTAGATCGCCGCACCGTGGCGTCTGATCGAATCGCTGCGCCGCCCTCGCCCTATGTGGTGCAGGCGGGCGCCGTCATCCCGGCGGCGCTCATTACCGGCATCCGCTCCGATCTGCCCGGTCAGATCACCGCGCAGGTGACAGAAAATGTCTATGACAGTCCCACGGGGCGGTTGTTGCTCATTCCGCAGGGCACGCGGCTGATTGGCGAGTACGACAACAGCGTCGGCTTTGGCCAGCGCCGGGTGTTGCTGGTCTGGAACCGGCTGATATTTCCGGACGGAAAATCCATCGTTCTTGAGCGCCAGCCGGGCTCGGATTCGCAAGGCTATGCCGGGCTTGAAGACGGCGTCGACTATCACTGGCGGGATCTCGCCAAAGCGGCGGCGCTCTCGACGCTGCTCGGCGCCGGCGCGGAGCTTGCCGCCGATGACAGCGATCGTCTGGTCAGCGCCATTCGCGGCGGCGCGCAGGACACGATCAACGACGCCGGCCAGCAGATTATCCGCCGCCAGCTTTCCATCCAGCCGGCGCTCACCATCCGGCCAGGATTTCCCGTGCGCGTAATCGTCACCCGCGATCTTGTGCTCGAACCCTATCAAGGCTGAGGAACAACAGATGGCCAAGTTGAAACTGGGCGCACTTGCCGACGACAGACCGGTGAAGCTCACCATCGAGCTTCCGGCTGCCGTGCATCGTGATCTTGCCGCCTATGCGGCCGCGCTGGGACATGAGACCGGTCAACCAGTCAATGATCCGGCGAAGCTCATCGCGCCAATGCTGGCGCGGTTCATCGCCAGCGACCGCGCCTTCGCAAAGATACGGAACGTCAAGAAGCGCCTTCCGGCAAATGCGGCTTCGGCCGCACCTCCAGCAACGACCGAGCCAGACTGAGTAAGCGCCACGGCAGCACCGGATTGTCATCCGTGTAACAGTTGGAAGTAGCCAATCATACCACTGGAATAGACATATATGTCAGATCGCCAACTCATCCCTACGTTGTTATTTAAATAAGCTCGCCAATTCATTGGCCATGGTTGGAACGAGCAAGCCACGATCCAAAAACAGGTTCCTCATTTCACAACTTGTTTCAGCGATGAGCAGGCATCCGTGGCAGGCAGCACCGTGAGTCGCCCGATCGCCGCTTCTATCATCTGGTTCGTGATCTGCACAAACCGGGTCGTTTGAGCAAATTCTCAGCCGCTCTAAGGCGTTCTTAAGGATGTGCGCGAATCTTGGAGTTGTCGCGACGAGACCACCGAGGGTTCCTTGGGCACCAGTGCTGGCAGTGTAGATCAGAACGCCGCAACGGTCGAAGTCGCCGTCTCCGGGTGAATTCGATAGTGCGTAAACTCGCTCTTTCAGAGAGCTTGCAGGATATCCGCAGTCCAACGCGATCTCGGCCATAAGCGCGTGCGAGATGCTATGAAGGAGTACAAACGGGGTGCCAGGGTACGATGGTGCTTTGCCAGCGAAACGCGTTTGCCAATGACCATAACCTGCAAGAAGTTTCACATGGCGATTCGTAGTAGACTCTTTCAGAAGCCATTGTCTGATAGCCCCCTCGTCAAAATGTATGAAAATTCCTTCCCCAAACTGCTCAATCGCAGGTAGCCAGTCGGCGTCACGCGAGATTGGAGCACCGCGAACGCTCAATTGAACGTCTTCAATGTCTCCATCCGCTCCGGATGGCGCTGCTTCAAACCTTGTGAACCCGTAAAGGCACGAGACCTCCCTCAAGCGATGGACGGCGACGAGATTTTTGATTGTAGTGAGGTGAATCTCTACATCTGGATCTGCCCATACTTCACGTGGAAGAGTTTGAGCGTAGAGCTTTGCAGCAAGGTGATTGTGGCCAATTTCTGGGCGACCGCTCGCAAAAGTATCGAATTCTGACAGTTTCGGCGACCGGTTAGCTTCAATCTTTGCCCCGACTCGAATCCGCTGCAGGCGATCAAAAATTTCTCCATCCAAATAGGAGCCGAGTGAGGCCGAAACCTTCGGATTAAACCGCTTGGCTTGCGCAACATCTTGGACTGACTGAACCCCAGCCAAATCTCCGGATATCTCGTCAACGAGCTGTGTAAGCTCATCTTCTTCGGTTGGCAGCGATATAACCGTAAGGACCTGCGGAAAATAAGTATTTGTTGCTGTGCGGGTCAATAATTTCAGATTATCGCCACATCCATCGGGGTCTTTGTCGAGCAGCCAGGGACGTTCACCACGACATTTGCCTAGTCGACCAGGCTGAAATGTTTCCTGAAGCGAGAGGCGGCGTCCACAACCGCAAACAATGCTCGTGTCGGCAGGGTCCGCACTTGTACCTTTCTCCTCTATCCACATCGGCTCATGGCATGGAACAGAACTATGGACCACCCACCGCCATTCGATGTCTTGGAGGTGTCCCTTATCGCATGCGCAGACAAAGCGGATCGGTGTTACTTCACTCTTACGCCCGTCATCGAATTCAAACCTACGCCGCCCCTTACTGTCCAGGTCTTGCCAACGCACCAGTCTCCGTCTCCGCGTTGTCTTAGTGCCGGACGTATTCATCTCCACCTGCTCGCAAATAAACCAGATCGGAAAGATAGGCGCAGCGACCCCGCGGAGACCGCTGTCTTGAGTACCACCTGATGTGGGGGGTGTGCGCAACGAAAGACTTGCAGCTGGATCGAGACGCCCTTGCTCCTTGAGAATCTGTTCCAAGCGCATTGTCAGGCGCGGTTCCGGAATTGTCATGAAGGCATTGCCCCTCATGTCCCACTGCTCGAGCCCACCAACTATAACCGACCTTGTTGGCAGGTCGATCATCGCCCCGGGACCAAAAGTCGAAATCAATTGGCTTAGTCGCAGGGCGTTCTTGGTCATGCAAGGTCATCCGCGTTGGCGATCATTTTACCGTTCGGATCTCTGACTTTAATGGCGACGTTTAGTTCCACGTCTCTCATGGAACGGCCCGCCACAAAGCGCCGGTGGGGCTCTGACAGGTTGCCAATTTCTGGTTCGAGGGGCATATGAAGCAGCCGGTGAGGACTCTTCTTCTTCGAATAGGCAAAAGAATTGCCGCCGGCTGACTGCTCATCTGCAGTCGCAACCCAAGCGTCGAGAATATCGTCAATGAGCGCAGAGAGCGAGGCGCGACCGCCCGCGATCATGCGCTCAGGGGCCCGTGCGATGATTGTATCGCGTACTTCGGCGCGTATCTCGATGTTATTTTTTAATTCGTTCACCGCAGTTTCGGGGGTAAAGCTTCCATCTAAATGCCGCACCGCAGCTACCACGACGGCGGCCAGCGCCCGATCCAACGCCCGCGCAGCCCACGGAGTGACGCTCGTCGCTTCGACCGCGCGATAGAACGTTCGGTGGAACTGTCCGAACTGCTCGAAGTGCATTCGGTCACGAGGCTTGTGTAGATTCAGCACCGCCAGAACGAGGCCCGGTCGTGAATGGTCCCGCCCGACACGACTAGTTGCCTGAATGTATTCGGCTGCAGTTTTTGGTTGTCCCTGAACGACCATGAGTCCAAGCCGGGTGATATCGAGACCAACTGAGATCATGTTGGTAGCAAGAGCAACATCTACAGTCTCGGCGCTCCGGCCGAAAATAGCCTCGAGGCGTTGCTTCGCTTTTGCTACCTCGTCAGTCGAAACGCGAGAGGTCAATTCCAGGGGCTCTTTGATCTTCCTATCAGCGAAGGGGTTATCAGTTGGATGCACTCTTCGACGCTGGGCACCATAACGGGCAGCACGATCTCGCACTTCGTCCTCAACGATCCGGCGCGCGCCTCCCAATTCACGTAGCGCATTGAAGTAGCATAGCGCTGTCATGTACGGATCAGCAGGGTTCCGATCTTGCTCGTTGGCAGGCATGTTCGCATCAAAAGCCGCCTGTGCCCCGGCCACGAGTGTGGTCAACGAACGTAGGAAGACAAGTTTCGGACCACGCCCTTGCGCGGCGATGCCCAGATACAGCCGCGCCGGGTCCTTCGACGATGAGACAGTGCGTGCGAAGAAACTATCGACACGATCAACGCCTGGAGGCGGAAAGATGCTCGTATTTCCGCGATTAAACAGAGCCTCGATCTGTTCCGAGGCGCGCCTAACCGTGGCCGTCGAGGCAACGATTTTGGGGCGCACGCGATTATCGCCAACACCGCGAGATGCGAGTTGGTCAATGGCGGCCTCATAGAGCCCCGCGATAGTCCCGAGGGGGCCTGCGATGAGGTGAAGTTCGTCCTGGATGATAAGATCCGGCGGATCAAGCGCCCAGCCGTTTCCCAGTGGCTGACCTTCTCCCGGTTCTGCAGCGCCATAAAAGCCGAGCCCTTCTTTAAAGCGATCAACATGTCCAAAGAAGGCGCCGGTCTCCGCCACCCAGGGCAAAGCCGCAAACTTGTCGACTGTAGCAATCAGAAAGGCCGGCAGACGCCGGTAGATAGGTTCATCAACGGTAAGTATCGGCAGTGGTCGGTTTCCACTGAAATCACAATCCGTGTTAGCGCAGCGGATTTCAAGATTGGTTGGCACATGATTGTTCGGTGTGCAAGCGAAGGACGATGGCGTGAACTCCGTTCCGCACCAGGGGCAAGTCTTCAGCGGAGCCGGGGCCCGTTTGTCTCGTCCATCACGATAACGCCTTACACGGCCCACAGCCGTGGTCTCGTCGGATTTACCTTTGCCGCCAAGTTTGTTCGGAGACGCATCTGAGCCGATCCACAGGCCGATTTCGATTGGCCAGTCACCGAGCAGACGGCGACCTTTTTCATCGAGGTTTTTAGGATCGATGCGCATGAGTTCAAGTGCGCAGACTACGCCTGCGGCACGCGCCAGCTGATCAAGGGTAAGGAGGCGCAACGTGTAGCGCATGATAACGGCGACGCCGGCGCCTAGCACGCCGGGGCCGGTCAAGCGCCGCAGCGCGATCACCAATGCGGAAAGGCCAAGATAAGCCTCGGTCTTACCCCCGCCGGTCGGGAAAAACAATAGGTCGGCAGTCTCACGGTCAATGTGTGCGCGATCCGTCAGGCCCGCCAGATTGAGTAGAACAAAGGCAAGTTGAAATGGCCGCCATTGCGGGTCTGGCAAAGCGTTCGGGTCACCTGTAGCTCCCGCGATGCGGCGGCGGGCTGCTATGGCAACAGCAAGATTCATAAAGCGGAAGGCCATCCGCGCCTTTGCATTTCGAGTCAGAATATCGATGCCGTCAGCAACCCTGCTCTTGGCCGTCTCCATCTCGGCGATAAGACGCTCGCCTGTTTCGCGGCGGCGTTCGGGAAGAACGTCGAGTTTATTGCGTTCAGCTTCAATCCATATTCCGTACAGCGTGGGCAGGTCGGCCAAAGCTCCTCCGAGTCCGGCGCCATCCCCTTCGGCCAACTGCGCCAGCGCCTCCATGCCGAAGGTAACTCGCGCTGTCAAACCGGCGTCTTCGTTTGGAGCGACGCGCTCGACTTCCGCAGACGGAAGAGGATCCGTCCATACACGTGTGACCCGGGAAGCAATGTCCTCGGCGGCATCCCAGCCTGCAGCCGCATTCCGGCCCACGGCCCATTCACGCACGTCCCGATAATGCAGATCAGCGATCCGCAAATCCAGGTCCTGGGCGCGATAGCTGGAAAGGTCGCGACGCGGACGGAAACCCGTCTTGCATATGAGTTCAAGGCGCGCCTGAAAGGCGTAGCTCGCATCCGCATAAAAGCGATGCACGGCAGCACGTCGGTTTACGAAAAATACCGTCAGGGCGCGGACGCGTTCTGTCTTGCCGTCCGGCGTCGTGTAGCTGAACAGGCGCGCATGAGTCTCTAACACAAGACCGCCGCCTTGACGTTGTTCGGCGGCGCTCTCCGGAATGATTATGCGGTCGCCACGACCATCACGAATATTTAAACGAACGGTTCTCTCCTTGTGGCTCCGGACCCAATCGACGAGCGGACGCTCGATGCGCTTGGGCTTGCCATCATCACCGGGTTCCTCGGGCAGCGGCTCAGGCAAGAGGATCGCCTCAGGCAGCAAAGGTTCTGTCCGGTAGTCACCCCAGGAGACACAAGCCTCAATCGATTCAACAGCCGGATCGAGCAGAACCGTCAATCCGATAGAAGATGGGAGAAAGCGTCGGCGGGCATTCGGCGCCTCCGGTTCCTCGTTGTCGGGGGCCGCGCCGTTTGCACCGTCCGCGTCCGGTTCCTCGACATCGATTTCCATCTCTTCCTGGGTGGACGGATCGGTCTCGCCGTCATCTCCGCCGAGACTAAGTGGATCCTCCGCAGGTGCAAGAAATCCGGCGAGATACCAGCGCGCGGGGTTCTCATTCAGGCGCTCGTTCGCCAGATCAGAATCTTGCGGCCCTGGACCAATCAGGTCCCGGCGAAAGAGATTCACGATATGGGCCCGTACATCGACCGGGTTCATCATGGCCGCCCAAATCCTTCAGAAATAAAGAGTTCGCCAAGGACTCTTTCGAGCCACTTTGTCGTATAGGCAGACTTCAGAGCCTCTTTCGGCCGATGGCCCGCATCGGTGAGCAACGCTTCCAAAGCGATGAGCCGATCCTTAAGCCCGAGCCGGACGCCGAAGCGCATACTGGCCTTGTCAGGACCACAAAGGACCCACGCGTCGCTTCGTGTCAGGGCATGCGCCCACAACGAACGCTCACCGACGTCCAGTGCGATGTCGGGCGCACGAACCGCAACGACCGCGCGTTCCGCATCCTCCACAGGATGGACCGCTTTGAGCGACGCCCGAAGCTGCGCGGCATCGATCTGCAATTCCGCCCGGCGGCGCTGGAAGCCGGTCTGCGTCTCGGTCACGCAATCCTCGACAGTCTCAACGCCGTATCCGCCGGCGAGCGCGCGCCACGATCCCACCCGGAAGCACTCCAGAATTGTGTTGGTGTCGACAAGAACGGGCCCCTGATGACGCGCCATGGGCCCTCACAACTCGACCGGGGACGGAACCCCATGCATCGCAAAGAGGTCCGCAAGGTCGTCGACCGTCAGGTCGAGAAGCGCTCCAGCACGACGCGCCGAGATGCGGCCTTCGTCAATGGCGAGGGCAATCACTTCCATGAATGGCCTAGAGAACGGCGGCGGCAGAACGGCCTGAGCCGCGTCCCGCCCATTATTGCGCAAGGCCGCGTCCGGAATTGTGCGCGCCATGGAGGGCTTCAACCGGTCGAGTGCGACAAGCCGCCATTTCAGGGCCGACGCGGTGACCTGAAGTACATCCGCCGCAGCATTCAATCGGTCCGCCAGCTCGCCCTCATCGGCCTTGGACCAGTCACCGAACCTGTCGAGTACGGACACTGGCATCAGAACGGCGGACGCGAAATTATTAGCAAGCTGCTCTGTGCGATTGCCGCCTGTCTCCCGCGCTTCCTCCGAATGCTCGGGCGGCATGGCGTCCCAGGTGAGGATGTGGAAAAGCTCATGCGCGAGGTCGAAGTGGCGGCGGCCCACGACCTCGTGGCGGTTGATGAGCACGACATCCAGTTCGGGCAGGCGGCAAGCCGCGCCGGAGATTCCCTGGAACGCATCCACCATGAGCACGAGGATGCCCAACTCCCGTTCCATGACCTCGACAAGGCGCGCCGCCGGTACGCCGCCGAGCCCAAATTCGGTGACAAATCGCTCTCCGGCCTCCATGGCCACTTCGTAGCTCTGGTGGCGCGTGACGCCCAAGGACCGGCGCAGCAGGGGCGCTGAACGCCCGACCTGCGGCGCGATTGTGCGAAAGGCGGCAATCCACCGCCCGGCGCTGCGCTCATAGGCATTCAGGCGCTGCGGTCCAACATCGGTTTGCCGCCAGGAAAAACTGCCCTCTCCGGCGAGCAGGAACGGATCGGTAAAGTAGTCCAGCGAAGCCCCCAGCTTCTCGACGGCGGTGACCAGTTCCTCAGCCGAAACCCGGCGTTCGCCGGTCTCGATAGCCGATACCGTCTGGCGGTCCTTGAAGCCGAAAAGGCGCGCGAGATCATCCTGAGAGAGCTTTCGCTCTTCGCGTAATGCCTTAAGCCGTGCGCCAATGATTTGTGTCGCCATGGGAACCTCCGGAACACAATATAATCTTGCAAATCATAAAATGCAAGAATTTCTTGCAAATTGCCTGGATCACTGTTCTGAACCGTTTTCCCCCTCATCTTCAATCACTTCATCATCCTCGTCCGGCGCGGCGGTCAGCCCGGCGGTGCGTTCGGCAGCGGCGCGTGCCGCGTTGAGGGCAAGCAGACGGGCAAGAACCTCGTCCTTGAACTCCGCCGGCCAATCGAAGCGGGTCTTGGCGGTTTTGCCCTCATCCGCTTCCTGTTCAATGAATTCGGGCGCGGCGCAGTCGGCGAGGTCATCCCAGCCATAGGCGCGCAGCACGGCGGCATCCATTCCGCCGTGGAGCGCGCGCAGGCGGGCAATATCGAGCGCGGTTTCACCCCGATCATGGAAGCGGTTGTAGGTCTTTGTCAGGCCCTCATTACGGTCGATCATCAGTTTGGCGCGGAAGGCGTGATAGACCTCGCCCGCGGCTTCGAGCGCGGGATCGGTTTCGAAGTTGGCTGGGAATGGGAAGGTGCGGAAGCAGTCTGTAGGATTGTAGCGAAGATCATCTTTCATCGAGGAAGAAAAGAATCGGGCCCAAATTTCATGTGGCATTGACTGGAGCAAGCAAAATGCAGAGTGCGATTCGAGCGCAAAAATATTTAGGGAGTTTGCAAATATCCCTGACTTCCCGAGTATGGCGAAGGTTGAATGAGGTGCTGCTTGCGCATTAGTTGCCAGTACGCGCTCCATCGGGGCAATGGCAGCGTAGAGTGCGGGCCGGGCACGCAAGTATAGCCACCATGAAGCGTCGCGCTCGGTACCTTTTTTCGAAAGCCGTTCCGGCTTAACCCGCTGCACAACGATCTCCAACAAATCCGGCCAATCCGCGGCAACGGGATCGGGATAGTCCAAGGGGACTATGCCTTGGCGTAGAGTCTCGCGCACATCTGATTCAGACATCTGTGCCCAAGTTTGGGCCATAGCTGTGCGTCGCAACGGAAAATCCTCGAAGTCGATTACATAGCGATGGTGCATGTGTGTAGGCGAGCCGTTGACCTCTTCCCCGCCAATATAGGGAAAGATGCGATCTGCGTTTCGCGGGTCTTTTTCTATCAGCGCCCGCATCGTTGCGAGGCTCTCGGCCTCACCCTTGGCGGCGGCAACATCATCGAAGGTGAAGCCCATGCCGAGCACAATTGATCCCTGAAATGCTTTGCCGGAATTCGCGGCAAGCGCTGCAGGCGACGTATCGAGATCGCCCTCGACCAGATAGGCCGAGATGCGGCGCACGGGCCGTATGTCAAGCACGGGCGACACCGCTTCGCCCTTGACGATATGCACCACCGAGACCACCACCGCCGCCTCGCCCGGCCACTTCAGCCGCCGTGTGGCGCGCAAAATCGCGCCGCCATCGGCAATGATTTTGGTAAGCCCTGAGGCGCGCGTATCGCCCTGGCCGATGGTGTTGGTGGCGATCAGCCCAAACACGCCGCCCGGCCTGAGCAATCCAAATGCGCGGCGAAAGAAATGCGCCACGAGGTCGGCATTGCCATGCGCGCCCTGGTGTAGTGTCTGAAGCCATGGCAGAAAATTCTTTCTGTTCCCGCCGATGATCGTGTTCTTGCCCGCAAATGGTGGGTTGCCGACAATGGCGTCGAACCCGGCGTTCTCCCGTGCAAAAACTTCCGGAAATTCGATCTCCCAATGGAATGGCGCAATGGAGTGCTCACCCGTCTGGAGCGCCGCCGCGAGCTTTTCCAGCTTCGGCCAAAATTCCGCTGTGGGGCCATTGGACCAGCTTTCAATCTCCTGCCGCTTTGTCTCACGCGCCCTTGGTTTGTCAGCCGAGAAGAAGGCCGCGACAACCGCGTTCGCAATCAGGCGCACATTGTCCAGCCGGTTCTCCACCTGCCGGTAGCGGATTTCCTGTATGGCCCGGGCGACATCATCCGGCGCCTCCCGGATTTCATGGCGGCCGTTGATGGCCGCCTCGAACCGCTCACGGACCAGGGCGCCGAATAGGGGCAGTCCCCCGCTCTTGTCCCAATGCAAAGATGTGATCTGCTCACGCGTCAGCCCGACCAGGCTGTCGCCGCATTTCAGCGCGTGATCGAGGAAGGTGAATTCATGGTCCCGCGCCAGTGTCGCCAGCCAAAGCGACAGCCGCGCCAGATCAACCGCGCGCGGGTTCCTGTCAACGCCATAGAGACAGCGTTGCGCGACCAGGCGGCGCGCATGCAGTTCCTCATCCTCGTCGGCAGGAATGGTTGGCCGCGTTTCGGGCCAGCGCGACCAGGCGGCGGCGAGACGCTCGCCGATCACGCGGCAGGCCTCGACCAGAAAGGCGCCAGAGCCCATGGCCGGATCACAGACCTTCAGATCCAGCACCTGTTCAGGCGTGGCGTCCGGGCCCATCCGGTCAAAGGCCGGTTGCAGTGCGTGCTTGACGATGGGCGCCGTTAGCGCGCGCGGAGTATAATGGCTGCCGGTGCGCCGCCGCTCATCCGTTGGCTGAAGGATTGGCGTTCCTGGCGGCGCAACGATGTGCCGTGGCGAGCCACGCTGATCCACGATGCCATCGAGTGCAGCAGCAAGTTCGCTGATGGTCTTTGACGCCTCCACAGGCCTGGCTTGAGCCGCCGTCAGGGTGCGGCCTGCGCCCTCCTTCAACTCCTTGATCCGGTCCTTGCCCTTTTTGGAAAGAAGTTCATCAAGCGCGACAAACACCGGCGTCTTGTTGTTCTTGCCCGCCTTGACGGCGAGCACTTGGCTCCTGGCGGCCTCGACCGTGAAACCCATCACGGTCTCGTAGACCGAGCCGATCTGTTCGACGTCCAGCGTCCGGTAGGACAGGCGCTCGCGCTCCGTTCCGCGCAGTTTCAGTGTCATGAGACCTTCCAGGACACGCAGCAGACACCCGTCGGATACAGTGAGTATCCGGGGCGCATCTTCGTTCGAGGCGCGCCCCTCAAGGAAGGGGAATTCGCCGGGATCGAACAGTTTGCCGCCACGCGCCTGAACGAAACCGGTCTGGTGTCCCTTGTGGATTAACCGGAACAACGCCAGCAGGCCACCCCAGCCGCCGCGCCGTTCATCCATTGTGTCTGGATTTAGTGCGGCATCTTCCGTCAGCCTGGCGTAAAGTCCGCGGACGGAATAGCTTGTCTCATAGATTTCCCGCGCCCGCGCGTCAGATCGCGATGGAAGGAGGTCCCGGTCTTCGGCGTAGAGCACGAACACCAGGCGCATCAGGACGGCTAGCAGCCCCTCATAGAGATGATCGGGCCGGTTCACCGCCAGTTCGCGGATGAGCGTGGGCTCGGCGCTATCCAGCCCGCGCAAGAGTTCATGAAGCGCGCCGAGCACCTGCTCGGCCAGCGCTGTTGAAACCAACGCCTGTGCATCACGGCTGCGTTTCAACAGCGCGGGGAGGCGGCGGGTGTCAGAATCTGAAAACAGCCGGAACCGGTCAAGCAAGAGTTTCAGGCCGCCGAGCATCGGCCGGCCAGCGACCATGCTCATCGGGCGGATCGGAAAGCTTTGATACCCGGAAGTCTCTCCGCGTGGTGCGTAGATCAGGCGAAATTCGGGATAGTACCGGGCCTCGCCGTCCTTACGCTCAACCCGTTCAGAAATCAGTAGGCCCACAAAGACCCCGGTATCGCGTAATAGCCGCTCGAAGCGCTGATGAGGGGTCGCCTCCCAACCATCAAGTGCGTTACGAGCATCCGGATCGATACCCGGGGCTTCGATCCTGACCAGTAGTTGCCAGGCGCGATCGGCCTCGTCGAGTTCGGCGACGGCCCAAGTGGGACTGAGCGTGGTGCTGTGTTCAGGAAGGGCGACGAACAACTCATCCGGAATGGCCGGACCACCGGGCGCCCCTGCGACGTGGCGCGCTTCCCATCCAAGCACTTGTTCTGCGAATAACCAGGGATCGGCAAGGACTGGTGTGGAAGCATCATCTCCGATAAGTTTTGCGACCATGCCGGTGTCGATCGGTGTCTGCCGAAGTGGCGTGAGCCCCAGTTCCTTGAGGAGTGCAGGCGCAACCAAGAGACCGACCGCTGGGATATGATCGAGCCATTCAAGGTCCGGGTCACGATTGATTTCCTTTGCCATTGCGTTCACCCAGACACCGGCCAGAGGTAGACAAGCCCGACCGGCTCTAGCCGGTGCGCGCGCACTTCATACGAGTCGCGCAGACGCTGCGGCTCATCACGGAGCTCCTGTTCCAGACGTGCCAGCCGACCCTCCCAATGTCGCCGGTCGGCTTCCCGTTCGCGACGTTCTTCAGGTACCAGGTCAAGACTGAGTTGATTGGGATCAAACCCCTTTACCGCCTTGGCGATCCGTGATCGCTGCTGATCGAGTAGCACAGACAGAGATTGTGCTTCCTCCTCGCCGCGCTTTAGGAGTTGCGCCGTAACTGCCGTCAGACGTTCGGCGGAAATCTTTTCCAAAGCCGGGACGAGGTCGGTAATATCCTTTTCTATCAAAGCCTGAATACGAGCGACTGCCCCGCCCGGCGCCTCACGCGCGTCCCTCAATGCGGCTTCAAGTTGATTGAGAGTTTTTTCCTCACCACTCTCGCCCAATGGCCGGAGCGGCTTGCGATCGCGCTCCAGTTCCGACCAGATCGCCGTAATCGGGATCACCTCCTCATGCAGCCGCGCGGCGCCAGCGCCATACACAGCCAGGCGGCCCATCAAAACCACCCGTGGCTGCGCACCCGGTCCATATATCACGGACACACGGGATAGTTTCGATTGAAAGCCCTGGCTCAGAAAACGAGAAAGAAGCCGCCGGACAAGCCGGTGTTCGAGATGCACCTGCACCACGTCCGAGGCGTCGCGGCCGTCGCTCAAGATGGGCGGCTTGAATGAAATCGACCGGATTGGTGCATCGCGTCGCCAGTCTCCGAGGCGTTCACCACGCTTGCGCGGACGAACCCGCAGGTCGTCAAAGGCGTCATTCCAACCAGCGTCAAGGCTGAAGGCAGGATCGGCGGGGTTCAGGTGGAAGGTCGCAACATCGCCTACCGATGCGCCACGAGCGTCATCCAGCACATAGCCGGCGCGCGACAACGCAGCGGCGGCAACACGCTGCAGATCCTCCGGATCGACACCCACACGTTCCCGCGATCGTTCGAGGGCACGCTGCAGATCCGCTTGCTCCTTCAGCAAGCGTTCCTGTCTTGCACGTTCGTCATCGTCCATCTCTGTTCGCGCACGGGTCAGCCGCTCGGCGTCGTTTTCTTCCGAAATCGCTCGGGCTAGCGCTGCCGCCTGGCCGCGCACGATTCCGCTTTCAGCAAGCCGCTTGGCTATACGGTCCTCGATCACCTGACCGACTGAGCCAAGTTGTTCGCGGATCGTCTCCGTTTTCCGAACCAGCGCATCCAGAACGATATCCGCTTCGCGCTGCTCGTAGCGAAAATACCGGCAGACGACCTGCTTGGCGGGCTGAAGCTTGCGATCTATGCGCCCGTTGCGCTGCTCGAGCCGGGAAGGGTTCCACGGCAAATCAAAATGAATGAGGTCGGAGCAATAGGTCTGGAGGTTAATGCCTTCCCTTGCTGCATCCGTGCAAATGAGGATGCGCAATGGCTCGATGTCCGGGTCAGCGTTGAAGGCCCGTTTAACGTCCTCTCTACGGTCCGATCCCGTTGCTCCAGTGAACACACCGATTCGGTCATCGGCACGGTCAGTTTCTGCTACGGCCTCCCGGATACGCCGTTCCAGCCAGCGTCTCGTGTCCTCGTACTCCGTAAAAATAATGAGCCGTCGGCGATTCCAGTTCTTACCTGAAAGAAGGTTGGCTTTGATCCATTCAACGAGCCAATTTACCCGTGCGTCGGGCCTGGAGGCGTGTCGTTCGGCGATCATCAACATTTCGTCGACGGCGGCTAATTCTGTACGCAAGGCGCCTTTCGCAGCTCCGGCAGCGCCAAGAGCCGAGGCCGCTACGTTAGTTGCGTCGTCGTCTGCTTCGATGGCCATCTCAGCGCTCTCATTCTCTAGGCCTAACTCGGCGTTGTCTTCACTTGTGGGACATTCCACAAATGCCAGTGCTGCTGATGCAACCGTATCTGCCTCCTCGCCGTCCAGCACGCGCTGCAAGGTTGCGCGGTGGACCTTCAAGGTCCGGGCGAACGCGGCAATGGACGAAAGTAGCCGCTGTTGGAGTCCAACAAAGGCGAGTTTAGCCATTGACGCTTTCTGCGTGGGAAGACTTGCGATCCGCTTCAATCGCAATTCGCCATAGCTTGCTAACCGGATAGCCAGATCAAGTTCTGGGGCATCGACTGGCAAGCCGGCAATACTAACCGCCTCAATGATACGCTCGGGAAACGCCTCGCCGAGACGGCGAAGATCGGCCTTTAACCGCCGAACCATGACAGGCTCAAGATCCTTCGGGAGAACGGCGACCCCGCGTGTGAAGCGCTGCGGATCGAGCATCTCGAGCAGCGCCGAAAAACTATTGGAATGCCCGTTATGAGGAGTCGCTGTCAGGAACAGACGATGCTCGAATCGTTCCCCCAGTTCCCGAACTGCCTTCGTGAGCTGACTTGAGATAGCGTAGCGGATACCCGCCGATGGGGCTGCATGGTGGGCTTCGTCAAGAATGAACAGAGCGCGGGGGCGGAACTCACCTAGCACATCACGTAGGCCTGCAGCATAGACTTCGTCGGTCAACAAGCGGTGCGAAATGATGAATCGTGAGCCAGTCGCCCAGGGATTCACAGAGAAACCCCGAAGACGTCGAAGCTCGCCTATCCGTTCTCTGTCAATGATTTCGAATGAGAGGCCGAATTTCGTTTCGAGTTCATCCTTCCACTGAATCATCATTGCCGACGGAGCACCGATGACGATGAAGTCGATCCGGCGCCGCAGCAACAACTCGCGTGTGACAAGACCGGCTTCAACAGTTTTGCCGAGGCCCACATCATCTGCGATCAACAGGTTGACGCGGGGGAGTCGTAGCGCCTTGCGAAGTGGCAGAAGCTGGTAGGCATCGAGTCTAATGCCTGCCCGAAACGGTGCCTGCAACAGGTCGCGGTCAGCGGCTGTGGCGGATCGCCATCGAATGGCGCGAAGATGCGCCGCCAAGACCTCTGCACGGTCGGGTAATCCGTGCCCGACATTTTTCCACCCATTTTCGTCGAGCACAACCGCGCCAATCTCGGCGCTCCATAGCACTTCGAGCCTTTCTCCTTGGGCATCGTCAGAAATGCACGATAAGCAGAGGGTCTGAAGGTCGCTCGCTTCACCGCGCAACTCTTCTACAAGCCATGGTCGCCCGCGAAGTTCAACAAAACTTCCCTGTTCGATCTTCTCCCCAAAGGCTCCTTGCATAATTTCTCTCACTTCTTAGCTATGTCGCCGCGCGCGCTCTTTCGTTCTGCTTCAACTGGGCGCTTACATTCTTCGAGCGCTCGAAGCAGACTTTTTTTCCCATTCGTGGCTAAAACAGTCGAAAATTCAACACCTGTTTCAGGAGGTGGAACAAGCCGCTCCTGAGAACGTGGCGCGGCTAGTCGAGCATCGTCTGTTCGAGTGGCGCACTTGGCAGCCGGTACTCGATCTCATCTCTATGCAGATTGTGGGGTAGGTGTCTAATCCGCTTTCGCGACTCAACTCGCGATTTTCCAATTCGGCGATTCAGCGACCAAATGCGATTATGCTGCTTCCGTGGTGCTTCCGCGACCGATCTGCTCTTGGTTGGCGTCAAAACGAGAATTCATAAATATTTGATTTTATTGATAAAAATTGGCGCACCCGAAGGGATTCGAACCCCTGGCCTCTGCCTTCGGAGGGCAGCGCTCTATCCAGCTGAGCTACGGGTGCATTTGGTCCGGCAAAGGTATGGAACGGGCGCAAACTAGCCTATTCGTGGGGTGGCGGCAATCGTGGCGTTGCAAAAACCTGGCTTTTCCAGAATAAAGACGCAGATGGCCGGAATGGTGGCGTGATAAGGACAGGGTGTGCAGAAGAAGAGTGAACCTTCGGGCGTGCGGGGGCGGATCGGGAGTGGTCCCGCCGCAACGGGGAATAAGGGTGCGCCTGTCGTGCACGGGCCGCGTGAGGGTGGATGGCGCAATGGTCTGGTGAATGCCGCATTGATGATAGGCAGCATACTGGTCATGCTATTGCTGTGTGAACTGGTGTTATTCCGTTTTATTTTGATCCCCGGCGACGTCCCGGAAAATGTCTTTGTGGATGGGCTGGTGCGTCTTCGGCCTGGCAGTGAGGGGGTGTGGCGCGTCGGCGACGATGTGGCGGGACACTATCGCATCAATGCGCAGGGCTGGAATTCAGGTCATGCAACATATGATGCGAAGGCCCCTTCGGGGGTGCGCCGCATCGCCATTATTGGCGATTCATTTGTCGAGGCGTTGCAGGTTCCGTATAATGAAAGCTTGGCAGAGCGGCTGGAAGGCGCGGGGCAGGGGGGTCTCCAGGTTTATCGTTTTGGCATCAGTGGTGCACCGCTTAGCCATTATCTGGCCATGGCGCGGCATGTGGCGCAAACCTATCAGCCCGATATGGTGGTGCTGGTGCTGGTGCATAATGATTTTGACGAAAGCTTCATTGACGTGGCGGGGCGCTATACCAGCAGTTTCCTGAAATTCCAGATGGCGGGGGATCGGGTGGTGGCGGAAATTCCACCCGCGCCCTATCAGGCGACGTGGCGTGACTGGTTGCGCCAGAGCGCAACGCTGCGCTATCTCTATTACCGGCAGAGGCTGAACCCGGCGGCTGTTCTGACGCGGCTATCGCCGTCCAGCGCGCCAGTTTACCAGGCCAATGTGGATATTGGGGCGGTTGCAAGCCAGCGTGAAAAAATCAGAGGAGCCACAGATTACGCATTTTCGCAGTTTCAGTCTCTGGCGCGTGAACATAATTTTCGCCCCGTGCTGATGATGGATGGCGACCGGCGCTCAATTGCCGCCGGCATGGATGATGCGGGCCTGTACCGCGACGGCGCCCTATGGCTGAATGCCATGGCGGCGCAGGCGGCGTCAAAGGCAGGGCTGCCTTTTATCGATCTGCATCCGCTGTTACGGGAAGAATGGACAATGAACCATCAGCCCCTGAATTTTATTTCTGACAATCACTGGAATGCGCAAGGCCACAGGGTGGCGGCACAGGCGCTGGCGGCTTATATTATGGGCAAGAAACCCTAGGGCAGCACACAATCAAGTGGAGTGACGAAGTGACCCCGCTTGATTGTGTGCTGCTCTTGCCTTCATTCTTGCGCTCGCCAGCGCAACACTGGCGTGCGCGCTGCACGGGTTTCATCCAGCCGGTTGCGCGGCGCGAAATGCGGCGCCTGGGTAAAGCGCGCCAGATCGCCCGCTTTTGCCGCCTGCGCCAGATTGCGCAGCACACTGATCAATTGATCGAGCGCTTCCTTTGATTCTGTTTCTGTCGGTTCGATCAGCATCGCGCCATGCACGACCAGCGGAAAATAGATGGTCATCGGATGATAGCCTTCATCGATCATCGCCTTGGCGAAATCCAGCGTGGTGACGCCGGTGTCTTTCAGAAAGCTGTCATCGAACAGGCATTCATGCATGCAGGGGCCGGGGAAGGGGGCGCTCATATCCCCGCTCAGGCTGGCCAATACATAATTGGCGTTCAGTACGGCGTCCTGCGCCACCTGCCGCAGGCCATCGCCGCCATGACTCAGCATATAACTCAGTGCACGGACAAACATGCCCATCTGGCCGTGAAATGCGGTCATGCGCCCGAATGGCGTGGCGCCACCTGCATCGGCGCCGAGCTCAATCAGATCAAAACCAGCGCCCTGATCCACCACAAAGGGCAATGGGGCATATGGGGCCAACGCCTGCGAGAAAACCACAGGCCCGGCACCCGGCCCGCCGCCGCCATGCGGCGTGGAAAAGGTCTTGTGCAGATTGATGTGCATGGCGTCAATGCCCAGATCACCGGGGCGCACCCGCCCGACCAGCGCATTAAAATTTGCCCCATCGCAATAAAAATATCCGCCCGCGTCATGTATGGCTTTCGCCATTTCCACAATGTCATTTTCAAACAGGCCGCAGGTATTGGGATTGGTGACCATGATCGCGGCAACGTCCGGGCCAAGTTTGGCTTTCAGTGCAGCCAGATCAACCCGGCCGCGTTTGTCAGCAGGAATTGGATCAACGCTGAAACCGCACATGGCGGCGGTGGCGGGATTGGTGCCATGGGCGGATTCGGGCGCCAGCACCCTGTTACGCTTTTCGCCGCGCGCGTCCAGTGCGGCGCGGATCGCCATCAGACCACACAGTTCCCCATGCGCGCCCGCCTTGGGCGACATGGCGACGGCTGGCATGCCGGTCAGCACGCGCAACCAGTGCGCCAATGTGTTGATCAGTTCCAGGGCGCCCTGCACGGTGGAAATAGGTTGCAGCGGGTGGAGGTCCGCAAAGCCCGGCAGGCGCGCCAGTTTTTCATTCAGGCGCGGATTATGCTTCATGGTGCAGGAGCCAAGCGGATACAGCCCGCTATCAATCGCGTAATTTTTGCGGCTCAGGCGGACAAAGTGCCGCACCACCTGTGGTTCCGAAAGGCCAGGCAGGCCGATGGGCCCGGTGCGCGCCAATGCGCCCAGACGGTTTGCCATTGCTGCAGGCGCTGGCAAATCCACACCGCATCGCCCGTCTGCATTTTGTTCGAACAATAAAGGTTCTTCATGGTCCAGGCCGCGATGGCCGCTGAATGTGGTCAATGTGTCTTTTCCCGCTTCGCCGGGATTTGTCGGGCGTCCCTGCCGCATCATGACAGCACCTCGCGCAGGCCGTGCACAAAGGCAATTCTATCCTGGTCCGTATTGGTTTCGTTTGCCGCCACGAGCAACAGATTGGCGAGACCAGGGTCATCCGGGATCAGCCGTGATACGGGCACGCCCCCCAATATGCCGCGCGCCGCCAATGCCGCGACGACCGGTGCGGCGGGCTTTGGCAGACGCAGTGTAAACTCGTTGAAAAAACTTTCGTTCAGGCAGGTCACGCCGGGAATGCCGGTCAGTGCCTGGGCCAGCACGATTGCCGCCTGATGATTGAGCATCGCCAGTTGCGTAAATCCCGCTTCTCCCAGCAGCGCCACATGAATGGTGAAGGCCAGACAGCACAGGCCCGAATTGGTGCAGATATTGCTGGTCGCCTTTTCCCGGCGGATATGTTGTTCACGCGCGGACAGGGTCAGCACATAGCCGCGCCGTCCCTGTGCATCCACGGTTTCGCCGCACAGCCGCCCGGGCATCTGACGCTGCAACGCGCTGCGCGCCGCAAACAATCCCAGATAGGGCCCGCCAAAATTCAGCCCGACACCCAGTGATTGCCCTTCGCCCACAAAAATATCCGCGCCCATTTCACCTGGCGGTAATGTTGCGCCCAGCGCCAGCGTTTCCGTGGTCACCGCAACAAGCAACGCGCCCCGGGCGTGCGCCGCTTCCGCCAGCGGGCGCAGATCGCGCAAATGGCCAAAAAAGTCCGGTGTCTGCACCACGATGCAAGCGGTGTCATCATCAATCATATTGACAAGATCTTCGACACCATCGGGCGCGACCGGCATGGCCTGCACAATCCCGCCTGCAAAATGCGATGTGGTTTCGGTGACAGCGCGATAGTGCGGATGCAGTCCGCCGGATAAAATCGCCTTGCGCCGTTTGGTGGCGCGATTGGCCATCAGCACAGCCTCGGCGCAGGCGGTTGCGCCGTCATACATGGAGGCGTTGGCGATATCCATCCCCGACAGCATAGCGACCTGGGTCTGGAATTCGAACAGATATTGCAGCGTGCCCTGCGAAATTTCCGGCTGATAGGGCGTATAGGAAGTCAGAAATTCCGAACGCTGGATCAGATGATCCACGGTTGCGGGAATATGATGGCGATAGGCCCCCGCGCCACAAAAGAACGGCGCATCGCAGGCCGCAAGATTTTTTGACGCCATGGCGCGCAGCATGCGCTCCACTTCTAACTCTCCCTGATGCGGCGGCAGATCAAGCGGTTCGGATCGCCGCGCCGCCGGGGGCACGTCAATGAACAGATCATCAATATTTGAAACGCCGATGGTGCGCAACATTTCGGCACGGTCAGACGGGGTAAGCGGAAGGTAGCGCATCAGGCCAGTCCATCGACAAAAGTTTTATAGGCGGCGGCATCCATAAGTCCGTCAAGCTCCGCTTTGTCGGTCATCCGGATTCTGAAAAACCAGCCATCACTTTCTGCGGCTTCATTGACCGTGACCGGGGCGCCTTCCAATAGGGTATTGGCTTCCGTAATTTCGCCACTTACGGGTGCGTAAATTTCGCTGGCGGCCTTTACGGATTCGACGACGGCGATCTCATCGCCCTGGCCGATTTTTGCGCCCAATTGCGGCAGTTCGACAAAGACAATATCGCCCAGCTGTTGCTGCGCGTAATTGGAAATGCCGACGGTGCCGACATCGCCATCAACCGATATCCATTCATGGTCCTGTGTGTAAAAAATGTTTGGCATGTGTCCTGTCCTAGCGGTGAAAGCGTTTGGGGATAAAGGGCATGGGAACAATATGCGCGGCCAGCGGTTTGCCGCGCACCATCAGATTAACGGCTGTGCCATCGGTGGCGTGGGGTGCGCTGACATAGCCCATGGCGATGGGGGCGTTGAGGGTCGGGCTGAATGTGCCGCTGGTCACATGACCAATCGCATTGCCATTCAGATCAAGGATTTCGGTCCCTTCGCGTGCGGGCGCGCGTCCTTCCGGGCGGATGCCCACCCGCAGGCGTTTGGGGCCGTCCTTGATTTGCGCCTGAATGATTGCGCTGCCGGGAAAGCCACCGGTTTCGCGGCGGCGTTTGGAGATGGACCACAGCAGATTGGCCTCAACCGGCGTTGTGGTTTCATCAATGTCATGCCCGTACAGGCACAGTCCCGCTTCCAGCCGCAAACTGTCGCGCGCGCCAAGGCCAATGGGCGCGACCTCCGGTTCAGCAAGCAATCGTTTGGCCCAGGCCTCTGCCGCATTTGCGGGAACCGAAATTTCGAAGCCGTCTTCGCCGGTATAGCCGCAACGATGAATAATCAGATCAACCTCATCAACGCGAAACCGTCTGCCATGCATAAAGCCCAGGCTGGCAGCTTCCGGCACAAGCCGCGCCAATACTGTTGCGGCGGCCGGTCCCTGCAAGGCCAGCAGCGCACGATCTTCCATTTGGCTCAGTGTGGCTTTCCCGGCAAGGGCCGTTTCGATATGGGCGAAGTCTTCGGTCTTGCGTCCGGCATTGACGACAAGAAAAAGCTGATGCTGGTGTTCCGGGCGCACCGGCCGCGTTACCATCAGATCATCGAGTATGCCGCCCTGTGCATTCAGCAAAGCCGTATAGCGCATCTGCCCAGGCTTCAGTTCGGCAATGGCGCCGGGAACCAGAGTTTCGAATGCGGCCGCAATGTCTATGCCGGGCAGGGCGCTGAGCATCGCCTGTCCCATATGCGATACATCGAACAGGCCGGCCTGTTCGCGGGTGTGCAGATGTTCTTTCAAAATGCCAGCAGGATAATTTACAGGCATGGCGTAGCCCGCAAACGGCACCATCTTTGCGCCCAGCGACAAATGCAGTGCATGCAGTGGTGTGTTGCGCAGCGGCGCGTCGATCGTATCTGCCATAATCCTCTGTCCCGTTTGGTGCAACGCAGGTTCATCCAAAACCGGAATCCCTAACGCCTGCCGTTTGGCGCGTTACGCGCGCCGTCGGCTGCCCCCTCTGTCACGGAACCTGAGAGATTTGACCCTGCCGTGCTTTTAAAGCTGACCGGGCTTACCCCTTCGGTGAAGCGCCAAACACCCGCACATGCGAGCTATTGACGCCTGCTTTCCAGAGTTTCATCCCCCTGCGGTCCGGTTGCCTGAGAGTTTCCGGGGCGGTTGCTCCTTCGGCGCCGGTTCATTGTCATGCGCATGCATTACGAATGCCCGGACTCTTCCGCAGGGATCATCTGTATTTATAGGTCTGTACTTATGCAATAGTGCGCCCGATTAAAGGCTGACACTAGGCCCTATATGACAGGAAGCATGGCTTCGGAGTCAACCGATTCCAGTTGCCTGTGGCATGATTGTGCTGGACTGGCGGAAGAAAAGATTTTTACTCTGCCTTGCCAGCGGCAGCGGCGCCGCTCGCCATCCCGGTATGGGTGCTGGATTGACCGCTGATCAAACCAAATTTTTCCGGATCATCCCCAGGATGCATTTCGCTTTCGCAGCGCGGCGCGCAGGCAAAGGTTTCAGTTAAGGCGCCACGATGCAGCGTCACGGTGCGGGTCGTGTGCGGCACCACGATCACATCCTTGTCAAAGACGACATTGCCCTCTTTGTCAAAGCCAAGAATATTGGTTTCGCCAGTGGTGCGGCCAAGCACAAACATCAACTGGTTACTTTGAGCAGAAACATCTGCGATGTGGGGATTGCCAACAATAATGGTTTCTACGGGCCGGTCGGTGCGCAGGACATGATTTTTGTCGATGGTCACCCGCAGACTCTCGCTTGCCCAGGCACCGCCCGTCAGAATGGCCGCAGCTATCACGAGACAGCCCCCCGGTAAAAGTCTTCCGGTTCGCGCTATACGGTTTTGGACCAACATCGTCGCCTCTCTTTCGTCCAGCCAGTTTTGTACCAGGCAGCCGGTTGTGAGTATAGGACCATAAACATTAACGTAATATAAACCAAATAAAAGGCAAATAGGGACAAGGAAGGAAATTTTTACTGCAAAAAGAAATAGACTGTGCTTTCCGAGTACTCTGTCATGTAAAAAAAGATTTCCGCCGCGAAAAACTGACGGTAGGATAGCTTGGCGATAGATTCAGTTACCTCAATGCTTGCAGGCTTAGGAGCTCGCGGGCTTAGGAGATTAAAGGATGCTTGATCCATCCGTTTGCACATTAAAGGGCAGCAAACTGTTCGCAAACCTGCCCGGGTCGGCCATTGCAGACATTGAAGCCATGTGCAAATGGCAGGAATTTGGTCCCGATGAGGCCATCATCGATGCCAGCATAACCCCCCCGCGCGATGCCGTATATTTTGTTGTTTCGGGTGCGGTACGGGTGGCGACATCCGTGGGACAGACAGGCGAAATTGCCTTTATCGATCTTGGCGCAGGGGCCCAATTTGGCGAATTATCAGCCATTGATGGGCAACCAAGGTCCGCCAATGTTTTCGCCAAGGAATATTGCATCATCGCCTCCGTGGAGGCGGCTCAGTTCAAAGAAATATTGCTGTCAAACCCGCAGGTGGCGATCGCCCTGCTGCAACATTTTACCAGCATCATCCGTAACAATAACAAACGAATCGTCGATCTTAGTACGCGCACGGACGTGCAGCGGGTTTATTCGGAAATTTTGCGTATTTCGGAGCCTGATCCCAGGGGGGATGGTTCCTGGCTTATTACCCGCATGCCAAAACATAAGGAAATTGCCGCCTGGGCCGGAACGACCGAGGAAAGTGTCGCTACGGCGCTTGGGCAACTGATTAAAGTGGGGCTGGCAAAACGGCGCTATCCCAGCCTGCACATTACAGACCGGGCCAAGGTTCGCCTGCTGGCGGAGCTGGGATAGATGGATTTTCATCGGCTGGGCTTCAGGAATCGTTAAGCATTCATAATTAATGCGTTTGGTGATGGTGATCACGCGCAATAGCTGAAGGGGTTCCCATATTCGATTGGTAGAGCAGGGACAGTAAGAAAAAACGGCTTTTGAAGCAAAAATTTAAGTGTTAGCGTCTAACGTGCCGGGGACATCTAATGTTGACCCCATAGATTAGCTCTCTTCGCTAGAACGGGAGTGTAACGTTGAGCAAATACCCCGCCCTTGGGCGAGTTAAGGCGGGGATAATCTGACAGATGGCTGTCAGATGACAACTGGTAGGAGAGATAGACATGTTGAAACTGTATGTTGCTACTCAGGAAAAACTGCTGGCTTTGAAGGAAGACATTTCGGGCGCCACGGCGATCGAATATGGCCTGATCGCTGCTGGTATTTCTATCGCGATTTTGGTCGCGGTGCAGCTTCTGGGGGGGCAGCTGACCAACTTGTTCGGTGCGCTTACAACCGCAGTTACGCCTGCTACCCCGTAGGGGTAAGCTGCCTGACAGGAGCTTAGGCTGGTAATTTTGATGGCGCCGCCGGACTTTCTGGCGGCGCCCTTTTTTAGCCAGGTGATTCGCACATTACACCCCCATACTCTTACTCTTCGCCGGGTTCGCAGCCATGATTTTATTTTTTCTGTTGTTTTTGGGCATCATGGTTGTGGCGGCCATTTATGATCTTGTTTCCTATACAATTCCCAATTTTTTACCGCTGTTACTGATCGGGGCGTTTGTGGTTTTCGCCCTGTGGCAGGCGCTGTCCTGGCCACTATTAGCGAATCATGCCGGGGCTGGTTTGGGCATGCTGGGGGTCGGCTGGGCGCTGTTTGCGCTGGGGCTATTGGGCGGGGGTGACGCCAAGCTGTTTGCGGCCACCAGCCTGTGGATGGGGTGGTATGGGCTTCTTAACTATCTGATAATGTTCAGTCTTTGCGGTGGAGTGTTGGCGTTGGCCCTGCTTTTATTCCGCAGCCTGCGGCTTCCGGAAAGATTTATGCGCCATGTCTGGATCGCCACATTACACAAGAAAGAACAGGGGGCGCCCTACGGTATTGCGCTGGCGGCGGGCGCCATCCTGGCCTGGCCTGGGTTGCTCATTTTGCCGGGGCAATGAGAGGAAGTGCGCAAGAACAACAGGGTTAATATTCAAGTTTTCAGCGCATGGGGGAAAGATGCAGCGATGGTTAATGATTTTTTCATATCCTGAGTGCAAATGTAGATAAATTAATGTAAGACCTTGGAACGTAACGGCTAAGTTTAGCTTTCATTTCCATCAATCCAGAAGGTTTGGAAAGCTGGATCGGGTGGGGGGCATCGATACATGAACTTGATGCGGATCATTATTCTGGTTGCAGCTATCGCCGCTGCCGGTCTGACGGCCATTCTGGTCAGCAGCCTGGTCAGCACGCCGGAAGTGGCAACGGATGAGACGGCCAGGATACCAGTAACCCAGGTGCTTGTTGCCGCGCGTAAGATCGAAATCGGGACTAAATTGACCGAGGCCGACTTACGCTGGCAGGATTTTCCAGAGACCTCTGTCGCCTCCACCTACTTTACCCGGGGCCGTAATCCCGATGCGGTCAAGGAACATGTGGGGGGAATTGCGCGCTCGGAAATTTTCGCTGATTCGCCCATCACCCCCGGAAAAATCGTTAACGCTGGCGACGGCGGTTTCATGTCCGCAATTCTTGAAGGTGGCATGCGGGCCATGAGTGTGCAGGTTTCGCCTGAAACGGGGGCGGGCGGCTTTATTCTGCCGGGTGATCGTGTGGATGTGATCCAAAGTCGCGAAGTCAAAGTCGAAAATGAAACTGGCAATAGCGAAGAGGAGATTGTCAGCGAAACCGTTCTTGAAAATGTACGCACACTGGCTATCGACCAAACGGTCAACGATCCTGCTGTGGCGTCAGGGGCGGCAGTGAAGACAAGTTCGGTAATTGGCAAGACGGCGACGCTTGAGTTGACGCCGGCGCAGGCGCAGACATTGTCGAAGGCAGTCGCCGGTCGCGGCTCACTTGTTCTTGTGTTGCGCAGTCTGGAGCGCAAGGAAGATCCGGATTTTTCGGCGCGCGAAGCTGCGGCTGCGGCGGGGCTGGAGGCTGAGCGTTCGAAAAATAAATCTTTTACGATCATCCGGTACGGCACACCCGGCAAGTTCCGCCCCAAATAGAAGATGCTTTTGAAAATGCAGATGATTAGGCAGTATAAAAACCAGGGCCGCGTGATGGGCATTGCTGGACTGTTGCTGTTGGCGGGCGCTTTTTCTGCGCAATTTGCCCGCGCTGCAGATCCAGATCCGGCAATCAGAGAAACAACTGCCGCGCCGCCGGTTGCCATGAAGTTTGACGGCAGCAAGGTGCGGATCATGTCTGACGATCCGGAGAGCGCCGCTGCACGCCACCAGATCAAGCTTGAGCGTGGCAAGGCGGCAATCGTTGAACTGCCAAGGGATGCCCGTGATATTCTGGTTTCGGATCCTAAGATTGCGGATGCGAGGGTACGCACCCCGCGGCAGATTTATGTTATCGGAACCGCCATCGGCGCCACCAATATCATCTTTTTTGATGAACATGGCGGGCAGATATTAAACCTTGAACTGCTGGTTCAACTCGACGCCAAGGGAGCAACCGAGGCGCTGCAACGGCATTTTCCAGATAGTAATCTGCGGGTTGAATCACTGAACAATAATCTGGCCATTAGTGGGCGGGTTCCCAATGTGGCGGCTTCGGAGAAGGCCCTTGCCATTGTCCGGCGTTTTGTTGACGCCCCAGAAAATGTCGTCAATCTATTGGCGGTTGAGGGCGACGATCAGGTGTTATTGAAGGTGCGCGTTTCGGAAATGCAGCGCAGCGTCATCAAGCAATTGGGCATCAATCTGTTTGGCACGTTAAATCGGGGTGGCGGCAGCGCCTCCCGTTTTGGCACCAATAATCAGTTCAATGTGTCGGGCAGCCTGTTGGGCGGCTTGACTGCGGGTGCGAACAAAACCGTGCCCGGACCTGCCGGAGACCCGTTTGGACCGTTTGGTGGTGTGTCGGTGGCGACCAATTCCATTTCAGGCGTATTGCAGGCGCTGGAGCGTAACGGGCTTGTGCGCGTATTGGCGGAGCCAAATCTGACAGCAGTATCTGGCGAGTCAGCCAAATTTCTGGCTGGCGGTGAGTTTCCAGTTCCGGCGGGTGTGGATACACAAGGCAATATCAAGATCGAATTCAAGCCGTTTGGCGTTGGTCTTGGTTTTACCCCTGTGGTGCTGAGCGATGGACGGATCAATCTGCGTCTGTCCACAGAAGTCAGCCAGATTTCCAATGAGCAATCGGTTACGCTTCAAACCCTTGTCATTCCGGGCCTTTCAGTCCGCCGGGCCGAAACATCGGTTGAGCTTCCCAGTGGCGGCAGTCTTGTGATCGCCGGCCTGCTTCAGAATGATATCCAGAAGAGTATTGATGGGATCCCTGGTCTGAAGGACATACCTATTCTGGGCTCATTGTTTCGCAGCAGCGATTTTCAGAACAATGAAACCGAACTGGTCATTGTTGTAACGCCCTATCTTGTGAATGGCGTCAGTGAAGATCAGTTGCGCCTGCCCACCGATGGTTTTACGCCATCCAGCGATTTCGACAGCTATTTCCTTGGTCAGTTGCACGGTGTGTACAAACGCAAACCAGGCCCAGGGACATCCTTGCAGGGGCCATATGGCCACATCATGGAGTAATCGGACGTGTTGCGTATGCAGATGAACCAAATTTCCCAGTGGCCGTTGATGGCGCATGGGCGTCGCGTTACGCTTTTGCTTTTGCTGGCCGGGGGCGTTGCTGGATGCCAAAATAGCATGATGCTGTCACAGGCAACGCCCCAGCCGGCTGTCTCGGAAAAATATCCAATTTCGGTTGAGCCAGTGCAGGAAACCATGCAGCTATCGCCAGTATTGGCAGGCAAAAAACTTGCTCCGGCAGACGCCAGGCAGGTTACGGCCTTTGCAGGGGGGTTCCTCCAGAAGGGTCACGGTCCGCTGGCCATCATTCTGCCTAATATTCCACATTCACCCCGGACGCAGGGGCAGATGCAGGCGATTAACGAAATTCTGGCTGAACGCGGTGTGCCTGCTTCCAGGATTGAGTGGCGCATAGCAACGCCCGGCGCGGCTCCGGCCGCCGTTGCTGTCCCGCCCGGCGGCGTTAATGGCGCGGACGCCAAGCCTGATCCGCTTGTATTCAGCTATACCCGTTATGTGGCGTCGGCAGAAGGCGCATGCGGGAATTGGGAAAAGGATTTAGGCCGCAGCCATGATAACCACACATGGGACAATTTTGGTTGTGCGCACCAGCATAATCTGGCCGTGATGGTGGCTGACCCGCTGGATCTGAAGCGGCCCCGTGCAACAACACCTGTTGACGTTGACCGGCGCACTGTTGTGATCAAAGCCTATCGTGAAGGCAAACGGACCTCCAGTGAGCGGTCCGAGGATGAAAAAGGTACTGTCAGCGAAGTGTCGAAATGAGCGAAGCAGGTAACAATTCTGACGGCAATACCGTCTCGACGGGTAGTCAGCAGATACCCCGTATCACGTTGCACGCTTTTATGGATAGGGCAGCGGACCGGGAGAGTCTGGCTACGGCCTGCCGTGACCGGCGCATGATCCGGGTAACGCACGAAATTCATGAAGGTAGCGTCGCAAACGCAGCTGAATTTTATTCTGAGCAGCCGACGCCGAATTTGCTGATTGTAGATGTTCCCAGGGAGCGTGAGCAGGCTTTTGCCTATTTGCAGACGCTGGCGGAGGCCTGCGATCCCGGTACCCAGGTTGTGGTTGTGGGGACGCTGAATGATGTCGGTGTCTATCGAGACTTTATGCGTCAGGGCGTCAGCGAATATCTGGTCAGCCCGGTTAGCGCGGTGCAGCTTATCGAAACCATCGCGAATATATACGCCAATCCAGGCACCCAGCCAGTGGGGAAAGTGCATTGCTTTACAGGCGTTAGCGGTGGTGTTGGGTCAAGTACGATCGCACATAATGTTGCGTGGCATTTGGCCGAGACGCTGAATGAAAGCACCGTCGTCCTGGATCTCGATTTGCCATTTGGCACATTGGGGCTGAATTTTAATCATGATGGCGGCAAAGGGATTACCGAGGCGCTTCTGGAACCGGACCGGCTTGATGATGTGTTGCTGGAGCGTCTGCTCTACAAGGCGACAGACAAATTAAGCCTGTTTACCGCACCTGCCACACTGGATAGCGGTTTTGATCCCGCGCCCAAGGCTCTGGAAAAAGTGCTTGATGTCGTGAAGTCTAATTTTGCGCATATTTTCATTGATTTGCCGCATACTTGGTCGAACTGGGCGCGCGGTGTGCTTATGGCCAGCGATGAAATCGTCCTCAGTTTGCTGCCAGATCTGGCCAGCCTGAGAAATGCCAAGAATTTAAAGGACTATTTGGTTGCTCAGCGCCCAAATGACATTGCGCCACGCCTGGTGCTGAATATGATGGAGGCGCCTAAACGGCCTGAAATCCCGATAAAAGAGATTGCTGATACGTTAGGCTCCAATCCGGCCTGTATTTTGAGCTATGATAACCTTTTATTCGGAACTGCGGCCAATAATGGCCAAATGGTCAGCGAAGTGGATGCAAAAAATAAAAATTCGCTGGCTTTGCTTGATCTTGCTTCCGTGCTGGCCCGGCGAAGTGCTAGCCTGCCAGGAAGCGCCAAGGATACTTCCCCATTGGCGCCGTTGTTGGCGCTTTTGAAAGGCCTGAAGGCTTAAAGCAAAATGTTCGGCAAGCGCACGGATACGAAACCGAAGCCCGCGCCGGCCAATGCCAAGGATACGCTCAACGCGTCTGAGGCGGCGGGCGCGGTGAAAGCTAAACCGGCGATCTCTCCGTCAGTTCCGGTTTCTGAACCTGTGGAAGTAAACCTGGAGCCTCTGGGCGGCGATAATGCGCGCTCCGAGCAATATTATCAGCTTAAAACAAGTATCTTTAATGCACTGATTGACACGGTTGATCTGGCGCAAATGGCGGCGCTGGAAACTGAGGCCGCGCGCGAGGAAATCGGCGACATCGTAACTGAAATCATCGCTATCAAGAGCCTGGTGCTTAGCGTGTCTGAGCAACAGCGCCTTATCGCTGATATCTGCAATGATGTGCTGGGCTATGGTCCTCTGGAGACGCTGCTGGCGCGTGACGATATTGCCGATATCATGGTCAATGGCGCCGCACTTACTTTCATTGAAGTGAACGGCAAAATCGAGAAGGCCGGTATTAAATTTCGCGATAATGCGCAGTTGATGAATATCTGTCAGCGCATTGTTAGCCAGGTTGGCCGCCGTGTGGATGAATCCAGTCCGATTTGCGATGCAAGACTTGCCGATGGTTCACGTGTGAACGTTATCGCTCCGCCATTGGCTATTGATGGTCCGGCGCTGACCATCCGTAAATTCAAAAAAGACAAGCTGAAGCTCAGCGATCTGGTGAATTTCGGCGCCATCTCTCCGCCGGGTGCTGCCATACTTGGGATTATTGGCGCCATACGGTGCAATGTAATTATTTCTGGTGGCACCGGCTCAGGAAAAACCACTTTGCTGAATAGTCTTTCCGCCTTTGCAGCAGCCGATGAGCGGATCATCACCTGTGAGGATACGGCCGAACTGCAATTACAGCAGCCCCATGTGGTGCGGCTGGAAACCAGGCCGCCCAATCTGGAAGGCGCAGGCGAAATATCCATGCGTGATCTGGTAAAAAACTGCCTGCGTATGCGTCCCGAACGCATCATTGTCGGCGAAGTGCGTGGACCTGAGGCGTTTGACCTGTTGCAGGCGATGAATACCGGCCATGACGGCTCCATGGGGACGTTACACGCCAATACGCCACGCGAAGCCATCAGTCGTGTTGAAAGCATGATAACAATGGGCGGTTTTAGCCTGCCTGCCAAGACTATCCGTGAAATGATTGTGTCGGCGGTTGATGTGATCGTGCAGGCGCAACGTCTTCGAGACGGCTCACGCCGGATTATCAGCGTAACCGAGATCATCGGCATGGAAGGCGACGTTGTTATCACGCAGGAAGTGCTGTCCTATGAAGTGCTGGGCGAGGACGCCAAGGGCAAACTTGTGGGCCTTCATAAACCTGGCGAAGTGGGGATCCCAAAATTCATGGAAAAGGCGCGTTACTATGGCATGGGCGACAGGCTTTCCGAAGCCATGGAGGAACTGAACGATATTTATATAAGAGAAAAACCCAATGCCATGGCCAGGGTTGTCCGCTAGGGGGGATGGTTCTTTTTTTAAATAAGACTGAACGCAATATTGTTCACCTGCACTTGGGCGAAAACTGATCATGAGTCCGAATATGATTGTTATATTGACGGGCATTCTTGCTGCGCTTAGTGCGGCCGGGGTGGGCTATGCCATATTTGGCCGACGCATTGATGACAGCGACCGCGTACGTGGCCGGGTTCAGGCGATAAGCGGGACAAAGGGCGCCGCAGGCGTTATCCGTGGACGTGATGGGCAACGCGGTGGTGGCGGCAAGCGCAATGTTCAGGCTGCGTTGAAGGATCTGGAGGATGCGCGCAAGGGACAAAAGAAGCGGCTGAACCTGCGGCAGATGTTTGCATTGGCGGGGGTGGAATGGACGGAGCAGAATTTTATCATTGGATCAGTTGCCTTTGGTCTCATTGTATTCCTGGGCATTCTGATTGCCGGTTACGGAGTTTTGATTAGTCTTCTTGCCGGATTTGCGGCCGGGTTTGGCGCGCCACGCTGGCTGCTTGGATTTCTTTCCAGAAGAAGGCAAAAAGCTTTTTCGGATTCATTCGTTAATGCCGTTGACGTGGTCGTGCGTGGCGTGAAGGCCGGACTGCCCATCGGTGAATGCATGGCGATTATTGCACGGGAAAGCCCTGATCCTTTGGGGCAGGAGTTTCGTACGCTGGTCGAGGGACAAAAATTGGGCATCAGTCTGACTGCGGGGCTTGAGCGAATGTACGAGCGGATGCCCAGCACAGAGCTGAACTTTTTCGTCATTGTACTGACAATTCAAGGGCAGTCCGGCGGCAATCTTTCGGAAGCGCTGGGTAACCTGTCCAGTGTGCTGCGGGAACGCAAGCTGATGAAAGCAAAAATACAATCAATGTCCTCGGAGGCCAAGGCGTCAGCCATGATTATCGGATCGTTGCCGATCGCGGTGTCAGGTATGATGTTTCTGATCGCGCCGCAGCATGTCAATCTGCTGTTTTCCACGACAATGGGAAATATGATGATCGTGGGTGGGTTGAGCCTGATGGGGCTGGGCGTTTTCGTCATGAAAAAAATGATGAATTTTGATTTCTAAAGTAGGCAGGGAATGGGTTTTTTTGCTTCCTATATGAATGTTCAGTTCCTGGTAACTGTGCTGACTTTTGTCGCGGCGCTGGGCACGATCGTTTCATTGGCCATGCCATATCTTCAGCAGGATCGGCTTGGCGAGCGCCTGAAGGTTGTGGCGGAGCGCCGCAATGAATTAAAGAGTCAGGTGCGTTCCGAGCGGGACTCGAGAAAAAACAGGCTTCGCCCGACAGCCAGCAGCTATATGCAACAGGTGGTCGACAGGCTTAGCCTGCGTAAAATTCTCGAGTCACCGGAAACGCGATTGAAGCTTTCACAGGCCGGTTTGCGGGGGCAGGCGCCGCTAGTGGCGTTTCTGTTTTTCCGCCTGGTAATGCCAGTTATCGTTTTTGCCGGAGCATTTCTATATCTTCTGGCTTCCGATAATTTTGCCGGAAACATGTTGGCTAAATTGGGCGTGTCATTTGCGGCTGGTTTTATTGGCTTTTACCTGCCGAATGTGTATGTGGAAAATTTGATCGGCAAGCGTCAGCAGGCCATTGCACGGGCTTTTCCTGATGCGCTTGACCTGTTGCTGATATGCGTTGAATCAGGCATGACCATTGAAGTGGCGTTTGGCCGTGTCGCCAAGGAAATAGGCGCCCAGTCGGTTGAGATGGCTGAGGAGCTGGGCCTTACGACAGCAGAGCTTGCCTATTTGTCTGACCGTCGTATCGCTCTCGAAAATCTGGCGCAACGTACGGGACTGGATGGGGTCAAGTCTGTCGTTACTTCGCTTATTCAGTCGGAGCGTTATGGTACGCCTTTAGGGCAATCTCTGCGGGTAATGGCGCAGGAAAATCGTGACCTGCGGATGGCGGCGGCCGAGAAAAAGGCAGGCGCTTTGCCGGCCCAGTTGACAGTGCCAATGATTGGATGTTTCCTGCCGGTTCTATTTCTTGTCATCCTTGGCCCGGTTATTATCACCCTCATGGAGTGATAGTTCTTTTTTCGGTCGTGCAATTCCGGTTCTATTTTACCGGTGATTGCACCGGGGCAAGTCCCTCAAAGTAGATCATATTGTTTTGCGCCATGGCGTTGGGCAAATTGGCCTGAGTGATCTGTCCTGCTTGTTTGAGATCCCCATTCATCGCCATCAACAGGGATAAATTCTGACGTATCTGGATATTGGCGTCAGGATGCTGCGAGGCGCGCTGCAAGGTTTCAACGGCCTCTTCATGGCGACCGGCCAGGGCCAGATTTAATGCAATATTGTTCAGGATTATTGGATTTCCGGGCGAAATGGCCAGGGCCCTGTTATAGGCCTCTGCGGCCTCGCCTTGTCGGCCAAGGCGATCAAGTATTATCCCCCGCGCAGAATGGGTGCTCCAGTCGGCGGCGTTCCCGGCGCTGGCAATGGTAATATCCTCCAATGCAAGTTCCGTATTGCCCAATGCGGCATATGCCTTACCCCTTTCGGCAAGCAATTGTACGTTCCCCGGATGGATTTTCAGTGCGTTATTCAATATATTAACCGCATCACTAGGGCTATTGGCATATCGCATATTACTGGCGCATTGCAGCGCAATATTAAGATCCCCAGGATTTTCCTGATATAGCGCATACCAATAAGTCGCGGCCTCTTCATATTCCTGGTTTGTGGATGATTTCATTGCCGCTTCTTGCAGATAAGGCTTCAGGGTAAATTGGCCGCCTGCGGTCCCGGTCGCCTCTCTTTCGATGGGAGGGGGATTGGCTGTGTGTGGTGCGCCACTGCATGCTTCCAGAAGGATGGTAATAAACATGGCGGACAAGCTGATGGATTTATGGCCCATAGCGCCTTTTTCCTCGCTCTTGAGGCGGGAAACCCCGCGATTTCGTAAAAAAAGAGAAAGCTTCATACAGCCATATCTTTTCGATTTTTCATTGCAATCATTCTGAAATATGAATCACCTGCATTTTTATCTGTTGTCAAATATAGATATAGCACGGTTAACAATGATGAATGAATCCCGCTTCGAGAAAATTTTTTGCGTGTGCCGCCAGTAACCGGAAGCGATATTACGCCGTTGATCGATGATACCTGCTATTGGCAAGTAATAGTTGGCGCCTGATTTAGACAGGAAGGCGTTAAACATGATTGTCCAAAGGGGGCATCTAATACTATCCTGCGAAATCGACTGTTAATATTTCCAGTTTACAAATCAGGCTTCACCTTAGAAACATTGGAATCACCATGTCAGAATTTTCCCCAGAATCTTCCACTGAGTTTGCCAGAGTTGCCCGGACGCTGGCGCTGCTCCGCGCAAGAACACCTTTGCGTCCGCAAATACGGCGGCTGGGCATTGTTTCACTCGTAATGGCGGCAATCGTTGTACATGGCTCAACAGGTGATCAGGCATGGGCGGCGAACGCAGAATCCAGCAAATATTTTCAGGATGCCCAGCAGGCGGTGAAGGATGGAAATGGCAATGAAGCCATTATTCATTTGAAGAATTCCGTACGTGCCGACCCTGATAATGTGGACGCGCGGTTTATGCTGGGGCAATTCCATATGCAGCGCGGTGATGTACAGGGCGCAGAAAAAGAATTTCGCGAAGCCCGCCGCAGGGGAATGGATGACGCCAAGGTCTTGCTGCTATTGGCGCAAACCTTATTGTCCCAGGGAAAAACTAAGGAGTTGCTGGCGGAAATCAACACGGATTCGATGACAGGTGAGACCAGGATAACGGGCCATACCTTGCGGGCTCGGGCATATCTGGCTGAAAATGATATTGTCAAAGCCAAGGCGGAGATGGAAATAGCGCGCCCTGAAGCAGCCAATATTGCGCCATTCCACGCTACGGAAGCCGAAATATTTCAGCGCGAAGGGGACTTTCCCGCAGCGGAAAAAGCTATTGACCGGGCTATCGCCATAGATCCGAAATTTAGTCTGGCGCTATGGCTAAAGGGTGAGTTGCGGCGTGTACAGAAGGATCTTCCAGGATCGCTGGAGGCGTACAACAAAGCACTTGAGGTGGATAAAAACTCCATGCAGGTGCTTATTGGACGCGCCTTTGTTTTTCTTGGTCTTAGCCGTTTTGAAGAAGCCGAAGCTGACGTGGATGCCATTTTGAAGCGATCCGCACAAATGCCCATGGCGCTGTATCTCAAAGCAGCCTTGCTGTCGCAACGCAACGAAGCGGAAAAAGCTTTGGAAGTAATGCAGCCGGTGGAATTCCGGATGGCGTCGTTTATGCCCGCTGTTTATTTAATGGCCAATCTGAACCTTAAATTGAACCGCCTTGAAGGCGCGCTAAGTTATGCAGAACGGTATCATGCAGCGAATGAAAACAAGCCAGACGCTGTAAAGCTGCTGTCAGCCGTTTATTTGCGGCAAAAACGCTTTCCAGATGCAATCAAGCTACTTAAACCGCACGAAAACGAAGACGGTTACAAGGATGATATCTATTATCTACAGCTTCTTGGAAACAGTTATCTTGCTGTTTCAGATTATCCATCGGCGGCAAGAGCGTTCAAGGTGCTGCAAAAATTAAACCCGGAGGACACATCTGTCCGGGAACAACTGGCTATCACCAGTCTTGGCATGGGTGAACAGGATGAGGCTGTGCGCGAACTGGAGGCAATGGCCGAGGGGAAGGAGGGTTCGGATCGTGTAAATCTTCTGCTTATTCTTACGCACATGCGGAACAAGGAATATGCCAAGGCTGAGGAAGCGGCAGTAAAGTTCGTAAAACAACGAGAAAATAGCGGCACCGCCCATAATTTACTGGGGTCGGTTCTTCTAGCCCAGGACAAACGTCCAGAGGCGCGTGCATCGTTTGAAGCGGCATTAAAGGCGGATCCCAAATTTTCACCCGCTGTTTTGAATTTGGCGCAACTTGAGCGGATAGAAAAACGTCCGGAAGAAGCCAGAAAGCTTCTGGTAGCGCATCTGGAAAATGACAAGAGCAATGAAAAGATTCTGACCCAGCTTGCAGATATGTCTATAGCGGAAAAAGATATGGAAGGCGCCGTTGCATGGCTGCAAAAGGCGGTTGAAGGAAACCCCAAGTCTGAAAGGTCTCGCATCCGTCTTATCGAAATGCAAATAAGGCTGAACAAGGCGGAGGCTGCGCTGCAAGCAGCTAACGATCTGAACGCCATTGCACCAGAATCACCAACCGCGTTAAACGCCCTGGCGCAGGTGCAGATACTGAACAAACAAATTGCAAGCGGCATTGCCACGTATCGCAAGCTGGTGAGTATTGTTCCAACTGCGCCACAGGGGCATATGCTGCTTGGCAAGGCGTTGCTGATGAATGATAATATAGCAGAAGCAAGGGCCGCGTTCGACGAAACCATTAAACTTGCGCCAGACTATCCGGATGCGCGCGCGGAACGTATTGGCGTTGAATTGAAGGCGAATGGCAGTGAAGCCGCAGTGAAGCTGGCCGAGAAATTCCGTGATGAAAAGCCGCAAAATCCCATGTTTCATCTAATTTTGGGTGATGTGTATTTGCGGGCTGAAAAATATGCGGACGCCTCGGCTGCTTTTGCGAAGGCTCAGGAGTTAAAACCTGGCGGAAAGACTCTGCAACGTTTGTATGTGGCGCAAATCCGGGAGGGCAAGGAAGATGAAGCCTTTGCGAAACTGCAAAACTGGGTGAATAAAAACCCTGAAGACTGGGAAAGCCGTTTGGTGTTTTCTACCGAGCTGATAAGGCGTGGAAAGCTTGATGAGGCCATTCTCGAAAATGAAGCCCTGAATGAAAAATTGCCTGGCCGCCCGGTGATATTAAATAATCTGGGTTGGCTTTATGCCCGCAAAGGTGACCCTCGGGGGGTTGGGCTGGTTCGTACTGCATATGAGTTGGCGCCAAATTCACCAGAAATCCAGGACACCTATGGCTGGATTCTTGTGAAAGGAGGTAAAGTCAAGGAAGGTCTGGAGGTGCTTGAAAAGGCAGCGAAGGCTTTGCCGAAATCAGCCGAAATTCAGTATCATTATGCCGCCGCGCTTGCGCAGAGCAATAAAAAAGCCGAAGCGCTTGAGATATTGACCCGGGTTCTGGCTGAAAAGAGTCAGTTTGACGAGCGCAAGGAAGCCGATGCGTTGCTGGAGACGCTTAAGGGAGGCTGACAAAAACCCACTGGACTGTGGCTGGCGTTTTGATCGGATAGGTTAAGGCGCAGGCCACGTTCACAGTGGCTTATTGCACAGTGGCTTATTGTTCTTCGAGCGAGGATCTTGGTGTGCGAATCCTGACTTTTACAAGTCTCTACCCTAGCGCTGCGCAACCATCACAGGGTATTTTTGTTGAAAACCGGCTGCGTGAACTGCTGCGAAGCGGCGCAGTTGAATCGCGGGTAATTTGCCCGGTTCCCTGGGCCCCCGCGGGCAGCCAATTTCTTTCCAGTTATGCGGTCTATCGAAAGATAGAGGCGCGGGCGGTGCGGCATGGGATTTCTGTCACCTATCCAAGATATTTTCTGATTCCGAAATTTGGGATGACGCTCGCTCCTGGCACGATGTTTTTGTCGATTTATTGGTCCGTGCGCAAATTAATTCAGGATGGTTATGATTTTGACCTGATTGATGCGCACTATTTTTATCCTGATGGTGTCGCTGCGGCGATGATCGGGCGCCTTCTGAACAAACCCGTGGTGATTACTGCGCGTGGAACGGATATCAACCTTATCCCGGCCTATGATCTGCCACGCCGTCAAATTTTATGGGCGGCGGAGCAGGCGAGCGGTCTGATCACTGTATGTCAGGCGCTAAAAGATACGCTGGTTGATATGGGTGTTGCTGAAACCAAAATTCATGCGTTGCGCAATGGTGTGGATCTGGTTCGTTTCCAGCCGCAAGACCGCATGGAGGCGAGAGAAGCATTCGGCGCCTCAGGAAAGACGTTGCTGTCCGTTGGGCACTTAATTGAACGTAAGGGCCATGACCTGGTTATTCGGGCGCTGCAGGAACTTCCTGACTATCACCTTCTGATAGCGGGAGATGGCCCGGAACGTGAGGCATTGCACAGACTTGCAGAAGAACTGGCAGTGGCCAGGCGCGTTCGTTTTCTCGGTGCGGTGCGCCCGGAGAACATGGCCCGGCTCTATAATTCCGGCGACGCCCTGATACTGGCGTCCAGCCGTGAGGGCTGGGCAAATGTCCTGCTTGAGGCAATGGCTTGCGGCACCCCTGTTGTGGCCTCAAATGTTTGGGGAACGCCAGAGGTTGTTACCTCCCCCGAAGCGGGGGTATTGATGCAGGCGCGCACAGCACAGGGCGTGGCTCAGGGTGTGCGGGCGCTATTTGAGAACTTGCCTTCCCGCGATAAAACCCGCCGCTATGCAGAAGGGTTTAGCTGGGATTCAACGACGGCAGGACAAATCTCCCTATTTAGGGAAATTTTGAAAAACCGGTAAACGCAAATTTACCATAGTTTGCACTTGGTGATGCCGGTCACTTACCATTCCAGAGAACTTATTTATATGGAATGCAGCAAATCGGTAACAGATTCCAGTTAATGTGCCGTGCACACGGCGGGCCTGTTACGGTTCGGTGCATGCGGGTTAGGGCGCGGGGTACTTAATGTTTTCTAGTAGGATGATCATAATTGGCGCGGCGGATTTATTGATCCTGGTGGTTTCAATTCTGTTTGGATTGATAACATCACAGGCCGGGGTAAACGTCTTTTTTAGCGGTTATGCAGAACCTTCAATTGAATGGAGCGCGTATATCATTGTCATCATGGGCTGTCTGATTTCCATGGGCCTGTACAATACAGATTACATGTTCGATATGCGCGAGGCGGTAACGCGATTAATCACGGGATTTATTATTGCCTTTATCATGGTCTCGATTTTACTCGGATTGGTCAAGACCGGGTCGGGACTGAACCAGGCGCTTCCGCCCGCAATGGCGCTTAGTTTTGCAGGTTTGCTTGTAATCCGCTTCACAGCCAGTCATGGCGTAGTCTCGCAGTTTTTGAAACGGCGCATCCTCATATTGGGCGCGGGCGTTCGTGCGCAGCGAATTGAATCTGAGGTGCGAAACAAGCGCGGCCATTGTGGTTTTATTCCGGTTGCCTATATCCCGACAAGTCCGGATGAAGCCGGTGTTTCAGTTGTTAATCTCATTGATGATCCGATAGACCTGAACAGCTTTTGCGCAGAAGCAGGCATAGATGAAATTGTGATTGCCGCCGATGAACGGCGAGGAACGATGCCCATCGATATGCTGCTGGAATGCCGGATGAGCGGCCGTAAAATTACGGCGGTTACCGACTTCATAGAACGCGAAGCAGGGCAGGTTGAACTGGATGGCCTATATCCCAGCTGGCTGGTTTTTTCACGGGGCGCCGCGCGCAATAATGTTAACCGTTTCGTCAAACGTGCGGTGGATATTGTGACCAGTAGTGTGCTGTTATTTGTTACGTTTCCGGTTACACTGTTCACGGCATTGCTTATCTGGCTTGATGATGGCGGCCCGGTTTTTTACCGGCAGACCCGTGTGGGACTGAATGGCAGGAATTTCGATGTCATCAAATTCCGCAGTATGCGCAATGACGCCGAAAAGGACGGGGTGGCGCGGTGGGCCACCAAAGATGATGACCGGGTTACCCGTATTGGGCGGTTCATCCGCAAAACCCGTATCGATGAAATTCCCCAAATTTACAATGTCCTGTCAGGTGATATGAGCTTTGTGGGGCCACGTCCTGAACGCCCGTCCATCGTTTCTGATCTGGAAGACAAGATTGCCTTTTTCAAATATCGCCATGTTGTGAAACCGGGCATCACCGGCTGGGCGCAGGTCAACTACCCCTACGGCGCCAGCATTGAGGATGCGCGGGAAAAACTGAAATATGATCTCTATTACGTCAAGAATGAGTCGATATTTCTGGATTTCCTGATTTTGATGGAAACCGTACGGGTTGTGTTCTGGCCGGATGGCGCGCGCTAAAATAAACCTGTTGGCAAATTTTCTTCTTCCGCACCTATAGATTACTGTGGAATACTTCCCCGCCGCCCGAAATCATCAGGGTGGCGTCAATCGGTCCCGATTCATGAGGGCCGGAACAGGCTGCGGCGCGCCGTTGCCAGCAAGGGGAGGGCGATTAATGTTTTACGGCTGGATTATCTTGGCGGCGCTAAGCAGCGTCTATTTTTTTGCCGTGGGCACCGTGGTGTATGGCTTTAGTGTCATCATTCCGGAAATGATCAAAGATATGGGCTGGTCCCGTTCAGAGGCCAGTCTGGGATTTTCCATTCTTGTCCTGTTGTTGGGCCTGTTGGGGCCCGTAGCGGCGATTTTGTTGCACCGGTTCGGCGCCAGGAAGATCATGGGGGCGGGTGGCCTGATCGCCACGGCTGGAACGATTGGCTGTTTTTACATGAACTCCCTGCTGCAATATTATCTCATCATTGGAAGTATCGCTGTTGGTGTTGCGCTGCTTGGCGTTGTTGCCTGCACCCATACGCTGACAAACTGGTTTGCGCGCAAACGTGCGCTGGCCCTGGGCATCTTCATGTCCATGGGGGGATTGGGCGCGTTCTTTGCGGCGCCCGTCATTTCATATCTGGTGCAGACAACCGGCAACTGGCGCCATGCATGGCTGGCGATGGCTGCGGCGTCGCTGCTGGGCGGGATCATCGCCGTGATATTCGTGCGCGATAATCCGGAGGACAAAGGAACATTTGTTGACGGGATTGACCCGGCTCTGGCGGCCGCAAACTCCACCGCCGCCGCGCCGTCGCGGGTGCATCAAACCACCGTGTCGTGGGAGGTAAAGGACGCTGTGCGCACCTTGCCCTTCTGGATAACCGTTTTCGGGGCCGCTGCCGCCGTCTTCGGGTTTCTGGCCGTCAACAGTCAGGGCGTGTTGCATCTGCGCGATCTGGGCATATCTCCTATCACAGCGGCTTCGGCCATTGGCATCATCGGCCTGCTTGGTGCCGGGGGGCGCCTGTTTACCGGATTTTTAGGCGACCGTATTGATCCGCGCTATTTGTTGTCCGCCGGCCTTATCCTGGAACTGGTGGCCATCATCATGCTGATCTATGCGGATACGGTAGTAATGACCTATGCGTTCGCGGTGATTTTAGGCGCTGGCAATGGCATGGCCATCGTGGCCAGTCCGGCCTTGGTGGCGAATTATTATGGCAGCAAGAACTATGCGGGGCTGATCGCCATACATGGTTTGATGGTTATCGTTATTGGCGCGGCGGGGCCTGTCGTGGCCAGCCATGTCTTCGAGTTGACCGGAAGCTATACGCCGGTATTTCTTTCTTTTGCAGTGGTGGCGCTGATCCCTGCGTTAATCACCTTATGGATGCGCCCGCCGGTAGCTGTTGTAAAGGCGGTGCTTTAACAGTGAGGAGTGGCCATGTCGCTTTTTGATCTAACGGGCAAAGTTGCCATTGTAACAGGCGCCACCAAAGGCATTGGCGAGGCGATAGCCCATCGTCTGGCCGAACACGGGGCTAAAGTCGTGATTTCCAGCCGCAAGCAGGATGCCTGTGAACGGGTCGCTGCTGCGATAAACGGGAAATGGGGCAAGGGGGAAGAGGTTGCACTCCCGATAGCCTGTAATATCGGCTATAAGGAGCAGTTGCAGAACCTGGTCGATCAGACGGGTGCAAAATGGGGCAAGGTTACCACACTGGTTTGTAATGCGGCCGTGAACCCGCATTTCGGCTCGATGCTGGATATTCCTGATGACGCCTTTGAGCGGATCATGCGGTCGAATATCCTGTCGAACCAGTGGCTATGCAATATGGTGTTGCCGCAGATGATTGCGCGCAAAGACGGTTCTATTATCATTATTTCGTCAATCGGTGGTCACCATGGCAATTCAGTGATTGGGGGCTACTGCATTTCCAAAGCAGCCGATATGCAGCTTGCCCGTAACATCGCCGTTGAATTTGGGGTGCATAATATTCGCGCCAATGCCATTGCGCCCGGCCTGATCAAGACAGATTTTGCAAAGGCGCTCTGGAGCGATCCGGAAATACTTGCGGATTCGGTGTCGGGTTCCACCCTGAAGCGAATCGGTGCGCCAGACGAAATTGCAGGGGCCGCAGTGTTTCTTGCCTCGGCAGCGGGGGCATTTGTTACAGGCCAGACCATAAATGTGGATGGTGGGGCGACGGCATTTTAATGAAAAAAAAGCCCCAAACCGCAGGGGCCGGGGCGAGTTGGGGTTGGGTTCCTCACAAGAGGAAACTTTACCCTAATGGTGAATGCATAAAGGTTTAGTGACGATGGTCACAGAATCAGGCATTTATTGGGTTCTTTTATATGTAATTGCGAGATTATGTGACTTTGGTCACAATGGCCTGGCTGGGGCTGGCGTGGTCCTTGTGTTTCACGTTCAGCCCGTCCGGGCATGATCAATGGGGTGAAAGCAATGGGTAACATGAGGGGGACGTAAGTGGCTGAATCAAGGGACGACCTTCCCGGCATTGTCATTGCTGTCGATACACAGGGCAATTCGCTTGCATCAAATATGTTGTTTGCAGGGTTTGATGCGGCTGAATTGAAGCGCATTGAGCGCAATTGCGTCTGGCGTAAATGCAAGGCGGGTGATCAAATACTAACCAGGGACAGTCTCAGCCGGGATATTATTTTTGTTATAACCGGTGAAGTCCGTATCGTTAATTTTTCTTTGACCGGCAGAGAGGTTGCCTATGCCGAGGTTAAAGGTGGCGGTTATTTCGGTGAACTGGCGGCAATAGATGGGGAGCCGCGATCGGCCAATGTTGTGGCGCACCAGGATTGCCTGATTGCCTCTCTTAGCCCGACCGCTTTTCGCGCTGTACTAAAAGAACATCCAGAGGTTGGGGTCCGTGTTCTGGAAAAGCTGGCGCGGATTGTGCGTGTTTGCGATGACCGCATCATGGATCTGGCCACGCTGGGTGCGCACCAGCGCGTGTATCGCGAACTTTCCAGGTTGATCATTGAAGATCCTGTCAGGCCCGGTTCCTGGATGATCTATCCCAGCCCCACCCAGTCTGTAATTGCGGCAAAGGCCAGCACGACCCGTGAAACTGTTGCGCGGGTTATGAGCCAGCTAAGCAGCGCGGGTATAATTGAGCGGAAAACGAAAACTCTATATGTGCGCGACCGGGAAAGGCTCAATCTGCTAATTGAGCATGTCTCGTCAGTTGATGATGCGGCCCGTTAATTTGTTTTGTTTACGCCTGGCGTCCGCATGGCAATATATTGCGCCGTCCATTCTACGCCGGTTTTAACGCCATGTCGGCGATTTTCGGACTCCACTCCGGCGCGACGGTTTATCTCTTTTCGTTTAGTTTAGCCTCATTCCACAGGGCATCCAGTTCGGCCAGCGTGCTATCGGATGGCTTTTTTCCGGCTTTGGCCAGATGTTGCTCTATATAGGCAAAGCGGCGTTCGAATTTCTGATTGGCGCCGCGCAGAGCCGTTTCCGGATCAATTTTCAGATGGCGCGCAATATTTACGGTGGCGAACAACAGATCGCCAAGTTCATCGGCAATGCGCGCCGCATGTGCGCCATTG
>Ga0209893_1000022_pt1 | contig 44771 bp, 50 predicted proteins | sample GWRWT3_25Nov14_FD_187190 | JGI IMG/M metagenome (GOLD analysis project Ga0209893, IMG submission 187190) | Sand microcosm microbial communities from a hyporheic zone in Columbia River, Washington, USA - GW-RW T3_25-Nov-14 (SPAdes) (version 2) | ecosystem: Engineered > Artificial ecosystem > Sand... | reverse complement strand
TAATCCTCGTATCTGCTTACAGCGCTTCTGCGCCGGAAATGATTTCGATAAGTTCCTTGGTGATCGACGCCTGACGGGTGCGGTTATAGGTCAGGTTCAATTTCTGGATCATCTCGCCCGCATTGCGGGTGGCGTTGTCCATGGCGCTCATGCGCGCGCCCTGTTCGCTGGCGGCGTTTTCCAGCAATGCGCTGAAAATCTGCACCGAGACATTGCGCGGCAATAAATCAGCCAGAATTTCGACTTCGTCCGGTTCATATTCATAAGACGCGCCGCCCATGTCAGACGCACCGCCCGCAACCGCCGCCAGATCAATCGGGATCAACTGGCTGGCCGTGGGAATTTGCAGAATGACCGAACGGAAACGGCTGAAGAACAGCGTGCAGACATCGAATTCGCCCGCTTCATACATGGCCAGCACCCGCTCGCCCACCGCAGCGGCATTCGCAAAGCCGATATTGCGGATATTATTGTGCTCGATGGTGTCGATGATCAGATTGCCATAAAGGCGGCGCAGCGCATCGCGCCCCTTGCGGCCCACGCACAGGATTTTGACCGTCTTGCCTTCGCGTTGCAGCTTAATAATATGCTCGCGCGCCAGACGTGCGATGCTGGAATTAAAGCCACCGCACAGCCCGCGTTCGGCGGTCGCCACCAGCAGCAGATGCACCTGGTCGCGGCCCGTGCCGCTCAACAAGGGTGAAACGCCCTCGCGCCCGGCAACGCCTGCCGCCAGATTGTTTATCACCCGGCCCATACGTTCCGTATAAGGACGTGACGCCACGGCCGCATCCTGCGCCCGGCGCAGTTTGGCGGCGGCCACCATCTGCATCGCCTTGGTGATCTTCTGTGTTGAACGCACAGAGGCGATGCGGTTTTTAAGTTCCTTAAGGCTGGCCATCAGCTATCCTGTTGGTGCGCTATTTTCAGGCGAACGATTTGGTGAACGCGGTCAAAATTTCGCGCAGTTTGGCGTCGGTTGCATCCGAAATGGCTTTTTCATCGCGGATCGCTGCGATCACGCTCGCATGCTTGTCATGCATGTGGCGCAGCAGGCTTTGTTCATAGCGGCCAATGGCCTCAACGGCAATGCCATCAAGAAAGCCCTTGGAGCCGCTGAACAGCACCACAACCTGTTCTTCCACGGTCAGCGGCGAAAACTGGTTCTGCTTCAGCAGTTCGGTCAAACGCGCGCCGCGCGCCAGCAGTTTTTGCGTCGAGGCGTCCAGATCGGAGCCAAACTGCGCAAACGCCGCCATTTCACGATATTGCGCCAGCTCCAGCTTCATGGAGCCGGAAACCTGCTTCATCGCCTTGATCTGCGCGGCCGATCCCACGCGCGACACCGACAGGCCGACATTCACCGCGGGACGGATGCCCTGGTGAAACAGGCCGGTCTCCAGAAAGATCTGGCCATCGGTGATCGAAATCACATTGGTCGGAATATAGGCCGACACGTCATTGGCCTGGGTTTCAATGACCGGCAAGGCGGTGAGCGAACCCGCGCCATTATCATCATTCAGTTTGGCGGCGCGTTCCAGCAGGCGGCTATGCAGGTAAAACACGTCGCCCGGATAGGCTTCGCGGCCCGGCGGGCGGCGCAGCAGCAGCGACATCTGGCGGTAAGCCACGGCCTGCTTGGACAGATCGTCATAGATCATCAGCGCATGCATGCCATTGTCGCGGAAATATTCGCCCATGGTGCAGCCGGTATAAGGCGCCAGAAATTGCAGCGGCGCCGGATCGGATGCCGTGGCAGCGACGACGATGGTATATTCCATCGCGCCTGCTTCCGTCAGGGTTTTAACGATCTGCGCCACGGTAGAGCGTTTCTGCCCGATGGCGACATAGACGCAATACAGCTTTTTGGATTCGTCCGTACCCTGATTGATCGACTTCTGGTTCAAAATGGCGTCAATAGCGATGGCGGTCTTGCCGGTCTGACGGTCGCCGATGATCAGTTCGCGCTGGCCACGGCCCACCGGGATCAGGCTGTCGATGGCCTTCAGGCCGGTCTGCATCGGCTCATGCACGGATTTGCGCGGGATAATGCCCGGCGCCTTGACTTCCACACGGCGGCGCTCGGTGCTGGCCAGCGGCCCCTTGCCGTCAATCGGATTGCCCAGACCATCGACCACGCGGCCCAGAAGGCCCTTGCCCACCGGGGCGTCCACGATGGCGCCGGTGCGCTTGACCACATCGCCTTCCTTGATGTTGCGGTCATCGCCGAAAATCACGACGCCGACATTGTCGCTTTCCAGGTTCAGCGCCATGCCCTTGGTGCCTTCGGCAAATTCGACCATTTCACCGGCGCGCACCTTGTCCAGGCCATGAATGCGCGCGATACCGTCGCCAACGCTCAGAACCTGGCCGATTTCGGAAACCTCGGCCTCAACGCCGAAATTCGTAATCTGCTGTTTAAGGATCGCGGAAATTTCCGCAGCCTGGATGTCCATCAGCCAACCTCTTTCATAGCAATCTGTAAATTGTTCAGTTTTGTGCGCAGCGAGCCGTCAATCATGCGGCTTCCCATGCGCACAATCAGCCCGCCCAGAATAGAATTGTCCACGTCCGCCTGTAACTGTACATCGCGGCCAACAGCCTGTTTCAGCGCGGATTTGATTGATTCAATCTGTGCATTGTCCAGCGCATGGGCAGAAGTCACCCGCGCCGACACCTCGCCGCGATGATTCGCCAGCAGGGCGTTGAATATCGTGATCATGGTCGGCAGCACAAACAACCGGCGCTTTGAGGCCACCAGGCCGATGAAGCGCGTGGTCAGGTCTTGCGCATTCATGCGCGCCAGCACGGCGGCCATGGCCTTGCCCTGTTCGGCGCGGCTGAACACCGGGCTGCGCACCAGGCGCGTCAGATCAGCACTTGCGCCCAGCATCGCTGTCAGCGCGGCCAGATCCCCCGCCACCGCATCCAGTTTGCCCGCTTCGCGCGCCAGTTCAAAAATAGCGGTCGCATAACGCCCGGCAAGCCCCGAAACGCCCGCAACCTGTTGTGTCTGTTCAGCCAATTGAGGCCCCTCAATCGCGCCCGCCGAAAAACGGCAAGCAAAAAATCCAACCGCATGAAAACAAAAGACTATTCAAGGCGGCAATGACGCCCGCCAAAGCCCGGCCCTTAAAGTCGCGCGTGTCCTAACATACTGGCCGCAGGGGCGCAAGCTTGCCCTCATAAAAAGCTGTAGGGATCGACATCCACATTCAGGCGGATTTTTGGCGGCACCTTGACCTGCGCGAGCCAGCGGCGCAGCAGCGCCTGCACATTATGCTGGCGGGTGGCCATCATCAGCATCCGGGTGCGATGCCGCCCGCGCAGCAGCGCCAGCGGCGCAGGTGCCGGGCCCAATATGTGCAGATCTTTTCCGTGCGGCGCATGGCGCGCCAGCAGCGCGGCGAAGTCTCGCAGTTCCGCCTGATCCGGGCCGGACAATATCAGCGAAACCAGACGCCCGAACGGCGGCAGGTTGCGGGCACGGCGCGCGTCAGATTCCGCCGCCAAAAATTTCGCCTGATCGCCGCTGATCAGCGCCTGCATCACCGAATGTTCGGGCATATAGGTCTGCATCACCGCATGGCCGGGGCGGCGCGCGCGCCCTGCCCGGCCCGACACCTGATGCAGCATCTGAAAGGTGCGTTCCGCCGCGCGCAGATCGCCGCCAGACAACCCCAGATCGGCGTCAATCACACCAACCAGCGTCAAATCGGGAAAATGATGCCCTTTGGCGATAATCTGTGTACCAATTAATAATTTTGTCTCTCCCCGGGTGAAGGCCGCCAGGGTGTCACGCACCTGATCGACACTGTGATCGCCGGACAGTATGGCAGGGGTGAATTCCGGGAATTCGGCCCCCACTTCTTCGGCCAGCCGTTCAATGCCGGGGCCCAGCGCCACCATTTTATCTTCGACGGCGCATGCGGGACAGGCTTTGGGTTTTTGCGCTTCATGCCCGCAATGATGGCACAGCATGCGGTTATGAAAGCGATGCTCGACCAGCCATGCCGAACAGTTCGGGCATTCCATGCGCTGTCCGCAGGCGCGGCATAATGTCAGTGGCGCATAGCCACGGCGGTTGAGAAACAGCAGCACCTGTTCGCCCCGCGCCAGGGTTTCCTCCATCAAGTGCAGCAGGCGCGGGGAAATAAACTGCCCGGCGGGAAGACCGGCCGCGCGCATATCCACTGCTTCGATGCTGGCCAATTGTGCGCCGCCATGCCGGTCCGGCAATATCAGATGCCCGTAACGCCCCGTCTGCGCATTCACCACGCTTTCCAGCGACGGCGTGGCGGAGCACAGCACAATGGCAATATTACCCAGATGCGCGCGCACCACCGCCATGTCTCGCGCGTGATAGATAACGCCATCTTCCTGTTTGTAGGCCGCATCATGTTCTTCATCCACAATGATCAGGCCAAGATCCGTGAACGGAAGAAACAGTGCCGAGCGCGCCCCCACCACGACGCGCGCCTCGCCGCTGGCCACCGCGCGCCAGATATTGCGGCGTCGGGCATCCGGTAATTGCGAATGCCATTCCGCAGGCAGTACGCCAAAGCGCACCCGGAAGCGTTCCAGAAACTGCACCGTCAGCGCGATTTCCGGCAGCAGCACCAGCGCCTGTTTACCCTGGCGCAGGGCTTGCGCAATCGCCTCGAAATACACCTCGGTCTTGCCCGAACCGGTGACGCCCTGCAACAGGGTTGCCGAATAGTTTTGCACCCGCACGGCATCGCGCAAGGCGCGCGCCGCATCGGCCTGTTGTGCAGACAGTTGCGGGCCGGGATGTTCAGCAATGGGCGCATCAAAAGCCACTGCGCGCCTTGGGCGTTTTGGCTGCGCGGCGCCTGGCACCCGCATCGCCAGCCGCAGCACCGCACCGGGTGCGGCCAGCGTATAATCCGCCACCCAGTCGATGAAACGGCGCAAATCCTCCGGCAATGGCGGCAGATCAAGTTTTGCGCGAACAGATCTCAGCCTTGCCAGGTCAACGCCGCCCCTGGCCGCGCCCCACACCACGCCCACCATCTGACGCGCGCCCAGCGGGACGCTGACAAAATCCCCCGGCGACAGGCTCACCCCCTCCGGCACAGCATAATCATACGGCCCCGCCAGCGGCAGCGGCAGCAGCACCGCGACAATGCGGGCATTGGAGTGTGTGGCGTTTGGCGAATCCATGCTCTATATTGCCGCAACTTGCGCAAACATACAGTGGCTTGCATGAAACTCCGGCGTTGCTGCACGATACGGTGTTGGCATGGCCCCTTGCAACCGTCGTTGCGCACCCCATATTATGACCAGAATTCTGGTCATAATATGGGAGACTGGCGATGGTCACGGTCAATCTGGCGCATGCCAAGGCGCATCTGAGTGAATTGCTGAGACAGGTTGAGGCCGGGCAGGATGTGATCATCACCCGGCATGGCCGTCCTGTGGCGCGGCTTTCGCGCCCGAAACTTCCGCTGCGGGCTGATCTGGCCGAGTTGCGGGCGGAGATGCCAAAGTTAAGCCGCCCAAGCGTCGAGTTGATCCGTGAGATTCGCGACGAAGGATATTGATGCCCTATTTCGACACCAGCTTTATTGTCCCGCTTATACTGCCTGAATCAACCAGCGCCGATATCACCCGGTTTCTTGCCCGGTTTACGGATGAGGAGCTTGCGATCAGCCATTGGACCCAGGTCGAGTTTTCATCCGTGCTGGCCAGGGAGGTTCGCATGGGGAAGATGGACGCGGGCGCGGCGGATAGTGCCACGGCCCGGTTTGACGCCATTATCGCCGAATCCTTCAACGTACTGCTGCCGGGCGCGGAGGCGTTCGATCTTGCCCGGAAATATATCGCACGCCATGAAGCCGGGCTGCGCGGCGGCGACGCCCTGCATCTGGCCATCGCCCGCACCTATCGCGCCACCGCCATCTACAGTCTCGACAGGGTGCTGATCAAGGCTGGCACCCTGTTCGGCCTGCCGGTGAGTATGGGTATTGATCTGGACCGCTGAGCGGCGACAGGCCAAAGTGGCGTTGGGCGAATCCATGGTCTATATTGCGCCATCTCACCCAAACGGAAAGCACATCCTATGAAATTCTTTGTCGATACCGCCGATCTTGATGAAATCCGCGATCTTGCCGCCACTGGCATGGTGGATGGGGTGACCACCAACCCCTCGCTGGTCGCCAAGGCGGGGCGCGATTTTATCGAGGCGCTCAAGGAAATCTGTGCGCTGGTGCCGGGGCCGGTCAGCGCGGAGGTCACCGCGCTGGACACCGCTGGCATGCTGCGCGAGGCGGAAAAACTGCGCGCTGTCGCCAAAAATATCGCCATCAAGGTGCCGATGACCTGGGACGGGCTGAAGGCCTGCCGGACGCTTGCCAATGACGGCGTGATGGTGAATGTGACCCTGTGCTTTTCCGCCAATCAGGCGCTGCTGGCGGCCAAGGCGGGCGCGGCGTTCGTGTCGCCCTTTGTCGGCCGGCTGGATGATATCAGCCAGGAGGGCATGGATCTGATCTCCGATATTCGGGATATTTATGACAATTATCCTGATCTGGGGACCGAAATTCTGGTGGCCTCGGTGCGCCATCCGGCGCATGTGCTGGAAGCCGCGCGCATCGGCGCGGATGTCTGCACCATTCCGCCCAATGTGTTGCGCCAGTTGATCCGCCATCCGCTGACCGATGCGGGCATCGCGGCATTTCTGGCCGACTGGGAAAAAAGCGGACAGAAAATCTGATGTCGGGGGCGTGAGGACAGGCGCGTGATTGTTTTTCTGCATACCGCGCCCGTGCATATTGCAACCTTTGACGCATTGCGCGACCGTTTTGCACCCGATCTTGCGATACGCCATGTGGTGCGCGAAGATCTGCTGCAACAGGCTATCACGCAAGGCGGCGTGACGCCGGAAATTGCGGCGGCGGCAATATCGGCGCTGAATGAAATAATGACAGCAGATGCGCAGGCGATTGTGTGCACCTGCTCAACGCTGGGCGCGGTGGCGGAGGCGTTTGACACAACTGCGCCCATTCCCGTCATACGCATCGACCGTCCGATGGCGGATAATGCGGTGCTGGGGGCCAACCACATTGCCATATGCGGCGCCGTTTCCACCGCAGTTGCTGCTGTGCGTGAATTGCTGCTATCCTCCGCAAGGGATATGGATCGCGCCAATGTGACCATAGTTGACCACCTGTTCGCCGGTTCCTGGAAATATTTTCAGCAGGGCGATATGGAGATGTATCACCGCGAAGTGGCGCGCGGCCTGCGCGGCGCGGCGCTGACAGCCGATATTATCGTGCTGGCGCAGGCATCCATGCATGGGGCGATTGCGCATTGCCCGGAAATTACGATACCTGTCTGGAGCAGTCCTGAAACCGGATTCCGCGCCGCATTGGCGCTGATCGATTATGAGGAGAAAAGCTGATGAGAAATATAATCTGTCTGCTGATGATTGGCACTGCTCTGGTGATTGGAGCGGCGGCACAGGCGGGCGAAACCCCCGCACCCGATGGCGCGAAGCTCTATATTATCAGCCCCCCCGATGGCGCAAAGCTTACATCCCCGGTGGAAGTGGTGTTCGGCCTAAGCGGCATGGGGGTGGCGCCTGCCGGTGTCGAGAAAGAAAATACCGGGCATCATCATCTGCTGGTGGATGCGCCCTTACCCCAGGGTGAAGCCCTGAATGAAGCCATCGCCAAGGATGCGCATCATCTGCATTTCGGCGGCGGCCAGACCGAGGCGAAGGTGGAACTGACGCCGGGAAAACACACGCTGCAATTATTGCTGGGCGATCACAATCACATCCCGCATAAGACACCGGTTGCATCAGAAATAGTCACCATTATGGTGGAATAATCCAGTTCGCATGATTTCCGGCCTGTTGTCATCCGGGGCGACAGGCAGGCGGCGGGCGGCGCATCAATCCGGTTAAAAAAGTGCTAAATCCGCTCTGATAATTTAATGGCGATGCGGCATCCCGCCTTGATAATTTCGCTCAAAGGCTGATAGGCCGGAGCCTGCGCCGCGCCGTTTGCCAGCGCCGTTTCGCGATGCGCCATTTCATCGGCGCAAAATTGCGTAATCATTCCGGATAATTCAGGATCATCCGTCCCAAGATCATTGATCTGCTTCTGATAATGCTCGCAAATCACCTCTTCCACCGCTGCGGTGCAGGCCATCGCGGCGCGTTCCCCCAGCAACGCAGTGGCCACCCCAAGGCCGTAACTGGCAACATCCCAAAGCGGACCCAACAAAGTGGGCCGCACATGCCGCGCCACAATCAGGCGGTCAAACGCCGCAAGATGGGTGTCTTCCTTGGTGGCCATTTCCTCGATCAATGCGGCGCTGGCACGGGCCTGCGGCTGTTGCTTCAACACCGTCAACTGCCCCTGATAGATGCGTTTTGCGGCCACTTCGCCGGCATGGTCCACCCGCAACATCCGCGCGATGCGCGTTTCGACCGCCTCTCCCGGCATGGGTAAACTGGTGTCAGATGTCATGATCCCGATCCTTTTTCCAGCGCAGGAAAACATATGCCGACAGCGCCAACAGGCCGACGGAAATCAGCACATTATATCCGGCCAGAGAAATTCCGAACAGAGACCATGGAATTTCATCACAACGCACGACGGGCGCCGCCAGTATTTGCGCCATGAGCGCCTCTACAGAGCCGCCCGAACCCGCGCCTGCGCTACAGGTCGCCGGTCCCGCCCACCAATGCCATTCAACGCCCGCATGATAGATGCCCAGTCCGGCGCCAGCCATATAATTGATCATTAAAACAGCGGATATTACCAGTGCCATTGCGGGCCTAAGCAGGGCCGCCGCACACAGAATGATCGCCATCACATATGGAACACGCTGATAGTAACATAGCTGACAGGGGGCCAGTCCGCCAATGATTTCAAAACCATAGGCACCCAGCAGCACCACACCATTCATCAACAGTATGACGGTTATAATCCGCCGTGGGTCAGCGGCCCTGAATATGTCGGTCATGCGCTCAATAATTCCTGCAACCTGGCGGCAAGCGCGGCCTTGCGTACCGGCTTTTGCAGAATCGGAATTTTTTGCGCCATGCCGGAAAGGTTTAACGCATTGCCTTCGTTGCCCGTGCACAGCAGTATTTTAATTTCCGGGGCAATCGCACGAATCCGGTCAGCCAGTTCCGGCCCGTTCATTCCATTTGGCATCATCACGTCAGAATAAACCAGATTGATGCCCGGGTTTGCCGTGAACAGCGCCAACGCGCTGGGCCCATCTTCTGCTGACAGAACTTTATATCCAAGCTCCTTTATCTGGGCGACCGAGCTCTGGCGCACAGCCGGGTCATCTTCCACTACAAGGATGCAGAAATTTTCCGACGCAATAACAGGGGGCTTATATGCGCCGTTCAGCGGCTGCTTTTCACGCCCATAAACCTTTGTTCCGGTTGTTGTTGCGCGCGGCAGATAAAGCGTCACCCCGGTTCCAGCTCCGGGTGCGCTCTCCAGATGGATATAACCACTGGATTGTTCGACAAAGCCATACACCATGCTAAGGCCAAGGCCGGTCCCTTGACCGACATCCTTGGTAGTGAAAAAAGGTTCAAAAACCTTGTCCAGAATTTCCGGCTGAATACCTGCCCCCGTATCGCGCACACTCAGCCTCACATAATTCCCTGCTGGAAGTTGTAATCGTGGAATATTCAGTGGGGCATCCATGCTGATATTTTTGATTTCAAGTGTCAGAACGCCGTTGCCAGCCATTGCGTCCCGGGCATTGATTGCAAGATTAAGCAGCGCGTTTTCAAATTGCGATGGATCAAGAACAACCTCCCAAAGCGGTGCCGCTATATCAATATGGATTGTAATGCCATCGCCCAGAGTGCCATGCAAAATTTCGCTCATCTCCGACACCATCTTGCCGGGATCAATGACCTGCGGACTCAGCATTTTCTTGCGCGAAAATGTCAGCAGGCGCTGGGTCAGCAGGCCGGCGCGTTCCGCCGCACGGAAGGCCGCATCAATGCGCCTTCGATTGGCGGCGTCACGCAGCGTAGAATTTTCGTTACCGGTTGACGCCAGCAGATCGAGATTGCCCACAATAATGGCCAGCAGATTATTGAAGTCATGGGCGATGCCGCCGGTTAGCTGACCGATCGCCTCCATCTTTTGGGATTGGCGTAACTGCTCTTCGGCCATGCGCCGCCGCGTTATGTCAAGAAATGCAACCACCCCGCCAACAATCTGTCCATCGCGTATGATGGATCTGGCGGAATATTCCACTGAAAACTGGCTGCCGTCGCGGCGCACAAAATTCTGATCATCTGCCCGCGCCATCGCATTCGCCTGATGCACCCAACATATAGCGCAATTGACTTCTGCTTCACTGATTGCAGGCGCGTGGGTTAGCGTGTGCATGTCGACACCAAGTAATTCGGCAGCCTCCTCAAATCCCAGCAACCGTGCACAGGCGGAATTTGCAAATGTGCATCTGCCGGTACGATCTACACCGTAAATGGCTTCCACGGTTGAATCGAGAATCAGCCGCAATTGCGCCTCGCTGTTACGCCAGGCGCGTTCGGCCTGGCGGCGTTCAGTTACTTCTATCTGTAGTGAACTGTTTATCTCAGCCAACTCGCGGGTGGCTTCGGTTATCTGTTGTTGCAGTTGGGCCTGGATTTCCAGTTGTGTGCGCTCGGCCTGCTTGCGCAGGCCAATATCGCGGAAGACCCCGTTAATGCGTTTGAGTTGGCCATTTTCAAACAGCGGGCTGATCTTGCCCTCTACCCAAACCGGATTCCCGTCTTTGGTTTTAAGGACAAGCTCGACGGCTACATTCGTTTCCTGGGACAGAACGCTACGGATCCTCTCTGTGGATTCTGGCAGCCAGGTTTCGTGCAATATGCTGCGAAATGTCAGGGTGGAAAGATCGTCTTCGCTATATCCCAGCGTTTCGCGCCAGGCAGGATTGGTGAAAAGGAATGCTCCCTCCCCCTCTGTGCTTACGATCATGTCGCCTACGGTTCTGACGACATCGCTATAGCGTGCTTCGCTCAACATCAAAGATTCGGCTGCGGCCTGGCGTTCATCCCGGATCTGGTCAAGCAGCGCCAAATTTTCCCGGCGATTTCGCGATGCTTCAAGAAAAATACCGTAGACGGTGCGTGTGGAAGACAGCAGCGCCAGCGCAAATATCGCAGCCATGATACCAAGGGCGGAATAGACAAATGTGCCTTGCAGAAAGAAATAAATTATTGCGGGCGCCAGGTCAGCCAGAATGAACCCCGCCGCCGCCAATGGCATCGCCGCCAGCGTCGAGGATGCGCCGCTAGCCATGCTGACCATCACAATTATCAGCGCAAGCTGTTCTACGGGCTGAATTTCCGGCAGGAAGAACGCAGCAGATCCCCATACGGCGCCGGACAACGTGGCCCATCCCACCGCTAATGGAAGGAAGCGTTTGCGGCTTTTTTCCCGCGCCCCGGCAGTGCCTGGCGTAGCCCAGCGTTTTTTTGCCAGGCTTCGCCGCCAGCGTATATACGCCAGGCTGGTCATGCCCAGATGGCCCATTATCCAGATGAACAGCCATAAATCCGGCACTGATTGCCATAAAATGGCCGAAGTGAACAGTCCGACACCGCCAGTCACGGCGGTATTGGACGGCGTCTGCCGCGCCATGAACGCGACCTGCTCCCGATAAATATCGTGACTGGTGGGCACGGCTTGCGCCTTATGCTGATTGATTAGAACGCGAATCTTACCACAACAAAACCGCCAACCAGTAATCCCAAAAAGCCATATCCCAGAACGGTCAGCCGTTTGTCGATGAATTCGCGGATTGGCGCGCCATATTTCCACAATAATGCAGCAACCGCAAAAAACCGTACGCCGCGTGTGGCAAGCGAGGCCAGCATGAACACTAGAAAATCAAACCTGAACACCCCGGACGCAATGGTAATCAGCTTATAGGGGATGGGCGTTAGCCCCTTGACCAGAATGATCCACAGGCCGTAATCGGCAAACATCGCCTGATAGGATTCAAAACCCGCCTGCATATGATAGAAATTGATAATCATCTGGCCCAGCGTAGCAAACAGAAAATAGCCGATGGCGTAACCCAGCACGCCGCCAAGCACCGAAGCAGCCGTACATACGCCCGCAATCAGCCATGCCCGTTCCGGCCGGGCCAGCACCATGGGAATCAGCATCACATCTGGCGGGATCGGGAAGAACGAGCTTTCCGCAAATGAAACCACAGCCAGTGCCGGCAGCGCATGTTTGCCCGCCGCCTGCCGCATGGTCCAGTCATACAGATTTCTAAACATGCCTAACCCATAGCCGTTAAGGAGATTCTTGTCCATTCTAAGACATTGAAAAGCACGATTTTACGATAATCGGCGGTAATCGTTCATAATTGATTGACGGCCCCCGGCACATCCGTATGATGCGCGCTCATTGCATGATGCGGGTGTGGTGGAACTGGTAGACGCGCTGGACTCAAAATCCAGTTCTGGTGACAGAGTGTCGGTTCGATTCCGACCACCCGCACCACTAATAGAAAATTGCACCCGGAAAATCGCATGGCAACATACGTCGGGCAAGTCCAGTTTAGCTGGCTTTTTACGTCAGAAATTCCGGGTGTTGGCAAAGATCAGGTTAATTTTACAGCCATTTTAGAACAGTCATGCGCGGCCATCTCAGGCTGACCAAAATATCCTTCCGCCTGATGAGAAGACCGGGTGTTCAGGCGCCTGTAGAACCGTTATGCTGTCTGGCCGTGAAATAACAATAAGCAGGGAGACCCACTATGACCGCTATCAACCAAGTAACCGATCTGGATGTGCGTGACGGCATCGCGGTCCTGACGCTGAACAGCCCCCCGGTGAATGCGCTAAGCGGGCCAGTGCGCGATGGATTGCACAAGGGTGTTAAGCAGGCGATTGACGACCCGGCCGTCAAGGCGGTGGTGCTGGTCTGTGCAGGCCGCACCTTTATCGCAGGCGCGGATATTACCGAACTGGGATCTGGCGGCCCGCAGGGGGCAAGTTTGACGGATGTCCAAAACATGATGGAAACTAGCCCCAAACCCGTGGTGGCCGCCATTCATGGCACGGCGCTGGGCGGCGGGCTTGAGGTTGCGCTGTGCTGCCACTATCGCGTTGGCGTCGCCTCGGCGCAGTTCGGCCTGCCGGAAGTCAAGCTGGGCCTGTTGCCCGGTGCGGGCGGCACCCAGCGCCTGCCCCGCATTGTGGGCGCGGAAATGGCGCTGGAAATGATGGGGATCGGCGATCCGATTGGCGCGGCCAAGGCGCTGGAGGTTGGACTGATCAGCGAGATTGTCACCGGCGATCTGACCGAAGGCGGCATCGCCTTCGCCAAAAAACTGCTGGCCGAAAAGCGTCCGCTGGTCCGGGTGCGCGATAATGACGCGAAGGTCGCGCCCGCACGTGGCAAGCCGGAAATTTTTGCCAATTTCCGCAAACTGCATGAGCGCAAAAATCGCGGCTTCCTGGCGCCCGAATATAATATCCGCTGTGTTGAAGCGGCGGTGAACCTGCCATTCGATGAAGGCCTTGCCGTAGAGGGAAAATTGTTCCGCGAATTGTTGCAGGGGCCACAATCGGCCGCACAGCGCTATATGTTCTTCGCCGAACGCCAGGCCGCAAAAATTCCCGATGTGCCGGCCGATACGCCGCAAATTCCAATCAACAAGGCAGGCGTAATCGGTGCGGGCACCATGGGCGGCGGCATCACCATGAATCTGGTGAATGTGGGCATTCCGGTGACCCTTGTTGAAACCAGCCAGGAGGCGCTGGATCGCGGGCTGAAAGTGGTGCGCGGCAATTATGAAAACACCGCGCGCAAAGGCAAGATGACGCAAGCAGATGTCGAGGCGCGCATGGCGCTGATCACACCCAGCCTCAATCTGGCCGATCTGGCGGATGTGGATATTGTGATCGAGGCGGTGTTCGAAAATATGGACATCAAGAAGGATATTTTTCAGAAACTCGACGCCATCTGCAAACCCGGCGCGATCCTTGCCACCAACACTTCGGCGCTGGATATCAACGCCATCGCGGCTGTGACCAAACGCCCCGATTATGTCATCGGCACGCATTTTTTCAGCCCCGCAAATGTGATGAAACTGGTTGAGGTGGTGCGCGGCGCGAAGACAGCGAAAAATGTCATCGCCACCGCCATGGCGCTGTCCAAACGCATCAACAAGATCGCGGTGCTGGCCGGTGTGTGTCATGGCTTTATCGGCAATCGCATGCTGTTTGCCCGCACCACGCAATCCAACCGCATCATTCTGGAAGGCGCCACGCCCGCGCGTGTTGACAAGGTGCTGACCGATTTTGGTTTCCCCATGGGGCCGTTCGCCATGAGCGATCTGGCAGGCGTGGATGTCGGCTGGAATCCAAAAACCTCAAAGGGAGAAACGTTGCGCGACCGGTTGTGCGAGGCGGGGCGGCGCGGGCAAAAAACCAATGCCGGCTATTATGATTACAAACCCGGCGACCGCACCCCCATCCCCAATGATGATGTGGTGAAAATGATCCGCGAATTCGCAGCCTCAAAACAGATCAGGCAGCGCGATGTAACGGATGAAGAAATTCTCGAACGCTGCCTTATCCCGATGGTCAACGAAGGCGCGAAAATCCTGAGCGAGGGCATCGCGATCCGCGCCAGCGACATCGACACCGTCTGGGTGCACGGCTATGGCTGGCCGGTCTATCGTGGCGGCCCGATGCACTGGGCCAACAGCTACGGACTGGACAAGATCGTAGCCCGGATGCATGATTTCGCCAAGGACGATACGGCATTCTGGACCCCCGCACCGATGCTGGAAGAACTGGCGGCAAAAGGCGGCGGGTTTAAGTGATTTTTATTTTAACGAGAGCCGGGGCATGACAAACAGGGTTTAATGAAACACCGAGCTGGTACATGGCGCCTTGGTGTACAGACGCCCTGTGTTTGGGCGCATCGTCATCCGGAACAAAACACTGTCATCCTGAACGAAGTGAAGGATGACACACTGGAGGCTTGATACAGGGCATTATACCAGCGGCCCTATGCCCTGACCTGTCATCCTGAGCGAAGCGAAGGATCTCCCCGAAATGGATGGGGATTCTTCGCCTCGCTCAGAATGACACAACGGGCCTGTTCATCGGGCCGTTGGCATTACATAGGGCCGTTGGAATAAGGGCTGGGTGGTGATGAATAAGCCAAAACTATTGGTCGTGGACGATGAAGCGATGTTCTGCGATTTTGTCGAGGATGTCGCGATGGGTCTTGGCTATGAAGTCCGGTCCCTGTCTGATCCCGGAAAATTTTCCGAAACATTTAGTTCTTTTCAGCCTGACACCATTATTCTGGACATGGTAATGCCAGAATTTGACGGCACAGAAATTACCCGATGGCTTGTGGAAAAAAAATTCTCCGGAAAACTGATCATCGTCACGGGGTACAATCCGCAATATTCAAAAATTGCAAAGACCCTTGGCAAACTTGGCGGGCTTCATGATGTCCTGCGTATAGGCAAGCCCGTCCGACTGGAAGAATTGCGCAATGTTCTGAAGATTTAAGGCGTGCCGCATTTAGGTTGAGGCACACCCTGCCCCCAGCCTGCCACCCCGCACTTGGTGCGGGGTGGCACTGTGTGTGGGGCGACTCTAGCTAAATGCGGCATGCTCTAAACAAAAGCTGCTCTAAGGCGTGCTTACCAGCGGCAGCTCAAGGGTAAACCTGCTGCCTTTACCCGGCGCGCTTTGCAGCCGGATACCGCCCTGCATCAATTCGGCAAGACGTTTTGAGATATGCAGGCCAAGGCCAACGCCCTGTCCTATATCATCATAGGCGCCAGCATTATCTCCGCGCACAAATTTGTCAAAAACCCGGTTTTGCAAATCCGGTGATATGCCAATTCCGGTATCCCATACGGTGATCGCGGCGACAGGAATACCGTCATGGACATCCGCCATAATCTCTATGCCAATGGCGCCATTCTCCCCTGTAAATTTTACGGCATTGCTCAGAAGATTGACAAGGATCTGCGTTGCAAGAAGCGGATCAGCCTTAACCAGCCAGCCTGGCGGAATCATTGCTTTGCCAAGGTCCAGATTTTTGGCGCGAGCCCGCATATGCACAATACTCACGGACTGTTCAATCAGGCCGGCAATGTCGACTGTTTGCAGGTTCAGGGATACTTCATCCCCTTCGATTTGCGCAGTTTTCAGCATTGTATCAATAAGTGACAAAAGATGCTGTCCGGATTTCAGAATATCGTCCGCGTACCCCGCATATTGCTCGTTCAGATTGCCAAACAGTTTCATCGTCATCGCTTCGGAAAAACCAAGAATGGCATTTAGCGGTGTGCGTAATTCATGACTCATGGTCGCAAGAAATTCTGTTTTGACTTTAAGTGCTTTTTCGGTGCGGCCACGCTCTATGTCCAGCTGGATATTGCGATTTATCAGCGCTTCCTTTGCATTCTCCAACTCGCGATAGGCCGCCGCCGCCGCATCTTCTGCCTGAAAGCGTTCTGTGACATTGACGCCCACACCGCGAAAGCCCCAAAACTTGCCACTGACAGGTTCAAAAACGGGAACGCCGCTCATATGAAAATAATATGACCGGCTGTTTTGCCCCTGCATTACAAAGATGGCGTCACGAAACGGCTGATGCCTGGAAAAGCCTTGCGGGGGCGGGGCATCCTTGCCAGAGCGGTCAACGAAGCGGCCTATTTCACCAATATCCATGCCAACATAAAATATGGCGGGTTTACCCAGAATATCGGTTGCACGGTCAGATAGCGAAATCAGCTTTCCCTCCGCATCCAGCTCCCAGAATAAATCGGAACTTGCACGCAATTGATCCCGCATGCGGGACAAATCCTGCCCCGTGTGAAGCATGGCCGCTGCCTGGCCGCTCGCCTCCACATAATGCCCTACCACCCCCAGCAGGGTGTTTGAATTATCGAACAGGGGATAATGGTAAGAACGCACATGCCGGGGTTGCCCATCCGGCGCCGCAACCATAACCTCATCGCGGGAATAACTTTCTTTATTGTTGCAAATAAACTGGAAAACATCACTGGCAATATGTCCATTTTCCGGAGGCGCGCCAGCAACAGAAGGATAGCCCGCGCTGACAAACAATATCTGCCCGGAAGGTCCACAAACGTAAAATGCCGCATCGTCGGCAAAACTGATCCGGCTGGCCACCTCTTCAAGAAGCCGCGTAAGCATACCCGCATCGGATGAATCGCCACCAGCGTGACGTTCGGCAGACGGAATGAAGGCCGCGCCTCCACCAAGCGTAAATCTCTGCATTTTAATCGCCCATCAACACAACAAGACCGCGTTAAAATCCTACCGGACTTTCTGCATTTTCTGCTCCGCCTTTTGTAACTCCGAGTCGTTATGCCAGTAGTTTAGCGTTAACTGGGCATGATCAGAAGATATTTCCCGGAATATTTCAAGTACATTTCGCAATTCCTTCGTAGACTGACGACTATTATTACGTGACTGTAACAACAGTAAGGCCATCGTAGAGAAGTGCGCTTCATTAAACTCAAGGGCCTTGCACAAAACAGCAAAAGGCGTGATGTCCTTGTCCAGCACAATGCGATTTACAGTTGTGAATGAAATTCCGGCCAAACTTGACAGTCCCGCACAAAAAGCGGGGATACGCAAATTGCGCAACATATTGATGATAACTTCAACTTTTAGTTGATCTTCGTCGTGCAGCGCGGATGCCAGTTTGGTGGCCGTCGCAACGGCCGTGCCTGGTTTTTCGGCCTCTGTTATGGCGAGAATGTCCCTGGTCACATTCTCCAGTGTGGGATCCAGTACATGCTCGGCAATGTTGAATTCTTTCAGTATTTTTTGCCGAAGATTTGCAGAGACCCACCAGAACATCTGGTTTGCAAGCTCTGTCGGCAGGTCGGCCCGTGATAAAAGGGGTTCCTGAAACTGGTCAAAACGGCGGCTTTCTGCAACCAGATACGCCATGGCTGCATGCGATAATGTGGCGTTCGGGTTACGGATAAGGGCTTCCACCACGTCCGGATCCACTGCATGATCGATCAGACTATCGCTGACGGCCGATGACAGCGATGCACGCATGGCGATACATAGCTGATGCTCGCGTGTGCGCAGCTGGATGATCTCGATCAGTGTCGTTTCCTGCAATAACTGGGAGTACTGCAGGATCGGACCGGCGACGGAAATATCATCTCTGGCCAGCATTTCGATCAGGCCTTCGGGCGCATGGAGAGAGTCGGCAAGCTGGGTGGCCAATTGCTGACGCACCTGCAATTCCATGTCCTTGACGAGCCGACTCAGAACCTGATCCATAAGCGCACGCTCCTGGTCACTCAGCCGCCCGTCCTGAGAAAGGACAAGATCCAGCACATTCTCGGCCAAAATCTGACGTGAACGCCGGGTACCTTCACGCGCCATGGCGATCAGGGAAGACATATCGCGATGTGTTTCAGCCATGCTCATTACCGGGTGACCATCGAATTGCGTACACAAAAGTCCATGACCCATTCAGGATGGGGGATACTCCACTGTATGGCTTTATCGGAAATTTTCTGTTAACAGACACACAGCCAGCCCAGACTAATAGAAGGAAGTTACGATATGGCGTCACATGGCCGTGCACGATTTGTTAACGATTCCGGTGTCGATGAAATCGCCATTGGCGTTAAGGAATTTGAATGCATGGGGGCGACGGCGCCCCATGATCATCCGCATATCTACCTGGATATGGGACGCGATGCCCAAATTCGCTGCCCATATTGCGGAACGCTGTTTCGCCATGATCCGGCGCTTGGCGCCAATGAGGCCCGGCCGCAAGACTGTATCAGCGCAGGTTAACCGGGCTTGCGTGCGTCCCCCTTTCCGATCAGCGCCGTCACCACACGGCATAACGGAAAAATCGGGATTTGTTCATGCCCCGGCCGGAAATATCCGCCAGTTCTGGGGACCATCCAAAAACATAGCCTGACACAGGATTTGCAGGCTATCCGAAATTTTCCCGCCGCAGCGCTGATAACCCTGATGGAAATGGGTGAGCTTGACTGGGCTGGCCCCGCACTGCCTGAATTGGGTGCGGCCTGCGCAACGCTTGGGATACAGCATATTTACCTGCCGATTGTCGATTGTGACATTCCAGACATGCAGTGGGAACGCCGTTGGGAAAGCCACGGTCCTGAACTGCACACCCTGATAGAGTCCGGGCATAATATTGTCTTTCACTGTCGCGGCGGCCGGGGCCGCGCCGGGCTTGCCGTAACCCGCATGCTGATCGAAATCGGCGAAGACCCTGCCCTGGCGATGGCGCGCGTCCGCGCCGCACGTCCTGGCGCCATTGAGACCCCTGCACAGGAAGATTATTTACTTCGTCTGGGCATATAATTTTATGCGCGACCTCCATCCTGTTTGCTGCTTTAATGTTGGCATCAATATTCATAACAGGGCGGGAAACCGGATATGGCGAGCTTCACCTCCGACGGATTAAAGATTGCGTTTAATGCAGTGGGCTATGGCGATCCGGTGCTGCTGCTGCACGGCTTCGCAGCCAATCGCGGACAGGCATGGCGGGCCAGCGGCTGGTTCGATCTGCTTGACAAGGCCGGCATCGATTATGCCGCGATGGATCATCGCGGGCACGGCGAAAGCGACAAGCCGCATGAGGTCGACGCCTATGCGATTGATAAAATGATCGCCGACATCATAAATTTTCTCGATTATCTGAAAGCCAGGCAGGCGGTGATTGTTGCCCATTCCATGGGGGCAATGCTTTCGATGCGCCTGCTGACCGAACATCCGCAGCGCTTCACATCGGCGGTGTTATGTGGCGTTGGCGCACGCATGCTGGAAAAGCGCGATGACAGAAAAATGATGGCGGAAGGCCTGACCAGCAGCGATCCCAAAGCGATCAAGGATGAACACGCATTATCGTTTCGCGCCTTTGCCGAATCCACCGGCAGCGACATGAAGGCGCTGGCCGCCTGCATCAGCGCGCGGCGCGAACCCATTGATGAACAGGCGCTGTCGAAAATCGCCGTGCCGGTGATGGTCATTACCGGTTCGGAAGATGACCTCAGCGGCAAACCGGAACCGCTGGCGGCGCTGATCCCGGGCGCCAGGGCTGTGACCATCGAAGGCGCCAGCCACCATACCATCATGGGCGATCCAGACTTCAAACAGGAGGTCGTGCGCTTTCTTGGGCTAAAGGTAAAACCCACCGCCTTTGAAGATGACGATGATGAAGATCGCTGGAAGCGCTAGCGCATGATGCGTTTAGGTTTGCCCATGCCACAATTTCGGTCTGTCACCCCGGAATAAATCCGGGGTGACAAAATAAGATTGCGCTTCCATCTAAACAGGACGGACTCTGGGGTTACACGATAAGGCAACCCGCTCCTCCCCCTGAAAGGGGGAGGAGGTCTGCTTCAGTCAGGATGTGCCGGATGCTAGTCCTTCGGCGGCTTGCCAACAGCCTTGGATTCGACCAGGGCGTCAATATCACTGTTCGAATAGCCATATTTCGCCAGCACTTCGTAGGCGTCGCCGCCCTTGCGGGGCGGATGCAGGCGGAATTTGGCGGGCGTCTTGGAGAAATTCACCGGATGCTTGGTGGTGAAATAGCCGCCTTCGGTGGGATGTTCGCGCCGGGTGAAGAATTTCACATCCACCAGATGCGGATCCTGCTGCAGATCTTCCAGCCGGTTGATACGCATGCAGGGGATGTCATGCTCGTCGAGCAATGTCATCCATTCCTGGGTGGTCTTTTCCTGGGTTACTTCGCCGATCAGCGCATACAGGCTGTCGATATTCTTGGTGCGGTCCTCGAAGCTGGCGCCGCGCCATTTGTCCCACAGTTCCGGCTTGCCGGAAATATCGAAAAACAGCGGCCAGTGCTTGTCGGTATAGGGTACGATGCCGATATAGCCGTCCTTGCTTTTGAATGGCTTGCGGTTGGGGGTCAGAATGCGGGTATAGCCCCACTGGCCGATAGGCGGATCATAGGCGTGGCCATAAAAATGCTCGGCCAGGGTAAAGCCGACCAGCGCCTCCAGCATCGGCACTTCGACAAATTGGCCTTCTCCGGTGCGCTGATGATGGAACAGCGCCGCCAGGGTTGCATACATCATATGCAGGCCGGTCGCCTTGTCGGCTACGATCGAGGGCAGAAAGCGCGGCTGTTCGACCTTGTCGGTCTTGGGCAGCAGATCGGCAATGCCCGATGCGCCCTGCACCAGATCGTCATAGGCCTGGCGCCCGGCATAGGCGCCGCCCGCGCCAAAGCCCACCGCATGCACATAGATGATGTCCGGCTTGATCTTGACCATATCGTCATAGGTAAAGCCCAGCCGCGCCAGCCCGTCGGGGCGTACATTGGTCATGAAGATGTCGCAATCGGCGATCATCTTGCGGAACACTTCCTTGGCCTTGTCCTTGGTCAGGTCCAGCACGACGGATTTCTTGTTGCGGTTCAGGGTCAGGAAGATCGGCCCCAGATCGCCATGCGGGCTTGGCCCGGCGGTGCGCATCAGATCGCCCACGGGGGTTTCCACCTTGGTGGTCTCCGCGCCCATATCGGCCAGTAATTGCGTTGCATACGGTCCCAGCACCACGCTGGTCATATCCAGTATCTTGACGCCGGTCAGCGGTCCGTTGCTGGTGTCTATCTTGCTTTGCGCCATTGATGGGCTTCTCCCTGCTGTGGTTTCTAGAGTTATAAAATTCTGGCCGCGAATATGCCCGTATTGGCGGATTTTCGCAAGACCTTGGGGCGGGTGGGGGCGGGGATCAAAAATACCGGTCCTGCTCTGGCGGGGCATGGCGCGCCAAATCCATGGCGTCATGCAGGATGCGCAGGACTTCGATGATTTGCTGATCTCCTGCGCGGGCAGCCCGGAACAGGATGAAATGACGCCCCTTTCGCCCGTTGCGCGCCACATGCAGCGTGAAAAGCCCTTTGGCGATGTCATCGCGCGCCCTTACGCCGTGCGCCGCCGGTCCTTCCGGCAGGCTGGTGAGGGCGGCGGACAGGGTTTGGGAATAGATACGGGCCTGGGTTTCACCAAATTGCCGCAGCGTCCATAGCAGAATATCGCGAAAATCAGCTTCGGCGGCAGCCGCCAGGCGCACCCGCCACAAAGATTGGCGGCCGGTCACCTGTTGTTCTTAGGGTTGTCTTCAATTGCCGCAGTGGTGATGGCGTCAAGGTGGCGGCCAAGCGCAGATGGGGTGTCAAACGCCACGAAACGCCCCGCTTTGATGTCCGCAATACCGGCGCGCGCGGCATCGCGCAATGCTTTCAGCCGCGCTCTGTCCTCGGCGTCGCGCGCCTCGATCAGCCGCAGCCCCTCACGCAGCACTTCGCTGGCGTTTTGGTAACGGCCGGAGGCCACCAGCCGCTCGACCAGTTCGGCCTGATGATCGGTCAATACAACATTGCGCGTCGGCATCGGCTGTCTCCTGATGGCTCATCCCTATTGGCATATTATGCCAATAGGGCCTTGCGCGCAATGCCTGTTGCGAGGGGTTAAATCCACGCTATCATCCCCCCATGACCTGCGCCTGCGAATCCATCCATCCCTTCCCCTGCCAGTTTGAGGGGGAGACGGAATTTTTTTCCTTCGATGGCAAGGAATGGTGCCGCTTCCATCTGCCGTTACGGGACGCCGCCGGTAACAAAAGCGACAAGGGGCGCGGTAAGAATGGATGGAAAAAAGGGGGCGCGGAGCGAACAAAATTTTCAGCCGAAATACACGCCCGGCTTGGTGCGGCAACGCCATGGAAGGGTCGCAATTCCGGCGATGACGACACTCGCGCCCATCTTAAAGGCGTTGCCTTCCCTCCCGGATTTGATTTTTCTGGCATATGCAACGAAATCCATGCCGATTTCACCCGTGCCATATTCGGCACTATCCGTTTCAGCCGCCTGAAGTTTGGAGACTATACGAGCTTCAATAGAGCGACATTTGGCGGCCGGGCCTTCTTTGAAGGCGCGACATTTGGCGATCGGGCTTACTTTACAGGCGCGACATTTGGCGATCGGGCTTACTTTACAGGCGCGACATTTGGCGACTGGGCTTACTTTGAAGGCGCGACATTTGGCGACTGGGCTGGCTTTAGAGGCGCGATATTTGGCGGCGGGGCTATCTTCGATAACGCGGCTTTTGACGATTCCCCTAATTTTGCAGAGGCAAAATTTTCAGGCAGCGTCAATTTTGCGACGAGCCAGGAAAAAAATTTGAGACTGGAGCGCGTGAATTTTTCCAACGCCATATTCACCGGGGCCTGCAAGTTTGACAATCGCCGTTTCGGGCCCGGTGTGAATTTCAATGGCGCGACATTCGAGGATCTGGCGGAATTTCATGGCTGTGAGTTTCATCCGGGCATGTCGTTTCACCAGACCAAATTCCTCAAAACCAAAGAAGACAAACTCAACACCAAAAAAGACAATGACGACGCCACCGAAAGGCTGGAGCGCTCCTATCGCACCCTGAAACTGGAGATGGAAAAACTCCGCGCCCGCAACGAGGAAGCGGATTTTTTCGCCCTGGAAATGGAATGCCGCCGCCAGCGGGGCAGTGTGCCGCCATTCGAACGCTTCGCAGCCACGCTATATAAACATCTCTCCGATTATGGCCGCTCCGTGGACCTGCCACTGATCTGGCTGCTGGTTCTGGCCTATGCCGCGCATTATCTGTACCTCGGCGTAGCGATGATAGGCTGTAATCCGGGACCGGGCGCACGGCTGGCGTTCACCCTTGAGCAGATGTTCCGGCCCTTTTTTGTCTGGGACAAAGGCGCGCCGGGAACCGGCAACTGTCTGGTTGAAAACTTCCCGCTGCTCATTCCCTTTCTTGCGTCGCTGCAATCGCTGGGGACCATCGGCTTGCTGACCCTGTTCCTGCTGGCCCTGCGGCGGCGTTTCAAGATGGATTGATGGGGCTTCTCATTTCTTTTCCCCCCACCTTTCTTTTCCCCCCACCCCTCCCCACGGGGGGGGAGGGGCTTTACCGCCGGGTTCGGAACTTTTTCTCCCTCCCCCTTGGTGGGGCCTGAAGATGCATATTGGTACCTGCATCTTCAGGGGTACCAATATGCATCTTCAGGGGCGCCAATAAGGGCCGGGGTGGGGGGGGCGCAAGGCCTTGGGGCGGTTAAAGGGTGGCCGACGGTTTTCAATCTCAGGCGCGCCGCCAACTGCCTTGTCACATAGAGAAGAAATGACGTCTGTGATCGACAATGCCGCCGTCATACCATCTGCTCAAATTCCTGCGAATAAGTCAGTTGTTCCAGATGCGCCACCAGCCATTCCGGTTCATTATGTGGCTTCAGTCTTCCCGGCTATCCGGCTCCTCTGCCGTCTCGCGCAGGCCCGGACCGGCGATGACATTGGAGGGGACTTCCGGCATGTCTTCATGCTCTTTAGAGGATCTGCCTCTTAATTCCGGTAGCGTATCGTTTTCATCCAGGGGGTCTTCATCGTCCTGCGCGGCGTCGGGATCGGGTACCGTCACACGAAAGTCCGGGGGCAGGCGCATATCCAGCATACCCGCCGCCTTTAGCTCTTCCAACCCAGGCAAATCCTTGATTGATACGAGACCGAAATGTGTTTCAAATGCCTCCGTCGTGCCGAATGTCAGCGGTCGACCGGGGCTGCGCCGGCGGCCGCGTGGGCGTATCCATTCGGTTTCCAGCAATAGCTCCAACGTGCCCTTGCTGACCGAAACACCCCGAATATCTTCGATTTCCGCACGGGTTACCGGCTGATGATAGGCAATGATCGCCAGGGTTTCGATAGCCGCGCGCGACAGACGCCGTTCGCGTTCGGTCTCCCGGCGCAATAAAAACGCCAGATCGGGCGCCGTGCGAAACGCCCATTTGCTTGCAACCCGCACCAGATTGACGCCGCGCCGGGCATAATCCTCCACCAGTTCGGCCAATATCGCCGCCACGTCCACACCGGCAGGCAATCGCAAGGCCAGTGACGCCTCATCCAGCGGTTCTGAAGCGGCAAATAACAGCGCCTCCACGGTGCGCCGGTGCTGCGGGCTGTCGGGATGCAACACCGCGACATTTGCAACCTCTGTTTCGTTCATATCTATTTCGCCTGCTTCACTCATTGCCTGTGTCCATTTTCATGATCAGTCTTCTGCCCTGGGCATCACACGTCCGCGAATATGGATCGGACCAAAAACCTCGTTCTGCTGGATTTCGGCCTGCCCCGCGCGGACCATTTCCAGCGTGGCCGAGAATGTCGCCGCAAACGCCGAACGCACCGCCCCGGATTCGCGAAAATCTTCGGGCAGGAAACGCTCCAGCGTCATCCAGTCCGGCGTCGATCCCAACAGGCGCCGCAGGCGGACCAGCGCCTCTTCCATCGAATAAAGGGCGGGCCGCCTGATATGCATCGGCTCAACCACAATGCTGCGGGTGCGCCCCTCGGAATAGCCCTTCAGCAGTTCATACCATGACAGGACATAGTTGGATTTTGTCACCACCCGCACACCTTCGGGCATGCCGCGCGCAAAAACATCGCGGCCCAGCCGGTCGCGGCCCATCAACAGTGCCGCGGCATTGCGCATCGCTTCCAACCGTTGCAGGCGGAACGCCAGAATCGCGGCCATTTCTTCGCCGCTTGGCCCTTCATCGCCGGGTTCCGGCGGCAGCAACAGCCGTGACTTCAGATAGGCGAGCCACGCCGCCATCACCAGATAATCCGCTGCCAGCTCCAGCCGCAACCGACGGGCATTTTCGATAAAAGCAATAAATTGTTCCGCCAGCGCCAGAATGGAGATCGACATCAGATCGACCTTTTGCGTGCGCGCCAGATTCAGCAGCACGTCCAGCGGACCTTCGAAACCATCCAGATCGACGATCATCGCCTCATCTTGCGGCTCAGCCGTCAACCCAGGCCCCATTACGGGCAGTGCAAGCACTTTGCCTTCTTCAAGAATGGCTTCGTTTTCGGTCAATGATCCTGATCCGTGTTGTAAAAATATGACGACTCGCCTGCAAAAATGCTACCCGTCAAATATACACATATCGGCGCTATGTCTCCAGCAGCGCCGCCAGACGCGCCTGCGCCGCCACCGCGTCGAACTTATCTGGAATCTGCAAATGGGCAAGGGCCGCAGCGCAGCGCACCATGGCCTGACCGGAAAGCATCGGCGTTTCACGCAATATTTCACGCATTTCCGTGATCACGCCGCTGCAATGCAACAGCATATCGCACCCCGCCGCAATGGCCTTGGCTGCGCGCTCAGTGAAATCCCCGGTTAGCGCCTTCATGCCAAGGTCATCACACATCAGCACACCATCAAAACCAATCTCGCCACGAATGATATCGCGGATGATTTTCGCAGAATGACTTGCAGGCACGGCGCCATCAATGGCCGTATAGGCGACGTGCGCCGTCATCGCCAGCGGCATGTCCCGCAACGCCCGGAATGGCGCAAAATCGGTGCGCCGTAATTCGTCCAGACTGGCGCTCACCTGCGGCAGATCAAGATGGCTATCGGCCCCTGCCCGGCCATGCCCGGGAATATGTTTGATGACCGGCAGCACGCCGCCCGCCATCAGCCCCTCGCACATGGCCCGCCCCAGTTCGGCGACAATCGCCGGGTCCGATGCAAACGCCCGGTCGCCAATAATCTGATGCCCGCCAGGGGCAGGCACATCCAGCACCGGCACACAGTCCACCGTAATGCCGAGCGCCGCCAGTTCATGCGCCAGAAGCCGGCCATTGAGCTTGCAGGCCTGTTGCGCCAGAACAGGGTTCTGTCGCGCATAAAGCTGCCCGAATTTCTCCGCCGGTGGCGCCGTACGCCAATGCGGCGATGTTAGCCGCGCCACCCGCCCGCCTTCCTGATCAATCAGGACCGGGGCGCTGGGGCGGCCAACACAATTTCTTAAACTATCAACCAGTTCAGTTACTTGTTCTGGTGATTTGATGTTGCGTGCGAATAAAATAAAGCCCCACGGGCCAGAATCCCGAAAGAAGGCCGCCTCTTCCGGCAACAGTTCCGGCCCGGAGCAGCCAAAGATAACGGCGCGCGCAGTCATTGCTGCTAACGCACTGCGACCAGGCAATCAACGCCAGCAGCCTTCAGCGCCGCGCATTGTGTATTCGCCGCCGCGCGTTCCGGGAATGGCCCCGCCTGCAGGCGGAAGAAGCGCCCCCTTTCTCCCAGATCAGCCGGGGTCACATACCGCTCCAGCGAACCGAGCACGCCCGCATGACGCGCCGCAAGCAGCTTCCAGCCAGCATCCGCAGCCTCTTCCGTGCGGAACGCACCCAGTTGCAGCACATAGGATTTGCCGCCCGCCGCAGCGGCAGTTTTTTGCGGTGCGGATTCCAGGGCCGCCTGATCCTGCTCCGGCGCAGCTTCGGGCGCTTCGGCCGCAGGCTCCGCAGCAGGCAATGCGGCCACACGATCCGCATTTTCGGGGGCCGCCGATGTAACTTCCGGCACCGGTTCTGCGGCAACCACTTCACCCTCTCCAGCCTTTGACTTGATCCCTCCCATGGGATCGGGAATTTCCGGGGCTGAAACTTCTGGCGCAGCAGATGGCGCCGACGGTATGGCGTCACTTGCGGGCGGCGGCACACGCACGACCTTTGGCTGCCGGCCTTCTGGCAGTTCATTATCGTAAGGGCTTATGATGCGGGGCTTTTCCTTTGGTTCTTCTGAGCCGGGCAAAAGCTGTTCCAGCCCGGCCTCATTGCCATCGATCTTGTCATAAACGGTCTTGTCCTGATGCGCGAAATTCGTGCCGCCGGGATCATCCGGCTTGACCTTGATGTCGCCGGGTTCCGCTTTAATGACCGGCAGCGCCCCTTCTTCTGCCTGATTTACACCGACATCGAAAGCGTACCAGATCACACCGGTAAAAATCAGCAATGTGGCGACCCCGATCGCAACCAGCGTTCCCGTCATCATGCTGAAGCGCGATGGCGGCACATCCAGATCGTCAAAATCGTCGCCTAACTCATCAGGATCAATATCGTTTTTCGACATTAGCGCATCTCCTCCAGGGGCTCGACGCCGAGTATCGCCAGCGCTGAGGCAATTACCCCCTTGATTGCGCGAATCAAGGCGAGTCGGGCAATTGTAACATCCTTCTGGCCCGAAACGATAAATCGCATTTGCGGATTCTCGTTGCCTTTATTCCAGAGACCATGGAAAGCGGACGCCAGATCATGAACGTAAAAGGCGATGCGATGCGGCTCATGCATCTGCGCCGCCGTCTCCACCATGCGCGGCCATGCGGCCAGCAACCGGATCAACGCCAGTTCGTCAGCGTCGGCAAGAAGCGACAAGTCCACATTGCCTGTGTCCAGCTTTGCCTGATCAAGATCGGGGAACGTCCCGGCGGCATTGCGCAGCACCGAGCAGATGCGCGCATGGGCATATTGCACATAAAAGACCGGATTATCCTTTGATTGCTCGGTCACCCTGGCAAAGTCAAAATCCAGCGGCGCATCGTTTTTACGGTACAGCATCATAAAACGCACCGCATCGCGGCCAACCTCATCTACTACTTCACGTAGCGTCACGAAGTTACCGGAACGTTTGGACATTTTAACCGGCTCTCCGTCACGCAACAGACGCACCAGCTGGCAAATTTTGACGTCCAGTGCGCCCTTGCCGCCCGTGATCGCAGCCACCGCCGCCGTCATGCGTTTCACATATCCGCCATGATCGGCGCCGAATACATCGATCATCTGCGCGTAGCCACGCTGAAACTTCTCAAAATGATAGGCGATATCCGGCGCAAAATAGGTCCAGCTTCCATCCGACTTTTTCAGTGCCCTGTCCACGTCATCGCCAAACTGCGTGGCGCGGAACAGGGTTTGCGGGCGTGGCTCCCAATCATCGGGCGTCTTGCCTTTGGGCGGCTCCAGAACACCCACATAAATCAGCCCCTGGGCTTCCAGAAACGCCAGCGTCTTTTCGATCGCGCCGCTTTCATGCAAAGCGCGTTCAGAATAAAAATTATCATGCCGGATGCCCAGCGCCGCAAGATCTTCACGGATCAGCGCCATCATGGCTTTCAGCGCCGCATCGCGCACAACAGGCAACCATTGTGCCTCGGGCATGGCGCGTAGTGCGTCCCCATATTCGGATTTAAGCTGCTGCCCCACCGGAACCAGATAGTCGCCCGGATAAAGCCCCTCCGGAATGTCCCCAATCGCTTCACCCAGCGCCTCGCGATAACGCAGGAAGGCTGACCGCGCCAGAACGTCCACCTGCGCGCCTGCGTCATTAATGTAATATTCCCGGCAAACCTCGTAACCTGCTGATTGCATGAGGTTTGCTAGCGCATCCCCAAACACCGCGCCGCGCGTATGCCCGACATGCATCGGCCCGGTCGGGTTGGCCGACACATATTCGATATTGACCCGATTGCCCGCACCGATCGCCGAAACACCGTAGCGCGTTGCTTCGCGCAATATTCCAGCCAGCACCTTATGCCAATAATCTGCCGTCAGCCGCAGATTGATAAAACCCGGCCCCGCGATTTCTACCGTTTCAATGCGGGCATCCCTTTGCAGCGCCGCTGCCAGGAGATCGGCAATCTCTCGCGGTTTCATGCCCGACTTTGAGGCCAGCACCAGCGCCGCATTGGTTGCAAAATCGCCATGCGAGGGATCGCGCGGCGCTTCCAGCGTGACGGCCTGGGTGTCACAGCCCTTCAGGCGCGGCTCATCCACCTGCAACGCTTCAAGCGCTGCAATTACTTCGTGTCGAAAGTCATTGAATATGTTCATAAAGTTCCACGATTTGTGTCGTCTTTGCGAGCGAATCGCGGCAATCCACCAAGCCTTCGCCAGAAGGCTTCGTGGATTGCCGCGCTCCGCTCCTCGCAAAGACGAAGGGGGTGACTAGGCTTTGAACAAGCTAAATCTTCGAACAAGCTTAAATTTTCAATTGCAGATCGAACAGGCGTCCATGTTCCTCCATGGCGAAACGGTCTGTCATGCCCGCCACATAATCGCAGACGATCCTCGCCGTGGCGTTACCGCCGGGCTTGTCACAAAGCAACTGCCATTCTGTGGGCAACAGTTCCGGTTCCGCCAGAAAACGGGTGAACATTTCTTCCAGCACACGCCTAGCCTGGCTCATCACCCGGTTGACCTTGTAGTGCCGGTACATGTGGGTGAACAGATAGGCCTTTAGCGCCAGTATGCCCTGCTCTATTTCAGTCGAAAATGCGATCAGCGGCCGCCCCAGTTCGCGTACATGCGCCGCATCAAACACACGCTCACGTTTGACACGCATTCTTGTCTCCATCAGCAAATCATCCACCATAACCCCAATCAGTTCGCGCACAGCCTCATTGATCAAACGGCCGCGCGCCACGCCGGGAAAGCGCGCAATCACCCTTTCGAATATTGGACCCGCAAACGGGGCCTGGCACATCTGATCAAAATCCAGCAGGCCTGCCCGCAACCCATCATCAATATCATGGGCACAATAGGCGATGTCGTCAGACAGCGCGCTTACCTGCGCCTCGGCAGACGGGTAGGAGTGCAGTTCCAGATCCTGAACTTCCGCATATTCGCGGATTGCCAACGGCAAAATGCGCACGATGCCGGGGCCAGTCAGGGGGCCATTATGCTTGACCAGACCTTCCAGGGTTTCCCAGGTCAGGTTCAGCCCGTCAAAGGTGGCATAGCGCTGCTCCAGACGGGTCACAATGCGCAGGGCCTGGGCGTTGTGGTCGAACCCGCCAAACTGCTGCATGCACTTATCCAGCGCCGCCTCGCCGGCATGGCCAAATGGGGGGTGCCCCAGATCATGCGCCAGCGCCAGCGCCTCGGCCAGATCCTCGTTCAGGCCCAGCACCCGGCAGATCGAACGGGTAATCTGCGCCACTTCCAGCGAATGTGTCAGCCGGGTGCGGTAATGATCGCCCTCATAATAGACAAAAACCTGAGTTTTGTGTTTCAGGCGGCGAAACGCCCCACAATGCACGATCCGGTCGCGATCACGCTGAAACACGCTACGGGTGGCGCTTTCCGGCTCTGCGATCAGGCGGCCCCGGCTGTCCTGCGGCAGGCAGGCCCAGGGCGCAATTCCCGATAGGGGCAGAAAGATATTTTTGGGTTCCACAGTCATTAAACATAAATAGGGGGTTTATTGGCATACCTACAAGAAAAGCTTATATAGAATACGATATCATGCACAGAATACACGGATAGGCGGTAGAGTTCCATGACTGAAACGCAAGCTCTTAGACAGCAGGGTCTGACAATATCCGAAAGCGGCGCGCGCCAGATCGCCAAACTGGTTGCGGGCGAGACGCCTGGGACCATGCTGCGGGTCACCGTATCGGGCGGCGGGTGCTCCGGTTTTCAATACGCCTTTGCATTTGACGACACGCGCACGGAAGATGATCTGACTTTCAGCCGCGACGGCGTGACGGTGGTTATCGACACGATTTCACTGGAATATCTGCAAGGCTCCGAAATCGACTATGTGGACGATCTGATCGGTGCGGCGTTCCGCATCCATAATCCGAACGCCACGGCGTCGTGCGGCTGCGGAACGTCGTTTGCAGTGTAGGGATATTCAGAGGGTTCAACCATGACGACAATACAGATTGAGCTATCCGAGGCCACGGCCAAGGCCGCGATGGAGGCCGGACTGCTTAGCCCGCAAGCGCTGGAGCGATTGCTTAAAGAAGCGCTCAAACGCCATGACGATCTTGACTCCCTGCGCCGGGAAATCCAGAAAGGCATTGACAGCGGACCAGGTATTCCCGCCGATGAAGTGTTCGCCGCTGCCCGCCGCCGCATTGACGAAATCGAGCGTGAGAAGAACGCAAGGTGAAGGCTCCGGAGTTCTCGCCCGAGAGCCGACTTGATTTAATTGAAATTGCGGCCTTTATCGCACGGGACAACCCGGCGCGGGCGCGGACGTTTGTTGCAGAGCTTGAAACTGCCTGCGGCAATCTCGTCAAACATCCCGAAATCGGTGTGCTGCGTCCCGAGCTAGATAGCGGCTTGCGCATGCTGCCGCATGGACGCTACCTGATCTTTTATCAGTCGTTACCTGGAACTGTGCGCATATTACGTATTCTGCACGGCGCCCGCAATATTTCCGGCCAGTTTAATCCTTAACCTTATGTCACCCCGCATCCAGCACAGGCGTTCCAAAAATATACCAGGCCTTGGCCACCTTGCCGTTGAGAACTTCATAGGTGACGATCACGTCGATAGTCCCGGTTCCTTCGGGAAAGGTGCGGGTGACGGTTTCCTGATCGACGACCTTGTTGCCCAGCACCATGCGCTGGTTCAGGCGCGCGAACAGATTGGCTTCCTGAAACCGGGCGACATGGCGGGCGCGAATGGCCTCGGCGCCGCTGGCCAGCAAAGTTGTGGGATGCTCGAAATACAGCGCGTCATCGGCCCACATGGCCATAAATGCCTCAATGTCATGGGCGTTATAGGCGTCAAGCTGCTTTTGGATAACCTGCTCTACTTCGGACGAGTTCGGATTTTTTTGCATTTGTGGCTTCCCTGTTTGAATGGCGCCACATTCCAGCATTACGGGCGGATGTCAATGTGCTGGCGCATTGTTTTTACTTCGCATCCGGGGCTGCATTCGTGCAAAATGCGGCATGAATGAGGAGGATTGTATTGTGTGGCTTGACACAGAACGCCCTGCGGCGTATCATTCCCCATGAAAATCAGGAACGTGATCCATAAAGGATTGCGCCGGTTCATTTCGGAGGATGACGCTGGAGGCATTCCCGCCGATGTCGCGCCCAAGCTCCGTAAAATCGTTTCATTCCTTCAGGATATGGAGTCAGAAACGGAACTACGCACCGTGCCAAGCTGGAAAACGCATCAGCTGACCGGCAGCCGCAAGGGAACATGGAGCCTTTTTGTGACCAGGAATTGGCGTCTCACATTCTCCATCGATCAAACCAGTATTGAGATTATCGATCTCGACTATGAGGACTATCACTAAAAAGGTGAAGCATGACCAGCAGGCAGGGAATTCGCATGCAAAGCCCGTCCCATCCCGGCGGGTTTGTGAAAACAGAAATTATTGAGCCGCTTGGACTGTCGGTAACGGCCGCAGCGCTTGTGCTTGGCGTTACCCGGCCCGCGCTTTCCGCCTTGCTTAACGAACGGGCGTCGCTATCGCCGGAAATGGCGCTTCGTATTGAAAAAGCCTTTGGGGTTTCAATGGACACTCTGATGCGGATGCAGACGTCTTACGATGTGGCGATCGTCCGCAAACAAAAGCCCGCAATCCAGGTACGGCGCTATATACCCGCATGAAAATAGTTACATGGAACGTCAATTCACTGAAAGCGCGGCTGGGGCTGGTGCTGGAGTATCTGCGCGCGGCGAAGCCCGATGTGGCGCTGTTGCAGGAAACCAAATGCACCGATGACAGCTTTCCGGCGCTGGAGATCGAGGAGTTGGGCTATAACATCGCGCGCCATGGCCAGAAGACCTATAATGGCGTGGCGATCCTGTCGAAATATCCCATGGAAGACATTTTGACCGGCCTACCCGGCGACGCGGCGGATGAACAGGCGCGCTATATCGAAGCGGTGATCAGCGCGCCGGGCCGCCCGGTGCGGGTGGCGTCTATCTATGCCCCGAACGGTAATCCGGCGGACACGCCCAAATTTGATTACAAACTGAACTGGATGCGCCGCCTGCAAGCCCATGCGAAAAACCTGCTGGCCCATGAGGAGGCGCTGGTTCTGGGCGGGGATATGAATGTCATTCTGACGGAAGATGACCTGTATGATCCGCGCGCCTGGGAGGGCGATGCGCTGTACCGGCCCGAATCGATCAGCGCCCTGCGGACGATCCTCAATCTGGGTTTTACCGATGCGTATCGGGCCTGCCATACGGAACCGCATCGTTATACATTCTGGGATTATCAGGCGGGGGCATGGACCAAGGATCACGGCATCCGCATTGATTATCTGTTATTGTCACCACAGGCGACGGACCGGCTGGGCGCCTGCGCCATCGACAAGCATGTGCGCGGCTGGGAAAAGCCTTCCGATCATGTGCCGGTCTGGGCGGAAGTCAGCGAATAGGAACAAGCGATGATCAAACTTACCTTCTGCCTGACGCGCCTGGCGCATCTCAGCCGTGCTGAATTTCAGGATTACTGGCTTAATCATCATGCGCCGCTGGTAACAAGCTTTCAGGACGCGCTGAAAATCAAACGCTATGTGCAGGTGCATGCGCTGGCGGATGAATTGAGTGCGCCATTGCGTGGGCCGCGCGGCGCACCCGATGGCTATGATGGTATCGCCGAGCTATGGTGGGAAAAAATCGAGGATATGGCCAGCGACGATCCGCAGGCGCGCAAGGCGGGCCGCGCACTGCTGGAAGACGAAAAGAAATTCATTGATCTGGCGAAATCACCCCTTTGGCTTAGCGTTGAACATGAGATCATCAACCGGACATAATATTGGGCACGTCTGCGCCGGTTATGCCGTGGCATGTGTACGGGGATTATTGCGCGCCGTGCTGACGGTGATTTTTTTTCTTCCCCCAGCCCAGGCCGATGCCGCAGACGACCGCCCGACAGTGATTGAGTTATTTACCAGTCAGGGATGTGGTTCCTGTGTGACCGCCGACACCTATTTGCAGCGGTTGAGCAAACGCGATGATGTGATCGCCCTGACATTTCCCGTGACCTATTGGGATTATCTTGGCTGGAAGGACACCCTCGCCAAACCTGAATATGACGCCCGTCAGCGCGCCTATGCGGTGGCAGCGGCAAGCGCGGATATTTACACGCCGCAGATCATTATCGACGGGGTGCACCGCGAAGTTGGCTCGCAATCAGAGGTGATTGACGAACTGATTGCGTTTCAAACCGGCGACCGCAAAGCTTCTGTGGCGATAAATCTGTGGCCCCGCAACAAAACCATCGCCGTAAACATCGCGGCAGGCGCTTTGCCCGCCGGTGTGCAAACCGCGACCATACGCCTGATCCAGTATGATGCGCGCCAACTTGTCACGATCACAAAAGGCGAAAACGCGGGCAAGCAGTTAAGCTATAGCAATGTCGTGCGCACCATAACCCCTGTTGGCGTCTGGCGGGGTGAGGCCATGGGGCTGATCCTGCCGGTACGAGACTTTTACCGTGCGGGATATTCGGGCATCGCAGTGCTGCTACAGGCCGATGATGCCGGTCCCATTCTGGGTGCCGCCAAAATGGATTTTTCCAGATTGGGGGACTAAACACCCAGAGAGCAAAGCCAGCACAGCTTCGGCGGCGCGATGGCTTGGCGGTGACTGGCCTGCGCCAAGTTCCTGTAATGCCTTGCGCATAGCTGCGCGTTGCCGTTCGGCGGCAGACGATGGCCCCAACAACAGGGCCAGTTCGCGCGCCAGATTTTCCGGTGTGCAGTCTTGCTGCAACAGTTCCGGGATCAGGCTTTCATTCAGGATCAGATTGACCAGATTGACATGGGAAATTTGCAGCACACGCCGCGCGATCATTGCGGTCAGTGGACTGACTTTATAGGCCACCACATGCGGCGTGGCGCAAGCCGCAAGTTCCAGCGACACGGTGCCCGAAGCCGCCAGCGCCGCATCGCAGGCGGCAAAGCCTGCCAGTTTTTCGCTGGCGTCTTCGGTGAAAATCACCCGTCCCGGCCAGTTCGCCGCCGCAGTACGAACCTGTGCAGCGACATGTGGCAGGGTTGCACAAAAGATGTGCAGTTGCGGCAGATCCTGATGCAGATGATGCAAGGCTTCGCCAAATGGCGCCAGCAATCGGGAAACTTCACCGCTCCGGCTACCGGGAAGCACGCCTAGCAATGGCGCGTCGGCGGGTACAGAATGACGGGCGCGAAATTCGGCGCCCGCCTGGGCAGACGGCATCCGCGCAACCACCGGGTGGCCGACAAAGCTGCACGGCAGCCCCTGCCCGATAAACAAGGGCGGTTCAAACGGCAACAGCGCCAGCACCAGATCAATATAGCGGACAATCTTGCGCGCCCGGCCACGCCGCCAGGCCCATATTTGCGGGGCGACATAATGCACGATGGGAATTTCCGGCGCATATTTGCGTACCTGGCGCGCCACGCGAAAACAGAAATCAGGGCTATCAATGGTGATCAGCATGTCCGGGCGCGCCTGCAAGGCCTGCCCCACGGTCTGGGCGATGCGCAGTTGCAGTTGCGGCAATCTGGGCAGTACTTCCGCAACGCCCATGACCGAAAGATCAGTCATGTCGAACAGGCTTTGATGTCCGGCCTTTGTCATTGCCGCGCCACCTACCCCGAATGCTTCGACAGGCCGCCCGGAAATCTGTGCAAGCGCCTGTAACAATTCCGCGCCAAGCGCATCGCCGGACGGCTCGCCCGCAATCAGCATCAAGCGTAGCGGGAGAGCCGTCACCTGCTTTCCCCGGTCCCGTTCAGGCCAATCAGAAACATGCCCAGCGCATCGGCCTCGCGGATCATGGCGGTAACGTCCACAAGCAGCGCCCCGCCCGCTTCGAAGGCAATGCCGGCAAGGCCCGCCTCCGCCGCCAGACGTAACGTGGTCACCCCGATGGCGGGCATATCGATGCGCCGCTCCTGTCCTGGCTTTGGCAACTTTATCAAAACCCCACGCCGTTTACCGCCATTGGTGTCAGGATCAGCGCGCAAACCCTGGGATAATTGGGCGCAGCGGGCCAGCATGGCGTCTGTGCCTTCAGCGGCCTCAACCGCCAGAACAACGCCGCCGCACACCACTACCCCCTGCCCTATATCCAGCGCACCGATCTGGTGCGCCACATTCAGCGCGCGGGCGATATCTGCCTGATCTTCCGGCTTGGGGACCACTAATCCCAGTATGCCCGCCGGGGCGCATATATCGGCCAGCACTTCATGGGCGCCGACCACCCTGAAACCGTTGCGTTCAAATTCATGCACGAGGGCGCGTAAAAGCTGGTCATCGCCGCCCAGCGCCGCGCGGGCATAACGCGGTAAAAACTGCATGCCGCCCCAGTCCAGCTTCAGATGGCGCAAATCGGGCCGCCGCACCGCACCGATAAAGACCACTTCTTCGCAGGCATGCTGGCGCAGCGCGCGCATCAGGGCGCCAACCGCACCAATGCCAACCCATTGGTGTGGGAAAAGAGTGATTTCACGGGAAGCTGCACCAATGATGCCTGCGATAAAGAATGGCCGCCCTTCCGCCTGGCATTTCTCGGCCAGCATCAGCGGAATTGGCCCGCTACCTGCAATGATGCCCAGAGGTTTCATCACAGGGTTATGGCGCTTTGAAGCAGCATCGAATCACAACATTTTCCAGACGGTTTCATATTCCGAACCAGTATCATATCCATCAGGCATTCAAACGCCTGTAAACAGCCGGAGCAGAATGATCAACTATTTCGATGCATGGTCAGACAGTCCAAAATCCGCCTTTACAATATCACAGGCAAAATCGCCTGCTGCGCCCAATATTTATGCTCATTGCCTACAAAATGCGCAATTTCGGGATTGTTTCCTGCATTGGTTGGGGGTAACAATCGCTGAATTCCTGCCCGTAACATGCTATGCATAACTGGCATGACACATGCAGATTAAGCCCCCAAACGCCGAACTCCGCCTAAAGTCACAAAGACAGCAACAGGGATCTGAACGCACATGAAAAAGATCGAAGCGATCATAAAACCGTTCAAACTGGATGAAGTGAAGGAGGCGTTGCACGAAATTGGGCTACAGGGCATAACGGTCCTTGAAGCCAAGGGGTTTGGCCGCCAAAAGGGGCATACCGAGCTATATCGCGGCGCTGAATATGTTGTCGATTTTTTACCCAAGGTTAAAATCGAAATTGTTTTGTCGGACGATATGGTGGAACGCGCCGTTGACGCCATCAAAAGCGCCGCCCACACAGGCCGTATTGGGGACGGCAAGCTGTTTGTCAGCAACATCGAAGAGGCCTTGCGTATTCGCACAGGTGAAACCGGCGAAGAAGCGTTATGATACCACTTTTACAACAGGAAAGAACACATGTCCGACGTCAATAAACTTATGAAAAACATCAAGGAAAACGATGTCAAATTCGTTGACCTGCGCTTTACCGACCCGCGTGGGAAGTGGCAGCATCTGACCATGGATGTTGGCGTATTCGACGAAGACATGATTGCCGAGGGCATCATGTTTGACGGTTCCTCGATTGCCGGCTGGAAGGCCATCAATGAATCTGACATGACGCTGATGCCCGATCTCGGCACCGCTGTGATGGATCCGTTCATGGCGCAAAACACACTTGTGCTGATTTGCGACATTCTGGAGCCCTCGACGGGCCAGGCCTATAGCCGTGACCCGCGCTCGACCGCCAAGGCAGCGGAAGCCTATCTGAAATTCACCGGCCTGGGCGATGCGGCCTATTTCGGCCCGGAAGCGGAATTCTTTGTGTTTGACGATGTGCGTTACAAAGTCGAAATGAACGAAACCAGCTTCATGATCGACAGCATCGAAAGCCCCAGCAATACCGGCACCAAATATGATGGTGGCAATCTGGCCCATCGTCCCCGCGTCAAGGGCGGCTATTTCCCTGTGCCGCCAATGGATACGCTTCAGGACATGCGCTCGGAAATGCTGGCCATCATGCGTGAGATGGGACTGGACACCGAAAAGCATCACCATGAGGTGGCGCCCGCGCAGCACGAACTGGGCATGAAATTCAGCACCCTGACGAATATTGCCGACCAGATGCAGATCTACAAATATGTGGTCCATCAGGTGGCCGCATCCTATGGCAAGACTGCGACCTTCATGCCGAAACCGCTTTACGGCGATAACGGCTCTGGCATGCATGTGCACCAGTCGATCTGGAAGGGCGGCAAGCCCACATTCGCCGGTTCGGGCTATGCCGATCTGTCGGATACGTGCCTGTATTATATTGGCGGCATCATCAAGCACGCCAAGGCGCTGAACGCGCTGACCAACGCCTCGACCAACAGCTACAAGCGGCTGATCCCGGGCTTTGAGGCGCCTGTGCTGCTGGCCTATTCGGCACGCAACCGTTCCGCGTCGTGCCGCATTCCATTTGCGCAAAACCCCAAGGCCAAGCGGGTTGAAGTACGCTTCCCGGATTGCACCGCCAATCCGTATCTGGCCTTTGCGGCGATGCTGATGGCCGGTCTTGACGGCATCGAAAACAAGATCCATCCGGGCGACCCCATGGACAAGGATCTGTATGATCTGCCGCCGGAAGAACTGAAAGAAGTGCCAACCGTGTGTGGCAGCCTGCGCCAGGCGTTGGAAGCCCTGGATACGGATCGCGCATTCCTGAAAAAGGGAAATGTGTTCAGCGACGAACAGCTCAATTCCTATATCGAACTGAAGATGGAAGAAGTGCATGCGTTTGAACACACCCCGCATCCGATCGAATATCAAATGTATTACAGCGTCTGATCCGCGCTGTTAGAGAACGCGAAGCCCGCCCTTGCCGGCGGGCTTTTTTTGCCGAAAGGATTATGCCGCCAGCGCGCTTGGTGTTGTGCCGCGAATGGCGACGAACGTATCGGTGGTGAAACCGTTAAAGCTGCTTTGCAGCGCATTGGAATAGGCGCCGACGCCGCCCACTTCAATCCAGTCGCCTTCGGAAATATCCTTTGGCAGGGCAAATTGGTGCGGCACGACATCGTTTGAATCGCAGGTTGGCCCAAACAAAGTAAAAGGACGCATCTCATTCGATAGTGGTCCGCTTAGCCGGATCGCCTGCAGGGTTGGCCGCATGTCGCCATAAACGATTTCGGACAGGCTGCCGAAAATACCTTCGTTCAGATATAGCTGATTGTCCTTGCGCAGATGAACCTGTGTAATCAGCGATGCGGCATCGGCGACCATGCCGCGCCCGGGTTCACACAACAGCGGCACTTTTCCCAGGAAGCCATATTGCGTGGCCGATTCACGAATCTGATGAAAGAATTCTTCCAGGGGCGGGGCCTTGACTTCGGCATCCGATACCGGAAAGCCGCCACCGACATTGATATATTCCGGTGTTACACCAGCGCGGTCCAGCACACGGGCGACAATTTCAAACGCCTTGGCATAGGCAGACGCCTTGCGGCACTGACTGCCCACATGAAAGGAAACCGCCGGCCGGGATTTTTTCGCCACCACTTCGCGCAATAGCGCCACACCCATATCCTCATCCGCGCCGAATTTTGCCGACAGATCAAATGTGGCGACACCGCCGGGGGTGCGCAGACGCACCTGAATGATATGGCCGGGTCCGGCAACATCAACAAGCTTGCCAAGCTCGCCTGGATAATCCACCACGAAATCGTTCACGCCATATACACGGACTGCTGAATCTATGGCGGCGCGGCTTTTTACGGGATGGTTAAAATAGCAGTTCGCATCATCGAAACGCTCATCGACCAACGCAATTTCGTTGAGGGAGGCCGTGTCAAAGTCACGGATGCCCGCGCCGTGCATGGCGTCCAGCACAATGCCATGCGGGTTGCATTTCACCGCATACAGAACTTTGCCAGGAAAACCAGTCAGAAAGCGGCGCGCTGTCATCGCAATGCGCTCCGGCCAGATGCACATAACCGGATAGGATGGCCGCAAGCTGGCCAGCATATCCTGAACCGAAGCAAAGCTGGGATTGGTCATTGCGGGCTCCTTATAAGAAAACTGGCGTGCGGCTATTTACGGTAAGTGCGCGCCGCCCGCAAGCCTTACTCGATTCCGGAGCTAAAATGCCCCTGCGCGCCCAGCCGGTCCTTCCTGCAAATCGAAGAGGACCTTCCCGTGCATTGGGAAAAATACAGGTCCAGCTCGCCATCGGGTTTCTGGTTCATATCGTAACAATTGATGGTGCCGTAATCGATAACCATGGCCGACAGGCACAGGCTGTTATTTTCGACCCACCATTTCCCATCGCCCTTAAAATGCCGGGTTGATGTGACAAGTTTATGAAATGTCTTGTAATGAAAATAGGTCAGCGCCACCCGCATGGTTCCATCCGGGAACAGATTCAATTTCACATTCATCAGCCGGTTGCCCCCCGGAACATCCAGACGCCCTGCAAGTAAATTAAGCGTGCGCCCCGCTGCGGACGCGGATATTTGTGGTCCCGTCAGGGCAGATCCCGCGCGGTTGCGCCTGGTTTCTTCGGCATCCCCACCATCACCACCGCTTTGTTTTTTTGAAGCCCCAGCCGCTGCCTGCGCCGCTTTTGCGGCTGCGGCGGCCTTTTCCTTTTCAACAGTGTCCTCTGCTGGCGCTACTGGCACGGCGGCTTCTTCTTCAACCAGTGGCGCCTCGACCTGATCCTCGCTTAGCGTATCCGGCAACGCCTCCTGCAAATCCATATCGGCGCCCGGAAGTTCAGCCTCTGGTCCACCGGAATCGCCACGGGACAATTCAAACACCAGATTTTCGCCACCGCCCAGCCCAAGTGCGCCACTGTCTTGCGATGCAAACATTGCGGAACCCTGCAGTGCAAACCAGACGAACCAGAGGACATGCAGCAGGAACGAAACGACAATAAAAGCCGCCAGATGCCAGCGCCCCGGGTTCAGCATGGAGCGCGACGCGTTCACTTTCCATGCTCCGTCAAAATAATGATCTCTTCGATATTTATTTCGCGCATCTGTTCCATCATATCGATCAGCGTTTCGGCGTCGGCGTTTTTGTCCGCCTTGATCTGAACCGAACGATGGCCTTCTTTCAGAAAGAAACTGCGCAGCATGAATGGGGCAAAGCGCGCCTCAATCACCTGGTCAAACAGGTACACAAAGCCATCGGGACCAAGATAAACCGTTACCGCCTCGGCGGGCTTTGTTTCGTCGACCACGCCTTCGGGCAATTGCACCTTTACCGGTTCGGCCGTCTGCATCGTGCCGGTAATCAGAAAAAATGTGATCAGCAGGAACACCACATTGATAAGCGGCACCAGATATTCATATTCACGTTTCGGCCGTTCTGGACCAAAATCAATCATTCCCCGCGCCCCCGTTGGAAAGCGTGGGTAAAATGGCTTCTGCATCCTTCAGCTTTTTCATGGCGATGTTTTTCAGGCCTGCGCCGCGCGCAGCCTCTATCACATGAACCAGGGCCTGGTTTTTGGCGCCGGGTTCGACCACAATCATCAGTGTCACTTCGGTTGCCCGTGATTTTATTTTCTGCATTTCCCCTTTCAGGGCGTCTACCGGAAAAGTTTTCCCGTCAATGTCGATGCTGTTACCGGCGCGAATAAACACCGGCGCAAGACTGAAGTTCTTTTCGATCGATTTACGCTCGCCCGCCGGGGTTGCAAAGCGCAGCACCTGCGTGCTGCCAAATGTATTAATCAGCATAAAGAATATTAGCAGAAGAAATACGACGTCGATCATGGACGTCATGCTCATTTTCCGGGAGCGCCGAATGGGCTGATCCAATAAATTCATCACCTGCTACGCACCTCTTACTGCGCAGCCTGGAATTTGGCGGGCCCGTTTGCGTCCGCGCGTTTCTGCGCAGAATGCAGCGCATGCATCAGCCGCGCCGAGACATCACGCATTTCCTGACGATACTGGTCAAGGCGATTTTCCAGCAGATTGAGAATAGTCACCACCGGAATAGCCACAATCAGCCCGACCTGAGTGGTAATCAGCGCCTCCCAGATGCCGCCCGCAAGAATAGAGGGATCAACCTTGCTGCCTGCAACTTCCAGCTGCTGAAAGGCCGTGATCATGCCCATCACCGTACCCAGCAGGCCAAGCAACGGGGCGACGTTGCCAATCACTTCCAGCCAGCGAAAATAGGATTGCATCGCCACAAGCTGGTTGCCGCCTACACGGCCAAGCTCTTCTTCAATTTCCGTATCGCGGCGATGTTCACGCCAGCTTGCAATCAGTCCCGCCTCCATCAGCCGGGCCAGTGGTCCTTTTTGCTTCGTCACCTCATTTTGTGCGGCCGTAAAATTCCCGGTCCGAACCAGTTCAAGCACCGGATCAATGGTGCTGGCGCGCGAACGGGAGCCCGAATAAACACCGGCCAGATAAAACTGTACGATTTTAGTAATAATAATTGCTACCGCCACCACCGAGATGAGAAGAAGAACGGTAACGATCGGACCACCCCTGAATATCAGCGGCGCGATCACATCGTTATAGGTCTGCACAAGCGCCGCTAACATGGTTTAACTCCCTCGGTTTTATTATTATTATCATCATTTAAGGTCGGCGTTCAAAGAACTACCGTAAAGACCATCACATAATTGTTGCCCGCGAGAAACGATCAGGCTAACGCGCAATATGCCCCGCGATGAAATACCAATGGCTTTCCGGCAGTGTCCGGCGCTCCAAATTTTCGCACCAGACCAACATAAATAATATGGTCGCCCGCATCATGGCTTGCCGCCTTGTCGCAATCAAAAATGGCGACGGCATCGGTGATAATCGGGCTGCCGGTTTCCCACATCGTATATTCCACCCCATCCATATAGGGCTGCCCCTTCTTGGCAAAGCGGCCAGACAGTTCCTGATGGTTTGCAGCCAGCACGTTGATGGCGAAATGCCTGGCCTCTTCAAATATGCCCAATCTGTCTGAACCCTTGTCGATGCACCACAGCACCATAGGCGGATCAAGTGACACAGAACTGAATGAATTAGCCGTCATGGCGATGGCCTTTCCATCTGTCCCCACGGTGGTCACCAGGGTCACACCCGTAACAAAATTACCAAAAGAATTGCGCAGGGCGCGGGTGTCTATCGTCATCTCCAAAGTCCCCTCAATAATGAATTATCACTTAATTTATAGGGGGTAGAATGATCCTCGCGCAATCCTATTATGGTTTTGTGGACCTTTGGCCTGCAAACCTGCCGTTAACCCCATTTCTTTAGAATGCCCCGGTATCAAATTGTTACTGAAAGCAGGCTATATGGCAAAAGGCGAAAACGGCGAAGCCCCTACCATTATTATCAAGAAGATAAAAAAGATCGAGGGCGGCCATCACGGCGGCGCCTGGAAGGTTGCCTATGCCGATTTCGTGACTGCGATGATGGCCTTTTTTCTTATGTTGTGGCTGCTTAGCTCCACCAGCAAGGAACAGAAGGAAGGCCTGGCAGAATATTTTACCTTGTCCCAGTCAAATTCTTCGACTGGTGGCGGCGACGGTGTGCTTGCCGGTAAAAGCGTGAATGATGAGAAGAGTGTGGGAGATGGTTCGCCGACGGTTACCCTGTCCATGGCGCCCCCCACCCCGCCAGCAACGGCTGAAGCGGACTCTGAAAACACAGGTGCTCCGGTATCAGCCGAATTAACAAATGCGGACGATGCCGTTGCCGCAGTAAGCGTCGGCGAAAACAGCGCCAGCGCAGGTGGGGCGCATGAGGTAATCTCAAACACTGATGCGCAGCGCACAACTGCCGCGCCGACAGAAGACGCCCTCGACAAGGCAATTGATGCGCGGGAAATGAAGGTTTTCGAACGGGCCGAAAAGGAACTGAAACAGGCAATCAGCGAGATTCCCGAACTGGCGCAACTTTCAGGGCAGCTTATTATCGATCATACGCCGAAGGGTATGCGCATCCAGCTTGTTGACGAAGCTGACCGCCCGATGTTCAGGGAAGGCACGTCCGAACCCTTTGCCCGTACCAAAGCGATTTTCAAGGAAATCACCAAGGTAATTAACAAACTGCCCAACCGCATCGCCATTTCCGGGCATACTGACGCCAGCGCCTATCAACGCGAGGATGGTTACGGCAACTGGGAACTCTCCATGGACCGCGCCATGCTCAGCCGCCGCATGCTGCAA
>Ga0209893_1000021_pt1 | contig 44793 bp, 47 predicted proteins | sample GWRWT3_25Nov14_FD_187190 | JGI IMG/M metagenome (GOLD analysis project Ga0209893, IMG submission 187190) | Sand microcosm microbial communities from a hyporheic zone in Columbia River, Washington, USA - GW-RW T3_25-Nov-14 (SPAdes) (version 2) | ecosystem: Engineered > Artificial ecosystem > Sand... | reverse complement strand
CATCCCGCCTTCCGGCATTGACCAGATCGCCCCCCCCATGGGGAACAGGTAATTGCTCCGGAAGTTTTTTGAATATCCATTCTGGTCCAGATAAGCGTTAAGCGTTAGCCCATCCAGTGCGCCACGCTTCAGATCAAGGGGGGCATTTTTATTAAACTTCTGGATTTCCATCAGCGTGGATAAAAACCGGGGCCGTAACAGATTGCGCCGCTGCGCGAATACGGTGTTCAGGCTATCGCTTCCCCATTCCAGTTTTCCGCCGCCGGTGCTGACGGCAAAACTCATATCGCTGGCTTCGCTCTTTACGTTTAGAAATGCGAACAGCGCAGTCAGATTGGTATAATTACGTTCATTATAAACGATAAACCCGGTATCCACGGGAATTTGTTCGCCGTCATAATCGATATCTACTGTATTACTGTGACCACCTATCCGGTTTTCCGCTTCATAAAGGGTTATGTCGTGAGCATGGTGTAACAGCCATGCAGCGCCCAGCCCGGAAATTCCGGAGCCAATAATTGCTATGCGCATAATCCCCCAATCCGTTATTCACAAATTCAAAAGCATGGCCCCAAAAGCATGACCGAAGCCGACGGCTCAAGGCCAATAGGTAGGATGTAATTTGGCCATTACCAATAGGTTGACAGACGAAATATTGGTAACAATAAATTGTACGCTGCCTATTTTAACTGCAACACCAGCCCGGCAGCCACGAAAACCACACGATCCGCCTGTGCGGCGATATTTTGATGCATGCGTCCCGCATGGTCGCGAAACGCCCGCGCCAGCGCGTTATCGGGTACGATCCCAAGCCCGACTTCGTTGGAAATCAAAATCACCGCACCGGCACAGTGGGCAAGAATATCTGATAATTCTGTACACGCTTGATCCGTATCCCGCCCGGCATGCATAAGATTGCTTATCCATAAACTCAGGCAGTCCACCACAATCACATGTCCGGGGTCGGCCGACTCCTGCAGCGTGCGGCTTAATTCCAGGGGGGATTCTATCGTGCGCCAGCGCGGCCCGCGATCAGCCTGATGGCGGGCGATGCGCGCGGTCATTTCATCGTCACCGGCCTCGGCGGTAGCCACAAAAATAAGTTCCGGCGAACTGCCATCGGCACGAACGGCAGATTCCGCCAGCCGCTGGGCATAGGCGCTTTTACCTGATCTTGCTCCGCCAAGTACGAATGTCAGGCGTGGTAATGGAACATCTGCTGTCATTATTGTGCCGTTATGGCACTATTCAGATGGACCGGTCAAAACCAAACGCTGGCGAATGCGCCGTGGCCGCACCTCTGTTATGCATTGCTGCGTTGGGGTTTTTATAGCTGATCATGGGCTTGCGCATGCGGCTTAATTCTTCCCCTATTGCCACTACCAGTCCTTCGCTTACGGCGCGGATACGGGCCAGCATACGGACCTGGGTCACGACACAGGCCTTGAATGCTACGGATGCGCCATGCAGCATTTCTTTCTGTCTGGCATTGATACCCGCCAGTAATTCCGGGCGCGCATGAATGGCGCGCATCTCGCGCGCATACAGCGATGAAAGCCGGGTTTTTTCTGTTTCTGTTTCACGCAGGCTGGCGGCCCGGCGTGATCGTAACAAGGTGTTTTCAGAATTGATCAGGTCTGTTAGCTGGCGTGTCAAGGTTAGGATGGCGTTCACGCGCGCCTCCAGGGTTGATGTGCCCAGAGGATCGACGGCAACGGTTTCCTGTATGGAAGGTGCTGTATTGCTCATGTCCTATACCTCCTGTAATGCAAGAATTTGACGATAGACATGATCGGCGATGCCGATGCCGCCGCGCTTTGACAGCATGCCCGCATATTCCTGATTAAGCAGGGAACGGAACATTTCTTCGCCCTGGCCGCCCCCAAAGGGCCCATCTGTCTTGATGCCCGAACTCATATGTTCCAGCATCTGTGTCAAAAACATGGACTCGAATTCATTGGCGGTTTTGCGGGCGGCGGCGGCATCCCTGACGCCTGGCTGCTGGGCGCTTAACCGCTTCGCCATGGCCTCGGGCTGACCGGCGCGCATCTGTTGCAGCGCCATCAGTCCTGTGTTTGCGTCAATGCCTGAAAATCCCGCCATCACATCACCTCGATTTCAGCCTGTAAGGCGCCGGACGCCTTGATCGCCTGCAGGATAGAAATCATGTCGCTTGGACCGATGCCAAGGGCGTTAAGGCCATTAACCAGATCTTCCAGGCTGATACTGTCCTTCAGCAGGGCGAGTTTTTTATCCTCGCCCTGATCCACTTCGACAGTCGTCCGCGGGACCACCACTGTCTTGCCACCTTTTGAGAAGGGCGCGGGCTGGCTGACCTGCGGCGTTTCGGTGACGCGGATGGTCAGGTTGCCCTGCGCAATCGCAACCGTATTGATGCGCACATCCTTGCCGATCACAATGATGCCGGAAGCTTCGTCGATCACCACGGTGGCCGGCTGATCCGGTGTGACCTGTAATTGTTCCACATCGGTAATCAGAGACACCATCCCGCCAGGATAATTTTCCGGTACCGTTAAATTTACCGTAGACGGATCAATCATCTCTGCTATTGGGTTGCCCATTCGGCCATTGATAGCGCCAGCGATCCGTTGTGCGGTGGTAAAATCAGGATTGCGCAGTGAAAGTTTTATCACCGACATAGAGGCCAGCGCGAATTCGATGCTGCGTTCGACAATGGCGCCATTGGCGATCTTGCCATTGGTCGGCACGCCTTTGGTGACTTTGGCGCCTTGCCCGCCGCTGGAAAAACCGCCCACTGAAACGGGGCCTTGCGCCACCGCATAAACCTCACTGTCGGCGCCCATCAGCGGTGTGACCAGCAGGATGCCGCCGCGCAGACTCTTGGCGTCGCCCATGGCGCTGATCGCCACATCCACATTGGTTCCCTGGGCGGCAAAGGGGGGCAGGTTGGCGGTTACCATGACGGCCGCAATATTATTCGTGTTTAGTGTCGCGCCGCGGGTGTTAATCCCCAGCCGCTCCAGCATGGATTCGAGGCTCTGCCGGGTAAAGGGGGCATTGCGCAGCGAGTCCCCGGTGCCGTTCAGGCCAACCACCAGGCCATAGCCGATCAGCATATTGCTGCGCACACCCTCAAAATCGACGACATCCTTGATGCGCGAGGCAGACGCAGCTTGTGGAAAGCTCACGGCCAGAACAAGGCAGATGCTGACAATCAGCCGTACAAGCTGACCGGCATGCCGCTGAATTCTGGAGGAAAATGAATATCGAACTGAAAACCGTTGCATAATTTTATCCCTGGGGGCCACGGATCTTCTGCCGGGCTCTGTGGGATAAGCGAAAATCATGCCAGTATAAAACATTGGAATTGCGTGGGTTTTCCGTCGCCAGCAGGTGTCGGCGCGGCAATTATTGCCGCTAAAATGATATATCTGCCGTTCTGGCCACCTCATCCGGGGGTGTTTCAGGATTTGTTAAGGACAAACGCCTTAATTTGCAGCGAGAGGCATGAGCGAAGATGAAAATTACCGGATCAGGCAAAATTGATACAACGCCGGTGCGGCGTAAGAATGTATCGCGCGCAGGTGATGGCGCGGGTTTTTCGCTTGATCAGGCGGACGATACCGGTGGGGCCAAGCCTGTGTCGGGGGCAGGCCCGGTTTCGGTTGTGGGCTCCCTGCTCAGCATTCAGGAAGTTGATGATCAGGGGGGTGGTCAGCGCAAAACCCTGAACCGCGCTGAAGAAATGCTGGATCTGCTGGATGATGTGCGGCACGGCCTGCTGATCGGGGTGCTGCCCGAGCATAAATTGCGCCGCCTGCTGACCCTCAGCAATGTAAAGCGCGAGGGCTTCCTTGATCCCCGCCTCGGGCTTATTTTATCAGATATTGAGCTGCGGGCCAAAGTCGAGCTGGCCAAGCTGGAAATGTCCAAAGTCGCATTTTAACGGCATTTTTCATACTTTGTAGCAGTTTTCAGGCGCTTTTGAGCTATCCAAAGCAATATATTATTTATTAGTTACATAGGTTGATACTGGGTTCGGGTAAACATATACTCGCGCCGATTTTACATCTGGAAGCGTCACATGGAGTAAGGGATATGGCGACTAGGCTTTCTCCCAATTATCGTCCAAAAGAGACCGAGCCGTTCATGAATCCACGGCAAAGGGAGTATTTCCGCCTCAAACTTCTGAAATGGAAAGAAGATATTCTTTTGGAAAGCAGGGAAACGCTCAAAAATCTGCAAAACGAGAGCGCCCAGCATCCTGATATCGCAGACCGCGCCTCGGATGAAACCGACCGCTCGATTGAATTGCGAACCCGTGACCGGCAGCGCAAACTGATTTCCAAAATCGATGCGGCGCTCAAGCGTCTGGATGATGGCAGCTATGGCTATTGTCTTGAAACCGGCGAACCCATCAGCCTGCGCCGCCTCGATGCCCGCCCTGTCGCCACCCTCAGCATTGAAGCCCAGGAACGCCACGAACGCCGTGAAAAAGTCCACCGCGACGATTGATGTTCTGGAACTGCCGGAAGATGGCGCCGAGGCCCTGATTTTTCGGATTTTTTAGGGGGAAAAAGGACTGGTGGAGCTGAGCGGGATCGAACCGCTGACCTCTTGCATGCCATGCAAGCGCTCTCCCAACTGAGCTACAGCCCCATGCTTTTGCGCCGCAAACAACTATAGCGGCGCTGTTTCGTCCTGACCAGTCGTCTGGCTAATCGTCACTACTCGGTTTAGGCAGGATGACAATATCATCGTCATCATCGTCTGTCTCCAGCAGCGTACTGTCGTCGACATCAATTTCATCATCCAGATCGTCATCGATCTCAATATCCGGAATATCAGCGACTGCGGCGATATCATCATCATCGTCCAGGTCCGCTTCATCAAGCTCTTCCAGGGATATGGTGTCGCCTTCTTCCTCATCGTCAAGATCATCCGGCGTCGCGTCCTTGATCGTCTCAAGCGGTTTATCGTCCGGGCGCCCGCGCCGTGGTTTGAGCAGGATTTCGGGTTCAAATGCATGCTCGCACTTAATGCAGACCACAGGATTGGCCTTGCCGAGATCATAGAAACGGCCACCACATGCAGGGCATTGCCGCTTGGTTCCCCATTCAGGTTTGGCCACGAATTCCTCTTTGCGTAAAGTCCGGCGGCAGAACTGCCATAAGGCGGGCTTCATAGCCATGGCGGGGCCATGATGTCAAAGATAAATTAATGCCCCGCGCAAACTCTGGCTTATCGCGGGCCATAAAGTCTGTGCTAAACAGGCCCAATTCGACCATTCCCGCAGCAACAGATGAGTTTAGGCATTGAGCACTTCATATGACGCCCCAGCCCCCTTACGCAGCAGCCCTGGGCGGCCCCTGACGGGCCGTGTGCGGGTGCCGGGGGATAAGTCCATATCTCACCGCGCCTTGATGTTTGGTCTGATGGCGGCGGGCGAGACCCGCATTACGGGCCTATTGGAGGGCGAAGACGTCATGCGCACGGCCGAGGCCATTCGTCGGCTGGGGGGTGAAGCGATTCGTCCTGGGGCAGGGGTTGGGGCGGGGGAATGGCGGGTGCAGGGCGTTGGCATAGGCGGTCTGCGCGCGCCCGATGATATTCTGTATATGGGTAATTCCGGCACTTCGGCCCGCTTGTTGGTTGGGCTGGTTGGGGGGCATCCGGTAACGGCGGCATTTACCGGGGATGCATCGCTGAACCGCCGCCCCATGGCCCGTATTGTGGAACCCTTGTCGCGGATGGGGGTGCAGTTTGCGGGGCGCGAGGGCCATCGCCTGCCCATGACGGTTACCGGCGCTGATCCGGTGATGCCGGTTGAATATCAGTTGCCGGTGGCCTCGGCCCAGACCAAATCAGCGATTTTGCTGGCCGGCCTGAACAGTCAGGGCGACACTATCGTGATCGAGCCGGAACCCACCCGCGACCATACGGAAATCATGCTGCGCCACATGGGGGCGGAAATTTCTGTGGATGATCTGCCTGGCGGTGGACGGCGCATTTGCCTGCGCGGTCAGCCGGAATTGCGTCCGGCAGTGTTCCAGGTTCCCGGCGATCCGTCTTCTGCGGCGTTTCTGCTGATTGCGGCGCTGATCACGCCGGGTTCGCAGGTGACCGTGACCAATGTCGGCATGAACCCGCTGCGCACCGGCCTGTTTGACTGTTTGCGGGAAATGGGGGCGGATTTGCGCATCGAAAACATGCGTGATCAGGGCGGCGAGATGACGGCGGATATAACGGCGCATGCGGGACCGTTGCGGTGTATTGTTCCGCCCCCGGAACGTGCGCCGTCGATGATCGATGAATATCCGATACTCGCAATCGCCGCCGCCTGTGCTGAAGGCCGCAGTGAATTTCGCGGGCTGGCCGAACTGCGGGTCAAGGAAAGCGACCGGCTGGCGGCCATCGCTGCGGGCCTGACGGCATGTGGCGTTTCGGTGCAGGAATTGCCTGACGGGCTGATTATTGAGGGGCGCGGCGGTGAGGCGCGGCCCATTCCCGGCGGCGCTACCATCGCCACCCGGATGGATCATCGCATCGCCATGTCGTTTCTGGTGGCGGGGCTGGCGGCGGAACATCCAATCACAGTGGATGATGGCGCGATGATCGACACCAGCTTTCCCGGCTTTCGCGCCCTGATGAACGGGCTTGGGGCTGCTATCGAAGCCGTCGCCGGATGAGCAAGTCAGTTATAATCGCCATTGATGGGCCGGGCGCATCGGGGAAGGGAACGCTGGCCCGGCGTCTGGCGGCGCATTTTGGCTATGCCTATCTGGATACGGGGGCAATGTATCGCGCGGTAGCACTTCAGGTGCTTCTGGCCGGGGCTGATCCTGCGGATGCGCGGGCGGCGCTTGCCGCGGCCCGGAAGCTGGATGCGGGCGCGCTGGACGATCCGCAACTGCGTACCGACAGGGTGGGCGCTGCGGCGTCCCAGGTGGCGGCCCATGGCGATGTGCGACAGGCCCTGATGGTGTTTCAGCGCAGTTTTGCCACCAACCCGCCTGGAAACGCCCCTGGCGCGGTGCTGGACGGCCGGGACATCGGCACGGTGATCTGCCCGGACGCCCAGGTCAAACTGTTCGTGACCGCCAGCCTGGAGGTCCGCGCCCACAGACGCTATCTGGAACTGGCCGCCCGCGGCGAGGCCGCCACTGAGGTAGAGGTTCTGGCCGAATTGCAGACCCGCGACAGCCGCGATCAGCAGCGTGCGGTGGCCCCCCTGCGCCCCGCCGCAGACGCGCACTTGCTTGATACGACGAATTTGGCTATAGACGACGCCTTCGCGGTTGCGCTCGCGGCTATCTCTGGCAAAATTGCCTCCCAAGGCTGACTTTCCCCGGATTAATGGTATTAACGGCGCAGCCCGATATGATGTGAATCCCCAAGACCGCTGGAACCAACCGGCAGGCCAGAAAAATTGTCGTTTTAGGAGAACAACTTGGCTCATGCAAATTTGGCGTCGCGCGCGGCGCCCCTGAAAGAAGATTTTGCTGCAATGCTCGATGAGAGTTTCTCGGAGCAGCGCAGTGTAGAAGGCTCTGTCATTCTTGGCCGGATCCTTGCGATTGAAAATGATTTCGCAATGATCGATGTGGGCCTGAAAACCGAAGGCCGGATTCCGCTGAAGGAATTTGCCGCCCCCGGACAAGCGCCCACCATCAAGGTCGGCGATTCGGTGGAAGTGTTTCTGGAGCGCATCGAAAACTCCATGGGCGAAGCGGTGCTCAGCCGCGAAAAGGCGCGCCGCGAAGAAGCCTGGACCGATCTGGAGCGCAGCTTTACAGAAGCCAAGCGCGTGGACGGCGTAATCTTTGGCCGCGTCAAAGGCGGCTTTACAGTTGATCTGAATGGCGCGGTTGCATTCCTGCCCGGCAGCCAGGTGGACATTCGCCCGGTGCGTGACGTAACCCCGCTGTTTGGCCAGTCACAGCCGTTTCAGATTCTGAAAATGGACAAGCGTCGCGGCAATATCGTCGTATCGCGCCGCGCCGTTCTGGAAGAAGCCCGCGCGGAACAGCGTTCAGAATTGCTGGTCAATCTCAAGGAAGGCCAGATCCTCGACGGCGTGGTCAAAAACATCACTGATTACGGCGCCTTCGTTGATCTGGGCGGCGTCGATGGCCTGCTACATGTCACCGACATTGCGTGGCAGCGCATCAATCACCCCAGCGAAGCGTTGACCATTGGTGAAACCATCAAGGTGCAGGTCGTCAAGGTCAATCCCGATACGCAGCGCATCAGCCTCGGCATGAAGCAGTTGCAGACCGACCCTTGGGACAGCATTGATGTCAAATATCCGCTTAATGGCCGCTTTACGGGCCGGGTGACCAATATTACCGATTACGGCGCATTTGTTGAATTGCAGCCGGGCGTCGAAGGCCTGGTGCACGTCTCCGAAATGAGCTGGACCAAGAAAAACGTACATCCGGGCAAGATCGTTTCCACTTCGCAGGAAGTCGAAGTGATGGTGCTGGACGTCGATCCGAAACGCCGGCGCATTTCGCTTGGCCTCAAGCAGTGCATGGATAATCCGTGGGAAGGCTTTGCCAAACGCTATCCCATCGGTTCCGAAGTCGAAGGCGAGATCAAGAACATCACCGAATTCGGCCTGTTCATTGGTCTGGAAGATGGCATTGACGGCATGGTGCACATGAGCGATCTGTCCTGGGACAAGGCGCCGGAAGTGGCGCTTGCTGACTTCCATAAAGGCGATATCGTCAAGGCGAAGGTGCTTGATGTCGATATGGAAAAAGAACGCATCAGCCTCGGCGTCAAGCAATTGGGCGCGGATCCGATGAAGACCGCAACCTCGGGCGATGGCCCATTGCGCAAAGGTCAGGTGGTCACCGTGCGTGTCGAAGAAATCCAGGAACAGGGCATTGAAGTGTCTGTTGCGGATACCGGCATGAAGGCGTTTATCCGCCGTGCGGATCTCAGCCGCGACCGTTCCGAACAAAGGCCGGAACGCTTCTCGGTTGGCGACAAGGTTGACGCCAAGATCACCACGCTGGACAAGGCGACGCGCAAGATTGGCCTGTCGATCAAGGCGCGCGAGATCGACGAAGAAAAAGAAGCTGTGGCGCAATATGGATCAAGCGACAGCGGCGCCTCGCTGGGCGACATTCTCGGCGCCGCGCTTCGCGCAAAAGACAAGGAAGGCTGAGGCTTTCCCTGATGTTTGAATAACCAGGCCAGCCCCTATGCCTATGGGACTGGCCTGGACATAAGGCGGAACTGCAATGTCATTTGAGCCGGATGCAATCCTTGACCGGCGCCGCCTGCGGCGAAATCTTTCGCTGTGGCGCATTGCCGCCATTGTTGGAATAGCCGGCGCGGTTGCGATCATCGCCGCCAGCATGAGCGATCTGAAGTTCGGGCGCGATCATATTTCAAAGCTGGAAATATTGGGCGTCATCATAGAAGACGAGGAACGCGATCAGGCGATCCTTGATCTTGCTGATGACGCGCATGCCAAGGCCCTGATCGTCACGATTGATAGTCCCGGCGGTACGACTTCGGGTTCCGAGGGGCTGTATCTGGCGCTGCGCGAAGTGGCCAGGAAAAAACCTGTCGTTGCGGTCATGGGAACGGTTGCTGCCTCTGGCGGCTATGTCACGGCCATTGGCGCGGACCATATCATTGCGCGCGGCAATACAATCACTGGCTCCATCGGCGTGCTGATGCAAAATACCGAAGTCAGTGAACTGCTGAAAAAAATTGGTGTCGGGATCGAGATGATCACCAGCGGTCCCCTGAAGGGCAAGCCTTCACCTTTTGAGCCGATGGATGCGCAAGGCCGCGCCGCCATTAAAACGCTGATCGATGATTCGTACCGCTGGTTCGTTGATCTGGTGGCCGAGCGGCGCAATCTGACCCCTGAGCGCGCCCGGGAATTGTCTGACGGGCGGGTATATAGCGGCCGTCAGGCGCTGGAGGTAAAGCTGATAGACCAGATTGGCGGCATGCCGGAGGCGCGGGCCTGGCTGGAAAAAGAGAAAGACATTTCCGGAAAATTGCCGGTAGAGCCGCTGGTATATGGCGATGACGCCTCTTTGCCGGGCAGGCTGATCAATGATATGATTTTTGGGTGGGCGGAGAAAAGCCTTAATCTGAAAAGACTTACACTTGACGGGCTGGTTTCACTCTGGCAACCTTAATAATCATTGGATCGTTTCTGGATGATTGAGAGGATGGATATGCTGCCATGATCAAATCCGAGCTGATCACGAAACTTGCTCTTGCCAACCCGCACCTGTTTCAACGCGATATCGAAAAAATCGTTAACACAATCTTTGATGAAATTTCCGGCGCGCTCGCCCGCGGTGACCGGGTTGAATTACGCGGCTTTGGCGCCTTTTCCGTAAAAACACGTCCGGCCCGCACCGGGCGTAATCCCCGCACTGGCGGCGCCGTGCAGGTGGATGAAAAGCGCGTGCCGTTTTTCAAAACCGGGAAGGAAATGCGCGAGCGCCTGAATGGCGGCGCGAAATAGCACCTGACATGTTCAGATAGAGCGGTATTGAAGTGAAGGGCCTGCGCAAGATTTTATTCGGTGTGGCGGCGCTGTTCGTGTCACTGCTGGCGCTTGCCAACCGGTCTTTCGTTACTGTCAGCTTTGACCCCATTCCCCCGGGGTCAGAGGCGTGGAGCGTAGAAGCGCCGCTGTTTCTGGTGATATTGGCTGCGATGTTTATCGGGATATTGATCGGTGGATTTGCGGTGTGGCTGGGGCAGCGCAGATCGGGTTCGGAGGCTGCTGCAATTATAGTGGGGCCGTCCAGGGCGGAATTATGAGCGAAATGGATTGATAATCCGTATGCTTCCTATCTGACCTCCATGCGATAGATCTTCGGTGTATAACTCAGTACACCCCGCAGCAATGGCGGCGGCAAGGATCGCGCTGTCCCAGTACGAAAATCCATGCGCGGCTTTGATCTCCAATGCGCTTTGCAGAACTGTAATTGTGTTGTCCTGAATCTGGAATCGCAGCCATGTCCTAATCAGGTCTGCTGCTACTTTGTGTGGCAGTGGCGTAGGGCGCGAGGCGCGCGTTGCCTGCATATAGAATTCCTGCAAGACCTGTACAGACAGAACGCAATCGTCCCTTTCAAGTAAAGCCATGGCTTTTGCTGCTTTCGCCGTTTCATCCATGGCGGTGCTGATGGAATAAATCAGGATATTGGTGTCAAGGAAAACAGACAATGCTAGTGCTCGCGCAGATGCAGTTCGTCGCGCGATATGTTGTCGGCAGCCCGGAAGTTGCGGATGGCAGCGCGTAGCGCCTTTTCCTCACGTTTTAGCTGTTCGTTCTGCGTTTCGCCGCTGGCAATATCGTTGAGGAACTGTTTTACCAGAGCGGAGACAGAAGTATCCTTTTCGGCGGCCTTTATGCGGGCGCGGCGATAGGTTTCGTCATCCAGTGATACTGTGATATTTTTCATGTTTTCACAGTATCACAGAAATAAAGCCCTGTCTATAGCGCTAGTAACACTATGCCTGTGCGGGTTGCATTCTGCTATAACGCCTCCATGATCAAAGTGAAGATATGTGGTTTATCCAGCCCTGAAACCGTACGGGCCGCCATCGGCGTGGGGGCGGACTTTGTGGGGTTTGTGTTCTTTGCCCGCTCACCGCGCGCGGTGACGGCGGCGCAGGCGGCAGTCCTGGCGCGCGGCGTTCCGGCGGGCATTGCCAAAGTGGGGCTGCTCGTGGATGCCGATGACGTCGCCATTGCCGATGTGCTGGCGCAGGTGACGTTGGATTATCTGCAATTGCATGGGACGGAAACGCCCGAGCGGGTGGGGCAAATTCGCGCCCGGTTTGGTGTGCCGGTGATCAAGGCCGTCGCCATTGCGGGTAGCGCAGATATTGACCGCGCCCGCAGCTATGAGCCGGTCAGCGACATATTGCTGTTCGACGCCAAACCGCCGCAGACGAAGGATGCTTTACCTGGCGGCAATGGCTTGGTATTCGACTGGACACTGATCGCAGGGCAGACATGGACGCGGCCCTGGATGTTGTCTGGCGGACTTGACGCCGGAAATCTGGGCGAGGCAGTTCGCATCAGCGGCGCGAAAATGCTAGACGTTTCTTCTGGTGTGGAAAGCCAGCCTGGGATCAAGGATGTTGTTAAAATTCGCGGCTTTGTTGAAGCCGCCAAACGCTTGTAACTGGATTTTTTGTTTTGACTATACCCAACCCCAATAGTTTTCGTTCTGGTCCCGATGCGCAGGGGCATTTCGGTATTTTCGGCGGGCGCTATGCTGCCGAAACGCTGATGCCGCTGATCCTTGATCTGGAGGCCGCCTATACCGCCGCCAAGGCCGATCCGGCGTTTCATGCGGAGCTGGACGATCTGCTGAGCCATTATGCCGGACGGCCCAGCCCGCTATATTTTGCGGAGCGTCTGACGCAACATTTCGGCGGCGCAAAAATCTATTTAAAGCGCGATGAGCTGAACCATACCGGATCGCATAAGATCAATAATTGCCTGGGGCAAATATTGCTGGCCCGGCGCATGAAGAAGGGCCGCATTATTGCCGAAACCGGCGCGGGCCAGCATGGCGTGGCCACTGCCACAGTGGCCGCGCGGTTTGGATTGCCCTGTGTGATTTATATGGGGGCGGCGGATATTGAACGCCAGCAGCCCAATGTGTTCCGCATGAAGCTGCTGGGCGCGGAAGTTGTTCCGGTAACCAGCGGCACCGCAACGCTGAAAGACGCCATGAACGAGGCGCTGCGCGACTGGGTGACCAATGTCATGGACACGTTTTATATTATCGGCACCGCTGCGGGGCCGCATCCCTATCCAATGCTGGTGCGGGATTTTCAATCCGTGATCGGGCGCGAGGCGCGCGAACAGATGCTGGATCGCGAAGGGCGCCTGCCGGATAGTCTGGTCGCCTGTATTGGCGGCGGCTCCAACGCCATCGGCCTGTTCCATCCGTTTCTGGATGATCCCGGCGTTGCCATGTATGGCGTGGAAGCGGCTGGCAAGGGGCTGGAAACCGGCCTGCATGCCGCAAGCATCGCAGGCGGGCAACCCGGTGTGCTGCATGGCAACCGCACTTATTTGTTGCAGAATGAAGATGGCCAGATCACCGATGCGCATTCGATTTCCGCAGGGCTGGATTATCCCGGTATCGGCCCGGAACATGCGTGGCTGCATGAGGCGGGCCGGGTGAACTATGTCTCGGCGACAGATGACGAGGCGCTGGCGGCGTTTCAACTATGCACCAAACTCGAAGGCATTATTCCGGCGCTGGAACCAGCCCATGCCCTGGCCTATGTGGCGAAACTGGCGCCGGGCCTGCCGCGCGATCATCTGCTGTGCATGAATATGTGCGGGCGCGGCGACAAGGATATTTTTGCGGTCGCGCGCATGCTGGGAACACAACTGTCATGAGCGAAACACGTATCGACAAATGTTTTGCATCGCTGCGTAGCGCGGGGCGCGCCGGGTTGATCACGTTTATTACGGCGGGTGATCCCGATCATGAAACCAGCTTTGAAATTCTGCGCGGCCTGCCAGCGGCGGGCGCCGATCTGATCGAACTGGGCATGCCGTTCAGCGATCCGATGGCGGATGGCCCCTCCATCCAGGCGGCGGGGTTGCAGGCGTTGCAGAATGGCGCAAGCCAGATACGCACGCTTGAACTGGTGCGCCGTTTTCGCAAACAGGATACGGATACGCCGATCATTCTGATGGGCTATTACAACCCGATCTATCGCTATGGCGTTGACCGTTTCATAACTGACGCATTGGCGGCGGGTGTGGATGGATTGATTGTCGTCGATCTTCCGCCGGAAGAAGATACGGAGCTGTGCCTGCCCGCGCTCCGGGCCGGACTGAATTTTATCCGGCTTGCAACGCCTACGACCGATGACCGGCGCCTGCCAGCCGTGCTTAACAATACCAGCGGTTTCGTCTATTATGTTTCCATCACTGGCATCACCGGCACGGCAAGCGCGGATGCGGGCCAGGTGGATGAAGCGGTCAGGCGTATCCGGCGTCACAGTTCCCTGCCGGTGGCGGTGGGCTTTGGCATAAAGACGGCGGCGCATGTAGCCGATGTGGCGCGATTTGCGGATGCGGTGGTTGTTGGCACGGCCATTGTCGATCGTGTGGCGGCGGCAAGAAAAGCCGGAAAGGCGCCGGGCGCGATTGCCGCCGACGTGCATGAATTTGTTGCCGGACTGGCGGGCGGCGTTCGAAAGACACGGGAGCTGACATAAGATGGAAAGCAAGCCCATGAACTGGCTGACCCGGGTTGTGCGTCCAAAGATTCAGGCTGTGTTCCGCATGCGCGACACGGGTGAGGGCCTGTGGGAAAAATGCCCCGCCTGCGATCAGATGATTTTCCAGCGTGATCTGATTGCGGCGCTGAATGTCTGTCCGAACTGCCATCATCATTTGAAACTGACGCCCAGGGCGCGGCTCGATTCAGTTTTTGACGGCGGGCGCTATGAATGGCTGCCGGAGGTGCATGTGGCACCGGACCCGCTGAAATTTCGCGACCAGAAACGCTATCCCGAGCGGCTGAAAGAGGCAAAACGCGCGACCGGACGCGATGAAGCGATGCTGGCGGCCAGCGGAAATATCGATGATCTGTTATGTGTTGTGGCGGTGCAGGATTTCAGTTTCATGGGCGGTTCCATGGGCATGGCGGTGGGTGAAATGCTGATCGCCGCTGCGCAAAAGGCGCTGGCGCTGCACGCCCCGCTGATCGTGTTTGCCGCATCGGGCGGCGCGCGCATGCAGGAAGGCATGCTGTCGCTGATGCAAATGCCGCGCACGACAATTGCAGTGCAGATGCTGCGTGAGGCGGGCCTGCCCTATATTGTGGTGCTGACCGATCCCACCACAGGGGGCGTTACGGCATCCTACGCCATGCTGGGGGATATACAGATTGCCGAACCCAATGCGCTGATAGGCTTTGCCGGACAGCGCGTCATCATGCAAACCATCCGTGAAACACTGCCTGAGGGGTTTCAGCGCGCCGAGACCGTGCGTGACAAAGGCATGATCGACATGGTCGTGCACCGCAAGGATTTGCGGCAAACCCTGTCGCGTATCCTGCATATGCTGATGCACAAGCCGCACTTGCCGCAAGGCGAGCGCCGCAAGGGCAATGAGGCGTTTAGTCCCATCGCGCTTGCCGCGCCACCCAGGATCTAAAGGCGCAAACCATGCCCTCCAGAATGCCAGCACCGCGCCCGCCAGATGAGAGCGCAGCCATACTGGCGCGCATGCTGCATCTGCATCCCAGGGTCATTGATCTTTCGCTGGAGCGCATGGCGCGCCTGCTGCAACAGATGGGCAATCCGCATCTGCATTTGCCGCCGGTCATTCATGTGGCGGGCACCAATGGCAAAGGCTCGACCGTTGCTTTCATGCGGGCGATTCTGGAAGCGGCGGGCCTGCGCGTGCATGTATACACCTCGCCGCATTTGCAGCGCTTTCACGAACGCATCCGGCTGGCGGGGAAATTGATCAGCGAGGCGGAACTGTGCGGGTGCCTGCTGGAATGCGAGCGCGTCAATGCAGGTGCCCCGATTACTTTTTTCGAGATCACCACGGTTGCGGCATTTCTCGCATTTTCCAGAACACCGGCTGATATCCTGCTGCTGGAAGTGGGGCTGGGCGGGCGGCTGGACACCACCAATGTGATTGCGCGCGCCGCAGTAACCGTTATTACGCCGGTCGATCTCGATCATCAGCAATTTTTGGGCGAAACGCTTGCGGAGATAGCGGGTGAAAAAGCTGGTATTCTGAAGCCTGGAACTCCCGCCATTATTGGCCCGCAAAAACCGGCGGCGGCAGAAGTTATTGAAGCGCGTGCAGCAAAACTTGGCGCGCCGCTGCTGGTGCATGGGCAGGACTGGATGACCCATGGCGAACATGGCCGCCTGGTGTTTCAATATGCCGACGGGCTGCTCGATCTGCCATTGCCTGCACTTGTGGGCCAGCACCAGCTAAACAATGCAGGAACAGCTATTGCCGCCGTGCTGGCGCTGCCCGATTTCCGGATCGGTAGTGACGCGATTGCGCAGGGGCTTCGCAGCGTTGAATGGCCGGGCCGGATGCAGCGGTTTGGCGACGGGCCATTGCTGGCTTCATTGCCGGGCGGCGCGGAATTATGGCTGGATGGCGCGCATAATCCGGCGGCGGCGGTCGTCGTCGCCAATGCACTTGCCGAACTGGAGGAACGCCATCCGCTGCCGCTCTATCTGATCTGCGCCATGCTGACGACCAAGGACGCGCCGGGTTTTTTTGAGGCGTTTAATGGTTTGGCGCGCGGGGTTTACACGATTGACATTCCCGGTGCAGAAAACTGCATGACGCCGGATGCTTTAGCAGATGCCGCAGGCCGGGCAGGACTACAGGTGCGCACGGCTTCTTCGCTGGCACAGGCGCTGAACGAAATATCCAGTTACAGCGCCACGCCGCCGCGCGTGGTTATTTGCGGTTCTCTCTATCTTGTGGGGCATGTGCTGGACATGAATGCGGGTTAGGCTGTCGCGGCCAGTGGCGATTGTTGCAGGGGTGCTGTGTGCGGGCCCTGGATTGGCAAGCGGATTGTAAAAATCGATCCATTGCCCGCACTGCTATCTACATGCACCGCGCCGCCATGCAGGGTGACCAGCTCTTTCACCAGATTCAGCCCTATTCCGGTGCCAACTATGCCGGTTGAATTCTGCGCCCGGAAGAACCGCGAAAAAAGCTTTGGCATGTCTTCGGCTGCAATGCCCAGCCCCTGATCGCGTACAGAAACAGCCAGCAATGCCCCCTCGCGCCGGCCATAAATATGGATGGCCGGGCTGTCTGGCGAATATTTCACCGCATTGGAACAGAGATTCGTCATTACCTGATCCATAGCCTTGCTGTCGGCAATGATGCGATCGGGCAATTCGTCAAGATCAAGACTGAAATTATGGCCGGGGGACAATTCCTGCTGGCGCCCGCATACCTCCATTATCAGCGATTTCAAATCACATTCATGTGGCGCGATCTCAATCTTGCCGGCGTCAAGGCGGGCCACGGTCAGCGTGCTTTCAATCAGCTTGGTCATTCGGCATACGGCGCCACGAATTTTTTCGGCGCGTTGCGCAATGCGCTCCGGGGACATTTTTTCCGCTTCGTGCACCAGAAATTGTGCCGAACCGTCGATAATCGCCAGCGGCGTGCGAAATTCGTGCGAAGCCATCGTGACAAACTGTTTGTGCAGATTATTGACTTCCTTTTCCATGCTTAGCGCGTGCTCCAGTTCACGCGCCTGTGCATGTAATCTGGCCTCCTGCTCTTTATAATGGGTAATATCTGTTTGCAGAATTATTTCACCGCCATCTTCGGTCTTTGTCCTGGTGATACGCATCCATCCCCCGTCCTGCCGGGGCAGTTCCTGGCTGGTGGCGTCGCTGCGTAACGCCGAGAAATGTTCTGTGATAAATTTAATGCGCGGGGCATTGCGTTTGTTTTTTTCCAGAAGTTCGACAAACACATCATCCAGCGCCACGCCAGGGTTCAGTATTTCGTCAGCTTCTGGATATAGTTGCAGCATATGTTTGTTGACCAATACGATCAGCTTGTTTTCATCCACCAGGCACAGCCCCTCGGAAATTCCGCTGATGGCGGTGGCCAGCCGGGCTTCACTTTTTTTGATGCGCCGTGTCTGCGCGTCAACCATCTTGACCAGATGATCCCTGTGCCGGCGCAATTCCTCCTCGGCGTGAACCTGCGCGGTGATTTCGGTCAATGAACCCGCGATGCGCATCAGTATGCCTTTCGCGTCACGGCGAAACGCCCCCTTGTTCTGAAACCACTGATAGTTGCCATTTCGGGCGCGCAGCCGCAGACGTGATTCAAATCCCATGCTGCCCGAATTCATATTCTTGTTTGCTCGCGTCTGGACAGTCTCCTGGTCATCGGGATGCACAAATTGCAACATTCTTGACATGCTGGTGATCGCTTCTTTTTCGTCATAACCCAGCAATTGCATCAGGCGTGGCGCCACAAACATCGTGCCGTCGGTTACTTTAAAGTCCCAGATCGCCGAGTCGGATCCGCGCACACACAGATCAAAGCGTTCCAGTGATTCCTGTAACTGGTTCCGGGCAGCGATTTCTTCGGTCAGATCATGTATGTTGGCGACAAAGCTGCGCTTTCCCTTGCTCCATATCTCATTGACGATCAGCCGGGCCGAAAACTCTTCGCCGTTTTTGCGTTTGCCTTTCAGCATGACGCCGTTGGCCAGATTGGCCAGGTTGCGCGGCTTAAAGTCTTTAAAGTTCTCGAGCGTGGCGAATGGTGTGGATTTGGATATTAACACTCTGGCTGGCTGGCCCAGAATTTCTTCGGCCTGATAACCAAACACCGTTTCCGCCGACATGTTGAACGATTCAAGAATGCCGCTTTCATCGAATGCGATCACGGCATCGCTTGAAAACTGTAACATGGCTTTGGCGCGTTCTTCTTCGGCATGCAGCCGAAGTTCAATTTCTTGCGCGCGGTGTTCCACATCAGCGGCATGACGAGAAATTGGACGCACTCTGGCAAACCAGAACCAGATCATGAAGGCTATCGCCGCCACTAACATCAGCAGGTTAAATTGCAGCATGGAAAACAGGGCGCGCTGTTCAGCATGCCGGGTTTCGCCGGTTACTGCTTCCAGGATTGAAATTATTTCTTTGGATTCATGGGCGGGCAGTGGGCCGAATGCGTCATCCGCCAGCATAAGCGCGCGCGCGGTAGCGACAAACGATGTGAACAAATCTCTGTGCCTGGAGACTTGCTCTTCCCTGCCTGCGGATTGGTTGCTGAAACCTGCGCGGTCTTGCGCTTTGATCAACGCCAGATGGTTGCGTTCCAGATTATCAACCGCTTCGGAAAACTGCGCATAGGCCACGCCGCTTGCGATGATGTTTGTCCCGCGCGAAGTTATTGCATACTGGTTGGCAAGAATATTTATTTCGGCGGCCAGCAGCGCTTCTTGTCCCGCGTAATAGTCTATTTCGCGGTATGCGGCGACCCGGGTGTAAAAATAATTTTCGCCCCCCAGATAGCCCAGGACGAGCAGCCCGAGCACCGTAAGCGCCTGGCTGGCGCTGCTGATCAGGGAGGTAAGTCCCCTTTTTAGCGTGGATTGCATGCAATTCCCATTACGTGTTTATTTTACAACAAGCACGTATTGATATTTTAATATATTTAAAATATCGTAAAAGTAGTATCATAAATATTAATTCAACCATTATAGAAATATTAATCTTTGCTGAATTTAATGGGTGGCCAACGGGATATGTCCCGCGAGTATGCGGGCGGCAAACCACAGGTGGAACACGCCATGGCAAAAATTATTTGCGTCGAAGATGAACCGGATATCCGGGAAGATATTGTCGAAACACTGGAACTGGCTGGACACACGGTTTTTCAGGCGGAAAATGGCCAACTGGGCCTGGAGCTAATCCTGCGCGAGCGTCCCGATCTGGTCATATCCGATATCACCATGCCTGTGCTGGACGGGCTTGGGCTGCTGGCGGCGATACGCGCGCAACATCCGGAATTTGCGGATATGCCCTTTGTGTTTCTTTCCGCGCTGGCGGATCGCAAGGATCAAATTGCCGGGCATGAACAGGGTGCGGACGAATATCTGACCAAACCGGTGGATTTCGATCTGATGCATGCGGTGATTAATGCCAAGCTGCGCCAGGTGCAGCGCATGCAGGAACAAAAGGATCGTCAGTTGTTGAAAATGTATGGCGCCCTTACCCGGATGCCGATCCTGGAGGATGAACCTGAGGAGCATAATCGGCTAAAGGGAAAGCGGCTGAACATTGTCACCATCAGCGATGATGATGTGGATTTGACAGAAGTTCATCGGGCCATCAAGTCATGCGGACATGTATTGCATTGCATGAAAAGCGGCAGAAAATTCCTTGCATCCGTAAATAGCCTGGCGCCTGATTTGCTGCTGGTTGCGTTCAACAGTGAGGATCTGAAGGCGCCGATGTTGGTCAAAATGCTGAACGATATGGGGGAATATTCATTTTATAAAATATTATTGTTGCCGCCTTCGGTGCCGGATTTTCCGGCGATGGGAAAATTGCCATCCTTTGATGCGCATATGCGCACGCCCGTGGATTGTCAGGCGCTTATGAAACAAATCGAGCGCCTGAGCGTGAGTCTGAAAGATTCAGAGGATTTACTGGCGACAGGCTAAGCGAAGGGGCTAAACCTCGACCCAACTGCGCAGCAGGTTGGAATAGACTTTTGAGAGCTGATCAAATTCAGGGCTTTTGCCATCGCGTCTGAAAATGGTGCGGCGCACATTATCCAGCTCGAACAGCATTTTGCGGTGTCCCGCGTCGCGCACATAAATGCGCGCGTCCCTTATTCCCTGCCTACGCCGAAGCGAAGCCCCGGCTTCGTCTGTAGGGGCGGCCCGGATGCGTTAACCCGCGTTAACCATAAAAAATTAAAAAAAACATGAAATTTTTAGGCCCGCATACCTAATCCTGGGTATGACAGAAAGCGCTTGTTCCGCCATACTTCGCCCCGGGAACCCGTTAGGAAGCGCTCTTGGGGGATTGCCATGAACGAAGCCCGGATTGGAACGCTGATCGAGAACATCTACGCCTCGGCCTTCGAAGAGGATGGGTTGGACGGGGTGTTGCAAACCCTGCGGACGGAATTTCATGCGGCACAGGCATCTTTGCAGGTGCGGGAATGGTCCGAAGGAAAACACCTTTTTATCGCTTCAACGCTGGATGCGTCATGCCTAAAACCTTACAATGCGCATTTTTACAGGCTTGATCCGTCGGGCCCGGTGGCCAGTAGCACGAAAATGCCATCGCTGGGGCAGGGGCAGATATACACCGAAGAGGCGTTTACAGACCGCGCCGCCTGGTTCCGCTCTGAGTTTTACAATGATTTCCTCCGGCAGACCTGCGACATGGGCCAGCCGCTGATCTCTATCCTCTATGCATCGGAGAGCGAGCTTGGTGATTTTCTTGTCCATCGCCCGCCTTCGGGCGAGGAATATAGCGATGGCGACAGAAACCTGATGCGCCTGCTTGCTCCGCATCTCAATCGGGGCCTGCAAATCTACCGCGAATTGGCGGGGCTGCGCGGCAAGGCCGGGCTGTTCGAGGCCGCGTTCGGCGCGCTGGGCGCGGTGTTTCTGCTGGACCATTACGGGCGGGTGCTGCGGCGGAACAAGGCGGCGGAATCCATGCTGGATAGCGGCGGTCCGCTAACGGTGTGCGAGGGCCGTCTGACGGCCCGCCATCCGCCCGATGACGACCGGCTGGCGGCGGCGTTAAAGCCGCTCCAGCTTGGCGTTGCGCCGCCTGAACTGATCCTGCGCGGCCCCGCCTCCAGCTTACGGCTAACTGTCACGCCGGTGGATGGCCTCAACGTGCCTGTGTTCTTTGATGTCACCTATACGGCAAGGGTGGCCTTCCTGGTGACGGCAACGGCGCTTGGCCCCAGCCTGCAAAATCTGATGGCCCTTTACGGCCTGACCCGGGCCGAGGCCGAGGTGGCGCTGCTGCTGAGCGAGGGGCTGCGCCCCCCGCAGATCGCTGCACAGCGCGAAACCAGCATCGCCACGGTGAACACCCAGCTCAAACAGATCTACGCCAAAACCGGCGTAGATGGACAAATCGCCCTGATCCTCAAACTGCTCGGCCGACGGTAGGGCTTTGTTACGGTGTCATCCTGACCCCCTACCGTGTCATTCTGAACGACCCGCTGCGCCTGCGCGGCGAGAGTGAAGAATCTCCCGCGAGAGAACGCCGCCGATGGGGATTCTTCGCTTCGCTCAGAATGACAATTCCGGGTTTTTCAGCACGCCGCTATACCTCGGCCCAACTGCGCAGCAGGTTTGAGTAGACTTTTGAGAGCTGATCAAATTCGGGGCTTTTGCCATCGCGTCTGAAAATGGCGCGGCGCACCGTATCCAGCTCAAACAGTATTTCGCGCTGCCCTGCATCGCGCACATAAGTTTGCGCCCAGCCCACCGCCGCATCGCGCATGCCGCGCGTCACTTCACATACCCGGTGCAGGCTGGTGGACGGGTAAATTACGGCCTGACCGGCCTGCAATTTGAATACCTGCTCGCCGGAAGCGGATTCAATCACCAGTTCACCACCGTCATAGCTGTCCGGCGGGCTGAGGAAAAGTGTGAAGGAAACGTCAGAGCGCACCTCATTGGCCTGGTCGCCGGCGCGGCCCATGATCGCATCATCTACATGGCTGCCATAAGACATGCCGGTTTCATAGCGGCTGAACAGCAGGGGCCGGAACCGCCTTGGCAGAACCGCTGATGCAATGACGCTGTGCGCGGCGATCTGCGACAGAATTTTCTGCTGTAGCGCCTGTGCCTGCGGCTGGTTTGCAGCGATCTGGAGATTGTGTTTGATCCCCCGGGCATGCCAGCCCGCCGTCTCCCTGCCATCCACAAAGTGGCTGCCGGTAAACAGCGCCTGGGCTTCCTGTAACAGTTCGGGGGGAAGCATATCCGCGATGCATAAAATCACTTGTTTCTCCTGTCCGCCGGGCGAATGCCTGATTATACTTCCATACTGGTCTGGTTTGATGTTGGAATATGTTTTCGTTGCAAAAGGGAAATTTTGCGACTAATTATCAATATCATAAACATGCTTATCGAAGGGCTTTCTCGTGGCTGAAAACAGAACAAGGATCTGGTTCGGGGTTGGCGCCTGTTTATTGTTGAACGCCAATGGATTACCCGCTTTGGCGGCAGACGGCGGCCCATCCACAGCGGCCGGCGCGCATCCAACGCATGCAATGAACATGGAAGGCGGTGAAGGCGGCGAAGGCGGCGAGGCCGGATACACTAACGAAGACCCGGATCAGGTCTTTGCCGTAAATCTGTTGCTGACCAAGGGGCATCTGCATATCGCCCATGAAATGGCGGGGCTGGGCAACTGGGATTATGCAGGCGCCCATGCCCAGCATCCGGCGGCGGAAACCTATGACAATCTGAAACCTGAACTGGAAAAGCGCGGCGCGGCCCCGTTCGAGGCAGAGCTTGACGCGCTGGTTGAGCAGATCATCGAGAAAAAACCTGCCGCCCAAATCGCACAGGCCTATGACGCCGTGATCGCAAAAATTGACGCCGCACACGGCAAGATTGAAGCGGGCAAGCGCGCATCGCCAGCTTTCACCATGACCTCCGCCATGGCTTTGTTAAAGCAGGCCAGCGCGGAATATGCGATCGGGGTTAAGCAGGGAAAAATCGTAAACCTGCAGGAATATCAGGACGCGCACGGATTTATCTTCGTGGCGGATCAGATGATTGCGGGCCTGGACAAAACCCTGCCGGGCTTGGCCGGGATCACTGCGGAACTGGCAAAACTGAAAGCCGCCTGGTCTCCATCCGCCCGGATGGATAGCATGGTGGCGCCAGAGGCGGATATTCTGGGCGGCATTTCCCGCATCGAACTGAAGGCGGGAAAAATCCGGTAAAAGCAGCGGGCGGCATGCTATAGCCTTGTAAAAGGCTGTCCATGAATATGAAAACCGCTGCGCCACACTGTCTGTTACAGATCATTCCTTCGCTGGATGCGGGCGGGGCCGAGCGCGCCTGTCTGGATATTGCGGGCGCGGTGCATGCGCAGGGCGGGCGGGCGCTGGTTGCCTCAACCGGCGGACGCATGGCGGATGAACTGGCGGGGCTTGGGGGCGCGCTGATAGTGATGCCGGTCGCCAGTAAAAATCCGCTGGTGATGCTGGCCAATGTGTTCCGCCTTGCATCCCTGATCCGTACACAGAATGTTGATCTTGTGCATGTCCGGTCCCGCGCGCCCGCATGGAGCGCGTGGGCGGCGGCGAAAATTACCGGCGTACCATTCGTTACAACCTTTCATGGATTTTATGGTGCGGGAAACGCGTTCAAGCGCCTTTATAACAGCGTGATGCTGCGCGGCGCGCGGGTGATCGCAGCATCACATTTCATGGCGGCGCATATTCGCGCAACCTATCATCCGTTAACGGATCATATTGCCGTTATCGCGCGCGGCGTTGATGTGCGGCGTTTTGATCCCGCGGCCGTTAGCCCGGCGCGAATGGCGGCGTTGCGCCAGGCATGGAAAATTCCCGATGGGGCGCGGATTATTCTGCTGCCCGCACGGCTGACAAGATGGAAGGGCCAGATCCTGTTTATTGAGGCGCTGGCAAAGCTGGCGCGCAAGGATGTGATTGGCGTGCTGTGCGGCGATGCGCAGGGCCGGGATGGTTATGAACAGGAAATCCGGGCGGCGGCGCGCCATTATGGGATCGAGGCGCAATTGCGCATACCCGGCAATGTTGCGGATATGCCCGCGGCCTATAGCCTGGCGCATAGTGCGGTTTCGGCTTCCAGTGACGCGGAAGCCTTTGGCCGCGTGCCGGTGGAAGCGATGGCGATGGGCTGCACGATTGTCGCAGCCGATCATGGCGGCGCGGCGGAAACACTGCGATCCGGCGATGGCGGCCCGGCATTTGGCCTATTATTTCCGCCGGGGGACGTGGCGGCGTTGACAGCGGCATTGGCGCTGGCGCTGGCGACCCCGCGCGGCGGCGGGCCGGAACAGGCGGCGGCGGCGCGCGCCCATGTGCTGGCGAACTATTCCACCGTCGGCATGTGCGCGCAGACACTGGCGCTGTACCGGGACGTGCTGGCCAAGCCATGAAGCGGATATTGGTCATAAAACTTGGCGCGCTGGGGGATTTTGTTCTGGCGATGGGGCCGTTTGCCGCGATCCGTGCGCATCATCCGGGGGCGCATATCACCCTGCTGACCACGCCCGCCTTTGCAGCCATGGGCGAGGCCTGCGGATATTTTGATACGATCTGGCGCCATGGCCGTCCGGCGAAAAGCGATCTTGCCGGTCTGTGGCGGCTGTATCGTTCGCTGCGCGGCGGACAGTTTGAACGGGTCTATGATCTGCAAACCTCCAGCCGGTCCAGCTTCTACCGGAACTTCATGCGGCAGGCGGAATGGTCTGGCGTTGCGGCGGGGTGCAGCCACCCGCACGCCAACCCGCAGCGCAATTTCATGCATACGCTGGACCGGCAGGCGGAACAATTGGCCATGGCCGGGATCGCCCGCACGCCGCCTGCCGATCTGTCCTGGGCGCGGGTAAACCTTGGCCGCTTTAACCTGCCGGCAGCCGGGAAATATATCCTGATGGTTCCCGGCGGCTCGGCCCATCGTCCGGAAAAGCGCTGGCCCGCGCGGCGTTATGGCGAACTGGCGGCCCTGCTGTCTGAACATGGATGGTTGACCATCATCCTGGGGGCGGGGGCCGAACGTGATCTGGCGGACGAAATCGAGGCCCTGTGCCCATCCGCGGTCAGTTTTGTGGATCGCACCAGTTTTATGGAAATTATTGCCCTGGCGCGGGGCGCCAGATGGGCCATCGGTAATGATACCGGCCCCATGCACCTGATCGCGGCGGCGGGGTGCCCATCTTTGGTGCTGTTTTCCGGGGCCAGCGAGCCTGCCTTGTGCGCGCCAAGGGGGGCAGATGTCACCATATTGCGCCGCGATCCACTGGCGGCACTTGCGATCAGCGAGGTGGCAACCCACCTTAATTTTCTATAAGATGATTTTTCTGAAATATTCACTTGCGATTAATCCGCCGGTGAATATTGTCTGGCCGGAACTTACAAATAATCGAGAGGTTTACACCATACGCCGACCAATGTCCGCGACGCCGTCCCGCGAGGGCCCGCGCGTAAATGAAGAAATAGATGTGCCGAATGTCCGGCTGATTGATGGCGAAGGCGAGCAGGTGGGGGTTGTCACCACCCGTGCGGCCATCCAGGCGGCAATGGATGCGGGCCTGGATCTGGTGGAGGTGTCGCCCAATGTCGATCCCCCGGTATGCAAGCTTCTGGATTATGGCCGCTTCAAATATCAGGCCCAGAAAAAGGCCAATGAAGCCCGCAAGAAACAGAAGATCGTCGAAATCAAGGAAATCAAGATGCGCCCGACCATCGACATCCATGATTATGGGGTGAAGATGAAGGCGGTGCAGCGCTTTTTCGAAGAAGGCGACAAGGTAAAGGTCACCATCCGTTTCCGGGGCCGCGAATTGTCGCATCAGGAACTGGGCATGAAACTGCTGGAACGGGTGCAGGTAGACACCGCCGCCACCGCCAAGGTGGAGCAATGGCCCAAAATGGAAGGCCGCCAGATGACCATGGTAATGGCCCCCAAATAGGGGACTGGGGTCATGGCCCCCGAATAGGGGGCTATCGCATATGAAATTTTGTATGCTGGATGCGGCTCCCTCTCTCCTTGTGGGAGAGGGTTGGGGTGAGGGGGCTGTGTATAAAAGCTTTAGGGCGGTATGACATTAGGTTTGGTCATATTCTTCATCGTCATTGCGAGCCGCGTGAGCGGCGCGGCAATCCAGAGCGGCACGGAAATACCTGTAATTTTGACTCTGGATTGCTTCGCTCTCGCCGCGCAGGCGCTGGCGCAGCGGGTCGCTACGGCGTAGCCAGGTCCGGGCAATGCAGGCACAATCGGGGACTTTGCGGTGTGGCGTCTGGATTACCCGGACAAGCCGGGTAATGACACTGTGGAGGGGTGTAAAACGTGTAAATCAGATCAAAATACGCTCTATATCTCCCGGATAGGGCGTCGCCATATCCGGGAGATATAGCCGCCTGTCAGGCGATATCGCCCGCAAAAGTGAAGCCGGAGGCAACCCCCGCCAGCTTGATAAACACGTCATCCGCAGCAACGCCAGTGCCGGAGCCGGTTCTTTCGAAGTAAACATAGGTTTCGCCTCCGAAGATGGCGGACGAAACGCCCAGATTGGTGGTGTTGGCCGTCGCCATCGCCGTGGCGATTTGCGCCGCGGTTGAACCACCCGCTAGCGCGTCCACCGCAGTTTGCACGGCAGCCTGCTCGGCAGACGCCACCTCGGTCACGTTGTAGAAGATCAGAACATCGGCGCCGATCACAAAATCGGTGATCGTTTCCCCTGTGGTTAGGCCCGACGCATTTCCCCCTGCGGCCCCGTTGAAGCCGAAGGCGTCAAAGCCGCCACCGCCGGTAAGCGTATCGGCATCCCCCTCACCGTAGATATATTCACCTCTGCTGGTTCCGGTGATGTCATCGGCCCCGGCGCTGCCTAAAATAATTATCCTGTCGCCGGTTGGGGTCGTCGTAAAGGCTTCAACGCCAGCCGCAATGGAGGAGTCCTCGAAAGTAAGTTGCGAGAAGTTCTGCACGCCGCTGGCATGGATATATAGCGCGCCGAATTTACCTGTGTCCGTCAATGCCGGATCATTGAAGCTGTTGACTACAATTGCCTGATTGTGCAACTGGCTGCCCGCGAAAATGGCGTAAGTGTTAAAATCAAGCGCGGCGTCATCGCCATTGCCTTTCGTGCGGATAAAGATGCGCTCAATGCCCAGGCTGCTGAGTGTGGGCGTTCCAGCCAGCCCCCTGAAATCTGTCGAGTAATAGGCAAGAAGGGCGTCAGAACCAGCGCCGCCATTCAGCGTATCGCCCAGCGCCTGGTCGACGGCGGGATCGCCCGCGACGGAGACGGTTGGACTGAAACTGCCAAAATAGAGGAACGCATCATTGCCATCGCCGCCATTCAGCGTATCGGCGCCCAGGCTGCTGAAAATGGTGTCAGTGAAGCTGGTGCCGGTGATGTCATCGGCCCCGGTGCTGGTGAAGATTCTGATGAGGTCAGTGCCGTTGGCGAAGGCGTTGTTGGAGCCAGTGAACGCTTGCTCAAAAGTAAGACCGGCAAAACTCTGGGCGCCTGCTGCGTTGATCGTTAATGCTGCGACGTTCGCGCCCGGATTAGAGCTATCAAAGGAATTGATAGAGATTGTCTGGCCGTTCAATTGTGCGCCATCAAATGTGGCGTTAACTGCAACAGCGCTCTTGGTTGCAATCAATATGCGCTCCAGAGAGCCGGATGTCAGCGTAGCGCCGCCATTCAACGCCGAAAAATCAGTCGAAATGCCGACGACTAGACCATCGCTGTCATTCCCGCCATTAATGGTCAGGCCCGCCGCCGTGCTGCCGCCCCCAACAAAAACAAAATCATCAATGCCCGCATCGCCGTTCAACGTATCCCCGCCGGGGCTGACGAAGAAACGGTCATGGCCGCCGCCACCGTTTATCGTGTCATTGATGCTGGTGCCGGTGATATTGTCATCCCCGGCGCCGCCATTGATGTTGATGATGTCCGTGCCGCTGACGAAGTCAGAAAATGTAAGCCCCGAGAAATTCTGTGCGCCCGAAGCATTGATTGTCAGCGTCTCCACGCCTGCGGAATCTCCCTGAACATTAATGGCCTGACCTGTCAGTTGCGCGCCGGTGAAGATGCCAGTATTTCCGTTGGTTAACTGTACCGTCTGAATAGCGGCGTCCGTCAGGGTGGCATTTGTCAGGCCGGAGAAATCAATGATGCTTCCCGATGCGCCGAACGCCGCAAGTCTATTCGAGCCGGCGCCGCCAAAAATGGTGTCGCCCGTAACTTCGGCAGTGGTAAAGTAAGAGAAGAGGTTGCTGCCCGCACCGCCCCGCAGAATATCCGCGCCCGCGAAACTGATAAATTGCGTAAACAGGCCATTGGGGCCCGTGATGTCATCGTCCCCGGTACTTCCGAAAATGAGGACTGAACTATTGAAGGCATCAACGCCATCGGCGGCGGATGAATCGGCAAAGTTAAGTTTCGAGAAATTCTGTATTCCGCCACTGGCGTTAATCACCAAAACCCCAGCATTAGAGGTGTCGGGCGTATTCGGGTCATTGAAGGCGTTAACCACTAACGGCTGGTCATGCAACTGGCTGCCAGCGAACTGCGCCTGGACGAGTGTGGCCCCCTTCGAGGTGATCAATATCCGCTCGATAGAGGCATTGGTCAGTGTCGGGTTTGCCAGAGAGTGAAAGAAGGTAGGGGCGGAGCTTGTTGCGTTTACTAAAATCGAATCTGTCCCATCACCACCATCAATGGTCTCGCCCCCAGCAACATCGCCCGTGTTGTACAGGAAAGTGTCATCGCCCAGGCCGCCATTCAGCGTGTCGGTTCCAGCCAGGCCATTGATGGTGTCATTGCCGCCAAGCCCGTTGATCACATCGGCGCCGGCGGTGCCGGTGAGCGTGTCGTCACCCTCCGTGCCCTCAAAGGAAGCGGACGGCGGAGGCGGCGGAGGCGGCGGCGGTGGCGGTGGCGGCGTTTCATCCACCACAGGCGGTGGGGTCACCACAGGCGGCGTGATGATTTCGTCAAATTCCTCCAGCGCGCTGGTGATCGAGGAGGGCGCTGCGGTTACCTCCGTGATCGCCTGCCTTGCTATTTCCAGCGAGAACTCAACATTCTGGCTGTCCAGCAGCGCGGTAAACGCTTCCGCGACGGTCACCTTGTTGGCGACCACGACGGCGTCGTCGCCCTGCGCGCCGCTGACAACATCCTGAATGATGTTGCCAAGCGAACGGCCCGAATTCAACTGCGTTCTCCAGTAATTCATCCCCTCGGCGTCGATTTCTGTCCGGTTGAAAAGATTTACATATATGGCCGAAAGAAAAGCCTCCTGCGCGACTGTATTGCTTGCCAGACTTTCGCTTGTCAGCGGGCCATACAGCGCGATCGCCTCGTCCTGGACGCTGAAGCTTTGCGCGATATCGGTAATGGACATTCCGGCATTCGCCGCCTCGACCCAGTACGCCAGCCCTTCCGGGTCAGCGGCGCGGTTAAAATATGCTACATATAGGCTGGAAATGGATTCACTTATGGTTGGCATGTTGCACCTTTCGGGTTGGAATTAATGTTCCGCTTTACTCTATGAATGCGGATAATTGTGGCGGGGTGCATGCATGCCGTCATCACCAGGATTAGGTATGCGGGCTAAAAAATTTACGTTTTTTTAATTTTTTTATGATTAACGCGATTGGGTCAGGAAGGAGTGACGCATGGCCGCCCCCCTTTGTCCTGAGCCGCCCCATCCAGTCATCCTGAACGAAGTGAAGGATCCCCATCGGCGGAGCGCATACGCGGGGGATTCTTCACTTCGTTCAGAATGACAGTGTATGGATGCTCAGGATTTGTGTTGAGGATGACACCGCAACAAAGCCTCACCGCCCGAGCAGTTTGAGGATCAGGGCGATTTGTCCGTCTACGCCGGTTTTGGCGTAAATCTGTTTGAGCTGGGTGTTCACCGTGGCGGTGCTGGTTTCGCGGTGCAGGGCGATCTGCGGGGCGCGCAGCCCCTCGGTCAGCAGCAGCGTCACCTCGGCCTCGGCCCGGGTCAGGCCGTGCAGGGCCATCAGATTTTGCAGGCTGGGGCCAAGCGCTGTCGCCGTCACCATGAAGGCCACCCGTTCGCCATGCAGGGCGTTGGCGAACAGCGGAATATTGCGGCCCTTTACCGGGGTGATGGCCAGTTGCAGGCCGGCGGCCATGGCCCCGCCGCGCAGCACAATTTCAGCAGGCGCCGCACCGGGCAGCATGGGCGCGAACGCCGCTGCCAGCACCGCGTCATCCGCCGCCTGGCGCGCACCCAGACGGCCGTCAACAAGGCTCAGCACGCCGTCATTTTCCAGCATGCATTCCGCCGCCCTGTTCAACATCAGAACCCGCCCCGAAGCGTCCAGCAGAAACGCTGCGCCAAGCGCTTCAAACGCGGCCTCAAACAGCCCGGCCTTGGCACGCAGCCCCGCCAGTTCGCGGTACATCCGCAGGCCCCGATTGAGATGCGGGGCAAGGGTTGCCAAGCGTTCTGATTCTTCTTTCGTAAAATCCTTACCAGATAGCGGACGATGCAGTCGAATATTCGTTATCGAAAAACTATGATTGCCAATGATAGTGGTCATGCCTTTGCAAAAATCGTAACGCCTGCCGAAATCCCGATAGAATTCGCAGTTAAGATACTCAGATAACGGAATCAGATCAGAACTTGGGAAAACCCCCCGTCGCGCAAACATATCAACATTTTCAACAAGACCATGCCCCTCTGGATCAACCGCATGGTAATGGTTAAAAAAATCATTGGCACACGACTGGTCGGAAATTGTTGATATAGCGAACATGGGCGCCGCGTTAAGTTTGTTCGACATTAGTGAAGTTACGCTTGCCGCGTGAAATTCCGTCCGCAGGGTTTGCAACACAGAATCCCAGCCAACTTCCCCGAAGGCTGAGGCATAGATGTTCTCGATCAGCGTTCCAATCCGGGCTTCGTCCATGGCTCTTCCCCTAAAGAGCAATTCCTAGTGGCATGATGTTGGGTTTGTCTCTATCCGCACCTACTTTGTCCTTGCCCGGCTTGGCCGTGCAATCCAGATAACCCATCAGGGCTTGACCATGGGGCATGGATTACCCGCCTGAAGCGGGTAATGACAGCATTAGGGGACGTGCAAACCTAAGTCATGTCACCCTGATGATGCCGCCCTAATGTCTCCCCAGGGGAATTGTGTCAGAACAAGTCCTCTCTGTCATACCCAGGATTAGGTATGCGGGATTAAATTTTTATGTTTTTTTAATATTTCCTGATTAACGCGAGTGGGCCGCCCCCTTTGTTATCCTGAGCCGCCGCCATCTTGTCATGCTGCCTGAAGATGCAGGTACCAATAAGCCTAAGGCGACCAGGCTACGCCGAAGCGCCCCGCTGCGCCAGCGCCTGCGTGGCGAGAGCTTCAGCTTCGTCCAGGCGAGAGCATCTCCATCGACGGAGTTCCCACGCGGGGGATCCTTCACTTCCTCCTTCGCCAAGGCTTCGGAGGACAGGTCGTTCAGAATGACACAGTATGAGGGAGAGCCTTCGCTCTCTCCGCGCAGACTTGCCGCCATGCGCCGCCTGTGCCAGAGTTAATCAACAATAATCCGAATCTGGAACGTCAGGGGAGCCGCTTATGGCATTGCCGCAAAATCCGAATATTTTCGCAAATAACCCGCTCGACAGGGTCAGCCATAAACGCACCGATGCGGACTGGCTGGCCGGACGGCTGCTGCACAAGGACAGTTTCATGCTGCCCATGTATAAGGAAAATATTTTCACGCTGCCGCCTGCCAAACCCGGTGGGGCGCCCGAGGTGGGCTTTATGCGCCCCAACATGTTCGCCGATGCGCTGGCGGGGGGCGCGACGGTGCTGTTTCTGGGGCTGGACAAAAAGGACCGCGCCTATTTCGCGGTTGATCTGCCCGGCGATACGGACCCGAGCAAAACGGGGCCGTTGAAAGGTTTTGGCGAGTTTGGCGATCTGCGCGGCCTGGCCATGAATATTGACGCCCATGACGCAGCCATTGCCGCCCAGGCCAAGGCGGTGCTGAAATGGCACAGTACGCATAAATTCTGTTCCGCCTGCGGCGCGCCATCGGTGATCGCCGAGGGTGGCTATCGCCGCGACTGCCCGGCCTGCAAGACGCAGCATTTTCCCCGCACCGATCCTGTGGTGATCATGCTGGCGACCCTTGGCGACAAGGCGTTGCTGGGGCGCCAGAAAATTTTCCCCAAGGGCATGTATTCGGCACTGGCCGGCTTTGTCGAACCGGGCGAGTCGATCGAAGAAGCGGTGGCCCGCGAACTGTTCGAAGAAGCCGCCTGCCGGGTGTCCTCCGTCACCTATCGCTTCACCCAGCCCTGGCCCTATCCCATGTCGCTGATGATCGGCTGCACGGCTGTGGCTGACAATGAAGAGATCCAGGTGGACGGCGTGGAGTTGGAAGAAGCCGTGTGGGTCAGCCGTGGGGATCTGCGCGATGCGCTCGAAGGCAAAGGCAATGGCAAGGTGATGATCCCGCCCCCTTTCGCCATCGCGCATCAACTGGTGCGCCAGTTTGTCTATGGGTAGGGGGGGGCGGCGGCCTAATATGACATTGTTTCAACCCTATTCCGGGATTGACAGGGGGCGTCTGCGCAACTAGTGTCCGGCGCGATTGCTGGCGGTTCCTTTTTTTCGGGGCCGCTGTGTTGTTTCGGGGGCTTGTATTTTGCGGGCGGATAATGGCCTTATCGGCCATGACTGATGAACCAAAGCCCCCGTCCGATGGCAGTTTTGAGGCCCGGCTGGAAGCAGCAAGGCGCGCCAATGCGCCGCAACCGGCACATGGTACGCAGGGCGGCGCCATGGGAACGGCATTCCGGCTGAGCGCCGATCTGGTTTCCGCCGTGGTGGCGGGGGGCGGGCTGGGATGGGCTCTGGACTGGCTGTTTGGAACGGGTCCGTGGTTATTGATGCTGTTCTTCTTTTTGGGGGTCGCAGCGGGGATATTAAATGTTATACGCACGGCGAATGGAATGAACGCCGCGCAACAGACAGATTCGGCGATGCCTGATACAGGTGCGCGGGAAGGTCTGGAAAAGGATAGACAGGGAAACGGTCTTGAGCACTGAAACGCATAACCCATTTGCCCACAGCCCGATGGCGCAGTTTGAAATTCACCGCTTCATTCCGATGGAAGCGGGCGGCATTGATGTGTCCTTCACCAATTCCAGCCTGTTCATGGTGATTGCGCTGGCCGCGATTACCCTGTTCCTGTCGCTCAGCATGCGCCGTGGGGCGCTGGTGCCCAGCCGCTGGCAGTCGATGGCGGAACTCAGTTATGAATTTGTCGCCAATATGATGCGCGACATGGTGGGCACGTCCGGCCAGAAATTTTTTCCGTTTGTATTCACCCTGTTCATGTTTGTGCTGTTTACCAACATGCTGGGGCTGCTTCCCTATTCGTTCACTGTCACCAGCCACATCATCGTGACTTTTGCGCTGGCCAGTCTTGTTTTCATTGGCGTGACGGTGCTGGGCTTCATCAGGCATGGCATTGGCTATCTGAAACTGTTTGTGCCGCACGGGGTGCCCAGCCTGCTATTGCCCCTGATTGTGGTAATCGAAGTCATTTCCTATCTCAGCCGCCCGATCAGCCTGTCGGTGCGTCTGTTCGCCAACATGATGGCGGGCCACACCTTGCTGAAAGTGTTTGGCGGCTTTGTCGTCATGCTCGGGTTTCTTGGCGGCTGGCTGCCGCTGGCGTTTTCGGTCGCCTTTATCGGCCTCGAAATACTGGTCGCATTTCTGCAAGCCTATGTGTTTGCGGTGTTGACCTGTATCTATCTCAACGACGCGCTGCATTTGCATTGAGGAAATCGCACGTCACTGGATCAGCAATGCCCATATTGGGCCGTTTACTAAAAGGATTTTAGTCATGGAAGCAGAAGCAGCAGCACTTTTGGGTAAATATCTCGGCGCCGGCATGGCTACCATCGCGCTGGCTGGCGCGGGCGTTGGTATCGGTAATATTTTTAGTAGTTACCTGTCCGGCGCGCTGCGCAATCCGGCCGCTGCGCAACAACAGTTTCCGAACCTGCTGCTGGGTTTTGCGCTTGCCGAAGCAACCGGCCTGTTCGGTCTGCTGGTGGCGCTGATCCTGCTGTTCGTGGTCTGACGCCACCCATTTAGGAAGTTGGGCCGATGCCGCAATTAGTCTTTGCCGATTTCGCACCGCAACTCGTGTGGCTGGCGATTACGTTTACGCTGCTATATCTGATTCTGGCGCGGGTGGCCTTGCCACGCATCGCCACGACACTGGAAAAGCGCCGTGATGTGATCGCCAATGATCTGGATGAGGCGGGCTGTCTGAAGCGGCAGGGCGAAGATGCGCTCAAGGCTTATGAAGCGGCGCTGGCCACGGCGCGCGCCAAGGCGCATGCCATCGCTGCCGAAACCCGGCAGCGCCTGACCGAAGAAGCCGACCGTGAAAAAGCCGCGCTTGCCGCCAGCACGGCGAAACGCGCGGCCGAGGCCGAGGCGCGCATCGCGGCGTCAAAAGCTGCGGCAATGGCCAATGTGCGCCAGATTGCGGCCGATACGGCATCCGCGATCACCGGTAAATTGATCGGCGGCAGCAGCCCGGATAGCGCGGCTGTGAATGCCGCCATTGACGCAGCATTGGCCAGGGGCAAGGACTAGATCATGGACGCACTCTATGAACCCGCAAACTGGGTAGCCATTGCCACGCTGTTGTTCGTGGTTCTGGTCGTATATCTCAAGGTGCCCGGCATGGTTGGCGCTGTACTGGATGCGCGCGCCAGGGAAATAGCGGATGAGCTGGACGCGGCGCGGCGTCTGCGCGAAGAAGCGCAGGCGCTGCTCGCAGGTTATCAGCGGCGCACGGCGAATGCCGAAAAAGAAGTTCAGGAAATTGTCGAGCTTGCCCGCGCCGAGGCCGCGCGGCTTTCCAGCGAAATGCAGGCGAGTCTGGCGGCTCAGGCCGAACGGCGCAGTAAAATGGTGGAAGAAAAAATTGCCCAGGCGGAAGCCCAGGCCATTCAGGAAGTGCGCGCAGCGGCTGTGGATGCGGCAATTATAGCGGCCCGCACCCTGATAGGCTCTCAGCTAAGCCCGGAAAAGGCGCGTGAACTGATCGCGCAAAGCATCGACGACGTGCGCGGCAAGCTGCTGCACTGATTGAAGCCATCCCGGGCGCGCCCAGCGCCGGGGAATTCCACACTGCCTGTAAATATATCCACTGTGCTTGCAGAATCACATGAAACTGTAAAGAATTACTGCGAAAAGATCATTTCGAAGCTATATTCAAATGATTAACTGGTGTCGCGGCATCAAAATTTGCAATCGTGTTCAGGTTTTGTGGGGTTCGCTTTTGCAGTCAAGGTGACGCTGATGGGGCCGGGGTGAAGGCGGTTTTGCTGTTCCACCCGGTCCGGTGATGGTCTGGTGGGATTGTGCATGTTGATGAACAATACCAAGTCATTGGTCGATGCTTGCCCCGCGCTGGTTCTCAACGCAGATTTCCGGCCGCTCAGCTATTTTCCGCTTTCGCTCTGGTCCTGGCAGGACACGATCAAGGCGGTATTTCTCGACCGTGTCAATATCGTCAGCGAGTACGAGCAAAAGGTGCACAGCCCCACTTTCGAAATGGCGCTGCCCAGTGTGGTTTCGCTAAAACGTTACGTAAAACCGGCGCGTTATCCGGCCTTTACCCGGTTTAATCTGTTTTTGCGGGACGGGTTCACCTGTCAATATTGCACCAGCCGGGAAGAACTTACCTTTGACCATGTGGTGCCGCGTTCGCGTGGCGGGCGCACGACCTGGCAAAATGTGGTGGCCGCCTGCTCATGCTGTAATTTGCGCAAGGGGGCGATGCTGGAATCGGAATGCGGCATGCATTTGCGGCGTCAGCCATTCCGCCCGACGAACCAGGATTTGCAACGCTCGGGCCGCGCTTTTCCGCCAAATTATCTGCATCAGAGCTGGGTTGACTATCTGTATTGGGACAGCGAACTGGAATCCTGAAAGATTTCTGTTCTTATTGCTTGACACATTCCATGAACCAAAATAGAACATAATCACAAGTTTCTATTTTGTTCCGGGAGGGTGTGCTGTCCAATGCTGACCAACAAGCAATATGAACTGCTGATTTATATCAATGACCGGATCCGCGAATATGGGGTTTCGCCGTCATTCGACGAAATGAAAGATGCGCTGGATCTGAAGTCCAAGTCGGGCATCCACCGCCTGATCAATGCGCTGGAAGAACGTGGTTTTATCCGCCGCCTGCCCAATCGCGCCCGGGCGCTGGAAGTGTTGCGCCTGCCCGAAACCATGGCCCAGTCTGGTGGGCGTACGCGCGGCTTCTCGCCCAATGTCATCGAAGGCAGCCGCAGCGCCTTTACCGGCGTCAGCGCCCCCGCAAATGCCGGCAATGAAAATACAATCATCAACATACCCATGATCGGGCGCATCGCCGCCGGCACGCCCATTGAGGCGCTGGAGGACCGCTCGACCGTGATGGGTGTGCCCTCCGACATGCTTGGTGCAGGGCAGCATTACGCGTTGGAAGTGCAGGGCGATTCGATGATCAATGCGGGCATTTTTGACGGCGATATCGCCATCGTCAAACAATGTGACACCGCAGAAAATGGCGCCATCGTTGTGGCGTTGGTGGATGGGCAGGAAGCCACACTGAAACGGCTGCGGCGCAAGGGCGCATCCATTGCGCTTGAACCCGCTAACCCCAATTACAAAACCCGCATATGCGGCCCCGATCAGGTCGCGGTGCAGGGGCGCCTGGTAGGTATTTTTCGTAAATATCATTAGACAAGTGCGGGGCCTGCAAAAGAGAGCAGGCTCCTGATAATAAAAATCGGCTTACTTTAACCAACTGCTGCAATAATTTGCCCGTGCTTGTGGGTAGTCAGGCCATAATGTTCGGGCATTGCGCGATTGTGGTGGAATTTGTCCAAGCAGGCGCACCTTGTTCGGCGCGTTCCAGCCAAGCAGCCAGATATCCGCCACACCGATGATCGGCATTTTTAGCATATTCGGTCGATGGCATAGCAAAGTGAGGGCCTCGGCGGCGCCAAGCGTATTTTTGAGGTCGCTGGGTTGGCTGCGCCATCCGGCGGTGCGTTTGTCGATCAGCATTTGCCAGCCAAATGTATCGAGCCATGCATCCAGCAAGCGTGCATCGATAGGGGAGGTGTCTAAATCAAAAAACCGATAGGAAACATCGCGATCTTCCATCCAGCGCAGCGCCCTGCGACAGGTGCTGCTGTTATTCCCTCCAAAAACTTTTACCATTACCCGCTCACTGTAATTACTGCTGATCTTAATACAGGCAGTCTCACACAAACCAGGTGCAAATAGATGTGACAGCGGTCACAATTATACTTAACCGCCATCAACCATTTGCGGATAAGTTCGTTAGCCGGCGACAAGCCCGCCATCGATTACAAGTTCGGACCCGGTCATATAGGCGGATTCGTCCGACGCCAGATACAGGACGCCATTGGCGATATCCAGCGGCTGTCCGGCCCGCTTCAGTGGCGCGGTGGCGGTGGCGAAGGCATTGGGGTCAATCGCATTGGAGCGGTTGCCGCCAAACACATTGCCGGGGATTTTAGTCCAGATCGGGGTTTCGATCACGCCGGGATGCACGGTATTGACGCGGATATTGAACCCGGCGCGGGCGCATTCCATGGCCACGGCCTTGGCATATAGCCTCACGCCGCCCTTGGTGGCGCAATAACCGGACAGGCCGGGCGAGCCCTGCAGCCCGGCAATGGAGGAGGTGATGATGATCGAGCCGCCGCCGCTGTCGCGCATCAGCGGGATGCCATGCTTGCAGCCCAGAAACACGCCGTCCAGATTAACGGCGTTTTGCCTGCGCCAGTCGTCCAGCGATTGCTCCCATGTCATGCCGCCCAGACAGATGCCGGCATTGTTGAACAATATATTTAGTTTGCCATAAGTCTTTTTGACTTCGGCTATCACTTCGGCCCAGCGTTTTTCATCGGTGACATCATGCTGCAAGGATATGGCGGCGCCGCCCGCCTTGTTGATGCCGTCGGCAACCGTTTTGGCGTCGGCGGCAACAATGTCGGTGACCACCACAGTGGCGCCTTCTTTTGCCAGTAATTCAGCGCTGCCCTTGCCGATGCCAGAGCCGCCGCCGGTGACCAAAGCCACTTTTCCTGAAACCCGTCCCATCATTCTCTCCTAGCTGTTTTTGATGTTGAAAGTGTGGTGCCAAGTAAATCCGCAATGGCCCGCATGTCCAGATGCGTCTCCACCATATCCGCCAGACGTGAAATTTCCCCGTCGCGTAGCGCAGCATAATCCGGCGTCACCGGTTGCGCCAGCCCTGCCCAGCGCAGCAGCGCGTCGCAGGCGGCCGCAGTTTCAAAAAGCCCGTGCAGATAAGTTCCCAATATCTGATCGTCGATCGAACGCGCGCCGTCTGTACGATCTGTCAGATATATAACAGGGTGCGCCAATGCCGGGCCCTGCGAAATGCCCGCATGAATTTCATAGCCTGTAACGGGCGCATCCTCGAGCGACAGTTTGCCGCTAACCAGATGCAACTGTTTGTCCGGGGCCAGTTCGGTCTGCATGTCGAAATAGTTCAGACCGGCGCAATCGCCGGCCGCGCCTTCAATGCCATGCGGGTCTTTGATGCGATGGCCCAGCATCTGAAAACCGCCGCAAATACCGATCAGTTTGCCGCCATAGCGCAAATGCCGCTGAATGGCCTTGTCCCAGCCCATGGCGCGCAACCAGGCCAGATCGGCACGCACCGATTTTGATCCGGGCAGAATGATCAGATCTGCTGGCGGCGGCGTTTCACCCGGTCCGCAAAACCGGAAATCGACCTGCGGGTGCAGCCGCAGCGGATCAAAATCCGTGGCGTTGCTGATGCGCGGCAATGCGGGAACAGTCACGCGTAGCGCACCGGCATGGGCGCTCTTTGCGGCCTCGCGTGGCAGCGCATCTTCCGCTTCCAGATGAAAGCCCTGCAAATAGGGCAGGACGCCCAGCACCGGCTTGCCCGTGCGCGTTTCGAGCCAGCGCAGGCCGGGTTCCAGCAGCGCAATGTCGCCGCGAAAGCGGTTGATGACAAAGCCCTTAACGCGCGCCTGTTCGCTTTCGCTCAACAGCGCCAGCGTGCCCACCAGATGCGCAAACACGCCGCCGCGATCAATGTCGGCGATCAGAATTACCGGGCAATCCACCGCCTCGGCAAACCCCATATTGGCGACATCACCAGCGCGCAGATTTATTTCAGCGGGCGATCCGGCGCCTTCGGCCAGAACCACATCATATCGCGCGCACAGCCGTGCGTGGGATTCAAGCACCGCCCGCATCGCCACGCGCTTGTAATTCTGATAGGCGCCCGCCTCCATATTGCGTAGCGCGTGTCCGTGCACGATGACCTGTGCGCCGGTGTCGCTGTTGGGCTTCAGCAGAACCGGGTTCATGTCCGTATGCGGAGCAAGATAACAAGCCTGCGCCTGCACCGCCTGGGCGCGGCCAATCTCGCCGCCATCTTCCGTCACCGCGCTGTTCAGCGCCATGTTCTGCGGTTTGAGCGGCGCCACGCGCACGCCCCGGCGGGCCAGCACCCGGCAGAGCCCTGTCACCAGCGTGGTTTTACCCGCATCCGATGTTGCGCCCTGCACCATCAGGGTGCGCGCGGTCATTGTTTCGCCGCCCAGCCCCGGACAATCCTGTGCAGCGCCGCAAGCCCGTCGGTTAGCGCGGCGGGGCCGGGTTGCAGAATGTCGGGTGATTTTATTTCAAACAGCGCGCCATTGCGCACCGCCGGTATTGCGTCCCAGCCCGGACGCTGGCGCACCTGTTTGGGCTGAAATTTTTTGCCGCACCAGGAACCGATGATGATGTCTGGCTGACGGCGGATAACTTCGTCCGGGTCGGCAATGATGCGGTCTTTGGCCAGAGAGGCCGCGTCAAGCTCTCTGAAGCAATCCGTTCCGCCCGCGATTTCCACGAGTTCCGACACCCAGCCAATGCCGGAGATCAGCGGATCATGCCATTCCTCGAAATAAATCCGTGGGCGGATTTTCATGGCCGCCGCCTCCGCCCGCATGGTGTCCAAATTGGCCTGATACTGCGCCACCAGCGCATTGGATTTTTCAGATGCGCCCACCATCGCGCCCAGCATGGTGATCATATTCAGAATGCCGTCTACCGTGCGCTGATTGAAAATATGCACATCAAGTCCCGCACGCACCAGATCCGTTGCAATGCCTGCCTGCAAATCAGAAAAGCCCAGCACCAGATCAGGTTTCAGCGCAATGATGGCATCGGTCTTCGCACTGATGAACGCGGAAATTTTCGGCTTTTCCCGGCGCGCCTGCGCAGGCCGCACCGTATAGCCCGATATGCCGACGATGCGGTCCTGCTCGCCCAGCAGATACAGGGTTTCCGTGGTTTCCTCGGTCAGGCAGACGATGCGCGATGGATAGCGGCTCATGGCAGAAACAGCTTTGCAGCGGCCTCCGGATTGGAGGGAAAATACAGATGGATATAGGAAGCGGTCAGCCGGCCCAGCCGGTACACCGCCTCGCCATCCGCACCGCCGCCCTTGGGCGAGCGGCCACGGGCCAGTGGCGTCATCGGCGTTTGCAATTGCGAATAATGAAATGTATGCCCGCGCAATTCACCCTCTGGCAACGCCACAGATTGCAGCGACAGCGCCGTCAGGCGCTTTTGCATCACCGCATGGCCGGACAGCAACCCGGCCATCGCAACGGGCGCTCCATCAAGGCCGGTCAGCGATTGCAGCAGATACAGCATGCCGCCACATTCCGCGAGTATGGGTTTTCCAGACATATGGTGGGTACGGATGGCCTCTGCCATTTCTGTATTTTCAAGCAGGCTTTGCAGATGCAGTTCGGGATAGCCGCCAGGCAGATAGAGCGCATCCGCCGTCGCAAAACCTTTATCCCGAAGCGGCGAGAAAAACACCAGTTCCGCCCCCATGGCGCGCAGCAGATCAAGATTGGCCGCATAGAGAAAAGCGAAAGCCGCATCGCGCGCCACCGCAATGCGTTTGCCCCGCAATAACATGGGGGGTGCGGGAATATTTTCGGGAGAAAAAATTACCGTGTCCGGTTGTGCGAAGATACCGGCCTGATCCAGCGCGGCGGCGGCTGCGTTCATGCGCGCATCCAGATCGGCAATCTCTGCGCCTTGCACCAGGCCAAGGTGGCGTTCGGGCAAACTAAACGCTTCCTCACGCGGCAATGCGCCAAAAAAACGCATGCCTGCGGGCAGGCTCTCCGCCAGCATTTCGCCATGGCGCGCGCTGCCCACACGGTTGGCCAGCACGCCTGCAAAGGGCAGATCATTGCGATAACCGGCCAGGCCCTGCGCCAGTGCGCCAAATGTTTGCGCCATTGCGGAACCGTCAATCACCCCAAGCACCGGCACGCCAAAAGCCACCGCCAGATCGGCGCTGGACGGGGCGCCGTCGAACAGGCCCATGACGCCCTCGATCAAAATCAGATCCGCATCACCCGCCGCCTGATGCAGCATATGACGGCAATCCGCCAATCCCACCATGAACAGATCAAGCTGATAAACAGGATTGCCGGATGCCTGTTGCAGGATCATCGGATCGAGAAAGTCCGGGCCGGTTTTGAACGCCCGCACCCTGCCGCCACGATTGCGGCATTGCCGCGCCAGCGCCGCAGTGATGGTTGTCTTGCCCTGACCGGACGCAGGCGCGGAAATCAGCAGCGCCGGGCAGCTATGTGCGCCATTCACAATTCGACGCCTTTTTGTGCGCGGACACCGGCTTCAAACGCATGTTTGACGGCCTGCATATTGGTGACGGTGTCGGCAATATCCATCAGCGCCTGTGGCGCGTGGCGGCCGGTGACAACAACATGCTGCATGGGTGGACGCGCAAGCAGCTTTTGAAGCACTTCCTCAACACTCAGATATTCATATTTCAGGACGATATTCAGTTCGTCCAGGATCACCAGTTCGAAAGATGGATCTTCCAGCATGGTGCAGGCTTTTTCCCATGCCGCCCGGGCAGCCTGAACATCACGGGCGCGATCCTGGGTTTCCCAGGTAAAACCTTCGCCCATGACGTGATAGGAAACTTCGGGAAAGCGGCGGAAAAATGCCTCTTCGCCGGTGCTGAACGCGCCCTTGATGAACTGCACCACGCCCACGCGCATATTGTGGCCAAGGGCGCGCGCCAGCATGCCGAACGCGGCGGAGCTTTTGCCTTTGCCATTGCCGGTGTTGACGATCAGAACGCCGCGTTCCTGCGTGGCCTTTGCAATGCGTGCGTCAACCAGCGCCTTGCGGCGCTGCATTTTTTCTGTGTGGCCGGGTCTGTCCTGTTCTGCGGACACGCGGCTTAATAGCCCTCAAGTGTTGCATAGCGGTCGCGGTGAAAAGACGAATCGCCAAAGCTTGCCATCGCCACGCGGGCGCGCTTCATGAACAACCCCATATCGAATTCATCCGTCATGCCGATACCGCCATGCATTTGCAGGGCTTCGTTGCTGACCAGGAAATAGGTGTCATTCAGGCGTGCTTTCGCCAGGCTGGCGAGTTGCGGCACGTCCTTGCGATTTTCATCAATGGCGATCAGCGCGTCCAGCACCACGGAAATCGACAGTTCAATTTCACAGAACATTTCCGCCGCCCGGTGCTTCAGCGCCTGAAACGTGCCGATCAGCACGCCGAACTGCGTGCGGGTTTTCAGATATTCCACGGTGCGTTCAAATTCTTCACGGACGCCGCCCAGCATTTCTGCGGCCAGCCCGATGCGCGCGCGGTCCAGCACCGGGTCAAGAATATCCGCACCCTGATCAATATTTCCCAGCACGGCAGCCGCGCCAAGTTTCACGCCGGTGAATTTTATATTTGCGGCGTTACGGCTGTCGGCCATATGTGTGCGGGTGATCTTGACGCCCGGTGCTTTGCTGTCCACCAGAAACAGCGTCAAGCCTTCACGCGCGCCGGATTTGCCCGATGTACGCGCAACAACGATCAATTGATCCGCCACATGACCATCCAGCACAAAGGTTTTCTTGCCACTCAAAACAAAACCGTCATCGGCTTTCTTCGCCTTGGTGGCGATGGCATATGGTGAGTGATGCGGACCTTCTTCATGCGCCAGCGCCATCAGCCAGTCACCCGCCGCAATCGCAGGAAGAATTTCCTTTTTATGCGCCGGCGTGCCGCCCAGCACGACCGTGCTGGCGCCAATCAGCGCGGTTGACATCAGCGGCGAAGCAACCAGTGTGCGCCCGGTTTCTTCCAGCACCACCCCCAGCCCGGTAAAGCCAAAACCCACGCCGCCAAATTCTTCCGGGATAATAATGCCAGCCCAGCCCAGGCCCGCCATTTCCTTCCATAAATTGCGGTCAAAGCCATCCTTGTCATTGCTGTCGCGTAATTTGCGGAATGCGGTGACGGGCGATTTATTCTGGATAAAGGTGCGGGCCGCGTCTTTCAACTGAACCTGATCTTCGTTCAATACCAAAGCCATTGAGTTTCTTCCTTATGCGGATTGTTTGTGGCCTTAATCAGGCAGGCGCAAGACGTTTTTTGCGATAATATTCAGCTGCACTTCGGATGTGCCGCCTTCAATCGAATTTCCCTTGGATCGCAGCCATTCCCGGGTGATGCCCAGCTCATGCTCTTCAAAACCTTTGCCTTCCCAGCCCAGTGCGGCGGTGCCCATGGCGGCAAGCAGCAATTCGTATTTACGCTTGTTCTGCTCGGTGCCGTAATATTTGAACATGGATGACGCCGGGCCCGGAGGCGCGCCTGCCTTCATTTCATCCGCCATGCGCTGGCCGGTAACGCCAAAGGCGCGGGAATTCATATTATGTTTGGCAATTTCCAGCCGCAGTGCGGGATTGGAAATCTTGCCCTTGATCTCGCCCGAATAGCGTTTTGCGGCGACAGAAGGCGAACGCAAACCGCTGCTGCCGGGCATATTCGCGCCGCCCATGCCGCCGATCATGTTGCGTTCATGTTGCAGCAACGCCTTGGCGATGGTCCAGCCCGCATTCAGCGTGCCGACAAGCTGATGCTTGGGTACTTTCACATTATCGAAAAATGTCTCGGCAAATACCGATGCGCCGCTGATCAGCCTGATCGGTTTGGTGGAAACGCCCGGGGTTGTCATGTCGAACAGCAGAAAGCTGATGCCCTGATGCTTGGGTGCCTTGGCGTCGGTGCGCACCAAGCAAAAAATCCAGTCCGCATAATTACCGTAGGATGTCCAGATTTTCGAACCGTTGACGAGATAATGATCGCCCATATCTTCGGCTTTGGTTTGCAGCCCGGCCAGATCGGAACCCGCGCCCGGTTCGGAATAGCCCTGACACCAGCGGATTTCGCCGCGCGCGATCGGCGGCAGATAGTGGCGTTTTTGTTCTTCGCTGGCGAATTCCAGCAATGCCGGGCCAAGCATCCAGATGCCGAAGCTGGATAAAGGCGGGCGCGCGCGCAACCGCCCCAGTTCCTGTTGCAG
>Ga0209893_1000019_pt1 | contig 45538 bp, 39 predicted proteins | sample GWRWT3_25Nov14_FD_187190 | JGI IMG/M metagenome (GOLD analysis project Ga0209893, IMG submission 187190) | Sand microcosm microbial communities from a hyporheic zone in Columbia River, Washington, USA - GW-RW T3_25-Nov-14 (SPAdes) (version 2) | ecosystem: Engineered > Artificial ecosystem > Sand... | reverse complement strand
CTGCATATCCCGCTGATGACCTTGCCCGGCATGGAAGGGCGTTGCATACGCATCGGATCGGCGGGCAAGAGTTTTTCGCTCACCGGCTGGAAGGTGGGCTACATCACCGCGCCCGCGTATCTGGCGGAAATTATTTCCAAGGCGCATCAGTTCCTTACCTTCACCACCGCACCTAATCTGCAAAGGGCGGTGGCCTATGGATTAGGAAAGGACGACGCCTATTTTACGGGTTTGGCAGAGGACATGCAGGCCAAGCGCGACCTGCTAAGTGACGGGTTGCGTCATATAGGTTTCGAAATCCTGCCCTGTCAGGGCACCTATTTCATCGCCGCCGATTACACCCCGTTTGCCCGTGACGGCGAAGACGACACCGCCTTTTGCAAACGCATCACGGTGGAGGCCGGCGTCGCCGCCGTGCCCTTCAGCGCCTTCAGCATGGCCGCCATGCCGGGCGGAACCGAGCCTTTACCGCAGGAAAAGCTGATAAGGTTCTGTTTTTGCAAACAGGACAGCGTCCTGCAGGATGCGCTGGGGCGATTGCAGCGCTATCTGGGATAGGTCTAGAATAGCGATGCCTGTATTGTCAATTATGAGGACTATCACTGATGGCTCTGCCCGATCCTCCGCACCTTCGGAATGCGGGACTAAACCGTCTGAATGACCAGGTAAAACAAGAGCAGGCGAGCGACGATGTGGAGAAACAACTCAAACTCGCCGCGCAGGACGCACTTTCAATACAGGAGGCAAAAAGCGAACTGCAAAACAGCGCCTATTCGCGGCTGAAGATATTAATCGGCGTGTTTGGCTTACTTATGACCGTCCTGGTTATTTTCTTTGCTTCTCGAGCAACAGAACAAGCCGTTGCAGACGCCAAATCCGCAGTCATCGCAGTCTATGATGATATGGTGGCCCGTTTCGGCGCGGCCAGCGAGGCGGGGTTGCGGCTACGGGTGGCCGAGGCGTTCTACAATAAGGCCCGTGTTTATGCGCGAAAGGGTTCGGCGGCGGACGCAATCATGGCGTTACAGACTATGCGTACGGCGGCGTCCGCTGGACCTTGAGCAGATCGCTAATGATAGCGACTTTGATTCCATCCGCGATGATCCGGCTTTCAAAAAATTTCTGGAGGAGAACAACAAATAGGGGGCGATGATTTCAGATCGAAGTATTTCCCTTATTGTCATTGCGAGCGAAGCGCGGCAATCCAGAGTGGCACACTATGGCCTTTATTTGTGACTCTGGATTGCCGCGCTTCGCTCGCAATGCCACATAGGGTATGGATAGGCGCCCATCCGGTTACAAACTATTCGAAGGATAGGCCATGGCACTGATTTATTTTGTACGGCACGGCAAGGCGGCGGCGGGGTTCAGCGAGGACGCCGATCCGGGCCTCAATGATGTGGGGCGCGCGCAGGCGGCACGCATTGCGCCGCGTCTGATTGCGGCGGGGGCGGAACTGTTTTCCAGTCCGTTGCGGCGCGCACGGGAAACGGCGATGCCGGTGGAGGCGGGGCTGGGGCGGGCGGCGCGCATTGTTCCGGCGGTTTCGGAAATTGTGGCGCCGGTGGCCGACCTCGCCGCGCGTGGGGCGTGGTTGCGGGGGGCGATGCAGGGAAACTGGTCAGACCTGTCGCCCGAACATCAGGCATGGCGGCGGGGCGTGGTCGATACGCTGCTGGGGTTGCCGCGCGACAGCATAATCTTTTCGCATTTTATTGCCATCAATGCGGCGGTCAGCCATGCTTTGGGCGATCCGCGCATGGTGTGTTTCTCGCCGGAAAACTGTTCGGTCACCGTGCTGGAAAATGCGGGCGGCGCGTTGCGGGTGGTTGAACTGGGCGAAGCCTCGGCGACGGTGGTGGGATGATGACCTGGCTGACTATCTGCCTATTTTTACGGCAGCTTTGCCCGATATGAGGCGTTGTGCCGGACATCAATTTTATGCAAGCCTTCAGATCGGAGTGAGGTCAGGTAAAATTGCACTTGAAACCGATTTGAGGGGAAGATGGCGCAAACCGAGTTAAAGCCTGCGGGGCTGGATCCCACCTATGGACGCCGCCTTGTTTCGCCAATCCAGGAACATCTGGATACGTTGCATCACCAATATGCCGGGCTGCGGGACGGCGAAGTCGCCACCTATATTCCCGAACTGGCGAAGGCCAACCCGGACTGGTTTGCCATCTGCATGACCACTGCCGACGGCAAAATCTATCAAACTGGCGATGCGGGGCAAAAATTTACCATTCAATCCATCTCCAAGGCGCTGGTGTTCGGATTGGCGCTGGCCGACAATGGCTGGGAAGGTGTGCTGAAAAAAGTTGGGGTCGAGCCGTCCGGCGATGCGTTTAACGCCATTGTTTTTGATGAAAACTTCAACCGGCCGTTTAACCCCATGGTCAATGCGGGGGCCATCGCCACCACGTCGCTGGTCAAGGCGGACTCGCTTGCCGAACGCGATAAGAGGATTATCGATTTTATCGGGCGTTTTGCGGGACGGCCCTTGCAGGTGGATGAGGATGTGTACCGTTCGGAGCGCGAAACCGGACATCGCAACCGGGCGATCGCGCATTTGATGCGCAATTTTGACATGCTGTCTGATGATGTCGATGGCGTGCTGGATGCGTATTTCCGTCAGTGCGCGATACTGGTTGATTGCCGCGATCTGTCGGTAATCGCCGCCACGCTGGCCAATGGCGGCGTCAATCCCCTGAGCGGCGAGCGGGTGCTGAGCGCTTTTTATGTGCGCTGTGTGCTGAGCGTGATGAGCACCTGCGGCATGTATGATTATGCCGGCCAGTGGGCCTACCGGGTTGGCATGCCCGCAAAAAGCGGCGTGTCGGGCGGGATTATCGCGGTGCTGCCGGGACAGCTCGGTATTGGGGTTTTCTCGCCACGCGTCGATGCCAAGGGCAACACAGTGCGCGGCATCAAGGTGTGCGAGGACACCGCAGAGCAATTTGGTCTGCATCAATATGATGCGGCGCCTTACGCACGTTCGATCATCCGCAGCGAAAGGAGTGGAGACAAAATTTCCTCCAGGCGGTTGCGCCCCTTACATGAGTACGACTATCTGGCGCGGGAAGGACATCGCATACGCATCCTTGAGCTACAGGGGGAGATGTTTTTCGGCTCCATGGAACGCCTGCTGCGCCATCTCCAAAACGGGCTGGAAGGAGTCAGCCATTTGATCCTGGATTTCAGCCGGGTTAGCGGCGTTGCGCCGAACAGTGTCCCTCTGCTCGCGAATCTGAAGCTGATCATTGATCATGCGGGGGTTGAACTGCTTATTTCGGGCGCTGGCAAATATCCCGAAGTGGCGGCTGCCGTCACCGGGATATTATGCGCGCAGCCGGCCGATTTTACCATGCCGGCCGGATTAAGCTTTCATGACATGGATGAGGCGCTGGAATATGCCGAGCAGGCGTTAATCGCCATCGGCCCGCCCGCGCTCAGAAGCGTCACCCATTATGGGCTGAAAGATATTGATCTGTTCAAGGGCTTGAGCAGCGAAGAGTTGAAGATTCTGGAGAATGGGATATTGGCCATCAGCTATGCGGCGGGTGAAACCATCTTCCGCGAAGGCGATCCGGCGCAGGTGTTTTTCGCGCTCGCCAGCGGCGCAGTCAGTGTGTTGCGGCGGGTTCCTGACAATGAGCACGGCGTCCGGCTGGCAAGCATTGGGCCGGGCGTCGCCTTCGGCGAAATGGCGCTGCTGGATCGGGGCACACGCTCGGCGGATGTCCGCGCGGACGCGCCGTCGCTGTGTTATGTGCTGTCAATGAAACGGCTTGAGGAGATCAGCCTGACCCATCCACGCATACAGTTGCAAATCGTGCGCAACATGGCGCAGGAAATGTCAAACAGGCTGCGTCGCGCCAATCAGGAGTTTACCGGTCTGATGGCGTAGTTGTAGCTTGTTAGTCATGCAAGAAGCTCTTTCCCATACGGTGCTGCTCACCAATGCCGAAATGTATGAGGCCGACCGGCTGGCCATTGCGGGCGGCATTGCGGGCATTGATCTGATGGAGCGCGCGGGGCTGGCCTGTGCGCTGGCGATTTGTGCGCGCTGGCCCGCCGGGCCTGTGTGCGTGCTGTGCGGTCCCGGCAATAATGGCGGCGACGGGTTTGTGATTGCGCGGGTGCTGATGGCGCGCGGCTGGCAGGTGCGGCTTGGCCTGCTGGGTGATGCCGCCGCGCTGAAAGGCGATGCGGCGCTAGCTGCGGCCAGATGGGACGGGCCGGTCCTGCCGCTGTCTGGGGCGCTGATCAAGCCCGGCGATCTGATTGTGGATGCGATGTTCGGCGCGGGGTTGGCGCGGCCGCTGGAGAGTGTGGCGCTGGAAATGATCAAGATCGTGCGCGCCAGCGGCAATCATGTGTGTGCCGTTGATGTGCCCAGTGGGGTGCATGGCGACAGCGGTCAGGTCGCGGGCGGCGCGATGCAGGCGGATCTGACCGTCACATTCTTCCGCCGCAAGCCGGGGCATTTGTTGTTTCCGGGCAGGAGCTTGTGCGGCGAAGTTCAGGTGGTGGATATAGGTACGCCGGTAGATGTGCAGGATCAGATTGCCCCGCGCACTTTCGCCAATGCGCCCGGATTATGGGCCGCGCAATTTCCACAACCCGGCGCAGATGATCATAAATATGTGCGCGGTCACGCGGTGGTGGCGGGCGGCGGGCTGGCGGTTACCGGCGCGACCCGGCTGGCGGCCTATGCGGCGCTGCGTATCGGGGCGGGGCTGGTGACAGTGGCAGCACCCCCGGATGCGTTTTCAACCTATGCCGCCAGCCTGACGGCGGTGATGAACCGCAAGGTGGATGGTGCAGCCGGGCTGGACGCGATGCTGGCGGACAAGCGGCTGAATGCCGTGCTGCTCGGCCCCGGCCTTGGAGTGGGTCAGGCCACCCGCGATAAGGTGGCGGTCGCATCCGGCAAGGGGCGGCGGATCGTTCTGGACGCGGACGCATTGACTTCTTATGCGGAAAACCCTGCCGATTTATTTAATCTAATAGATGAGAATTATGTTCTAACACCACATGAAGGCGAGTTTTTAAGGATTTTTTCAGATCTGATTCAGGGCGACAGGCTGAGCCGCGCCCGCGCGGCCGCAAAACGATCCGGTTCCGTAATAATCCTTAAGGGCGCCGATACGGTTATCGCCGCGCCGGATGGCCGCGCCGCGATCAATGACAATGCCCCGCCCTGGCTGGCCACAGCAGGCTCTGGTGACGTGCTGGCGGGCTTTGTCCTGGGCCTGCTGGCGCAGGGCATGCCCGCATTTGAGGCCGCCTGCGCCGCAGTCTGGTGCCATGGCGCCTGCGCCAATTTGGTGGGGCGCGGCCTGATCGCCGAAGATCTGGCGGCGCGAATGCCAGCGGTTTTCAGACAGCTCGCAGCGCAAATAGGCTAGCAGAATAGCGGTCAGCGGGCGGAATCATCGATAATATGATCCGCCTCGTCCAAAACCGCCTGAGCCGTGAAATTGCCGTCGCGGCACGCTTCATCTTCGGCTTCCCGGAGCATGATCGTCTGGCTAATGCCAAATTTATCATATAAAACCCCCTTTCGGCGGACGTGGTGGAACTGGTAGACACGCCAGATTTAGGTTCTGGTGACGCAAGTCGTGGGGGTTCGAGTCCCTTCGTCCGCACCACGCTTCGGCTACGCGTGGCGCAGCCACTTGGAGGTGATCTTGGGCGAAGGCGTGCCCTTCGAAGCTCCCGAAGTGCGCCGTTCTGAAACCCTTTGCTTGCAGCGGGGAAATAACCGGGGTATGCCTCTCGCAAGGGCGCGTCAATTGGCGTAGCTTGGCTGCCTGCCGCCCGCCTTTTGAACCATTTTTTCGTAACTGGAACTGTCATGCAAATCACTGAATCGCACACCGAAGGCCTGAAGCACGCCTTTACCATTGTTGTTGATGCCGGGACGATCGCCGCGCGTACCGAGGCACGCCTGCAGCAACTCCGGCAGACTGTGCAAATCAAGGGCTTCCGCCGTGGCAAGGTGCCGGTATCGCTGTTGCAGAAGCTGTATGGCGATGGCGTGCGCGGTGAAGTAATGCAGGCCGCGGTTCAGGATTCCACCGATAGCGCCATGAAGCAACATGATCTGAAGCCTGCGATGCAGCCCAGGATTGATGTGGTGAAATTCGAGAATAACTCCGATCTGGAATTCAAGCTTGAAGTTGAGGTGCTGCCCGCCATCGAGCCGATGGATTTCACGACCCTGAAGCTGGAACGCCCGGTGTGCGAAGTTACGCCAAATGAAGCGGATGAAGCCATTCAACGGCTGGCGGAGCAACAACGCGCCTTTGCTGACAAGGCCGATGACGCCGGCGCCGAAGAGGGCGATGTGGTGGTTATCGATTATGACGGCAAGATTGACGGTGTGCAGTTCGAAGGCGGCAAGTCGGAAAATGTCAGCGTCCAGATTGGACAGAAGATGTTCATCCCGGGTTTCGAGGAGCAGCTTGTTGGCGCTAAAAAAGGCGACGAAAAGCAGTTGAAAGTCACGTTCCCGGAAGAATATGGCGCAAAACATCTGGCGGGCAAGGATGCGGTTTTCGATGTGAAGGTGCATCAGGTGCGCGCGCCAGAAGCAGTGACCATTGATGACGCCTTTGCCGAAAAGCTGGGCCTCGAAAGTCTGGAAAAGCTGCGCGAGGCGATGCAGGAGCGCATCACCACCGATTATAAATCCATCAGCCGGTCGCGTTTGAAGCGCGCCCTGCTGGATGCGCTGGACAAGGCGCATGCGTTCGAAGTGCCGCCTGGCATGCTGTCGGCGGAAGAAGATCAGATCTGGCAGCAGTTTCAGCAGGAGCTGCAAAGGCGCGGTCAAACCCTTGCGGATCAGGATAAACCCGAGGAAGAACTGCGCAAGGAATATCGCGTAATTGCGGATCGCCGGGTGCGGTTGGGGCTATTGCTGGCGGAAATTGGCCAGCGTAACAACCTCACCGTGCCGGAAGAGGCGATGCGCGATGCGCTTTTCCGGCAGGCCTCGCAGTTTCCGGGTCAGGAAAAACTGCTGTTTGAATATTATCAGAAAAACCCCCAGGCGCTGGCGTCACTGCGCGCGCCGTTGTATGAGGACAGGGTTGTCGATTTTGTTCTGGAGCTTGCCCAGGTGACCGATAAGCCGGTCAGCAGGGAAGAACTGTTAAAGGAACCGGACGACGAAGAATAGACCCCTGGCACCGTATCACGCCCCAAACTTTTGTCAGCATCAGATCAGGACAACATATCATGCGAGATCCAGTTGAAACCTATATGAACCTTGTTCCGATGGTGGTGGAACAAACCGGCCGCGGCGAACGCGCCTATGATATTTTTTCGCGCCTGCTGAAGGAGCGGATCATTTTTATCACCGGCCCGATCGAAGACCATATGGCGACACTGGTGACGGCGCAGCTGTTGTTTCTGGAAGCGGAAAATCCCAAAAAAGAAATCTTCCTGTACATCAATTCCCCCGGCGGCGTGGTGACGTCCGGCCTGGGCATTTATGATACGATGCAATATATCCGTCCGGCGGTCTCTACATTGTGTGTGGGGCAGGCGGCATCGATGGGATCGCTTCTGCTGGCGGCGGGTGAAAAGGATGCGCGGTTTGCGCTGCCGAACGCCCGCGTCATGCTGCATCAGCCTTCAGGCGGCTTTCAGGGGCAGGCAACAGACATTCTCCTGCATGCAGAGGAAATCCGGGCCCTGAAACAAAGGCTTAATCAGATTTACGCCCGGCATACCGGCCTGCCGGTGGAGCGGATTGAGGCGGCTTTGGAGCGCGATAATTTCATGACCGCAGAAATGGCGAAGGAATTTGGCGTAATAGACAAGGTGGTCGAGAAGCGCCCAATCCCGGAAGAGGGTGCATAACGGGCTTTTAATGCCTATATTAATGAAATCTTGAATTTATATGGGCTAACATGCTCGAATAGATCTTCGGGGTGTCAGAATCAGGTAGGATTCGAAACGGTCTGGAAAAAGCGCCCAAGGCCCTTGTTCTTAAAAGGGCTTGGGGAAAAACAGGAAATGTAGCATTCTGCCGGATGTCGAGCATATCAGGCAGAATCATAATAGCAGACGGAGTCTCTAGATGAGCAAGGTCAGCGGCGGCAGTGGCGATTCCAAGAATACGCTTTATTGTTCCTTCTGTGGCAAAAGCCAGCATGAAGTTCGCAAGCTGATAGCAGGTCCAACCGTGTTCATCTGTGATGAATGCGTTGAATTGTGCATGGATATCATTCGCGAAGAAACCAAAACATCGCTCGTCAAGTCACGGGCGGGCGTACCGACGCCAAAAGAAATTCGCAAAACCCTGGATGATTATGTGATCGGACAGGATTATGCCAAGCGCGTTCTGTCGGTGGCGGTGCACAATCACTATAAGCGGCTTAATCAGCAGACAAAGGCAGGCGATGTTGAAATCGCCAAATCAAACATTCTGCTGATCGGCCCGACCGGCTGCGGCAAGACATTGCTTGCGCAGACACTGGCGCGCATTCTGGATGTGCCGTTCACCATGGCGGACGCCACGACGCTGACCGAAGCCGGTTATGTGGGCGAAGATGTTGAGAACATTATTCTCAAGCTGCTTCAGTCTGCGGATTATAATGTCGAGAAGGCGCAGCGTGGCATCGTCTATATCGATGAAGTCGACAAGATCAGCCGCAAGTCGGACAACCCGTCCATCACCCGTGACGTTTCCGGCGAAGGCGTGCAACAGGCGCTGCTGAAGCTGATGGAAGGCACCGTCGCCAGCGTTCCGCCGCAAGGTGGCCGCAAGCATCCGCAGCAGGAATTCCTGCAGGTGGATACGACCAATATTCTGTTCATCTGCGGCGGCGCGTTCTCGGGTCTGGAGCGCATCATCTCGGCGCGCGGGCAGGGATCGTCGATCGGCTTTGGCGCCAGCGTCAAATCCCCCGACGACCGGCGCACGGGTGAGATTCTTAAAATGCTGGAGCCGGAAGACCTGCTGGCTTTTGGTCTTATCCCGGAATTTGTCGGTCGCTTGCCGGTATTGGCGACGCTGACCGATCTGGATGAGGCGGCGCTGATTGATATTCTGTCCAAGCCAAAGAACGCATTGGCCAAACAGTTCCAGCGTTTGTTCGACATGGAAAATGTCAAATTGACCTTCTCGGAAGATGCGCTTAGGGCGATCGCCAAGAAGGCCATCATGCGTAAAACAGGCGCGCGTGGCCTGCGGTCCATTCTGGAATCCATTCTGCTGGATACCATGTATGAATTGCCCAGCTTCGAATCTGTCGAAGAGGTGGTGATCAGCGGCGAGGTTGTCGACGGCAAGGCAAGTCCGCTGTACATCTACTCAGACCGGGACCGCCGCGAAGACGCCGGCGTTTCTGCGTAATGAGGCCCCATTGTTTTCCCGGATATTCCGGGAAAACGGCCTTTTTTGCAAACTGATCTTGAATATTATCCTGGTTAAACCCAAGTTAGGTTTGCAGCTCGCGCCGGATGGCCGGGCGGGTTTGCGCGTGACTTGATCTTGGCTTAGGCGGGGTTGCTGTCACGGCGCATTTATTAGGGGATTCCTATGGAAGAAGTAACGCAGAAGACCGGACCATCCAACATTCTTCCCGTTTTACCGCTCAGGGACATTGTTGTGTTTCCGCATATGGTGGTGCCGTTGTTCGTCGGGCGGGAAAAATCTGTTCGCGCGCTTGAAGATATGATGCAAACCGACAAGCAGATCATGCTTGTCGCACAGCGTGACGCGACCAATGACGATCCGTCTAAAGATGATATTTATGAAGTTGGCACCATCGCCACCGTCATGCAGTTGCTGAAACTGCCCGACAAAACCGTAAAGGTGCTGGTTGAAGGTGTGTCCCGCGCGCGCATCAAACGGTTCACGGATAATCCCGACTTCATGCAGGCGGAGGTCGAAATTATTTCTTCCGGGCAGGATGACACGCCGGAAACCGAGGCCTTGGCGCGTTCCGTCACGTCGCTGTTTGATCAGTATGTGAAGCTTGGCAAGAAATTGCCGCAGGATGTTCTGGTGTCCGTCGAACAGATCGAAGGCGCGGCAAAGCTTGCGGATTCAATTGCATCGCATGTCGCCGTCAAAATCCCGGAGAAGCAAGAGCTTCTCGAAATGACCGATACTTCTGCCCGGTTGGAAAAGCTGCTATCCATGATGGAAGGCGAGATCAGCGTTCTGCAGGTCGAGAAGAAAATTCGTGGCCGTGTTAAACGTCAAATGGAGAAGACGCAGCGCGAATTTTACCTGAACGAGCAGATGAAGGCGATTCAGAAAGAACTTGGCGAAGGCGAAAACGGCAAAGACGAAGCCGGTGAGATTGAGGCAAGAATCAAGAACACCAGGCTGAGCAAGGAAGCCGCCGAAAAAGCCGAGAGCGAGTTGAAGAAGCTGCGCAACATGAGTCCGATGTCGGCAGAGGCTACTGTTGTGCGAAATTATCTCGATTGGCTGCTGTCCATTCCATGGAACAAACGCAAGCGCGTGCAAATTGATCTGGCGCGCGCCGAGGCCATTCTGGATGCCGATCATTACGGCCTGGAGAAAGTCAAGGAGCGCATCCTTGAATATCTTGCGGTGCAAAAGCGCACCAGCAAACTGAAAGGCCCGATTCTGTGTCTGGTTGGACCGCCGGGTGTTGGCAAGACATCGCTTGGCAAATCTATCGCCCGCGCGACGGGGCGCGAGTTTATCCGCATGTCCCTGGGCGGTGTACGCGACGAGGCCGAAATTCGCGGCCATCGCCGCACCTATATTGGCTCGATGCCGGGTAAGGTGATCCAGAGTCTGCGCAAGGCGAAATTTTCCAATCCGTTTTTCCTGCTGGATGAAATCGATAAAATGGGCGCCGATTTTCGTGGCGACCCCTCATCGGCCCTGCTGGAGGTTCTGGACCCCGAGCAGAACAGCACATTCTCGGATCATTATCTCGAAGTGGATTATGATCTGTCCGATGTGATGTTCGTGACCACGGCGAACAGTTTGCGCATGCCGGAACCGCTGCTGGACCGGATGGAGATCATTCGCATTCCCGGCTATACCGAGGATGAGAAAATCGAAATCGCCAAGCGGCATCTGGTTGCCAAACAGCGCGAGGCGCATGGTCTGAAAGCGGGAGAGTTCACCGTGCCCGATGCGGGCATTCGTCACCTTGTTCGCTATTACACGCGCGAAGCAGGTGTACGTAACCTTGAACGGGAGCTGGCGAACCTGGCGCGCAAGGCCGTGCGGGAACTGGTATCCAACAAGGCCGTCAAGCATATTGAGATGACCGAAGAACTGATCGAAAAATATGCGGGCGTGCGCCGTTTCCGTTATGGTGAGGCGGAAGCGGAAGATCAGGTCGGTGTTGTCACAGGACTTGCCTGGACCGAGGTTGGCGGCGAGCTGCTGAACATTGAATCTGTGATGCTGCCCGGCAAGGGGCGCATGACGACAACCGGAAAGCTGGGCGATGTGATGAAGGAATCCATTGAAGCGGCGTCCTCCTATGTGCGTTCGCGCGCGGTTGATTTTGGCATCAAGCCTTCGATCTTTGAGAAAAAAGACATCCATGTGCATGTGCCGGAAGGCGCGACGCCAAAGGATGGGCCGTCCGCAGGCGTCGCAATGGTGACATCGATTGTTTCCGTGCTGACATCCAATCCTGTGCGCCGCGATGTGGCGATGACGGGCGAGATCAGCCTTCGTGGGCGGGTCTTGCCGATTGGCGGCCTCAAGGAAAAACTTCTTGCGGCATTGCGCGGTGGGATCAAGACCGTGCTGATACCGTCGGAGAATGTGAAAGACTTGGCGGATATTCCAGACAATGTGAAAAAAGATCTGGAGATCATTCCAATGACGGTGCTGGATGATGTGTTGCGCCACGCACTGGTCAGGCCGCTGGTTCCCATCATATGGGACGAGGAAAAAGAAATGGCCGCAGCTAACGAGGCAAAAAAGGATTTGCTGGACGGGCTGCGTACGCATTGACATCCGGTTAGTTTTTATTTCCCGGATGCGGTGATTCGATCATCAGGGATTGGTTTGAACCGGCCATGGCAACATGGCCGGTTTTTCTTTTGTGATTCGGAGTCAGCCGAAGCCATGCAATAGTCAAAACATATCAAAATACGCAAAAAATCTGGGGAAAACGGCCTTTTTTCTTTGACGGAACATGTGAACAGGGGCAAACTCCGCGAGTGTTTTCAGTCTGCGTCGTCCGAGTCTGATTGACGCGTTAACGTGATTCGAACACCTGATCTGATTTGTAACCTATCCTGACTCGTAACCTATTAAGAGGGGGCCCTCGTGAACAAGAATGAACTGATTGCGGCCGTAGCCGATGATATCGACGTCACCAAAGCGGATGCCGCACGTGCCGTTGATTCCATCCTGGAAATCATCACCAAGAGTTTGAAGAAAAATGGCGAAGTCCGTCTTGTTGGATTCGGTACCTTTTCTGTCGTTAAGCGCAAGGCGTCCGAAGGACGTAATCCGCGCACTGGCGAAGCCATCAAAATTCCGGCGTCCAAGCAGCCCAAGTTCAAGGCCGGCAAGGCTTTGAAGGATGCCGTAAACTAATTCTGCCGTTGCCGGAAATGATGACGTAACCGCCTGGATTCAAATTGAGTCTGGGGTGTTGGTTTTTATAACGTAATCTGTTCCAGACCGTTTTCTGATCAGATTGATGCATCATTAAACCTTACTTGTTATGCCCCGGATTGTCCGGGGCAGCCATGCTGCACTTGGCGCTCTGAGTTTGGGATTCTGGATTACCCGGACAAGCCGGGTAATGACAAGGAGAGAACAAGACATGCATCATCCCGATCAGAAAATGGTCTATAGTAATTATTCGGGCGGTTAGCTCAGTTGGTAGAGCATCTCGTTTACACCGAGAGGGTCGGCAGTTCGAGCCTGTCACCGCCCACCAGCCTTCGCTCTGCGAGCTACGGCTCGGCAAGCCCGTAGGGATTGACGAGACGAAGGAAGCAGCCAGGCGGGGGCTGCCGCGCCGCAGTTCCGAAGGAACGAAAGCGGGCTGACGGGGGAACTCTTCCAGGTCTCAGGCGTTTTCCTTCACCTTGCCCCGTGTTCCCGCAATATCGGCCATCAGCTCAATTGCTTCCAACTGACTGGTGGCGATGGTCAGGCCGGTGGCGCCGCTATCGGCCCAGTCGGCGAAGCGCCGCTCAATACGTTCGCGCGGGCCGACCAGCGCGCCTTCGTCCAGATATTCATCGGGCACGGCGTCGGCCGCCTCGTTTTTGCGCTTGGCCAGATACAGTTCCTGAATGCGATTTGCCGCCTCGCCATAACCGCGCCGGATCATCATTTCCTTGTGGAAGTTCAAATCCGGGTGGCCCATGCCGCCGACATAGAGCGCGACATTGGGTTTCATGCGTTTGAGGCCCGCCTTTACATCATCGGTTACAACCACTGTGGCGCTGGGTTGAATTTCAAAATTCCTGAACCCCTTGCCGCCGCCCGCGCGGGCAAAGCCTTCCTCCAGCCAGGGCTTGTAGGTTTTCATGGAACCCGGAACAAAATTCAGCGGCAGCCAGCCATCGGCGATTTCCGCCGTCAGTTTTGTATTGGCCTCTGTCCCGGTACCCAGCCAGATCGGCAGTTTCGGGTTCATATGCAGGATGGATTTCAGCGGTTTGCCAACCCCCATGGCGCCCGGCCCGGTATAGGGCAGCGAAATTTCCCGGCCCTGATGCGTAACGGGTTCTTCCCTGTTGCGGATTTTCTGCATGATCTGCACATAGTCGCGGATGCGCCAATAGGGCTTTCCCCAGGGCTGGCCATACCAGCCTTCAACGATCTGCGGCCCGGATACCCCCAGCCCCAGAATGAAGCGATTGCCGCCCGCCAGATCATCGATGGTCGCCGCCGACATCATGGTGGCCGCAGGGGTACGCGCAGCAAGCTGGATGATACCGGTACCAAGCCGGATGCGCTTAGTCACCGCCGCAAGAAAAGCCAGCGGGCTGAACGCGTCCGAGCCATAGGCCTCGGCGGTCCAGACGGAATCATAACCCAGCCGTTCGGCATGCTGAATGCGCTCCACCGGCAAACTCATCCGCTCGCCCGAATACCCGATCGAAAGTCCCAGTTTCATGGCCGTCTCCCCTGTCTGTATATGGCGCGTTTTGCATACAGGTTAGCTGCGCGGGGGCAGGGACCGCAAGTCCGCTGTCACGGACACCCTAAATCTAACCGCCCGTCACCGACATATGCCGGGCGACGGCGGGTTTCTGGCCGGGGCGGTCGATGATGAAATCATGCCCCTTGGGTTTGCGGCCAATGGCTTCATCCAGCGCCGCCATCAGTTGCGCATCACCGGTGCCGTCAATCGCATCGCGGCGCAATGGCGCGCGAAGATCGGCGGCGTCGTCCTGGCCCAGGCACATGAACAGGGTTCCGGTGCAGGTCAGGCGCACCCGGTTGCAGGATTCACAGAAATTATGCGTCAGCGGCGTGATCATGCCGAGCATGCCGCCGGTTTCCACCACCCGTTCATAGCGCGCCGGGCCGCCGGTGCGGTGCGCCAGCGGCTCCAGCGTGAATGTACGTTGCAGATCAGCCTTTACCTGCGATAGCGGCAGATATTGATCGGTGCGGTCGCCGTCAATGTCCCCCAGCGGCATGGTCTCAATCAGGGTCAGGTCCATACCCCGCCCATGCGCCCAGCGGATCATGTCCGGAATTTCATCGCCATTCACGCCCTTCAGCGCCACCATGTTCAGCTTTACTTTCAGGCCCGCATTCTGCGCCGCATCGATACCGCGCAGCACCTGATCGAGTTTGCCCCAGCGGGTGATCGCCTGAAATTTTTGTGCGTCCAGACTGTCGAGCGAAATATTCACCCGCCGCACGCCACAGGCATACAGATCGCGGGCATATTTCGGCATTTGCGTGCCGTTGCTGGTCAGGGTCAGTTCCGACAGGGCGCCGCTGTCCAGATGCCGCGACAGACGCTGGAACAGCCACATGATGTCGCGCCGCACCAGAGGCTCGCCGCCGGTCAGGCGCAGCCTGTCCACGCCGCGCGCCACAAAGGCGCTGCACATGCGGTCCAGCTCTTCCAGGCTCAGCACATCGCGCTTGGGCAGGAAGGTCATATCCTCGGACATGCAATATACGCAGCGAAAATCGCAGCGGTCAGTGACCGATACGCGCAAATAGCTGACATGGCGCCCAAACGGGTCGATCAGGGGCGCGGTGGGGGATGTTTCGTTAAGCTGCATGTCCATGGCGCTAATATATAGGGTTATAGTGGCGCAATATACAGATAGATTAGGGGGTTCGCCGTTTTGCGTTGCACTAAGTAATAGTTATCTGTCATTGCGAGCCGCAAAGCGGCGTGGCAATCCAGAGTCACAAACTTGGGCTTCCCGTTTGTGACTCTGGATTGCCGCGTCGCTGCGCTCCTCGCAAAGACGCAGGGGGTTCCATGACCAAACGTTACATACTGGCGATCGATCAGGGCACCACCAGCAGCCGCGCCATGCTGTTTGACGCGGATGGCAGGCCCTGCGGCATGGCGCAGCGGGCGCTGGCGCAGATTTTTCCGCATCCCGGCTGGGTCGAGCATGACGCGCGGGTGATCTGGGCCGATGTGCTGGCTGTGTGCCGCGAGGTTATGCAGACGGCGGGGATAAAAGCCAGCGATATTGCCGGGATCGGCATCACCAATCAGCGTGAAACTACGGTGCTGTGGGACCGTAAAACCGGGACGCCGCTATATAACGCCATTGTCTGGCAGGACCGGCGCACGGCCCAACTGTGTGCGGACCTGAAGGCCGCTGGCCATGAGGCGATGGTGCAGGCGCAAAGCGGGCTATTGCTGGACCCGTATTTTTCGGCCAGCAAACTCAAATGGCTTCTGGATACTATTCCCGGCGCGCGCGAGCGGGCAAAGCGCGGTGAGCTGGCGTTTGGCACCATTGACGCTTGGCTGGTCTGGAACCTGACCGGCGGTGCGGTGCATGCAACGGATGTCACCAACGCCAGCCGTACAATGCTGTTCAATATCGATACCGGGCGCTGGGATGACCGGCTGTTATATCTGTTCGGCATTCCACGCCAGGTGTTGCCGGAAGTGCGCGACTGTGATGGCGACTATGGTTTGTGTACGGAGGGATATTTTGGCGCGTCCATTCCCATTTGCGGCGTGGCGGGGGACCAGCAGGCGGCGCTGACCGGGCAGGGCTGTCTGAAAGAAGGTATGCTGAAAGCCACCTATGGCACGGGGTGCTTTGCGATGCTGAACACCGGGGTAAAGCGCGTGACGTCCAGCAACCGGCTTCTGACAACCCCTGCCTATCGCGTTGGCGGGAAAACCAGTTACGCATTGGAAGGCAGCATCTTCATGGCCGGAGCGACGCTGCAATGGCTGCGCGATGGGGCGCGCATGCTTGAAAATACCAGCGATAGTCAGGCGCTGGCGGAACGGGCCAACCCGGATGCGCGCGTCTATCTGGTTCCGGCGTTTGCCGGGCTTGGCGCGCCCTGGTGGGACGCCGATGCGCGCGGCGCCATCATGGGGCTGACCCGCGATACCGGCGTGGCGGAAATCGTGCGCGCGGGGCTGGAGGCAGTGGGTTATCAGACCCGCGATCTGTTGCAGGCGATGGCGGCGGATATGTCCGATGCGGGCGCGGTTATGCCTGCCACATTGCGTGTTGATGGCGGCATGGCGGCGAATGACTGGGCGATGCAGTTTCTGGCCGATATGACGGGGCTGCCGGTGGATCGCTCCGCCATTCTGGAAACCACGGCGCTGGGCGCGGCGACACTGGCCGGGGTTCGGGCGGGGCTGTATCCGTCTTATGACGCCATTGCCGCCAACTGGCGCTGCGATCGCCGTTTCGAGCCTGAAATGTCAGCCGATGAACGCGAAACCCACTATGCGGGCTGGCGCGACGCGGTGGGGCGGGTACTGAGCAAAAGTTAGCTCCTTTTATTTGGCCGTAGCCTGCAACGCCATATAGGCCGCATCAAAACCGTTCAGGGAAACCGGATAGGTCAGTTGTTGTTTTTCAATAAAAAACGCGAACTGTAACAGTTTGCCCGTGCGCATCTGCGCCAATAGCGTTTCGGGCATGAGCGAACGCACCTCGCATACAAGCGTATCGCATTGGGAGATGGGTACGCGGAACGCCTCCTGTTCGTCGATTTTTACCGCCGCGCCCGCCTCGCGATTAGCGTCCGGGCTGATGCGAAAGATGATATGCGGCAGGGCCTGACCTGGCGTAGGCGCGACGATAACGCCGAGAACGACCTGTTTGGCTTCTTTATCGGCCGCGACCAGCTGGCTGGCGACACAGACATTTTCCGGGCTTCCCGCGCGTGGTTTACACTCGACGCTCCAGGCCCCATGGGTCTGCGGAGGCAGAGGTTCAGCCCTGACAGATAATGTTGTGATCACTGTAAGGGTTATAGCAACAGCAGAAAAAAGGAAGAGACGCGCCAGATGAATCGGCGCGCCTCCCATTGGTTTGTGCGGTCGTGAACTAGGCTGCAAGTTTGAAGGCCTGTGTGCGTTGTGCGCGGCGGCGCATCAAGCTGATGCCTGCAAGACCGGCGCCGAGTAACGATAATGTCACTGGTTCCGGGACATGTTGCCCATTATCCGGAATATTCAGGGTCACCGGGTTCATGTTCAAGTTGACATTGCCGGTACCCGCAAAGGTCAGACCGGTAACGAATGCCACCGGATCTGCGGGATCCAGCATGGCCGAGGTTTCGATGCCGAGCACACGGAAACGGCTCACGCCACCGGATGCAAAGATAAAGGTATCATTCACTGAAACATCCACGTTGCCAAGGAGTTCATCGAAAAGTGCGCCCCCAAAGATGGAATACAGACCGTCTCCAATGTCTGGCAATGTGACGCTGGCGAAATTCGGGCCGCTATTGATGATATAGTCGTAACCGATGGCGATGATTGGATCGATGAATCTCCGCTGGTTCAACACCACATTGAAGTTGAAATTGAAGCCTTCATCAACAAGAACCGGCAGTAACGGGTTTGCCGGCGTTGACCCGGGAAGCTCGCCCGCACGAATGGCAAACGACCACAGGCCAGGTGTGTCTGGAGACACATTGCTGGTGTTGTCAAGATCAAGAACCGCCGCCGTGCGCGACCCCGGCAGCGTGAAGAAATCCGTCAGATTGCCCGCGTCAAAGCCGGCCTGCGCCGGTATGCCGCCGCTGACGTCGCCGGTGGTCCATTGCAGGCGGTCATAACGGAATTCGATATCGAAATTGCCTGCACCCTGGTTGCGCAACAACAACTGGAAATTATTGGTCGGGTTGGAGTGATTGGAATAATAACCGACATTATTCCAGGTTACGGCGACGGTGTCCGCATTGGGTGCGCCAACATAGACTTCGCCACAACTAAGGCAACGCGTATCCACATCCCCCCAATAGGGGGCGATCATTGGCTGGCTGGCGATCGGGAACGGCCTTGGCGTGTAGGTGCTGACAGGTCCGTCGAAGGTGATGTTGCCGTTATTGTTGACGAAGAAACTATTGTAGGTAGTGCCGAAAAAGTTGACGTCGAACGGCAGGTCAAGCCGACTGGATGACTCATCATCATTCCGGCCCATCGCCAGTGTGCCATATCCTGCCGCCCCGCCCACCATGCCGTCAACTAGCGCGATGGCGTTGGCGGGCGCCGCCGATGCGCCGATCCCTGCCAATATTGCCGCCGATAACAGGGTTTTCCTAAGTAAGTTTTTGGTGGTGTTGAAAGGTTCCATTGTGTCTCTCCATATCAAATTGTGTTCGCTTGATTGACCTTTTTTGTTGTGCGCCCACAAATTTTGTGGGTTTCGAAAAACCTGCTCTTGCTGACTTCAGTATGAATGACTCGTTAAGCACACGTATGTGACAGCCGTCACAGAAAATCAGATTAATCGACAGGGTGAATATTGCGCCTTGATCCAGATCAAATAAATACTGCCAGGGGAGCAGAAGTGCGCATTTGTGACGGGCGTCACATAGCTGGCGCTGCGGGGAAAATTGTCTATAATGCCCCCAACAGAGAAGCACATGAAAATGCGTGTACCAATAAAAGCAGGGAGTGCGAATGAGCGGATTTCAATATGAGGCCCCGGCCACCGTGGATGCGGCGGTGGGATTGCTGGCAGGCGCCAAAGGGAATGCACGGGTTCTGGCGGGCGGGACTGACCTGCTGGTGCAATTGCGAACCGGTGCGGCACAGCCTGACCTGGTGGTGGATATCAAACGTATTGGCGAGTTGCGCCAGATTTCCGGCGCTGCGGCCAGCGGCTTTGTCATAGGTGCCGCGGTAACAGGCGCGGAAATTGGCGAGCACAAAGAGCTGGCGAAAGCCTGGCCGGGCCTGGTCGAGGGGATGGATCTGATCGGTTCGACCCAGATTCAGGGCCGCGCCACGCCGGGTGGCAATCTATGTAACGCTTCGCCTGCTGGCGACTGCACCCCCGGCCTTGTCGCGGCGGGCGCGATTGCGGTTATCGCGGGACCAAACGGACGGCGTGAAGTGCCGGTGGAACAGGTGCCTGTCAGCCCCGGCAAGACTTCGCTGGCGAAGGGTGAATTTGTCGTGGCGTTAAAACTGCCGCCGCGCGGGAAGCTTTCCGGCGACGCCTATCTGCGCATGATTCCGCGCACGGAAATGGATATCGCCATTGTGGGCGCGGGCGTCAATCTGACGCTGGATGCCTCGGGCACATGCACGGCGGCGCGGGTGTCGCTGGGGGCGGTGGCGCCGACCGTGCTGCTGGTGGATGCGGCGGCCAAGGCGCTGATCGGCAGCAAGATCGACGATGCCGCACTGGCTGCGCTCGCGCTTGCGGCCTCAAGCGCCTGCAAGCCCATCGACGACAAACGGGGAACCATTGAATATCGAACCAAGGTCGCGGGGGTGTTGGCCCGCCGTGCGGCCGTTATCGCGCGTGATCGCGCCCGGAGTAACGCATGAGCAAGTTTCATATTTCCGCCACGGTAAACGGCGAGGCTGTCGAATATCTGTGTGATCCAAAGCAGACCCTGCTGGATGTGTTGCGCGATGAATTGAACCTGACGGGCAGCAAGGAAGGTTGTTCAAGCGGCGATTGCGGCGCATGCAGCGTCATGCTGGACGGGCGGCTGGTCTGTTCGTGTCTGGTGCTGGGCGTTGAGATGCAGGGGCGTGTCGTCGAAACCATTGAAAACATGGCGTCCGATGAAAAACTGCATCCGTTGCAGCAGAAATTCCTGGAGGAAGCGGCGCTGCAATGCGGCTTCTGTACACCGGGATTTCTGGTTGCGGCCAAAGCCCTGCTGGAAAAAAATCCGGACCCGACAGAATCAGAGGCGCGTTACTGGCTGGCGGGAAATCTGTGCCGCTGCACGGGCTATGACAAAATCATCCGCGCGGTGCTTGAAACCGCCGCCGACATGAGAGGAGCAAAATAATGGCTGGATATGAAGGCAAGGAATTCAAGTGGATCGGCACACGGCCCGTCCGCCCGGATGGCGTAGACAAGGTTACCGGACGCGCCACCTATGGCGCCGATATGAATTTGCCGGGTCAGTTGACCGGGCGCATCCTGCGCAGCCCGCATGCGCATGCGAAAATCCTGTCCATTGACACCTCAAAGGCCGAGAAACTGGCGGGCGTCAAGGCCGTCATTACCGGAAAGGATTTTCCGGCCATGCATAATGGCGTGCTGCCGGGCGATGAAGGGGTCAATTTCCATTATCTGTCATGCAACATCATGGCGCAGGGCAAGGCGCTGTATGATGGTCATGCGGTGGCGGCTGTGGCGGCGACAAGTGCCGCCATTGCCGAAGAGGCGCTGGCGCTGATCGAGGTAAAATATGAAGTGCTGCCGCATGTGATTGACGTGGATGCGGCGCTAAAGCCGGATGCGCCTTTGCTGCATGATGATATTTTCACCACCGGCGTTACGCCCAAACCTGAAAAGCCCTCCAACACGGTGCAGCGTGTGCAGATGCAGTTGGGCGATCCCGATGCGGCGTTCAAGGACGCCGATGTCATTGTCGAACGTTCGTTCAAGACCAAGGCGGTGCATCAGGGCTATATTGAGCCCCATGCCGCAGTCGCGGAATGGAGCGAAGACGGCCAATGCCGCATCTGGTGCAGCAGCCAGGGGCATTTCATGGTCCGTACACTGACGGCGCGTCTGTTGAAAATGGAAGTGGCGCAAATTCGCGTGATGCCCGCTGAAATCGGCGGCGGCTTTGGCGGCAAGACCATCGTCTTCATCGAACCCACGGCGGTATTGCTGGCGCGCAAGGCCGAACGCCCGGTGCGCATCGTGATGTCGCGCGATGAAGTGTTCCGCGGCAGCGGCCCGGCGCCCGGCACCTCGATCGATGTCAAAATTGGCGCGAAGAAGGATGGAACGCTGGTCGCCGCCACGGGCGAATTCCGCTATCAGGCGGGTGCATTTCCCGGATCACCCGTGGGCGCCGCCTGCATGGCGGCGTTCGGACCCTATGCGCTCATCCATGTGCGGGTGACAGGTTATGAAGCGGTGACAAACCGGCCGCTATGTTATTCCTATCGCGCGCCGGGTGCGCCGCTGTCATCCTTTGCGGTCGAAAGCGTGATCGATGAGATCGCCCAGAAGCTGAACATGGATCCGATGGAAATCCGGATCAAGAATGGCAGCAAGGAAGGCACCCAGATGGTCTATGGGCCAAAGCTCAAGGCCGTGGGCAATCTGGAATGCCTGAAGGCGATCCAGAACCATCCGATCAACAAAATTCCGCTGGGCCCCAATCAGGGGCGGGGGCTGGCGGCCGGCTTCTGGTTCAATCTCGGCGGGCAATCCAGCGCGGTGGTCAATATCGCCGAAGACGGCACCGCCACCATCATGACGGGCAGCCCGGACATTGGCGGCTCGCGCGCCTCCATGGCGCTGATGGCGGCGGAGGTTCTGGGCATTGATTATACCAAGGTGCGCCCCATCGTAGGTGATACGGCGGCGGTGGGATTTTGCGAAATTACCCATGGTTCGCGCGTCACTTTCGCAACCGGCATGGCGATCATTCAGGCGGCGGAAGATGTCGTTCTGCAATGCCGCCAGCGTGTAGCGAAAATGTGGGAAGTCGATGTTGACGCTGTTAAATGGGAAGACGGGCATGCCCGTCCCGCCGGCGCCAATGCGGGGGATCAGAAACCCCTGTCACTGGCGCAGATCGCCGCCAAGGCCGCGCGCACCGGCGGGCCGCTGGTCGGCAGCGCTGCGATCAATGCGGGTGGCGCCGGACCGGCCTTTGGCGTGCATATTTGTGACGTCGAGGTTGACCCCGAAACCGGCCATGTCACGGTGCTGCGTTATGTCGCGGCGCAGGATGCGGGCAAGGCCATTCATCCCAGCTATGTCGAAGGGCAGATTCAGGGCGGCGTCGCACAGGGCGTCGGTTGGGCGCTGAACGAGGAATATATTTTCGGCGCCGATGGACGCTTGCAGAATTCAGGATTTCTGGATTACCGGATTCCGGTGGCGAGTGATCTGCCGATGATTGATACGATTATTCTGGAAGTGCCCAATCCCGGTCACCCGTTTGGTGTGCGCGGCGTGGGGGAGGTGCCGATCGTGCCGCCGCTTGGCGCCATTGCCAATGCCATTGCACGGGCCACCGGTGCCCGCATGACCGATCTGCCGATGTCGCCGCCCAAAATTCTGGCGGCGATTGACGCAGGTAAGTAATTAAAAATGTCATCGCGAGCAGCTTCGCTGCGTGGCGATCCAGAGCTACACGCAAAGGGCCGTGTTTGGGACTCTGGATTGCCGCGGAGCGTTGCTCCTCGCAATGACGAATAACACTGCCATGGCGCGGATCGTTCTAAGCGATGAATTTGGCCGCCAGTTTGCTGGCGGCCAAACGCATTTTGATCTGGATGTCCGGGATGTGCGGCATCTGCTGCGCACATTGGATGGGATGTTTCCCGGCATCGGCGAACAGCTGGAGGCGGGCGCCATCGCCATCGACAATGAAATCATCCCCGACCCCTGGCTGAACCCGATCCGGCCTGACAGCGAAGTGTTCTTTCTGCCCGCGATCAAGGGCGGCTGAAGGAATAATACCAACGGCCCGATGAACAGACCTGTCATTCTGAGCGAAGCGACCAGGCTACGCCGAAGCGAAGCTTCAGCTTCGCCCAGGCGCTTCGCTCAGAATGACACAATGGGTCTGTTCATCGGGCCGTTGGAATAATCTGAGCATTAATTGCTCTATGAATCAGCATCATTTCATCGTAAAATGGCGCATGAAAAATGCCCTTCCGATTCCCGGATTTTTTGAAGATTTCTGCGCCTTTGCGCTGGTAGCATAGAACTTGTCCGATACATCAGATCACATACCGGAAAACGATCCTGAAAGTGGTTCTGGCCAGCCTCCCAAGGGCGGGGCGGGCGGTGGCGCGCACTCGCCAGGGGACGACATTCGGCCGATAGCCATCGAGCAGGAGATGCAGGCCTCCTATCTCGATTACGCCATGAGCGTGATCGTGTCACGCGCGCTGCCCGATGCGCGCGATGGGTTGAAACCGGTGCATCGCCGTATTTTGTATTCGATGAACGAAAACAAATATGACTGGAACCGCCCATACCGCAAATCCGCCCGCGTGGTCGGCGATGTAATCGGTAAATATCACCCGCATGGCGATCAGTCGATTTACGATGCACTGGTGCGCATGGTTCAGGAATTTTCCATGCGCCTGCCGTTGATTGACGGGCAGGGTAACTTTGGTTCGGTCGACGGTGATCCGCCTGCCGCAATGCGCTATACCGAAGTGCGCATGGCCAAGCCCGCCCATGCCTTGCTGGATGATCTGGACAAGGACACCATTAATTTCCGGCCCAATTATGACGGATCGGAGCGCGAACCGGTAGTGCTTCCGGCGCGCTTTCCCAATCTGCTGGTCAATGGCGCCGGTGGTATTGCGGTGGGGATGGCGACCAATATTCCACCGCACAATCTGGGTGAAGTGATTGATGGCTGTCTGGCCTATATTGAAAAGCCGGATATTACGGTCACCCAGTTGATGGAAATTATTCCCGGGCCGGATTTTCCGACCGGTGGGCTGATCCTGGGGCAGGGCGGTATTCGTTCGGCCTATCAGACCGGGCGCGGTTCTGTGGTGATGCGCGGTCGCGTGCATGTCGAACCGCTGCGCAAGGACCGCGAGGCGTTGATTGTTACTGAACTGCCCTATCAGGTGAACAAGGCCTCGCTGATTGAACGCATTGCGGAACTGGTGCGCGAAAAGCGCATCGAGGGCATTTCCGAAATGCGCGATGAGTCGGATCGTACCGGCATGCGTATCGTGATCGAGGTGCGCCACGACGCCATGGCGGATGTGGTGCTGAATCAGCTGTACCGGCACACGGCGCTACAGAACAGTTTTGGCTGCAATATGCTGGCGCTGGTAGGCGAGCGGCCGGAATTGATGAATATTCGTCAATTCATTGCCGTCTTTGTCGATTTCCGCGAAGTGGTGGTTACCCGGCGCACACGCTATGAGCTGGGGCAGGCGCGGGATCGGGCGCATGTGCTGGTTGGGCTGGCGATTGCCGTTGCCAATATTGATGAGGTGATTGCGCTTATCCGCCGTGCGCCCAGCCCCGCTATTGCGCGCGAAGGTTTGATGGCGGTGGAATGGCCTGCGGGCGATGTCGGGCCGCTGGTTATGCTGGTTGCCGATCCGCGCCACAAAGTATCCGAAGCCGGGACGTACCGGTTGAGCGAAGCGCAGGCGCGCGCCATTCTGGAATTACGTCTGGCACGATTAACGGCGCTGGGGCGTGAAGAAATCGGCGATGAATTGAAAGTGCTTGGCGGCAAAATTGAAGACTTTCTGTCTATTCTGCGCTCGCGCGAGCGGGTAATGACGATTATCCGCGAAGAACTGGTATCGATGCGCGATGAATTTGCAACCCCGCGCCGCTCCCAGATCGTGGAAGCGCCGGACGACATTGATGACGAAGATCTGATCACCAGTGAAGATATGGTGGTGACGGTCACGCACAAGGGCTATATCAAGCGGGTGCCGCTATCGACCTACCGGGCGCAGCGGCGGGGCGGCAAGGGCCGCACCGGCATGGCCACCCGCGAAGAAGATTTCGTCACCCGGCTGTTTGTGGCCAACACCCATGCGCCGGTATTGTTCTTTTCATCCAAGGGCCTTGTTTACAAGCTGAAGGTATGGCGATTGCCGCTGGCAACACCGCAGGCGCGCGGCAAGCCCATGATCAATCTGCTGCCGCTGGCGGAAGACGAAACCATTCAGACAATCATGCCGCTGCCCGTTGACGAGACAAGCTGGTTAAATCTCAATGTCATGTTTGCAACATCCAGCGGCAATGTACGGCGTAATGAGTTGGCGGATTTTGCCAGCGTCAAGGCCAATGGCAAAATAGCAATGAAGCTTGATCCGGGTGATGAAATTATCGGTGTCGCCATCTGCACCGAACAGGACGATGTGCTGCTGACCAGTTCCAACGGCAAGGCCGTGCGCTTCCCGGTGACCGAGGTGCGCCTGTTTCGTGGCCGCGATTCTGATGGCGTGCGCGGTATCCGGCTGGAAGGCGATGACAGGGTTATCTCATTGTCCATACTGGGCCATGTGGATTCAACACCGGCCGAGAACCGTTCTTATCTGCGGCAGGCTGCGGTCGTTCGCCGCTCCATAGATTCGGATGGGGCTGAGGAAGAACCAAATAGCGGCGCGGTGGCCGACGAAGAAGATGATGGTGAAGCGGGGGATATGGAAGAAGCCCAGCTAAGCACAGAACGCTACGGCGAAATGGGGGCCTTCGAGCAATTTATCCTGACGGTCAGCGAGAATGGCTATGGCAAACGCACGTCCGCCTATGAGTACCGCATATCGCGGCGCGGGGGTAAGGGCATTTGGGCCATGTCCATGTCCACACGCAATGGGCCCCTTGTGGCGGCCTTTCCGGTTACAGACGAAGACGATGTTATGCTGGTAACCGATGGCGGCCAGTTGATCCGGATGCCGGTTAATGATATTCGCATTGCCGGTCGGATGACCCAGGGGGTCACGATGTTGCGCACCGCAGAAGGCGAACGGGTGGTTGGCGTGGCGCATCTGGCGGATACCGGGGATGATACCCCCGATGGGACAGATGAAGAAGCAGATGGGAATAGTGATAGCGCTTAGTATCTATACTTGCTAAAACATCCCCTTCATAAAACGGTGAAAAAACCACAGCTTTAGATGGGCCGGGGAACAAAGAGCATGCAGCGCATTGGTGTATATCCGGGTACATTTGACCCGATCCATAACGGCCATATCGATATCATTCAACGCGGTGCGCGGCTTGTTGACAAGCTTGTCATTGCAGTGGCGATCAATGAAGATAAAGGCCCGCTTTTCACCCTGGATGAACGGGTCGTGATGATGCGCGAGGAAACCGACCGGATAATGGGCAAAGGATTAGGCAAGATCGAAATCGTGCCTTTCAAGAATCTGGTGACACAATTTGCCGCCGATGTTGGCGCATCGGTTATTATTCGTGGTCTGCGCGGGGTCGCGGATTTCGATTACGAGTTTCAGATGGCGGGCATGAATGCGCGTCTTAATGCAGAAGTAGAAACTGTGTTTCTAATGGCGGAAGCCAATAATCAGGCTATTGCTTCAAAGCTGATCCGTGAAATTGCCCGTCTGGGCGGTAATGTGGACAGCTTTACGACGCCTGCGGTTGCAGCCAAACTCTATAAACGCTTTTCGCGCACATAGCGGCGCTCACCTCAAACCAGAAAAGGAGGCCCGCCATGGCGCTGGATCCAGAAAACACACTTCATTTGGAACTGAAAGACGGTTTGGTAGTTATTGAATTGCTTCCTGATATTGCCCCTGATCATGTGTCGCAAATCAAGGCGCTGGCGCGCGAAGGGTTTTACGATGGCATTGTATTCCATCGCGTCATTGAAGGCTTCATGGCGCAAACGGGTGACCCAACGGGTACGGGCATGGGCGGTTCTGATCGGCCCAATCTGAAGGCTGAATTCAGCAAGACACCGCATGTGCGCGGCACGGCATCCATGGCGCGTTCCAGCAGCCCGAACAGCGCCAACAGCCAGTTCTTCATCTGCTTTGATGACGCGGAATTCCTGAACGGCCAATATACAGTCTGGGGCCAGGTAGTCGAAGGCATGGAGTTTGTTGACGCGATCAAAAAAGGTGATAAGCGCGATAATGGTTCCGTCTCGAACCCGGACAAAATTATCAGTATGCGCATTGCTGCGGACTGATTTAAAGAAACAACGATAACATATCTGGGTAAGTTCATGAAAAATCTGGTATTCGCGGTAATTCTATCGGCTGCAATTGGATTGTTTTCCGGGGGGGTGGCAAAGGCTGCCGACCCTGAAAACACACTGCATCTTGACTTGAAAGATGGCCGTGTAGTCATTGAATTATATCCAGAAGTTGCCCCTGGACATGTCGATCGGATCAAGACGCTTGCCCGCAAGGGATTTTATAATGGTGTGGTGTTTCACCGGGTTATCGAAGGTTTCATGGCGCAAACCGGCGATCCGACGGGCACGGGCATGGGCGGATCGGATCTGCCCGATCTGAAAGCGGAATTTAACGATACCAAGCATGTCCGCGGCACATTGTCGATGGCGCGCTCTGCTGATCCGGACAGCGCCAACAGTCAGTTCTTTATCTGCTTTACGGCCGCGCCGTTTCTGGATGGTCAATACACTGCCTTTGGCCGTGTGATCTCTGGCATGGAACATGTGGACGCAATCAAGCGCGGTGACGAAGCCGATAATGGCCAGGTCAGCGACCCGGATAAGATTGTGAAACTGCAGGTTGCCGCCGACGCCAGCAAATGAGGGGGTAAACCGGGGGCAGACCCCTGATGCGTGTTGATCAGTTCGATTTTGAATTGCCGGAAGCGCTGATTGCGCTGCGTCCTTCTATGCCGCGTGATGCTGCGCGCTGTCTTGTAGTGCGGAATGGCGTGTTTCAGGACTGGCATATGCGGGATCTTCCGCGATTGCTGGCGCCTGGCGATTTGTTGGTGTTCAATGATACAAAGGTCATCCCGGCTGCGCTGAGCGGGGTCCGGCGGCGCGGCGATGGCAATGAGGCGCAAATTCATCTCAATCTGCATCAACGGGTTGGACCCGGGCGTTGGCGGGCCTTTGCCCGGCCCTTGCGGCGTTTGCGTGTGCATGACACAATCACTATTGCGCAAAATTTTACTGCTGAGGTCATTGGCCTGGAAATGGGCATCGATGTCGCGCTGGATTTCAATCTTTCGGGCGCTGCATTGGATGCAGCCTTAGCTGAACACGGGGCCATGCCTCTGCCGCCTTATATTGCCGCGAAACGGCCTGTGGATGCGCGCGATGTTCAGGACTATCAACCCCTGTTTGCACGAATCAAGGGATCTGTGGCGGCCCCGACTGCATCGCTGCATTTTACCGAAGCACTTCTGCAATCACTTGAGATTTGTGGTATAAAGCATTGTTTTACAACACTGCATGTTGGCGCAGGCACATTCCTGCCTGTAAAGGCCGAGGATACTGACAGCCATCAGATGCATGCCGAGTGGGGTAATATTTCTGCGCAGACAGCGCAGATTATCAATGCGGCGCGTAAGGCTGGCGGGCGCGTGGTCGCGGTTGGCACGACAGCGCTGCGCCTGCTGGAAAGTGCTGCGGAGGAGGACGGAACAGTTAAAGCCTGGACGGGAGAAACCAGTATTTTTATTACGCCCGGATATAAATTTCGGATCGTGGATGCGTTGATCACCAATTTTCATTTACCAAAATCGACTCTGTTTATGCTGGTGTCGGCTTTTTGCGGTCTGGATGTGATGCAGGCGGCCTATCAACATGCTATTCGCACAGGATACCGGTTTTATTCCTATGGGGACGGCAGTTTGCTGTTTCGGGCGCAACTATGACAGTTTCCTCGCAGTTTTCCTTTGCCGTTACAGCGCGCGATGGCGCCGCGCGCACCGGTATTATCCAGACCCCGCGTGGTGAAATTCGCACCCCGGCATTTATGCCGGTCGGTACGGCTGGTACGGTGAAGGCCATGCTGCCCGGTACAGTGCGGGAACTGGGCGCGGATATTGTGCTGGGGAACACCTATCATCTGATGTTGCGTCCTGGAGCCGAGCGGGTGGCCAGACTGGGCGGGCTGCACAAATTCATGAACTGGCCGCACCCGATCTTGACAGATTCTGGTGGCTATCAGGTGATGTCCCTGTCGCAATTACGCAAGATCGACGAGCAGGGAGTAACGTTTCGTTCGCATATTGACGGCTCAAGGCATCTGCTGACGCCGGAGCGTAGCATGGAGGTTCAGTTACTGCTGGGGTCGGATATTATTATGGTGCTGGACGAATGCACGCCGTTCCCTGCGACCCACGCGCAGGCTGAAAAATCCATGTATCTGTCCATGCGCTGGGCGGAGCGTTCCAAAACAGCGTTTGCAAATGCCCAATCCACTGAAAAGGGACATGCGCTGTTTGGCATTGTTCAGGGGAGCATTTATCCGGAGCTTCGGGAAAAGTCGGCAAAGGCGCTATGCGATATTGGCTTTGACGGATATGCAATCGGTGGTCTTGCCGTGGGCGAGGGGCAGGAAAGCATGTTTGCTACCGTAGAGCGGACAACGCCTTTTTTACCGGCTGACAGGCCACGCTATCTGATGGGCGTCGGCAAACCGTCGGATATTGTGGGTGCGGTATTGCGCGGGGTGGATATGTTCGATTGCGTATTACCGACCCGCAGTGGCCGCACGGGCCAGGCCTTTACCAGCGAGGGGGTGCTGAATATGCGGAACGCCTGCCATGCCGAGGATTCGCGTCCGCTGGACGTTAGCCTGGATTGCCCGGCAAGCCGCGATTACAGCCGCGCCTATATACATCACCTTGTAAAATCAAAAGAAATATTAGGTTCAATGCTGCTAACTTGGCATAATCTGGCCTATTATCAGAATCTGATGCGGCGGCTAGGGGATGCCATTCGGGCAGGTGGACTGGTGGAGTTTGCAAATGAGTTCGGGATGTTAACAGAATGACATCTTGACGCCATGCACTGGGGTTTGGGGAATTTGGGGCGGATGAGAAAGCTTGTAGATTTACTACTATCGCCGGAGGTTCGCGTTAATCCCGCAATGCGCCGTGCGCATCTGGAACTGATCATATCCCTGGCGGTGCCGTTTCTTTTCATGCCTGTGGCGGCGATTAGCACGGTGTTTCTAAAGCCCGACCTGGATTTATTTGACCTAGGCTGGTTTTCGATCTGGCTTTTATTGCTGATAGCGCAATGGGGTTTATTGCGCAAGACAGGTAATGTCGGGCTGGTGCGCGATACATTATCCCTGTCATTGCTGATGTTCGTGGGGGTAGGCGCGGCCTATTCAGGCGGGATTGCCTCAAACATGGTGATCGGGCTGTGCATTCTGCCATTGGAGAATATGCTTTCCGGCGACCGGCGGCGCGTGGTTCTGTCTATTGCGGCGGTCCTGGTATGCCTTGCTGTGCTTTGGGTGCTGGGTGAGCAGCGACTGCTGCCGATGGATCGGACATCGGGTGAATTGCGATCCGCCCTGCGGCCATTGGCGATCATGTTCGTGATGCTTTACAGCTATCTGGTCGCCGACGCGCTGATCCGTCACCGGCTGGCGGATGAACAGGCGTTGCAGGACACGGAAAATCAGTTTGAAAGTCTGTTTGAAACCGCCCCGATTTCGATTGTGGAGCAGGATTGGTCACAAACGCGCAACATTCTCAGGCAATTGGAGGCGCAGGGGGTTGAGAATATTAATCGCCATCTCATTGATTATCCTGATGTTCTTAAAAGTCTGATTGGCGCCATGCGCATAACCCGGGCAAATAAAGCGACGCTCACGCTTTACCGGGCGCTATCGCTGGAAGAGCTGGTGGATCATATTGCGCCGGATAAATTGACCGAAGAAGAGTTGCGTCATTTCCGTTTTTGGCTGGTTGCCTTCTCGGCTGGGGAAGCGGCCGGGTTTCTGAACGAAACTGTCGGGCGAAGACTGCGTGGCGGTCAGGTTTATATGCGCATCAGATCGGCGATCGTCCCGGAGCACCGCGATGACTGGTCGCGCGTCGTGACGATTGTTGGGGATGTTTCTGACCGTAAGCGGGCGGAGCTGGCGTTATATGCCGCCAAGGAAGAGGCGGATCGGGCGAACCGGGCCAAGTCACAATTTCTGGCCAGCATGAGCCATGAATTGCGTACCCCACTGAACGCCATTATCGGCTTTTCCGATATTATGCGCCAGCAGATGTTTGGCCCCTTGGGCGGGTCACGCTATATTGCCTATGCAGGTGATATCCATGACAGCGGCCAGCATTTGCTTAATTTGATCAATGATATGCTTGATCTGTCCCGGATTGAGTCCGGCAAATATGAAATACGCGAAGAATGGTTGAGCGCGCAGGAATTGCTGGATTGGGTGCTGAATATGACAGAGCCGCAAATCCTTTCCCGGGGTGTCGAGGTAAATGTTTCGGTCGCGGGGGATATGCCGAATTTCCGTGCTGACCGGCGCGCAATGCGGCAGATACTGCTAAATCTGTTCTCAAATGCGCTGAAGTTTACGCCATCTGGAGGAAACATTATCTTGTCGGCATTTCAAGAATCAGACGATGGGGACATAGTTCTTGAGGTTGCTGATTCGGGAAGGGGGATACCCGCCCACCTTCTGGATACGATTACCGAGCCATTTGTGCAGGCAGGGGATCCTGCAACAAGGCAGGAGACTGGCACGGGGCTAGGGCTTTCCATTACCAAGTCACTGGTGCACCTGCATGGCGGCAAACTTGTGCTGGTCAGCACCGAGCATGTTGGAACGACGGTCACGGTTCGTTTACCAACAAGCAGGACGAAGGAGCACAGCTCAGAAGGCCCGGAGATCGACAGCCTGAGAGCCGTACACTTATAGTCACGGGCCAGCTTCCCGAACAGGGTGATTTTATGGGATTTCTTTTGAATACCAGTGCTCTATGTGGGATTTTTGCTTGTGAAGTGACGCAATATGGCGTTCAGTTCATTTTAACTTTGATGAGTTATACCAACGGCCTGATGAACAGCCTCGTTGTCATTCTGAGCGAAGCGAAGAATCCCCCCCATTTCGGGGAGATCCTTCGCTCTCGTCGCGCAAGCGCTGGCGCAGCGGGTCGCTCAGAATGACAGGTCAGGGAATAAGGCCCCTGGTATTAGTCTCTTGTCCTGGCGGACATTTCCACCGGGCAGGAATCTGGTTTTTTGAAGCGGGCACTTTTACTGAGCAGACAAAATCAGGGAAATTTGGCCCAGGGCAATTTTTTTCTTGAAAATCAGACCAGAGCATCATAACTAGCATGACTTGTTGTGATTTGTACCTACTCTTACCTGTTTGGGAGAATATGCGATGGGTGTTTCACTCGCTCTCAAAAAGGAAGGCGCTGGCCTTCAGCCGGAATCTGTGCGGAGTTTGAACGCTGGCGGTCTTAAGGGACTGACCAATGTGTATGCGCGCGACGCGCTTTCCAATCAGGAACATATTAATTTTCTCCTCGATCACGAGGCTGAACGGTACACCAGCAGGCATCTTCAGATTTATCTGAGTATGTGATGCCCCGCGGTAATGGCTGTTAAACCGTAAAATTCCCCAAAATTTCAAACTGGTTTCATGGCGGGTTTCGTCCTGCTGTGGTTTTTATTCACTCTTCTTGCCTGTCTGGGAGGATGTGTCATGTCATCTGCGATTGCTCTTAATAAATCTTCTGAAGTTCTGCTAAAATCAGATACGAATCTGAAGCCCGCTTTGCTGCGTGTGCATCCCGCCGATCATTCGGCGGAACTGCTGACGCTTGCGCCGGCCAACAAACATCTGGAGGACCGCAAGGATTTCCTGATCGAGTCTGAAGATGGCCGCTATGCCGGCATGCACCTGCTGATTGATCTCAAGGACGCCAGTCGGCTGGACGATCTGGATCATATCGATCAGGCGATGCGCGATTGCGTTACGGCGGCTGGCGCCACGCTGCTGCATATTCATCTGCACCATTTCACGCCCAATGGCGGGGTGTCGGGCGTGGCGGTGCTGGCGGAGTCGCACATCAGCATTCACACCTGGCCGGAATATGGCTATGCCGCGCTTGACGTGTTCATGTGCGGCGCGGCCGAACCGCACAAGGCGATTGATGTGCTGCGCCGGGCGTTCCAGCCTGGCAAGGTCGAGGTCGAAGAACGTCCCCGTGGGCGCGGTCTGTGACCGGGTGGCATGAAGAGGGTCTGTACCCGGACGTTCGGACCCGCTACAAGATCGACAAGGTGCTGTACGAAAGCGACACAGAACATCAGAAGATGCGTCTGCTGGAGCATCCGCGTCTGGGCAAAATCCTGACATTGGATGATGTGACGCAGACGACGGAAAAAGACGAGTTCATCTATCATGAAATGATGACCCATGTGCCAATCCTGGCGCATGGGGCCGTGCGCAATGTGCTGATTATTGGCGGCGGTGATGGCGGCATTCTGGAAGAGGCGCTGAAGCATCCCGGTGTCGAAAAAGCCACCATGGTGGAAATTGATGCGGGCGTGGTTGAATTTTCCAAACGGTATCTGAGCGAGATTTGCAAGGGCGCGTTTGAAGATCCGCGCACAGATCTTATCATTGGCGATGGCTATGCCTTTGTCGGCGACAGCCTCGACCAATATGATGTGATCATAGTGGATTCGACGGACCCCGAAGGGCCGGGTGAAATTCTGTTCACGAAGGAATTTTACAAACGCTGCAAGGACCGGCTGACGCCGGGCGGCGTGCTGGTGACCCAGAACGGCGTTCCGTTCATGCAGCCTGCGGAATTGCGCAGTTCGGCCGCGCATTTGCGTAATTATTTCGCGGATGTGAGCTGTTATCTGGCCACCATACCAACCTATATTGGCGGCGCAATGGCGATGGGCTGGGCCACCGATAATGCCGCTCTGCGCAAGGTGACGGTGGAAACACTGGAGACGCGCTTCAAGCCGTTAAAGCTGAACAGCCGTTATTACACGCCAGAAGTTCACAAGGGCGCGTTCGCGCTGCCGCCCTATGTTGGGGAATTGCTGGTTTAATTCGGGGCGGCTGCATTCTGGTGCAGCCGTTTCGCCGCGGCCAGGGTGATCGCATCAAGCCCCGCGCCGCCCGCATCCAGGTGTTTTGATAGTTGCGCCCGCATGCGCGGATCCCAGAATTGGCGGATGTGGTTTTCAACGCCCGCAATGGCTTCTTCTTCCGGATAGGATTTGAAAAAATCCGTGATCTGGTTAGCCATATGGACAAGATGTTCGATGTTCATGATTAAACGATCCGTTCGGGATGCGAGTACAGATTAAATCCGTCGCCGCGCGCAAAGGCGGCTATTGTAAGGCCGTGGTCCTGCGCGATCTGAACGGCAAGGGATGTTGGCGCGGACACCGCGACCAGAACCGGACAGCCCAGCGCTATGGTTTTCTGCACCATTTCCATGCTGCACCGGCTGGTGATCACCACCATGCCATCGGCAGGAGATAGCCCCGCGCAGATGATTGCGCCAATCAGCTTATCGAGCGCATTGTGGCGGCCGACATCTTCGCGCACCAGAAGCAGTTCGCCATTCGCATTGGCAAAGCCCGCCGCGTGAACTGCGCCCGTTTGTTTGTTAAAAGTCTGATGCGCGGGCAGGGCTTTGATGGCCGCATCAATGGCGGACGCGTTGATTGGCGCGCTATGCGGCAGTTGGGGCAGGGCGCGCATCACCTGTTCGATGTCCGAAATCCCACATATGCCACACCCTGTGCGGCCGGCAATGCTCCGCATACGTTCGATTAAAAGTGCAGCGCGATCAGGCGGGATTTCGATTCCGAGACTTATGCCCGAACTTTTGGCCGTTTGATCAACCGCCAGTATATCGGAATTATTTGCAACGATGCCTTCTGAAATGGAAAAGCCCCGGGCGAAATCTTCCAGATCGCGGGGGCTGGCCATCATCACCACATAGGGTTCACAATTATAGACGAAGGCAATGGGGGTTTCGACGGCAAGCTGATCTGTGAAATTATTACTGGCGCCATGATGCAGGCGGGCAACCGCCGCCCCGGTAAATGCAGAATGTTCGCTCAGTCTGTCCATGGCGCCGGTTTTCAATTACTCCGCAGCCGGAGCAATACGGTGCGAGCGTTTGCGGAAAGTTTCGGCCTCGGTCTGCCATTGCGACCATGCGTTGCTGGGGCGCACTTCGACAGCCGTCACTTTATATTCCGGGCAATTGGTCGCCCAGTCGGAATAATCGGTGGTGATGACATTGGCCGCCGATTCCGGGTGGTGGAAGGTGGTGTACACCACGCCGGGCTGCATGCGCTCACTGACCAGCGCACTCAACACGGTTTCGCCGGTGCGGCTCATTACCGCAACCTTGTCGCCGGTGCGAATGCCGCGATTTTCCGCATCAAAGGGATGAATTTCCAGCACGTCTTCGCTATGCCAGACCACATTCTCGGTGCGGCGGGACTGTGCGCCGACATTATACTGTGTCAGGATGCGCCCGGTGGTCAGCAGCAGTGGAAAGCGCGGCCCGGTGCGTTCATCGGTCGGCACATATTCTGTAATCATGAAGCGCCCCTTACCGCGCGCAAAGCCGCCAATATGCATCACCGGCGTGCCTTCGGGCGCGGTCTCATTGCAGGGCCATTGCACGCTGCCTTCGCGGTCCAGCAGATCATAGCTGACCCCGGTGAATGTCGGCGTCAGGCGCGCAATTTCATCCATGATTTCGGAGGGATGCGTATAGTGCATCGGATAGCCCAGCGCATTGGACAGCGCCATGGTCACTTCCCAGTCGGCCATGCCCGCCAGCGGTTTCGTGGCGCGGCGTACCCGGCTGATGCGGCGTTCCGCATTGGTGAAAGTGCCGTCTTTTTCCAGGAACGATGCGCCGGGTAAAAACACATGCGCATAGCTGGCGGTTTCGCACAGGAACAGATCCTGCACCACGACGCATTCCATGGCCGAAAGCGCCGCCGTAACGTGATGGGTGTTCGGGTCGGACTGCACAATGTCTTCGCCCTGCACATAAATTCCCATATAGGAGCCTTCCAGCGCCGCATCGAACATGTTGGGAATGCGCAGGCCGGGTTCTGCATCCAGCGGGACGCCCCAGGCGGCCTCAAACAGCGCGCGGGTGGCGCCGTCTGATACATGTCTGTACCCGGAATATTCGTGCGGGAACGATCCCATGTCGCAGGCGCCCTGCACATTGTTCTGGCCGCGCAGCGGGTTGACGCCCACGCCGGGGCGGCCCAGATTGCCGGTCGCCATCGCAAGGTTCGCCATGCCCATGACCATGGTGGTGCCCTGGCTATGTTCGGTCACGCCCAGGCCATAATAAATGGCGGCGTTTGGGGCGGTGGCGTAAAGCCGCGCCGCAGCGCGAATTTCTTGCGCCGGAACGCCGGTGATTTCAGCAACCGCCTCAGGCGCATTTTCCGGACGCAGGATGAAGGCGAGCCAGCGGGCAAATTCCATCGCATCGCAGCGTTCGGCGGTAAAACTTTCGTCGATCAGCCCTTCACTGGCAATCACATGCGCCATGGCGTTGATGATCGCCACATTGGTGCCGGGCCTCAGTTGCAGATGATATTCGGCCTCAATATGCGGCATGCGCACCAGATCGATGCGGCGCGGATCAATGACGATCAGCTTGGCGCCTTCGCGCAGGCGGCGCTTCATCTGAGACGCGAACACAGGATGCGCATCGGTGGGGTTGGCCCCGATCACCAGCATCAGATCACTATCCTGCACGGAATCAAAATTCTGGGTGCCCGCAGAGGTGCCGAATGCGGTTTTCAAACCATAGCCAGTGGGGGAATGGCACACGCGCGCACAGGTATCGACATTGTTGTTGCCGAACGCGGCGCGAATCATTTTCTGCACCAGAAAGGTTTCTTCATTGGTGCAGCGCGAACTGGTGATGCCGCCGATCGCGCCTTTGCCGTATTTATTCTGTATACGGCGGAATTCCGATGCGGTGTGGGAAAGGGCCTCTTCCCATGTCACTTCGCGCCACGGATCCTGGATGGAGGCGCGGATCATCGGTTTGGTGACGCGGTCCTTGTGGGTGGCGTAACCCCAGGCGAAGCGTCCCTTGACGCAGGAATGGCCGTGGTTCGCCTTGCCATCCTTGTGCGGGGTCATGCGCACCACCTTGTCACCCTGCAATTCCGCGACAAAGGAACAGCCCACCCCGCAATAGGCGCAGGTGGTCAACACCTGGCGTTCCGGCTGACCCATCTGGATGACGGATTTTTCCATCAATGTCGCGGTCGGGCAGGCATTGACGCAGGCGCCACAGGACACGCATTCGGATTGCAGAAAATCCTCGTTCATGCCGGCCGATACGTGCGAGGCGAAACCACGCCCGTCAATGGTCAGCGCAAAGGTGCCCTGCTGTTCCTCGCAGGCGCGCACACAGCGCGAGCAGACAATGCATTTGGATGGATCAAAGGTGAAGTACGGATTGGATTCGTCCTTTACCGCAGACAGATGATTTTCGCCCTCAAAGCCATAACGCACCTCGCGCAGGCCAACCGCGCCTGCCATATCCTGTAATTCACAATCGCCATTGGCGGAGCAGGTGAGGCAATCGAGCGGATGATCGCTGATATAAAGCTCCATGACGCCGCGCCGCAGCCGCGCCAGACGGTCCGTCTGGGTGGCCACTTTCATGCCGGGCTCAACCGGGGTTGTGCAGGATGCGGGCGTTCCCTTGCGGCCTTCAATTTCCACCAGGCACAGGCGGCATGAACCGAACGGCTCCAGCGTATCTGTGGCGCATAATTTTGGCACCTTGACGCCCGCAAGCGCACTTGCGCGCATGATTGAGGTGCCCGCCGGGACGCTGACTTTGATGCCGTCAATTTCCAGGCTTACGGTGTCCGCGCCGGGTTTGGCCGGGGTTCCGAAATCCATATCAAAAGGGGCTGCCATTATGCGTTCCTCATTTCATTCAGCGGCGGCTTTTGCCGGGCGCGAGAAATCTTCCGGAAAATGATCCATGGCGCTCAGTACTGGCATCGGCGTCAGCCCTCCCAGCGCGCATAGCGAACCATCGCGAAGCACCTCACACAGATCGCGCACAAGGGCCATATTCTCCATGGGCCGATCGCCTTGGATGATCTTGTCCATGGTCTCGGCGCCGCGGGTTGAACCGATGCGGCAGGGGGTGCATTTGCCGCAGGACTCGATCGCGCAAAACTCCAGCGCAAAGCGCGCCTGCCTCGCCATGTCCACCGTATCGTCAAATACCACGACACCGCCATGCCCGATCATACCGGATTTTTCTGCAAATGTCTCATAGTCAAACGGCGTGTCTAACAGACGCTGCGGCCAGTAAGACCCCAGCGGGCCGCCCACCTGCACCGCGCGAACAGGCCGCCCGCTGGCGGCGCCGCCGCCATATTCCTCAATAATTTCACGCAGGGTAAGGCCAAAGGCACGTTCGATCAGACCGCCACGGCGAACATTGCCCGCTAGCTGTACCGGCATGGTGCCGCGCGAACGGCCCATGCCGAAATCACGGTAAAACGCCGCGCCTTGCGCCAGGATGGTTGGCACGGCGGCCAGTGACAGCACATTATTGATAACGGTCGGTTTGCCGAACAGGCCCGCGATGGCGGGCAGGGGGGGCTTTGGCCGGACCTGTCCGCGCCGGCCTTCCAGGCTTTCCAGTAGGGATGTTTCCTCGCCACATATATAGGCCCCGGCGCCCAGCCGCAGTTCCAGATCAAAGCAGTGGCCGCTGCCCAGAACCGCATTGCCGAGCAGACCTTTGGCGTTGGCCACTTCAATGGCGCGGGTCATTTTGGCGAAGGCGTGCGGATATTCCGAGCGGATATAGACAAAGCCCTTGGTCGCGCCTACGGCGATGCCCGCTATGATCATTCCTTCAATCAGCAGGAACGGATCGCCTTCCATCAGCATACGATCTGCGAAGGTGCCGCTATCGCCTTCGTCCGCATTACAGACGATATATTTCTGATCGGCCTGAGTGGCCCCCACCGTGCGCCATTTAATGCCGGTGGGAAAGCCCGCGCCGCCGCGCCCGCGCAGGCCGGAGTCAACCACCTGTTCGACAATATCCGTACCATTCATATCCAGCGCGCGGCGCAGGCCCGCGAGGCCGCCTAGCGATTCATAGTCTTCCAGCGACAGCGGATCGGTAATGCCGCAGCGTGCAAAGGTCAGCCGCTGCTGGCTTTTCAGATATGGAATTTCCTCTACCAGGCCAAGACTGTGCGGATGGGCCGGATCGTCAAACATTGCGGAAATATCGGCCACGCCGACAGGTCCATAACCAATGCGCCCTTTCGGTGTGGCAAACTCTACCAGCGGCTCCAGCCAGAACAGGCCGCGCGATCCGGTGCGGATCAGTTTGGCGTCCAGCCCGCGTTTGACGATTTCAGCTTCAACCGCCATCGCCACTTCTTCCGCGCCAACCGAAAGGGCGGCGGCGTCATCGGGGACATAAATGATCTGTGTCATTTGCTTAACCGCGCTTGCGCCTTGGCGGCATCAAGGCGCCCATAGAGTTTTCCATCAATCAGGGCTGCGGGCGACAGCGCGCAATTTCCCAGGCAGTAAACCGCCTCAAGCGTCACCCGCCCATCCTTGCTGGTTTCGCCCAGCTTAACGCCAAAGGATTTTTCCAACCCGGCAATCAGATTTTCAGCGCCCATCGCCTGGCACGCCTCTGCGCGGCAGACTTTCACCACATGGCGGCCCGCCGGTGCGCGGCGAAAATCATGATAGAACGAAACCACTCCCTGCACCTCGGCGCGGGTCAGGTTGAGCACATCGGCGATGATGGGCAGGGCGCGTTCATCCACAAAGCCGCACTGATCATTTACGGCATGCAGAATGGGCAGCAACGGCCCATCCAGGGCCTGCAAACCCTCAGCAATTTCGCGCACCCGATCCGGATTAAAATCGGCGGACAGATTTTTTTGAACTGTTATTGTCATGGCGCGCAGTATCGGCGATTAAGGCTTTTTACTCAATGAAGTTTTTAGGGATTCTGAAGTGGACAGAATGGTCATCAGCATCACAATGATTGCAATCGGAGCTGATTTCATATAGCACGAAATTAACTGTTTATTCACATGGAGATAATTCTATTGATTCACCTGGAAGACATTCAGCCGTTGACGGAATTTCAGCGCAATACCCGAAGCGCCATCGCAAAGCTCAAAAAAACCGGCGACCCGCAATATTAACCATAAATGGTCAGGCGGAGATTATTGTTCAGGATATAAAATCCTATCAACAGTTGTTGGCCCGCGTGGAAGAAGCCAACAAACTGCTGGAGCTGCGCCGTAGCATTGCTGAATATCGTGCGGGCCGCGCCCGTCCCATGGACGAGGCGCTGGATGATCTGGAAGCCGCAAATCCCAGCAAGACGGGCCGGGCCAGATAAATTATCCGGGATGCGCCTTAAGATCATTATAACCCCACTGGCCGAGGCGAACCTGCGCGAAGTTCACAGGCACATTGCGCGCGATAATCCCGGCGCGGCGTGAAGATTTCTTGCTGGGCTGCGCAACAAAATTAAAACGCTGGCCGCAATGCCGGAACGATGCCCGCTCGCACCGGAAGATGGTCTGGATGGCGTGACGATCCGCCATCTGATTTATGGAGATTATCGCATCCTGTTTTCGATTGATGCGGCGCAGGTTGTAATTCTGCAAGTTCGTCATGGCGCGCGTATGCTTTAGCGCAGGATGATTTTAGTTTGAATCGCATGCTTTTACTTCGTCATCGCGAACGAAGTGAAGCAATCCAGAGCCGCACGGATAGGCTTTGGTTTTTGGCTCTGGATTGCCGCGCCGCTTCAATCCAAACCTGAGAGAGTTCTTCGGGCGGCTCGTCCAAAACGGCAAAAAACGCATGGTCGCCCTCATCGCCGTCATGCGTAAACTTATAACAATCCTGAACGCCAAACTGCGTGATTACGCTCATGCATAAACATGGTAGATGACACAGAAAGAGCGTAAACTCTTAATCTTGATAACGGCTTGGGATAGACACAGACGCCGCTTCGCCTGTATGAAAGGCGCATGACAGAGCGCGAGAACCTATCTTCAAACCCCACCGGCAACGGGCAAACCTATAAGGATGCAGGCGTCGATATTGACGCCGGCAACCGTTTTGTTGATCTCATCAAGCCACTGGCCAAAGGCACCCGCCGTCCGGGCGCGGATGCGTCGCTGGGCGGGTTTGGCGGCCTGTTTGATCTGAAGGCGGCCGGTTTTACCGATCCGATTCTGGTGGCGGCCACCGATGGGGTGGGCACCAAGCTGCGCATCGCGATTGAGCTGGCGCGGCACGACACCATCGGCATTGATCTGGTCGCCATGTGTGTCAATGATCTGGTGGTGCAGGGGGCGGAGCCGCTGTTCTTCCTGGACTATTATGCAACCGGCCATCTGGATATAGAGGCAGGCCGCGAGATTGTCAGCGGCATCGCGCTGGCCTGCCGGGAAACCGGCTGTGCGCTGATTGGCGGTGAAACGGCGGAAATGCCGGGCATGTACCGCGATGGGGATTATGATCTGGCGGGCTTTGCCGTGGGTGCGGTGGAGCGCGGCCAGGCGCTGCCACGCCCGGACATTGCAGCCGGAGACATACTCCTGGGAATAGCCTCTAGCGGGCTGCATTCAAATGGTTTTTCTCTGGTACGCAGATTGGTTGAACAGGCGGGAATCGGGCTGGACGATCCCGCCCCCTTTGCATCTGAGCATACGCTTGGGTTGAGCTTGCTGACCCCCACAAAGCTGTATGTCAAAAGCTGTCTGGCGGCGATCCGTCGCGGCGGCGTGAAAGGACTGGCCCATATTACCGGCGGCGGGCTGACCGAAAATATCCCGCGCATATTGCCGGACGGGCTGATGGCCGAAGTTGATCTGGCCAGTTGGGGGTTGCCGCCTTTGTTTGCATGGTTGCAACGCACGGGCGCCATGTCAGATGCTGAAATGCTGAAAACTTTTAATTGCGGTGTCGGCATGGTGGCGGTGGTTTCCCCGGACAAGGTCGAGGCCGCGATGGCGATACTGGCCGCCGAAGGTGAAAGTGTTTTTCCGCTTGGTAAATTGATCCCTGGAAGCGGCGAAGCAAAGGTCAAGTACCGCGCCCATCTGATGAAGGGCTGACCGGCAATGCAGGGTAAGCGGCTGAAAACAGGCGTACTGATTTCAGGATCAGGAACCAATTTGCAGGCGTTGATTGATGCCTGTACGGCGCCGGATTTTCCGGCCGAAATTGTTCTGGTGATTTCCAACCGGGCGGATGCAGGCGGGCTGGAGCGTGCCAAACGGGCAGGGATTGCGACAAAGCTCATTCCACACAAGGAATATCCGTCGCGTGAGGCTTTCGATATGGCCATAGACACGGCGCTGCGTGGCGCGGATGTTGAATTTGTCTGTCTTGCGGGCTTCATGCGCCTGCTCACCCCGGGGTTTGTCAAGAAATGGCATGACCGGCTGATCAATGTGCATCCGTCCCTGCTGCCCGCCTTCAAGGGCATTGATGCCGTGGAACAGGCGCTGGCGGCGGGGGTACAGCAAACCGGCTGCACGGTGCATTTTGTGCGCCCGGAAATGGATGCGGGGCCCATTCTGTTGCAGGTGGAAGTCCCGGTGGAGGCGGGGGACACGAGCGACTCCCTGCATGACCGCATCCGGCGGGCAGAACATCGCGCGTACCCGCAAGCCCTGCGGCTGATTGCCGCAGGCAGGGTTAGTGTTTCAGGTGAAACGGCAAATATTTCAGAGGATTAACCTGTAATTTCAATCCTGGAAAAGAAGTAGGAAATCTCTTCCGCCGCAGTTTCCGGCGCATCCGAGCCATGTACGCAATTGCGCTCAATGCTTTCGCCATAGGTTTTGCGGATAGTGTCATCGGCCGCTTTGGCTGGGTCTGTGGCACCCATCACTTCGCGATTGCGGGCGATGGCGTTATCGCCCTCCAGCACCTGAACGACAACCGGGCCGGAGGTCATATAGGTGCAAAGTTCGCCAAAGAATGGCCGCTCTTTATGCACTGCATAGAAGCCCTCGGCCTGCTGGCGCGTCATATGCAGGCGTTTCTGCGCGACAATGCGCAGACCGGCTGCCTCCAGCATGGCCGCAATCTTACCCGTCAGATTGCGGGCCGTAGCATCGGGTTTAATAATCGAAAAAGTACGCTCAATCGCCATAACGCTATCCTTGTATCCACTGATCAACTTACCGGGCCTTATAGCCAGCATAGATCAGTGGAGCAAGGGGGAGCGTTAAATCAGCTCCGCATCCATGGTTGAAGGGATTCGATTTTCCCCCAGTCCTATGATCAAATTATCCCGCATTTTTTCAAGACATCGGTCTATAATACGCATATCCATATTGGAAATACCCTCCGTCAGGCTGGCATTCAGGCTGTCCATGACCAGCTCCATGCGCGGGTGAATTTCCCGCACACGATCCGTGGCGAAGATTCGCCGCACCCGGCGGTCCTGCGGGTCCAGCCGCCGCTCGACCAGGCCTTTTTGTTCTAACTGGTCGATAATGCAGGCCAGCGGGGCCTTGTGTATGGCCAGATAGTTAGAAAGCTCGGTCTGGTTAACCCCATCCCCAAGGGATTTTAACCCAGCAATAACAATGGACTGTGGCCCGGTCATGTCAAGCGAGGAGACAACCCCCTCATGCCAGTAACGCCGCATCAGGCGCATTAGCTGGTATAAAGTTCCCCCAATATCGGCACGTTGCGTATTCGGCATGCCCCACTTCCTCCCGTTTATTTTTTTGGTTTTTGTGGATACCCAAGCCTACACACCGTACTGCTTAAAGCGAAACAATTAAATACAGAATTGTTAAAAAAAATTACCCAGGCAGCCTGTCGTTAGATTTCTAATATTAAGGGAGGCCGACGCGCATTTTCGGATAATCCATGTTTGCCGGACCGATACCGGCATATTCAACACCGAATTCGTAGCAGCGTAATAAGCGGTTAAGGTAATGGAAGTACTATTTTCTCTGTCTGGATCATGGCTGGCATAAGATAGGGTCGTCGACGCTGAATTAATTTGATATTGCCATATTACCCCATCATTAATTGTAACTTACATTCGGGGGTCCATTGGGGGTGTTTGATTGGGACGAAATTTTTGTGATTGAGACGGAATATTTGTTGTGCTGGACCAGAATATTTGTCTCATGGGTGGCCCCATGCAAGGGAAGGGAGGTATGACTTCCGTTATCCAGCCAACACTTATCACGGTAATCCACGCGGAAGAAGAATTCCCCTGGGATCAGCCATTTGACCGCTCCAATACCGGTGTAAGTCATATTCAACATCTGGCTGCGTTAGAGCGCATATTCGACAAATACGGTGTTACGCCAACCTATGTGATGGGCTATCCGCTTACGGATCGTGAAGAGGCTGTGGCGGCGTTCAGGAAAGCCGTCGACATCAAGCGCGCAACTTTGGGCGTACACCTTCACCCCTGGGTGACGCCCCCACATTTGGAGGCAGTGAACGCAGTAAATTCCTATCCGGGAAATTTGCCGGTCCAATTAGAGTATGAGAAAATCCGCTGCCTGACCGAATCGATTGAGCGTGCTTATGATATTCGTCCCAAAACATATTTAGCGGGAAGATATGGTTATGGTGAGAACACCGCCAGCATACTCGAATCCCTTGATTTTGAAATAGACCTTAGCGCTTCGCCTCCCTTTGATTTTAGCAATGATGGTGGGCCCGATTATTATCGCAGCTCCATGTATCCGAGTTTTGCCGGACCAAATGAGCGGATTTTGCGGATTCCCCATAGCGGCGCCATTTTGGGTTACTTATGCTCAAGAGACTCGCCTGTTCTGAGGAATTACCAAAAGATCCCGTCCGTCCTCAAAGGCATGCTTTCCCGGATGGGTGCGGCGCGGCGAATTCGGTTGTCTCCGGAAGGGTCCAGTCTTGCGCAGGCCATTCAATTAACGCGGTATCTTCAGAGCCTGGGGGTCTGGCTTTTTGTTTACTCCCTTCACTCACCTTCAGTGGCGATCGGGAACACGTCCTATGTCAATTCGGAAGCGGAGTTAACTGCTTTCTTTGGACGAATCGAGGGCTATATGTCCTACTTCAGGGAAGAGTTGGGGGGGCGTTTTGCCGGTGCGGAACAGGTGCGCGACTGGATTTGATTGATGGTGTGCAAATGTCGTCGATCCCGGATATTGTGATTTTTTCTTGCTATAGGACTGATACCAGCGGCCCTATGCCCTGACCTGTCATCCTGAGCGAAGCGAAGGATCCCCCCGAAATGGAGGGGGATTCTTCGCTTCGCTCAGAATGACACAACGGGTTTGTTCATCGGGCCGTTGGTATTGACCTGAGCCCTTAAAACCCCTCCAAAAATGAGTAGAGTCCGTCAACTCAGGGAGACGGACGATGAAGGGATCACGTTTTACGGAAGAGCAGATTAT
>Ga0209893_1000018_pt1 | contig 45571 bp, 45 predicted proteins | sample GWRWT3_25Nov14_FD_187190 | JGI IMG/M metagenome (GOLD analysis project Ga0209893, IMG submission 187190) | Sand microcosm microbial communities from a hyporheic zone in Columbia River, Washington, USA - GW-RW T3_25-Nov-14 (SPAdes) (version 2) | ecosystem: Engineered > Artificial ecosystem > Sand... | reverse complement strand
ATGAAATATCTGCATACCATGGTCCGGGTGAATGATTTGCAGAAATCACTGGATTTCTATTGCGACAAGCTTGGGCTGGAAGAAAAAGGGCGATTTGAGGTGAAAGAGGGCCGCTTTACCCTGGTTTTCCTGGCCGCGCCCGGAAATGACACCGCACAGGTGGAACTGACCTATAACTGGGATCCCGAAACCTTTGGTGAGGCGCGCAATTTCGGCCATCTGGCCTATGAGGTTGAAGACATCTATGCCATCTGTGATCGCCTGATGAAAGGCGGTGTAACCATTAACCGCCCGCCGCGCGATGGCCGCATGGCCTTTGTGCGTTCACCTGATAATATTTCCATTGAATTGCTGCAGGCGGGCAAGGCCCTGCCCCCGGCGGAACCGTGGGCCTCCATGCCGAACATAGGGCATTGGTAAAAATCCAGGCATGAACATCAGCCCACAGCTTTCACCAACGGCGCGCAGACTTGTTGCGGCGGAAACCATCCCTATTCCGTCCCGCAAGCAATTATTGCGGCGCCTGTTCTGGATATATGTCGCCGGGGGATCGGCGGGCGTTGGGGTAACCTTTCTGTTGGCCCTGCTTGGTTATGATTTCACCCTGCAGCAGTGGATCGCCGTTGGCATTTTCGGGACGCCGGGTATTTTGGCCTATACCCTGTTCGATCTTTGGTTGATTGCACGGCATTACCGTCCGCTTGGAGAGGCGCTGGCGCTTCTTGAAAACACGAAGATGCCGGACCCGGTAACCCATTCTCGCGGGCTGGCCTGCGCGCTTAATCTGCCATTCCTGTCTTTTGTGCGCATCAGCCTGCCACACGCATTTGGTGCCGCCGCCACTGGCTTATCGGCGATGTTGCTTGGCAACTGGCTGCTCGATAGCCAGTTTGCGGTGTGGCAGATCGCAATTTTCAATGCGACCATCCTGCTGTTTGCCGCGCCGGCGCATGCAATCGTTGAGTTTTTTACGCTATCGCGCACCCTGGCCCCGGTTATCCGGCGTTTAAGCGCCTATGAAGACGCGCTGTTGCCCCAGGATGCGGCAAAACTGTTTGCCGTCCGGTTGCGCAACAAGCTCAGCTATCTGGCGGTGTTTGTATCCACGCTGCCGACTATCTTTATCGCCTCTTCGATCATACTGAAGCTCAATCTGCTGGTAAAAGAACTTAATCTTCCCGTCACCGATACCGACCTGCAACCCATCTGGATATGGATCGGCAGCGCAGTGCTGATTGTATCGCTCGGCTCATTGGTGATGTCCGTACTGACTGCCAACGAGGTGACACGTTCCGCCCGGCAACTGGTTGACGCCATGAAGTCGGTCGAAAAGGGTGAACTGGATGTGCAGCTAACCGTCACCGGCACCGATGAATATGCCGAGATATTCCGCGGCTTTAATCTGATGATCACCGGCCTGCGTGATGAGGTGGCGATGCTGGAGCTGACCCACGATCTGTCTCGCGAACTGCATATTGATCTGCTGATTGCGCGCATCATGGGGGCGGCAACGGAACTGCTGGATGCAGACCGGGCAACGCTGCTGTTGCATGACCCCAAAACACGGGAACTATGGTCGCGCTATGCGGATGGCCTGGAAACCACCGAAATCCGCATTCCCGACACCAGCGGCATCGCCGGTGATGTGTTTCTAACCGGCGTCACCGCCAATCTGAAGGATCCCTATGCCGATCCGCGCTTTAATCAGGCTGTCGACAAAAGCACCGGCTATCGCACCCGGAACATGCTGTGCATGGCGGTGCCCAATAAATCCGGCGAACGCATCGCTGTCATTCAGGTTCTAAACAAGCAGCGTCCGGGCGGCTTTACCGCCAAGGACGAAACCCGCCTGATGGCGTTCAGCTCGCAAATCGCCATCATGCTGGAAAACGCCAATCTGTTTGATGAAGTGCTGACCATCAGCAATTATAACGAAAATATCCGCGCTTCCAGTTCGAACGGTATTCTGACGGTTGATATGGATGGCGTCATCACCACGGCCAATCAGGCGGCGGTGGAAATCCTGCGCACCACCGAGGCGGCGCTGATCAACCACACGGCGGACGAATGGTTCGCGCCCCTTAACCAGTGGATGCTGGACTCAATCAAACGGGTGCGTGACACCGGCGCGCGGGATATTTCGGTGGATACGCCGCTGGTGTTCGCCGAAGGCCGGGACGCCTCGATCAATCTGAAGGTCGCCCCTTTGCAGGATCAGGAAAATCAGGTGATCGGCACGCTGATGCTGATTGAAGACATCTCCAATGAACAGCGCGTCAAGGCAACCATGGCGCGCTTCATGTCGAAAGAAGTGGCCGATCAGTTGCTGTCGTCCGATGGCGGGCAGTTGGAAGGCAAGAGCCAGCGCATCTCGATTCTGTTTTCCGACATACGCGGCTTTACCGGCCTGTCGGAAAGCCTGGGTGCGACCGGCACCGTTTCGCTGCTCAATGAATATTTCGAAGAAATGGTTGAGGTCGTATTCCGCCATCGCGGCATTCTGGATAAATATATTGGCGACGCCATCATGGCGCTGTTCGGCGCGCCGTTTACGTCAGACATGGATGCGGACAATGCCGTGGCGGTGGCGAATGAAATGATCGCCGCACTTCGCATATTGAACCAGCGCAGAGTAAAAGCAGGCGGCGCGCCCCTGGATATCGGCATTGGCATCGGCACGGGCGAAGCCGTTATCGGCAATATCGGTTCCACCAAACGGCTGGAATATACCGCCATCGGCGATTGCGTGAACATGTCATCACGGCTGGAAGGCGCCACCAAACAATATGGGGTCCCGATCCTGATCAGCGAATTCACTGTTGCCGATTTGCGATCACCGGCAAAACTGCGCGAGATTGATCTGATCCGGGTAAAAGGCAAGGACATTCCGGTGGCCGTGTATGAGGCGCTGGATCATTATACGCCGGACATCTTTCCCAATCTGGATGCAACCATTGCCGCATTCAATGCGGGCATGAAGCATTATCGCGCGCAGCAATTTTCCGTGGCCCAGACTTATTTCAGGGATGCCCTGCTTTCAAATCCGGACGACAAACCATCACAGATTTTTCTTGAACGCTGTGCCGCTTTCCTGAACGCGCCGCCGCCTGCGGACTGGGATGGCGTCTGGACCATGACGGAAAAGTGAGAAACACATCGTGCTGAAACTCTTGCCGCGCACACGCTATGCCGCATTATCCGGCATTGTCGTACTGGCCATCACTGCTTACACGATCTACTGGTTCACGCTCGCTGGCCAGATTGAAACCGGCATGGAAGAATGGGCCGGGGCGCGCCGCGCGGATGGCATGGTGGTTGAGTACAGCGCGCTGGAAGTAACCGGCTTCCCCCTGCGCATGCAGGCCCAGGCCACAAATGTGCGTATTGCCGGGCCGGGTCAAAATCCCGGCTGGCAATGGCGTTCGGCGCTGCTGATCGGCAATGTGCTGCCCTACAACATCAATCATATTGTGTTTACCGCGCCACAACCACAGGAGATCAGTATACGCATCAATGGCGGGGATTTGGAACAATACCAGCTTGAACCGCAGCGCGCACAGGCCAGCCTGAAATTAAAGCGTGGAAAACTGGCGCGGGTTGATCTGGATATTGAAGGCGGCACAGTGCACGGTGGACGCCTTAAACAGGATACTTTAACCCTTGGCCGGATACAGGTGCATATTCGTGATGCGAAAAATGGCGAAACCGCCGCAGAAGGCCTGCAAAGCCCAACCCTGTTTGACATTTCACTGAAACTGGAAAATCTGGATTATCCCGGCTTTGCCAATTCGGCGCTGGGCACGCATGTGACACGGCTTGCGCTGACCGGCGCCATTGAGGGCGTCTGGCCAACCGAAAAAGGCGTTGCAGCCATACGCCAATGGCGCGATGCAGGCGGCGTCATCCAGCTAAAGGCCGCCGAAACTGACTGGGGACCGCTTAAACTGAATGCGGCGGGAACCCTGGCGCTGGATGCACAGGACCGGCTGATTGGCTCCCTGACCGCCAACCTGCTTGGCTATGAAGATTTGATCAGGGGCTTGCAGGGCGCGGGACAACTTAGCAAAGACGAGGCCCGCGCGGCCAATACCGGCCTTGGAATTATCGCCATGGCGGCGGGCGCAAAAGATGGCGAACTGACATTGCCAATGGTGCTGCAGGACGGCGAATTGTTTGTCGGGCCACTGCGCATCGCAAAACTGAAACCGCTTTATTAAGGCGCCTTGTCCCCTGGCGGCGTTTTGCGCGCGGAACGCCCGAAATCCGGCTCCGCCGTATCCTGGCCGGCCTCGATAATCTGCTTGCGGATCGCGCGGGTGCGGGTAAAGGCATTGAACAGCGCATCGCCGTCGCCCCACCGAATCGCGCGTTGCAGGGCGCTGATATTTTCTGAAAACCGCCCCAGCATTTCCAGCACCGCCTCACGATTGTTCAGAAAAATATCGCGCCACATGGTCGGATCGCTGGCCGCGATGCGGGTGGAATCGCGAAAACCGCTGGCGGAATATTTGATCACTTCGGTTTGCGTCACTTCCTCCAGATCGGCCGCCGTACCCACCATATTATAGGCGATCAGATGCGGCAGATGGCTGACCACCGCCAGCACCAGATCATGATGTTCCGGCGTCATCGTATCCACATTGCTGCCACAGCGCTGCCAGAAGCGGGTGAGCCTGTCCACAGCAAAACGATCCGCACCCGGCGGCGGGGTCAGAATACACCAGCGATTGTCGAACAGTTCCGCAAAGCCGGATTCCGGGCCGGAATATTCCGTGCCCGCAACCGGATGCGCCGGGATGAAATGCACGCCCTCAGGCACAAACGGGCCAATGTCGCGCACCACGGCGGTTTTCACAGAACCCACATCGGTAATGATAGCGCCGGGTTTTAGCGCGCCCTGAATTTCCTGTGCCAATGCGCCATAGGTTCCAACCGGCGTACACAGGATCACCAGATCGGCATTCTCTACGGCTTCAGCGGCGGTTGCGGCAATAGATTCAACAAAGCCAAGCCGCGCGGCTGTCAGCCGGGTTTGTTCGCTGCGCGCCGTACCCACAATATGCCCTGCCAGGCCCGCGCGCTTTGCCGCCCAGGCAATCGATGATCCGATCAGTCCAAGCCCGATCAGCGCAACGCGGTCAAAGGCGCCCTCAGACATGCGCCTTTCCCTGCATAAAATTGCTCAATATACGGATGACTTCCCTGTTTTCCTGTTCCGTACCCACTGTCACACGCAGGCATTGCGGCAGGCCATAGCCTTCCATGCGCCGCACAATCAATCCGTTCTGACGCAAAAACGCATCGGCTGCGGGCGCGTCACGCCCGGCCTCGGTGGGAAAGCTCACCAACAGAAAATTGGCGACACTCGGATCGCTGAACAGGCCAAGCTTCTGTAATTCATCGGCCAGCCAGCCCCGCCATTTTTCGTTATGCGCCACCACGGCGTCGGTGAACGCCGTATCCTGTAACGCCGCAATACCCGCCGCCTGCGCGGGCAGGCTGACATTGAACGGGCCGCGCACCCGGTTCAGCACGTCGATCACATGCGCGGGACAATAGGCCCAGCCAAGCCGCAACGCCGCCAGCCCATAAATCTTTGAATAGGTCCGCGTCATCACCACATTATCGTGTGTCGAAACCAGCTCGATCCCGGCTTCGTAATCGTTACGGCGCACAAATTCCGCATAGGCCGCATCCAGCACCAGCAAAATATCCTCGCGCAACGCGGCGCGCAGACGGCGCACCTCGGCGGCCGTGACATAGGTGCCGGTCGGATTGTTCGGATTGGCCAGAAACAATATGCGCGTCGCGGGCGTCACACAGGCCAGCAATTCATCCACATGCGCCGTGTGATTGCGTTCAGGCGCCGCCACGGGCTTGCCGCCCGCCGCCAGTGTCGCAATCGGATAGATCGAAAAACCGTGGGCGCTATAAACCATTTCATCGCCCGGCCCGATATAGGCCTGACACAACAGATGCAGCAATTCGTCCGATCCATTGCCGCAGATAATGCGATCCGCCGCCAGCCCATAATGCGCCGCAATCGCCATGCGCAGATCTGTCGACGCGCCATCCGGATAGCGGTGCAATTTCGCCGCCGCAGCCTGATAGGCGGCCACCGCCATCGGGCTTGGCCCCAGCGAGGATTCATTCGAGGACAATTTGCAGGCGTTGGCAATGCCCGCAAGTTTCGATACGCCAACCTCATAGGGCTTGACGTTAAGAATACCGGGCTTTGGCTTGATCGGGCTCACAGGCTTTCCAAAATTCAGGACGGCAATTGCAGCGGCAGTGCGTAGCCGCCCGCCACCACAATATGCTCCAGCAGTTTTTCCTCCGACGCCACCGCCCGGATCAGACGAATATCATTGTCAGCGATGTAGCCCTGCGTATCGAACAGCATCAAACGCTTGTCCTGCTTGTCCGTATCCAGCGGCCTGCATTCAATGCCGCTATCCGCCAGCAGCCGCCGTACGGCTGCGCGGCTCATCTCGTTACGGCAAAAGGCCAGCAGAAAACTATGATCATCCCCGGTTTCTTCCCGGTCGATCGGGGCTACAGCCACCGCATCGCAGGAAACCTGGCCCTCAGCCCGCAGAAAAGGCAGCCGCGCCACGATACGGATGCTTTTATGGGCCAGCGCAGGCCACCAATCGGCCCCCGGATCGCCGCCGCCCGGAAGCGGTAAGACGCCGACAACGCCCTTGCCTTCACCAACCCGCTGCAACACCTGTGCGGCGCTATTGTAGAGCGCCGACGGCACAACCGAACCAAAATGCCATCGCGCCACATCCAGATAACCAGCCGGATCGTCAGACCCGTAAATGGCCACCTCAAACGGCCCCTGCATCCCGCAGGAGGCCGTAATCATCTCCCGCCACATACGGCCAATGGCGGCCACGGGAAACTTGCCGCTGTGGCGCGCAACCAGACGACGCAGAATCTTTGCCTCACGTCCGGGGCGCATGGCGAAAACCGGCATACTCGCCGCGCTAGCGCTCTGACGCAGCGGGTCGGGCTGTTCCACAGCCTTGGTTTTGGCGATGCTCTGCACGATCTCTGCCCTGCGCAGGAAAAGATCATGGGCCGCGTCATCGATCTGGTCGATCTCGGCGCGAAGTCTGGCAAGAAAATCAGTACTATCCGTCATGTCTGCATTGCTATGAGCTAAAATTCAAAGATATTGGTTTGCGTGCTACTGTTTAGGCCCCTATGACGGGAGACGCAAAGGATTTTGGGCTGGAAATACTCCCGCAGGCGCGTAAAACGCACTATAACAATAACCAGCAACACAAAAAACACCAGGAAATGACGGAAATGACTGAGACTTATGTAATTCTTGGCGCTGGCCACGCCGCAGGCCAGGTGGCCCAAAGCCTGCGCAGTTCCGCCTGCGGCTTTACCGGCCGCATCATCATGATCGGCGAAGAGCCCTATCTTCCCTATCAGCGCCCGCCTTTGTCGAAAAAATTTCTGGCCGGTGAGATGGATCTGGAACGGGTTTATTTCAAACCGCCCGGCTTTTACGAGAAATTCAATGTTGAAACAAAGCTGAACTGCAGGGCGACAGGCGTCGAGCGCAAGACAAAGCAGATCACGTTAAGCGATGGCAGTTCAATCACCTATGACAAACTCATTTTCACTACCGGATCGCGGGTGCGCACCATTGCCGCACCGGGCGTGGAATTGCCGGGTATTTTCTATCTGCGCACGGTCGATGATGTAGAGGCCATTCGCGCCTATCTGAAACCTGACAGCAAACTGGTGGTCGTCGGTGGGGGCTATATCGGGCTGGAGGTTGCCGCCGTCATGGTCTCACGCGGGCTGGATGTCACCGTGGTTGAAATGGCCCCCACCGTGCTGGCGCGCGTCGTGGACAAACAGGTCGCGGAATATTTCGCGGGCGTGCACCGCAAGGCCGGGGTGAAGATCGAAAATGGCGTCGCCGTGCAGGGCTTTGCCGGCAATGGCAAAGTGGAAAAGGTGCTATGCGCCGATGGCCGCGAATTTCCAGCCGACGTGGTCATCATCGGCGTCGGCATTGTGCCCAATGTCGAACTGGCCCAGGCTGCGGGGCTGGCCTGCGACAATGGCATTGTGGTGGACGAATTTGGCCGCACGCAAGACCCCGATATTTTTGCCGCGGGCGATTGCGCCAATCATCCCAACCGCCTGCTGGGCCGCCGGTTGCGTCTGGAATCCGTGCATAATGCGCTGGAACAGGGCAAAACCGCAGCGCTGGCCATGTGCGGCAAGCTGGTGGAATATGCGCAGATACCCTGGTTCTGGTCAGATCAATATGATCTGAAATTACAGATCGTTGGCATGTCCGGCACACATGACAAGGTCATCATTCGCGGCAGCATGGAAAATCACAAATTCGCCGCGTTCTACCTGCAAGGCAATGTGATCATTGCCGTTGACGCCGTGAACAGCCCGCATGAATTCATGGCGTCCAAAGCATTGGTCGCCAATAAAACGCCTGTCGATCTGGTAAAGCTTGCGAACCCGGAAGTGCCGATGAACGCGGTGGCGAGCTGAGCCCAGGGCATTTTTTGATCTTATGGACGCGCATCACACACTCTCATTGTCATTGCCCGGATAAACCGGGCAATGACACAGTGGTGGAATGGAAACGCGTAAATCAGATCAGAAAATGCCCTAGTACTGGTGCTCGGGCATCCGCACCACCAGGCCATCCAGCTCCCTGGTAACCTTGATCTGGCAACTCAGGCGGCTGTTTTCCTTCACCGCTGAGGCGAAGTCGAGCATGCTTTGCTCCATCTGCTCCTTGGTCCCGGTCTTGGAGACCCAGGCGGCATCCACATAGACATGGCAGGTGGCGCAGGCGCAGGCCCCGCCGCAATCGCCGTCAATCCCGGGGACCAGGTTCTGCACCGCGCCCTCCATGACCGACAGGCCTTCGGCCACGTCAACCACATGCTCGGCGCCGCTGAATTCAATATAGGTAACTTTTGGCATTTTCTTGTCGCTTTTTGATGGAGATGGCGCTGTATATGGCATCCTGACTGACTGGTCAACATAGCTGACAGGCCTGCTACAGCGCCCCCATAGTGGAGACCGATCCAATTGAGCGGATGAGAATTATTTTTCATTCCGTCTTTAATTATGCCACCGACAACCATGCCACCGACGCCCCCGCCTGTTCCCTCCAATACTTCCACTCAAACCTGTTCGTTGAAACTGCGTGATAGATTACAGTACCGAATATACATCATGGGAAAAGACAGGGCATGAAGACGGAAAATCACGACCGGATTGCAGAAATCACCACCCTTGCCCGAACACATATTTCCGGGCGCGCGGATATTTACGATCCCGCCCAGCCGTTCCCGTTCACTATCTGGGCGGAAATGGGCAAGACCGGAATGCTGGGGCTTGGGCTGCCGCGCGAATATGGCGGGGGCGGTGTCGGCTATGCCGGGCTGGTGGCGGCATGCAGCGCCTTTGTGCGGGCGGGGCGCAATCCGGGGCTGGCGTCGGCCTGGCTTAGCCATACGCTGATCGGGCGGCTAATCCTTGCCAATAGTGGCAGTGAAGCGCAGAAACGCGAATATCTGCCACGGCTGGCGTCCGGCGAACTGACTGCGGCGGTGGCGATTTCCGAACCCAATGCGGGGGCGCATCCCAAGCGGCTGGCTTCCACGGCGCGGCGCGATGGGGCCGAATGGGTGTTGAACGGCGAAAAGGCCTGGTTGACCAATGGGCCCATTGCCGGACTGTATATCGTGCTGGCGATCAGCGAACAAATGCGCGAGCGTAAACAGTTCAGCGCCTTTCTGGTTCCGCGCGATGCGCCGGGCCTTACCCGGACCGATGCGGGATCGGTGGATTTCCTGCGCCCCACGCGGCATGGCGGGCTGGTGCTGCGCGATGTGCGGGTTCCGGCCTCCAGCCTGCTGGGTGATCTGGGACAGGCGTTCGAGACTATCTCAAAACCCCTGCGCGAGGTCGAAGACGTGCTGGGCCTTGGCATGGCTGAGGGCGGACGGGCGGCGCTGCTGGACCTGCTGACAGCCGCGATCCGGGATGCGGACATTACCCCGTCCGAGGAACAGTTTGGCCTGCTGGGGGGCCTGGATGCCGCACAATCGGCCCTGCATATCCTGACCAACGTTCTGTCGGAAGGCCTTGATCAGGGGCCAGAATATGACCCCACCGGCCCGCTTCTGGCCGCCCGCAGGCTGTCGCGGCAATTCCTGACGGATTTCGAAAATTGCCTGAAAAGCCTGCCTGTGCCGGAAAATATGGAACTTTTGCGGCTTTTTCGGGATTTAACCAAGTCTGGAGGCTTGGCTAGTAGCGTGGATCGCGCTAAACAGGGGAAACTGGGACAATCTCTGATAAGGAAAGTGGATTAAAGTGACATTAGCAAACGCGAAATTGCGCACCGGCGCCAAAACGGATTCCATCGAGGCCATTACCGCCGGTTTCGAGGCGTTGGGCTATATCACCAATCCGCAGATCGCAACCTCGATCTATCTGGCGCAGAATCTGGAAAAGCCCCTGCTGGTCGAAGGCCCTCCCGGCGTCGGCAAAACGGAACTGGCCATCGCCACCGCGAAATATCTTGGCCTGCCGCTGGTGCGCCTACAGTGTTACGAAGGGCTGGATGAATCCAAGGCGCTGTATGAATGGAAATATGGCAAGCAATTGCTGTACACGCAGATCCTGCGCGAAACCCTGGGCGAGGTGTTGCAGGGCGCCAGGGGTCTGTCGGAATCGATGAACAAGCTGCATCAGTTTTCCGATGTGTTCTTTTCCGAACAGTTTCTGGAAGAGCGCCCGCTGATGAAAGCCATGCGCGCGCCCGCAGGCGCCGTTCTGCTGATTGACGAGCTGGACAAGGCGGATCAGGAGTTCGAGTCGTTCCTGCTGGAACTGCTATCGGAATATCAGATCAGCATTCCTGAAATCGGCACCATCAAGGCCACGGTCAAACCCATCGTGTTTCTGACCAGCAACAATACCCGCGAATTGAGCGATGCGCTGAAACGCCGCTGCCTGCATCTGTATATTCCGTTTCCCGATGCGGCGCTGGAGCGCAAGATTATTGCAGCAAGGGTGCCGGATGTGTCCGTCAAGCTGCGCAATGAACTGGTGGCGTTCATCCAGGGGCTGCGCGCGCTGGATCTGAAAAAGCTGCCTGCCGTCAGTGAAACCATCGACTGGGCGCGCACATTGCTGTTGCTGCACGCCAATACGCTTGATCCGGAAATGGTGCGCAATACGCTGAATGTCATTCTGAAATTCCAGGACGATATTGAGGCGGTCGGCGCGCAACTGACCACCCTGACTGACGAAGCGTTAAAGGCGGCGGAACGTCCGCTAGGGTAATCTGCAAGGGAAACGGTAATGGACCAGACACTCGGCGATTTCATCAAGACGTTGCGCAACGCCGATGTGCGCGTGTCCAGCACGGAAGTGGTGGATGCGCACGAGGTTATCGATCTGATCGGCTATACGGACCGCGAGATGCTGAAAAACGCCCTCGCGCTGGTTCTGCCCAAGACTGCCGATGAAAAAGGCATTTTCGATTACACCTTCGACCGGTTTTTCAAATTTGACGAACTGGACGAAATGGAAATGGCCGACCGCAACGATGCCGCCTCTGACGCCGGCATCGTCCCGCAACTGGACGATACCGCCGGCCAGCAGGGCGAGGGTCAGGGCGAAGGCGGCGGCAAGGGCTGTGCCGCGCGCGGCGGCGAAGGCGGCGAAGGCGCGCCCGATATTACCGGCGCCGTGCAGCAGGCCGGAATACGCGAAAACCTGTCGCCCCTGTCGCAGATGGTGCTGTCCGGTGACCGCACCGGTATTTCCGTCGCCATGGCCGAAGCGGGCGAGGCGGTGGGCCTGCGCAATATTCACATCTTCACGCAAAAAGGCCTGTATGGGCGGCGCATTCTGGAGCATATGGGCCTGAAGGCGCTGAACAATGACATTACAGAATTGCGCAAACGCGATGGCGCCGATGCGCATGAACTGGCCGAACGCCTGCGCAAGGGCCGCGAATATCTGCTCTCACAAGTGCGCGATTATGTCGAGCAACAATTCCTGCTGCATGCCGACGCCGACGGCAGCCATCTGCGCGAAGATATTCTATCAAAGTCGCGCCTGACCAATATCGAGCGGCGCGATTACCGCATGGTTCAGGAAATGGTACGCAAAATGGCCAAGCGCCTGATCGCCATCCATTCCCGCCGCCGCAAGGTCTATGATCGCGGCGCGCTGGATATCCGCAAGACCATGGCCAAGAACCATGCCTATGACGGTGTGCCGTTCGATATCCGCTGGAAATCGGTCAAGATCGACCGCCCCAAGGTCGTGGCGATCTGCGACGTGTCCGGTTCGGTCGCCAAGGTCGCGCATTTCATGCTGATGTTCCTCTATAGCCTCAACGAGGTGATGCCCAAGGTGCGCTCTTTCGCCTTTTCCGCGCGCATGGGCGAGGTTACCGATCTGTTCAGGGACAGCGATGTCGAGGAAGCCATGGCGAAAACCCTGTCCGAATGGGGCCAGGGCTCCACCGACTATGGCCGCTCATTACAGGATTTCGCCGAACTGGCGCTGAACGATATTGACAGCCGCACCACTGTCATCATCCTCGGCGACGCGCGCAGCAATTATGGCGATCCCGGTTCCGAAATCATGAAAAAGATTTACGAGCGCGCCAAATGGGTGATGTGGCTGAACCCCGAAGAAAAAAACACCTGGAACTACGCCGATTCCGTGATGCGCAAATTCCAGCCCTATTGCCACCAGGTGCAGGTATGCAATTCCCTGACCCATCTGGAACGCATCGTGAGTTCGGTGTTAAGAAGCGCGACTTAAGGGCGCACCGTAACGCCCCCATTGTATTGATATATTTATCTTGACATATTTATAAATTATTGGATAGTATGTCAGTGTCCAGCCTTCGCCGTGAGTATCCATATGTGCTCACATTTAACGGGCGTCGTTTTAACCGTGTGCTGATTGACCGGCACTACGAAGACAATCATCCCGATATGTCGGACGAGCTTATTCTGGAGTTGATCGAGGCGCAGGACGGTAAGGAACAGGAGCCCGCTGCAACACGTAACGGGTTTTGGTACTTCAAGATCGAGGACAGATGCCAGGGCAAGCTCTACAGGCTGATTTTGACTTATTGCGAGGAAGATTTTCTGGGCGTCATAAACGCCTTCCGGATAAAGGAATGAATGCGATGCCGAAATGGCCCAATCCCAAAGACGTCGAAGCTGTGATGCGCAAAACGGATGGCGGCGATGACTGGAGCTTTGGTCCCGGCATGGCCGAAACCGTGGCAGACAAGATAAAATATGATGTCTGCGCCGAATTCATCATCTACAAGCGCGAAAACAATCTGAACCAGCGCGAACTGGCGCAGAAACTCGAAATCAGCGAAGCACTGATCAGCAAAATCCTGCGCTATCAGTTCACCGAATTCACCATCGACCGCCTTCTCCGCTATCTCGAAAAACTCGGCATACAATATGAATTCAGACGGGTGGCGTAGGTGGGGCTTAAAAGATTTTATAGCTGAATGGCGATGAGGCAAAAAACTGTCATGTCAAGACCTGACCCCAATTTGTGCCGACCCCTATGCCCCGATTTTGCACGCAGCACGAATAATAGCGGGCATGTGATTGGTGCAATTAGCGCTCGTAAAGAGTTTAAATGTAGATAAATGTGGAAGAAACAAAAGCCGAATTGTTTCTTGTCGCGTCGTAAATTCATGAATTGTCGCCGTGTATGAGCCCCAGCCGGTCGGATAGGATGTTGACGTTTCAAGGCGCGAGACGGTAGCAACTGGAGTTAGTTTGAGAAGCTCGGTCTCAACGTCTCTGCCAAGACATATGATTAGTTTGGGCGAACAAACTCGCAGCAATCGGTGCCAAAGACGACGCCCCAACTCAAAAGACTCAGACTTACAAGGGAGCGCCTTTAGGCGGGGAGAGCGAAAGGGGATGAAGTGTGCGATTAGGGACTTTTCCATCAACTGCTGGTATGTGCCCTGAAAATCCATTTCAACGGCCAGCATATAAAACAAACGCTGTACCTGGATTTGCAATTCGGACTGACCGGGTTTCGAATTACCCCAAGACTCAACTAAATATGACACACCTGATTCGCAACTTGCCATTGGATGATCTGGCGGGATTACGTTTCCAGCAGGATTCAATGTGATGAGAGCAATCTCAACCGGTGCGTTTAGCACATCTTTTCCAACAGAGAGAAATCGCCAACCAAGATTGTGGCCTAACTCATCATAGGCGCGCTCAATATCGCTTACGCATTGCTCGAAAAGCGTATTGGACGATGGGCTTATTGGTTCGTTTGCCATGGTAAGAGGTAATCCTGATTTTACGGACAGTTGGTTAAGATACAACTGGAGGCACCGCCGAGGTATCCCCTTTAAACGAAAAAATGTCACAAAATCGGGGTCAAAATCGGGGTCAAAATCGGGGTCAAAAATCGGGGTCAAAAAATCGGGGTCAGGTCTTGACATGACAGTTTTTTCTCTCACCGGATTACTTAAAGCCGTCATATCAAGACCTGCCCCCTTTTTCCTGGTTTTCTTATGCGTCTGACCAGGATTGTCTGCCGTGCAGAATTCGCAGAATTTCAAGCGTGCCGCCCTGGTTCCGGTATATCGCCAGATAAGGGGTTTTGCCGATGACCAGCTCTCGCGTCCCGGTCTTCCGGCCTGGGCGGCCACTATCTGGAAAGTGTGCAAGACCCGCAACAGCTGTCAGGATGATCTCCACCTGCTTTCGGGCGGCGGATGGTTTGTCGCGGGCAATATAGCTCCGCAGCGATTGCAAATCACGAATTGCTGGCGGCGTCCATACCAGCTTCATCCGGGCATGGGCAGCTCATCGGTTTGATCCCACGACTCCACCCAGGCGGCGACATCCTCATGCGAGACCAAACGGCCGGCGTCGGCCGCAGAGATACCTTCCTCGATAGCCGCCAATTGCCAGGCCTGAACGGCTAAATAGTCGTGGATCGCCTGTTCGATTATCCAGGCTTTCGGCCGGTCAAACGCAATCGCAATCGCAGTGAGCCGCTCATTAAGCCCGGCTTGCAGGCGGACGCTTAAAGGCGAATTTTTTGATTTATTGGAGACGGCGCGTTTCATGTGACTACATTGCACTACATTGTAGTGCAATGCAACAAGGCTTTACAGCCGCTCGAAAATCGGCCAAATCGGGGTCACAAATCGGGGTCACACAAATCGGGGTCAGGTCTTGACATGACAGTTCTACCGCCCTCCCTTATCAACCTCCCCCTCACCCTACCGCGCGCAGTTTTTCCGCGCGTTCGAGATCTACCGAGACGAGCTGGCTGACGCCGCGTTCGGCCATGGTGACGCCGAACAGGCGGTCCATGCGGGACATGGTGACATTGTTGTGGGTGATGACCAGGAAGCGGGTTTCAGTGGAGCGCGTCATTTCATCGAGCAGATTGCAGAAGCGCTCCACATTGGCGTCGTCCAGCGGCGCGTCCACTTCGTCGAGCACGCATAGCGGCGACGGGTTGGTGAGGAACACCGCAAAGATCAGCGCCATCGCGGTCAGCGCCTGTTCACCGCCCGACATCAGACCCATGGATTGCAGGCGCTTGCCCGGCGGGCTGGCGAGAATTTCGAGGCCCGCCTCCAGCGGATCATCTGATTCGATCAGTTCAAGATGCGCCGTGCCGCCACCGAACAGATGCACGAACAGGCGCGAAAATTGTTCGTTGACCGTCGTGAAGGCTTTCAGCAGCCGTTCGCGCCCCTCACGGTTCAGGCTGCCAATCGCCTGGCGCAGGCGCGCGATGGCGGCCTCCAGATCGGCGCGTTCGCGCGTCATGCCTTCCAGGCGTTCGTTCAGTTCGCGCGATTCTTCCTCGGCGCGCAGATTGACCGCGCCCATATTTTCACGTTCGCGTTTGAAGCGCGCAAGGTTGCGTTCAACCGTGTCCACATCGGGCAGCGCCGCGCCTTCTTCCAGATTGGCCAGGCGCAGACATTCTTCCGGCGCGCATTCCAGGCGTTCCATAATTTGATCCGCCAGATCTTTCGCGCGTTCCAGCGCGGCGCCCGCCGCCGCCTCGCAGCGTACCCGCGCCTCGCGCATGGCGCCCAGATGGTCCTGGCTGGCGCGCGCCGCCCTGTCGCATGTGGCCTGCAGGGTCTCGGCTTCCGCAAGCCTGCTTGCCGCTTCGTCGCGGCGTTGCGCAGCACCGGCAATTTCGCTCAGCAGGGCCTGCATGCGCCCGGCAATTTCGTGCGGTTGGGCGCGCAGATTTTCCAGCTCACGGATCAGTTCAGATTCGCGCGCGACCAAAACTTCCAGCTGCCGGGACGCCGCCTGTTTGCGCGCGGCCCATGCGCCATGATCGCGCGCAATAACCTCCAGGCGCTGCGCACGCGCACGGGCCTCGCGCGCAAAGGCGTCCAGTGCGCCATGCGCCTGGCTTAACGCGGAACGGCCCAGATCAACCTCACTGCGCAGGCCCGCCACCAGTGCGCGGGGCTGTTCTTCGGGTTCCAGCAGGCCCATTGCCTGCGCGGTTTCTCGGCTGTGACGATCTGCCTCCGCGCATTCATTTTCGATACGCGCCTGCGCCTCTACCAGCGCGGCAAGACGGGTGGTGCGGTTAAGCATTTCACGCTCGGTTTTCGCCTGTGCATCCAGCGCCTGGGAAAGCGCTTCTTCCTTTTGCCGGACATAGCGGCGATTGTCCGCTTCGGCGGTGCGCGCAGCGGCGGCGGCATTCGCCGCCTGTTCGAAAGTTTCGCGCGCGGTTTGCATTTGCGCATCCGCCTGCTGACGGCGTAGCGTTACATCGGCCAGCCGGTTGCGCATCTCCAGCCGTCTGGCGGCGGCGGTGGGCGCATCGGCTGCGGCGGTAAAGCCGTCCCAGCGCCACAATGCGCCCTCAATGCTGACCAGACGCTGACCGGGTTTGAGTTGCGCGCGCAGAAAAACGCCATCGGTTGCCCCCACCACGCCGATCTGCGACAGGCGGCGCGCCAAGGCGGGCGCACCGGAAACATAGCGGTCCAGCGGCTCCGCGCCTGCGGGCAGCGCCGGTAATGGCCCATCGCCCGCCAGCAACGCCCAATGCACCGGGGCCGAATCATCGCTGGGATATTCCAGATCATCGCCCAGCGCCGCGCCCAGCGCGGTTTCATATCCCGGCGTCACGCGCAGCGCATCGACCAGCGGCGGCCACAGATCGCTAGCGCGATCATTCAGCACTTCGCTCAGGGCTTTTTCTTCCGCCGCAAGTTTATCCGTTACCGTACGGGCGGATTGATACACCTCGCGCAATGCGGCTTCGGCCTTCTGGGTTTCCTCGCGCTGAGTTTCCGCAAGGGATACGGCCTCGCGGCCCGCAATAACCGCCTGACGGGCCTCAAGGGTGCGCTGCTCCATTTCTTCCGTCTGCCTTGCTGCGGGCATTTCGGCCTGCAACCGGGCGCGATCATTCGTGACGGTCGCCAATTGCTGGGCCAGCCGGTCAAAGCGCTGCCGGGTCTGGGTTACTTCACGGTTCAGGCTTTCACGTTGGGCAATCAGATCTGAAAGACGGCGCATGGCCGCATCCAGCGCCGCTTCGCTGGTTTTTAATGCGGCCGCCGCCTGGGTTACCGCATCGCGCATGGCGTCGTCCCGGCCATGCTGCGCCGCCTCGGCGGCTTCAAGATCGCCGCGTTCCTGTTCAAGCTGCTGCAGGGCATGGTCCGAATCGCTGACATGTGCGGTTTCGCGAACCTGATCCAGTTGCAATTGCGACAGGCTGGCTTCGCTGCGCGCGGTCTGTTGCGCAATGCGCGCGCCTTCGGCCTCCAGACTGTCGCGGGCCACCGACAGGCGATGCAGGGCGGCGGCGGCCTCGGCTTCGGTCTGACGCAGGGGCGGCACAGCCTCGGCGGCTTCCAGTTGCGCCGTTGAGGCGGCGGCGGCGTCGCTTGTGGCGTCGGCAACCCGGGCTTCGGCCTGTTCCAGCAATTCGGCGGCCTGCGACACCGCATGCACGGTCTCCTGCCAGCGCAGATGAAACAGCAGGGCTTCGCCGTGGCGAATATGTTCCGACAGATTGCGATAGCGTGACGCCTGGCGCGCCTGGCGTTTCAATGCGGCGATCTGTGTTTCAATCTGCGCCATGATGTCATCAAGCCGGGTCAGATTGGTTTCGGCCGCGCGCAGGCGCAGTTCCGCCTCGTGACGGCGCGAATGCAGACCGCTGATGCCGGCCGCCTCTTCCAGAATGGCGCGGCGTTCCTTGGGTTTCGCATTGATCAGCGCACCGATGCGGCCCTGCCGGACGATAGCGGTGGAGCGCGGCCCACTGGCGGCGTCGGCGAACAACAAGGATACATCGCGCTGGCGCGCGTCGCGCCCATTGATACGATAGATGGAGCCTGCCTCGCGTTCGATACGGCGTGTAATTTCAAGCTGATCGGCGTCATTCAGATGCGCGGGCGCGGTGCGGCTGCTATTATCGACGACCAGTCCTACTTCGGCCATGTTGCGGGCCGGACGCCCGGCGCTGCCTGCGAAAATCACGTCATCCATGCCGCTGGCGCGCATCTGCTTGGCGGAACCTTCGCCCATCACCCAGCCCAGCGCCTCCACCAGATTGGATTTGCCGCAGCCATTGGGGCCAACGATTCCGGTCAGACCAGGCTCGATTCGCAATTCCACAGGTTCGACGAAGCTTTTGAAGCCCGATAGGCGAAGCCGGGTAAACCGCACGTGATGTTCCCTATTTACAGTGTGAATTAAGCGTCAGGCAGCAGCGGTTGCAGGATCTTGTCAAAGTCTTCGATGTCCATATCGCCATCATGGGTTTTACCGTCGATGATAAAGCTGGGTGTTCCCTTGATGTCGTATTTTTCCGAACCATCCTGTCGGCTTTGGACCAGCTGCTTCATCAGCGCTTCATCCGCCATACAGGAGTCAAAGGCCGCCTGGCCCATGCCGCCCAGCCTGGCGACCCGGGCCAGCGCCGACAGAGGATCCTCAGATGTGGCCCAGATCGCCTGTTGTTTGAACAGGATATCAATGAGCGGATGGGCTTTGGCTTCACCGCCGCAACGCGCCAGCATGGAAGCGCGTAGCGCCACCCCGTCCAGCGGGAATTCACGGAAGAACAGTTTTACCTTACCGGTATCGATGTATTTTTCCTTGAGCGCGGGCAGCACATTATTGTGAAACGCCGCGCAATGCGGGCAGGTCATCGACGCATATTCGATGATCGTGACCGGGGCCTCAGCCTTTCCCAGCACGATTTCGCCCGTAAAGACGCCGGATGCAGCAGGCGTGGCGACCGGTTCTTCCGCCGATACCGAACTGAAGCCGCCCAGTACGCCAATGGCGAGCCAGCCGGCCAGCACAAGAAATCCTGTAACACCTACAAAATATCGTGGTAATTTTCCCAAAACAGACCTCCTACTACAACATGTGGTGGATTATACGTGCCTTTGGGCGGACTCAACAAGGTTTTTTACGGCGCTGAATGCCGCTGCCCAGCCGTTCCAGTGCGGCGCGCAGAGCCGGGTCCTCAATTTGCGCCACTTCCCGCAATACTGCCTGCTTTTCAGCCGGTTGCAGGCGGCGGGGCACAACCGGCGCCACCTGACGCGCAGCTACAGGCCCCTGAACAATACGCAGGGCCGCCACCGCACGAAACCCGCATTGGGCATTAATTCGCGCGATCAGAACCGGTTCCATATGCTGTAATTCCAGCGCCGCCGCCCCGTCCACACGCACCCACAGGGTGCCATTATCGCCCTTGCCCTGCGCGAAATGCAGCTTTTCCGGCTGGCAGTGATCGCCAAGCCTTTCGCCTGCAATCTGCGGCCAGTGGGTCAAAAGCACGCCCAGGGCAAAACCGCGCCGCCCGAATGCGGGGCGCGTTATGGCGTCGGCGGCCTTGGCCAGCGGACGCAGGCCATAACGGCGTACTGCCTGCTTGTTGTGTTTTGTGCTATCAGACATTTGGCCGCTGGATCACCCTGCTGAAAAACTGCTGCATAATCATGCCATAAAATGCGCCTTTATTATGGTGTGCCCGTCAAGCATATCACTATTTGAGAGGTTTAAATGTCCAGTTCCGTACTTAATCTGCTGAATGAAAACCTGCTCAAATTTTTTGATATGCAACTGGTCCGGCGGTCATGGCTGAATGGCGCATTGGCGCCATCGGACAGCGCCTTCCCGCCAGAAACCTGGGCCATGATTGAATTGCCCGGTGGTTTGAAACTGTGGATAGACCTTGGGGATAAGTACGTCTCCCTGGGATGCCTTGCCGGCATATATGAGAGAGATGAGACCACATTCATTCTGAACACACTGAAGCAGGGGCAGACTTTTGTCGATATAGGCGCCAACATTGGATGGTTTGCGGTGCAGGCTGCAAAAAATGCAGGGCCTGGCGGCAGGGTGATCGCCATTGAGCCCCGCAAACAGACAGGCAATTATCTGGCGCGGTCACTTCAGGCAAATGGATTTGCTGACTGTGCTGAAGTGCATCACTGCGCTGTTGGCGCTGAAGCCGGGCGCTTTAATATTGCATGGGATGGCAAAGCGGGAAATCCAGGTGGAACCTGGTCCATTCCAGATGAAAAAATGGCGCAGGATTTTTGCGACATCGGACACTGCGTGGAAAGTGTCGAAGTCAGAACGCTGGACAGCATTGTGGCCAATCGCAAGATCGATGTAATCAAAATCGACATAGAGGGCGCTGAGGGCTTGGCGCTGCGTGGCGCCACGCAAACCCTGGCGCAATCCCGGCCTGTCATTATGTCGGAAATGAATTTTACATTGCTGCCAAAAATTTCTGGCGTCTCGGCTGGCGAATTTGTCCGCTGGATGGCGCAACAGGGATATCAGTGCCACGCGCTTGATGCTGGAAGGACAGGCCCCGCATTGCATGCGGACAATCTTCCTGGACATCTGCTGTTTATCAACGTCATATTCCAGCCCGCATAGAAGTAAGAGGCAAGGCGTAGCAGAGGATGCAGCAACTTTCCGATCTATTGCTGGACTGGTACGATGGCGCGCGGCGTGTATTTCCATGGCGCGCGATGCAGGGTGAAACGCCCGATCCATACAGGGTATGGTTGAGCGAAGTCATGTTGCAGCAGACCGGAACGGCAACAGTAATTTCCTACTTCAATAAATTCACCACCCGCTGGCCCACGGTGCAGGCATTAGCCAAAGCGCAACTGGATGAAGTTCTGACCGCATGGGCAGGGCTTGGCTATTACGCCCGCGCCCGGAATTTACACCGCTGCGCGCAGATCATCAGTTCAGAGATGAACGGTAATTTTCCGGCTGATTTAGCATTGCTGCAAACCTTGCCCGGCATTGGCCCCTATACCGCAGCCGCCATTGCCGCCATTGCGTTCAATGCGCAAAGCCCGGTTCTGGATGGCAATATTGAACGGGTTTTGTCGCGGTTATATGCGGTTACGGCCCCGCTGCCTGGCGGCAAGCCGGAACTGCGCGAACTGAGCCTGGGACTGCTTGCATGCGCGCGGCCCGGCGACATGGCGCAGGCCATGATGGATTTGGGCGCAACTGTTTGTACGCCGCGCGCCCCCGGATGCACGCGCTGCCCGTGGCGAAAAGCCTGCGCGGCGCATGCGCAGGGTATTGCAGAGAGCCTGCCGGTCAAACCGCGCAGGCGGCCCATCCCGGCCCATGTTGGCGCCGTGTTCTGGCTGACCCGCAAGGATGGCGCGGTTCTGTTGCGGCGGCGTCCCGAACAGGGCCTGCTGGGCGGCATGATGGAATTTCCCGGTACGCCGTGGCAGGATGAAATGGCTGATCTGGCGGCGCACGCGCCAGCCGATTGCGACTGGCGCGCGCTGCCGGGGACGGTGCGTCATGTGTTCACGCATTTCAAGCTGGCGCTTACCGTCTATATGGGGACGTGCGGGCACACATCATCCGTAGACGGAATATGGACGCCGCCGGGCAGACTGGACGAATTCGCCATTCCGTCCCTGATGCAAAAGGTGGCGGAGCATGTGTATCGTTCCACGAAGGAGCCGGGCAGGTGATTTTTTATCTTTCAAAAATCTTATGGGTGCTTGTGCAGCCCAGTAATCTGTTGTTGTTATTTGCCTGTGGGGTAACGCTGTTATTGTTCACATCGCGGGCGCGGCTGGGCAGGATTATGCTGGGTGCGATCATGGGAGTTTTTATTCTCCTGTCTGTGCTGCCGGTGGGTAACTGGATGCTGTATCCGCTTGAAACGCGGTTTCCGGTTCCCGGCAATCTGGGCAGGGTCGATGGCATTATCGTTTTGAGTGGCGCGTTTCACGCCAAAAACAGCGCCTATCGCGGCGCGCCAGTGCTCAACCAATATGCCGGACGGTTCACCACCTTCATGGAACTGGCCAGGCGATATCCGCAGGCGAAACTTGTGTTTAGCGGCGGCGCGGTTTCTGCGATGCCTGACAATGTGACCGAATCCGATATAGGCAGATGGTTTTTTTCAGCCCAGGGGCTGGATATACAGCGCATTCTGTTTGAAGATAAATCCCGCAACACCCATGAAAATGTCGTGTACAGCAAACAGATTGCGCAGCCACAACCCGGCGAGCACTGGATTCTGGTGACCTCGGCGGCGCATATGCCGCGCTCGGTTGGGTTGTTCCGCAAAAATGGCTGGAACGTCACGCCCTATCCGGCGGGATATGCGACCATGCCATTTCTGGAAACGCCAAGAGGTGTGGATTTTGGCGGTCGGCTGGAACGCCTGGACGATGCCGTCAAGGAATGGACCGGTCTGGTGGCGTATTATTTACTGGGACGGACCAGCGCTTTGTTTCCCGCGCCTTAATGCAGTTCTGCGCGCAGTTTTTGCCGCAGAACGTCAATGGGTGTCAGCGCGCCACTTATTTCCACATGCCAGAAGGTCCAGCCATTGCAGGCGGACGCACCCTGCACCAAAGCGCCAACCTGATGGATGGAGCCTTTCGCATCCGCGGAAATCAGTGTGCCGTCCGCGCGCACCTTGGCGGCATGACGCCGCGAAATATCACACAGCATTGTGCCGGGCGAAAGCAGACCGCGCTCCACCAGCCAGCCAAACGGAATGCGGACTTCCTGGCGCTTGCTGGTGGTCACCTCCATGGCGTCTGGCGATAAAGGCACAATTTTTGAAATGCGGGCAATCGCCTTGCTGGCATATGCATGTTCGCGCTCCATGCCAATGAAGTGACGCCCCAGCCGTTTGGCCACGGCGCCGGTCGTGCCGGTGCCGAAGAACGGATCAAGGATCACGTCGCCTTCTTTGGTCGATGCCAGAATAACCCGGTGCAGCAGGGATTCCGGTTTTTGCGTAGGATGCGCCTTGTCGCCCGCTTCGTCTTTCAGGCGCTCTTCGCCGCTGCAAATCGGCAGCAGCCAGTCAGAACGCATTTGCAGGCCTTCGTTCAACGCCTTCATGGCGTCATAATTGAACGTATAGTTTGTGACGCCGGGATCGCGCGCCGCCCAGATTAATGTTTCATGGGCATTGGTGAAGCGGCGCCCGCGAAAGTTTGGCATCGGATTGGTTTTGCGCCACATGATATCGTTCAGAATCCAGAAATCGAGATCCTGCAAAATGGCGCCGACACGAAAAATATTGTGATACGAACCGATCAGCCAGATGGTGCCGGTTTTTTTCAACACCCGTTTGGCCGCGCTCAACCATTGCAGGGTGAATTCATCATAGGCGGCAAAGCTGGAAAATTTGTCCCAGGCTTCGACAACGCCATCAACGCGGCTGTGGTTGGGCCGCAGCAATTCATTCGAAAGCTGAAGATTGTATGGTGGATCGGCAAATATGACGTCCACGGAATTTGCCGGCAGGCCGTTCATCAGACTCACGCAATCGCCGATCAGCACCTTGTCCAGTGGCAATGCGGGTGTGGCCTTTACCGTGCGCGTGGATGCCGCGCTGATACCTAATTCCATGACTGCGTTCCCCCTTGTGATTCGCACCCCATGTTTGCTACTCCCGGCGAATCCCGTCAATAGCTTTTTAGAATCAAGGGGTTATGGAGGTATCCTTGCACAACATCTTGTGTATGGGCTTGAAGCTGCGCCGATGATGTGGTGTTACGCCCAGACGCGCCAACGCATCCCTGTGCGCGCTGGTTCCGTATCCCTGGTTGGTTTTCCAGCCGTAACCCGGAAATTCCGTGTCCAGATCATGCATGATCGCATCGCGCGTCACCTTGGCGATGATCGATGCGGCGGCGATGGAAAGGCAGTGCGCGTCCCCCCCGATTATCGTTTCCAGCGGGCAGGAAAGTCCGGGCGCGCGGTTGCCATCGACCAGCGCAAATGTCGGCGCCACCGGCAGGGCCGCAACGGCCCGCGCCATGGCAAGCAGGCTGGCGTTGAGAATGTTCAGATCATCAATCTCTGCAACGCTTGCCTGCCCGACACCAATCTGTGCGCAGTTTAGCAAACGCGCATACAGCGCCTCGCGTTTAAGCACGGATAGCTTTTTGGAATCATCCAGGCCCAGGGGAATGTTACGCGGATCAAGCACCACCGCAGCGGCAACCACCGGCCCCGCCCACGGCCCACGCCCCGCCTCGTCAATCCCGGCGATCCTTGCGCCGGGATTGCGTGCATAATGTTCCTGCTCGCGTGAAAAATCAGGCAGCAAACGCTTCTATTCAGCCGCCATCTGCATGGCGGGTATCTTGTCGAGCGGCAGGTTGAACAGCCGCGCGGTGTTTTCGCGCAGAATCGCCTGCACCATATGCGCGGGCAGTTTGCTGGCGTGTTTGGCGAGCAGCGCCTGTGAATTCGGCCAGGTCGAATCCGTATGCGGATAATCGTTGGCCCACAGAAGCTGTTTGTAATTTTCTTCATTGGCGTTGCGGAACGCGGTGTAATCATCCTGAAACGTCATATAGACGTTGGATTTGATATATTCGCTGGGATGTTTGCTCAGCCCCTTGATGATGCCATCGTCGGCGGCCGTGTACGCTGCATGGTCCATGCGGTACATATAATGCGGCATCCAGCCGGCGTCACCCTCGGCGGTGACCAGCTTCAGCTTTGGATGGCGCTCAAACACGCCGCCCAGCACCATCATGCCCATAATGTCCTGCACCGCGCGGATAATGCCCATGAAGCCATTCAGCGGATGGCCGCGTTTGCCGCGCAGCGCTTCGTCCACGCCATCGCCCTTGGCGGTCAGAATATGAAAACAGATCGGCAGGTCCAGATCAACCGCGCATTCCCACAGGGCGTCATATTGCGGCTGGTCATATTCACCCTCAGCCGGATTGCCCGGCATCATGATGCCGACCATGCCCATTTCCTTGGCGCGGCGGAAATCCGCAATGGCGCTATCAACACTCAGGATCGGCGTCATCGCCAGCCCGAACAGCCGGTTGGGTGCGCCTTCGCAAAAGCTTTGCAGCCAGCGATTATAGGCCATCATCGCCGCGCCCTTGTACACCGGGTCAGGATGGGTGCACAGCACCATGCCGACCGAGGCATAGATGATTTCAGCCGCGGTGCCCTCTATGTCCATATCCGCCAGCCGCGCCTTGGCGTCATAGCCGCCAACGCGGATATCGCCAAATTTGATATTGTCCGCATGTTTCTTGCGCTCGGCGACCTTCATGCCCGCGCCATCCAGAAAGCCCATCGGGATGGTGCGTTTCATATCCCGGATCACATAGGTGTCATTGCCATTGGGCAGGCGCTCCACGCGGGGCGCATCGGCGCGGAACTTGGGATCAATAAAATCCACATAGCAATTTGGCGGCTCGACAATGTGACTGTCGGCGGAAATGACCCCTTTGAAGAACATGATACGCTCCCTTGGCTCTGGACTTGAATCTGTGATCATAATTATAGGCGCAATCGCGCAAGGATATGAAGGGTTTTTTGTACGACGCGGATCACGGGGCGCCGGAACGAAAAAGGGCCCGGGGTTTAGCCGGGCCCTTTGCCAGAGATGTTAACCCTATTCCGCCGCCATCTGCATGGTGGGAATTTTTTCGAGCGGCAGGCTGAACAGGTTTGCGGTGTTTTCACGCAGGATGGCGCGGACTTTTTCCGGCGCGACGCCGCTGGCATGTTCGGCCAGCAGGGCCTGCGAGTTTGGCCAGGTCGAATCCGAATGCGGATAGTCATTGGCCCACAAAAGCTGTTTATAGTTCATGTAATCAATGTTGCGCCAGGCCATGTAATCATCCTGGAAGGTCATGAACACGTTTGATTTGATATAGTCGCTGGGCAATTTGCTCAGGCCCTTTATGATGCCATCATCGGCCTCGCGGTACGCGGTGTGATCCATCCGGCGCATATAGTGCGGCATCCAGCCGGCATCGCCCTCGGCGGTAACCAGTTTCAGTTTCGGATGGCGTTCAAACACACCGCCCAGCACCATCATGCCCATAATATCCTGGATCGCGCGCAGAATTTTCATGCCGCCATTCAGCCGGTGGCCGCGCCCGCCTGCAAAGACCGACGATAAATCGCCCTCCTTGGCGGTCAGAATATGAAAACAGATCGGCAAATCAAGATCGGTGGCGCATTCCCACAGGGCGTCATATTCCGGGCGATCATAATCGCCATGCACCGGTTCGCCCGGCATCATCATGCCGACCATGCCCATTTCCTTTGCGCGGCGGAAATCCGCAATGGCGCTATCAACCGACAAGATCGCAGTTTGCGCCAGGCCGAACAGCCGGTTAGGCGCCTCAGCGCAAAATGTTTGCAGCCAGCGGTTATAGGCCTGCATGGCCGCATCCTTGTAGGCCGGATCGGGGTGCGTGCACAGCACCATGCCGACCGAGGCATAGATGATCTCCGCCGCCGTTCCTTCCAGGTCCATATCCACCAGCCGGGCCTTGGCGTCATAGCCACCCCTGCGGGTTTCCTCGAATTTGGTGGTGTCCGCATGGTGCTTGCGGGCGGCGGGCTTCATGCCCGCACTATCCAGCAGCCCCAATGGCACGCTTTGCTTCAGATCCTTGATGACATAGATATCCTTGCCGTTCGCCTGGCGCTCTACATGCGGCGCGTCGGCGCGATATTTCGGCTCGATAAAATCCACATAGCAATTTGGCGGCTCAACTATATGGCTGTCGGCGGAAATGATGCCTTTGAAAAACATGGCGCGCTCCCCTTGTTCTTTGTTCTGGATCTCAATCTGTGATCATAATTATAAGCGCAAGTCCCGGCACAAAAGAAGGATTATTTACCCGCCGCATAGCTATTCATGGCCTGGGCCATTTTAATGTCCCGCGCGGTGACGCCGTTCGCCTCATGGGTGGCGAGTGTAACGTTTACCCTGTTGTAAACATTGAACCATTCCGGGTGATGGTCAATCTTTTCGGCCAGCAGGGCGACACGGGTCATCCAGCCAAAGGCTGCATTGAAATCCGCAAATTTGAATTCTTTGACGATAGCATCGCGGCCATCCACCTCCTGCCAGCCTTCAAGCCCCGCCAGCGCCTTTTGCCGGTCGTCACCGCCTAGTTTTTCAATCATCTGCCTTTTCCTTTCTGCTTAACCGGCCCGATAATGCGCCCGCTTTGCAGCGGCGGCAAGTTCGTCTATGATGCGCTTATGACATATAGCAACTGGTCCGCACATATGCTCGCCCCGAGCCTTGATGATATTGCCGAGATTGGCAGCGCCGTGCTTGCCCGGTTGCCGCAGCAGTTTCTGGAAAATATTTCCGAGGTCATCATTCAGGTGGTGGATTTCGCGGATGAGGAAACCTGCCGCGATCTGGAAGTAGACAGCCCATTTGAAATATTAGGCCTGTATGTCGGCATCGATCTGACCAGCAAAAGCGTTATGGATCAGCCCTCCGGCCCCGATGTGATTTTTCTGTATCGCCGCCCGATTCTGGATTGCTGGTGCGAAGGCGATGACAGTCTGGCTGACATTATCACCCATGTTCTGGTGCATGAGATCGGCCATCATTTTGGCATGTCGGATGAAGCCATGGAAATACTGGAAGACGCCGCACTGTCGCAGGCCAATACACTGAACTAGGGGGTGTCCTCAATTGCTGTCATTACCCGCTTCATGCGGGTAATCCATGCCACAGGCAAGGCCCGAGCCTGTGTCTGGGTTACCCGGACAAGCCGGGTAATGACAAAGCGAGAAAGCGAGGGAGGCGGGCTGCTTTAAGCCACCGGATAACGCGCCTCGACCTGATAGCTGGCGCCATTGGCCGTGCGGTGACTGGACATCAGTACGAAATTTTCCACCCTGATCACCGGCAAGGCCAGAATATTATTGGCGGCGATAAATGCGCCGATGCGATCGCGCGGCGGATTTTTCAGCCAGGCCAGCGTGACATGGGGAACATAGCGCCGCTCTGTGGGCGCTTCCAACCCGGCGCGGGCATGCGCCGCATTGATCCGCGCATGGAGCGCATTCAGTTCCGCGCATGGTTCAACGCCCACATATAAAAGACGCGGCTTTCGTTCACCGAATGTTGCAACGCCGCGCAGTTGCAGATCAAAAGGCGTAAACGTCACCTCTTGCAGCGACGCATGGGCCTGATCAGCGGTGCGCGTATCAACGTCACCGATAAATCGCAATGTCACATGCAGATTTTCCGCAGAAACCCAGCGCGCGCCCGGTATGCCGCCACCCATCAGCGCAAGCCGCTGGGCAATCTGATCCGGCAGGGTGATGGCCGAAAATAATCTGTACACGGATTAAACTCTATATGCGGTTGAGAAACTCAATCACCTGGGGCGTGATAGAGCGGACGATCATGTCAACGCCTGCCTCATTGGGGTGCAGCATATCGGGCTGGTTATATTTTGCATCGGCTGCAACGCCTTCCAGAAAAAACGGATATAGCGGCACATCATATTTTTCTGCAAGCCGGGGATAAATTGCGTCAAAGGCGGACGCATAGTCCGCCCCAAGATTGCGCAGCGCCTTCATGCCTGCAAGCATTACCGGCAGTTTTCTTTGCTGCAAACGCTGGATAATCATTTCAAGATTGGCGTAAGCCTGTTCGGGAGAAAGCCCGCGCAGCCCGTCATTGGCGCCCAGTTCAATAATCACGGCATCCGCGTCCGCGCCCACCGACCAGTCCAGCCGCGCCAGGCCATCTGCCGTGGTGTCGCCCGAGACACCCGCATTTTCCACTTTCACCACAATCCCCAGCGACGCCAGATGCTGTTGCAGCCGGGCCGGAAACGCATTCTCGGCGGCCAAACCCGCACCCGCAGTCAGGCTGTCGCCCAGAACGACCAGAACCGGCGGCTCCTTTGCCTGCACCGGACTGATGAAAAGCATCCACGCCAGAACAGAAATGTGAAATGCGCCATTGATCATTGCCCTTATAACGCTATGTTCAGACATGTGCTGCACGCGATAACAGGTGGTGAATTTGAGCGATCCGGTCATTCATTTTGACAATGTGCATTTATCATTGAACAGCGGCGCGGGCACGGTCGATATCCTGCGCGGCATTAATCTTAGCGTAGATGAAGGCGAAGCGGTAGGCCTGATCGGACCCAGCGGTTCGGGAAAGTCCACCATGCTGATGGTAATGGCGGGGCTGGAGTGCGCCAGTTCAGGCACGGTGCGTGTCGCGGGGCATGATCTTGGCGCCATGAGCGAAGATCAGCTTGCGGCGTTTCGCCGCGATCATACCGGGATTGTGTTTCAGTCGTTTCATCTGATCGCCACCATGACGGCGCTGGAAAATGTCGCCGTGCCCCTGGAATTGGCCGGACGGCGCGACGCCTTTGCGCGGGCGCGCGAGGCGCTGGAGTCCGTTGGCCTTTCACATCGTGTCCGTCACTATCCAGGACAGCTATCGGGCGGCGAGCAGCAACGGGTCGCGCTGGCCCGCGCCGTTGCCGCAAAACCGCGCATTCTGCTGGCCGATGAACCCACAGGAAATCTGGATGGCGCGACCGGCGAACAGATCATTCAACTGATGTTCGCCTTGCAGGCCGACACCGGCGCCACCTTGCTGCTGATCACACATGACGCCAGCCTGGCCGCACGCTGTGGCCGTGTGGTGCATCTGAATGATGGCAAAGTGTCACGCGTGACGACTGGTGCGCCGCGGGCCATGGTGCGGGGTGGCTGAGGTGGAAGGATCAGGCAATATCTTCGCGAGCATTGCGCAATTCGTCAAGATTGCCGCGCCAGGCTATTTTACCCTTAAGCGCCATAAGCTGCTTTCGCTTGAGGGAACGGACATAGATGGCAAGTGCTTCGTTTATCGCAGCTTCCCTAGTCAGGCATTCCCCAAACTGCATCGCGTCAGCCAGAAGCTTGCTATCAATATGGATATGAATTTTCATGCCTGACACCAGCAGCCCTATGCCACGACCTGTCATTCTGAGCGAAGCGAAGAATCCCCATGATACGGGGTGAGATTCTTCGCTTCGCTCAGATTGACAATAGGTCTGTTCATCAGGCTGTTAGTATAACACCTATGCGCTGGCAATCCTGAAAAACTAAGAAAATTATGGCCCCTGTCAATCACTACATCCCCTTATCCCTGCGTTTCGCGCTACGCGAGCTGCGCGGCGGGCTGCATGGGTTTTATATATTTCTGGCCTGCCTGACGGTAGGGGTTGCGGCCATTGCGGGGGCGGGGTCACTGGGTGCGGCGATAACGGGGGGCATGCGCGCCGAGGGACAGGCCATTCTGGGCGGCGATGTGGCGCTGGAACTGAACTATCGTGACGCCACCGCAGACGAGCTTGCGCATATGCAGGCGAGCGGAGCGGTTTCGCTGAGCCGTGACATGCGCGCCATGGTGAAAAGTCACGTCAATGATGTGCGCACTTTGATCGAACTGAAGGCGGTGGATGGCGCCTATCCGCTTTTTGGCGCCGTGACCTTGCGCGAAAATGCGGAATTGCAATCCGCGCTGGCGCAACAGGCTGGCGTCTGGGGCGCTGTGATCGAGGGGGCGCTGGCGGAGCGATTGAATGCGCGGCCCGGAACCCTGCTGCGCATCGGGGCGCTGCAATTTCAGGTGCGCGGGATTATTGTGCGTGAACCGGACCGCGCATCCGGCGGGTTGGCGCTGGGACCACGGGTAATGATTTCAATCGACGCCCTGGACGCGACGCAGCTTGTGCAGCCCGGCAGCCTGCAAGTGCGGCATTACCGTATCAAACTGCACCCGGGGGCCGATCTTAAAATCTGGCTGGAGCGGTTGAACGCACAATTTCCGGACGCCGCATGGCGGGTGCGCAACCGCGACAACAGCGCGCCCAGCACAAGGCAATTTCTGGATCAGATGGCGATGTTTCTGACCCTGACCGGATTGACGGCGCTGGTGGTGGGCGGCGTGGGCGCGGGGAATGCCGTGCACGGATATTTGCAGCGCAAGCGCGTGACCATCGCCACGCTGAAATGCCTGGGTGCGCAAGGCGGCGTGATATTCCGCATCTATCTGACACAGATTATTTTGCTGGCATTTCTGGGCAGCGCCGTCGGGCTGGGGATTGGCGCGGCGATCCCGTTTTTGCTGTCGGCGGTATTGACGGATCTGCTGCCCGTGCCCGCGCATTTTGCGGTTTATCCCCTGCCCTTGCTGTATGCCAGCGCTTTCGGAATGATAACGGCTGTGCTGTTCGCCATCTGGCCGCTGGCGCGGGCGCGGGAAATTTCGGCTGCGGCGCTGTTTCGCGAACTTGTTGCGCCGGTACGCCGCTGGCCGCGCCCGGTTTATATTGCCGCCACTGTGGCGCTGACTGGCGGGCTGGCCGGGCTGGCCTTTCTGATTGCAGGCGATGCGCGATTTGCATTCTGGTTCGTGACCGGCATTGGCGCGAGTTTTGCCGTGTTGCGCCTGTTTGGGGCCGCGATTATGGCGCTGGCGCGCCGCCTGCCCGCTCCGCCACGGCCTGAATTGCGGCTGGCGCTGGCCAATCTGCACCGCCCCGGCAGCCCTGCGCCTACGGTCTTTTTGTCGCTGGGGCTTGGGCTGTCATTGCTGGTTACCATCGCCATGGTTGAAGGCAATATTCACCGCCAGGTGACGGATCGGGCGTCAAACGAGGCGCCATCATTTTTCTTTCTTGATATTCAGTCTGCGGACATTGATGCGTTCCGGAAATTGGCCAACGGCATTGATGGCGTTTCGCATATGGAGAGTATGCCAACATTGCGCGGGCGGATTGTCCGTATCAAGGACAGGCCCGCCACTGTCGAATCCGTGCCGCCAGAAGCGCGCTGGGCGCTGCGCGGGGACAGGAACCTGAGCTTTGCGGTATCCCCGCCGGAGAATACCGTATTTGCAGCGGGCGAATGGTGGCCACCCGATTATGCCGGGCCGCCATTATTGTCACTCGATGCCCGGCTTGCCGCGGATATGGGGCTTGGCGTAGGCGATGCCATGACGGTGAATGTGCTGGGCCGGGATATTGAGGCGCGGATCGCCAATCTGCGCAACATTGATTGGTCCACCATGGGCGTGAATTTCGCGCTGATCTTTTCGCCGGGACTGATTTCCAGCGCGCCGCACAGTCATCTGGCCACGGCGCGCGCGACGCAAAATGCCGAAACGCCCTTGCATATTGCGGTTACGGATAAATTTCCCGGCGTATCGGTGGTGCGGGTGCGCGAAACCCTGGAGACGATAAACGGCCTGCTGAACAATCTCGCCATGGCGGTGCGCTCGGCGGGCGCAGTGACGCTTGTAACCGGCATTCTTGTGCTTGCGGGCGCGCTGGCGGCGGGGCATGGACAGCGCGTCTATGATGCGGTGCTGCTGAAGGTGCTGGGCGCGTCGCGGACGCGGGTCGTTGCGGCCTATGCGGCGGAATATGCCCTGCTGGGCCTGTGCGCCGCAGGGCTGGCCAGCCTGATCGGCACCGCCGCCGCCTATCTGAGCGTCACCTATCTGATGCATGTGGCGTTTGTTTTCCTGCCTACAACCCTGATCATAACCCTGGCAGGAACGGTTTTCCTGACGATTTTTCTGGGCCTTGCCATGACCTGGCGTGTGCTGGGGCAAAAGGCGGCGGGGGTGCTGCGTGGGAATTAGGCTGGATTTTTCCGGGAAATATGCTCTGCTGGACCGGGATTTGCGTAGCACAGGCGACGCCGTTGGCGTCACCCTGCTGGGTGTGTAGCAACTATGCCTTGTCGAATGCGATATGCAGGTTTTTCAGGCCGCGCAGCGCAACATTGCGTTCATAGACCAGTTCGGCACCTGGATCGCGAAACCGGATATTACGCATGCGGCGCAGCATGGTCGCGAAAGTAAGCGCGATTTCCTTGCGCGCCAGACTGGCGCCCAGACAAAAATGCGTGCCCTGACCAAAGGCCAGATGGGTTGGCTCATCCTTGCGGCAGAGATTGAATGTTTCAGGCTTTGCGTATTTGGTTTCATCACGATTGCCGCTGCCAAAGCGCATATTGACATAGGAATCTTTCGGAATTTTGACACCGCCAATTTCAGTATCCGCGCGGGTGCGCCGCATCAGGCCCTGCACCGGACCGTCAAAGCGCAGCGATTCCTCGACAAATGCATCGATCAGCGACGGATCATCGCGCAACGCCTGCATCTGATCGGGATGCTCGATCAATGTGCGCATCGCCAGCGACATGGAATTGGTTGTGGTTTCATTACCGGCCGTTAATAACAGATGGATGCTGGACAGAATATCCACATCACGCATGGGCTTGCCATCCTCCATTTTGGCTTTCACCAGATCGGAGATTACATCATTGGTCGGATTTTTGCGTTTTTCCGGAATGATTTTCAGAAAATAATTCTGCATTTCCACATTCTGTTTGGCGGCCCAGATTTTATCTTCCTCGGTCGCAAAACCACCTACCAGAGTTGCAAACGCATCGGACCAGCGTGAGAAACTTTTCAGATCATCGCGGGTTACCCCCAATTGATCAGCAATCACGAACATCGGCAGCGGCACGGTATATTGCTGCACAAAATCGCATTCGCCCTTGTCGATAAAGCTGTCGATCAGCTCATCAACGATCTGCTGCACATAGTCTTCCATCTGATTGACACGGGTAAGCGAGAACAGTTTGTTGAGCGGTCCACGTAAAAACCGGTGCTTGGGCGGGTCAGACGTGATCATGGTGTCGACCTGTTCCAGTCCGCCATATTGCGTCGGGCGGACATATTCCTCGCGCGGAACCAGGCTGTCACTGGAGAAAGTCGCGGTGTCCTTTAGCGCTTTGGAAATATCCTCATAGCGCGTCACAACATAGAACCCGCCTTTTTGATCAAAGAATACTGGCGCTTCGTCGCGCAGCTTCTGATAGGCATGGAACGGACAGCCGATCACATCCATATCCATAAGGGTTATTTCGTCTAATGGCCTGGCCGCAGCCAAACGGGCTTTTTCGTCGAGGTTTGGCATGCTGCGTTCCATCCTGTTCTGGCTGTTTTTACTTTATTGAGTAATGCATCAATAATATGGGAATGTCAAGTTCCGCCTTGAATTTGACTGCAATCCTGCCAATATGGACACTAGAGGATTCTTTATAGGGAGAAATGGGCTAAAATGGCTGAATTTGATCGAAATGTTGCGGTGCATGGCGGAACCGGCGCGCGCGCCCAGGTAATTGATCAGGGCCTGCGGGAATATATGCTGCGGGTTTACAATTATATGGCCTCCGGCCTGGCGTTGACGGGCATTGTTGCCTATCTGGGCTATCGTTCTGATTTCTATGCCTCTATCGCCGGGTCGCCATTGATCTGGGTGGTGATGCTGGCGCCGCTGGGCGTGGTGTTCTATCTCAGCGCCAAAATCCATTCGATGAGCTTCAGCTCCGCGCAAACCTGGTTCTGGGTCTATGCGGGACTGGTCGGCCTGTCGCTGTCGGGCATTTTCTATGTCTATTCCGGGGTCAGCATTACCCGCGTGTTCTTTATCACGGCGGGCATGTTCGGCGCGGTCAGCCTGTATGGCTACACGACCAAGCGGGATTTGACCGGGTTTGGCTCGTTCCTGTTTATGGGGCTGATCGGCGTGGTGATTGCGTCGGTGGTGAATATCTTCCTGGCCTCCTCTGCCCTGCACTTTGCGATTTCAGTGATCGGTGTGCTGGTATTCACCGGCCTGACCGCCTATGACACCCAGAAAATCAAGGAAATCTACGCCGAATCCGATGGCCACGAAGTGGCGGGCAAAAAGTCGATCATGGGCGCGCTGGCGCTATATCTCGACTTCCTGAACCTGTTCCTGATGATGCTGCGCCTGATGGGCGGCAATCGCGAATAAGCCTGTTCCGGTTACCGAAAACCCCGCAGCGCAATCTGCGGGGTTTTTTTATTCCACCAGCTTTAACAGCTTGCGTTCCAACACCCGCAGCACCTGGGGCAATTCGCGCCCGCGCTTGAGGATTTGCCCGCCACTGCCGGTTACCGCATATTGGCCCTGACGGCCCGCCAGTTTTGGCTGTTTGACGATACAATAGGCCGACATTTCGCAGGCGCGCCGGAAGGCCGAGAAAACAGCCTGGTCTTTTAGTCCGTCAATGGCGTAATCACGCCATTCGCCCGCCTGCACCATTCGGCCATACAGATGCAGAATCACCTGCAACTCCTGCCGGTCGAAGAAGACCTTTTCTGGCGCCCGCTGCACACGGGCCAATTGTATGGGTATGGTGTCACTCACAGCCCGATCTTGCGGTTCCTTGGGGCAGAAGGCAAGAGGCCGTTGGCTTATTTTTATAAAAACTCTGACAAGGGATTTGCCAGTTAACCAAAAACCAACCATACTACTGATAACATTGTAGATGAGTTACAGCCCTCATTGCATCCGGGAAACCTGGGGAAGGAAGCAGCCATGTCCATTACAGAAGCAGAAGAAAAGGGCCGCCTTGCGGCGCAAAAGCCCCTAGATCAGACGACACTGGTCGATCTTGATGTTATTGAATGTCCTTACCACACCTATAGTAAACTGCGTGAAGAGGCGCCCGTATTCAAGGATCCTATCGCCGGTTTCTATATCGTCTCATGTTATAGTGATCTGATGAAGGTGATTAAAGACACTGCCACCTTTTCAAGCGATGTTGCGGACGCGATATTGCCGCCGGGTGAGCGTAACCGCGCCGAGGAATTTGGCGGTTATCCATCGGTGCCGACGCTGATCACAGCCGATCCACCAAAGCATAAATATTACCGTAATCCGATCAACAAGGTCTTTTCCGCCGCCCGCGTCGATCAGATGGATGCCTATGTTCAGCAGATAGCCAACACGCTGATCGATGATTTCATCAAGGATGGCCACTGTGAATTTGTGGCGCAATATACGATTCCGATGCCGCTGCTGATCATTGCTGATCAACTGGGTGTGCCACGCTCCGATCTGCCGCTGTTCAAGGAGTTTTCCGATGCGCTGACCACACAGGTAAGCGGCGTAGCCAACCGCGAGCAGCGCATCTGGGCTGCGAAAAAAAATGTTGAGTTCCAGAGATATTTTGCCGAGGTCATTGAGAAGAAGCGGGCCAATCCGACAGACGACATCATTTCCGATCTTGTCAGGGCGCAAATGGAAAATGGCGAACCGATGAGTGTGCCGGAGCTGTTATCGGTGCTCAATATATTGCTTGCCGCCGGCAATGAAACCACCACCAACTCCATTTCCAAGGGAATTCTGCTGCTTATTCAGAACCCGGACCAGATGCAACTGGTGCTGGACGATATGTCGCTGGTTGAAAATCTGACCGAGGAAGTGTTGCGCTTTGACGGTCCGGTGCAGGGCCTGATGCGCGTCGTCACCTGCGATACGCAAATCGCCGGAACCCCGATCCCCAAGGGCGCGGTGATCATGCTGCGCTACGCCAGCGCCAACCGTGATGAAACGCAATTTTCCGACAGCGGGAAATTTGATGTACGGCGTAAAAATGCGGCCAGCCACCTCGCGTTTGGCCAGGGTATTCATTTTTGTCTGGGCGCGATGCTGGCCCGCAAGGAAATGAACGTAACCTTCAGAACCGTCCTGACCAGGATGAAAAATCTGCGCCTGACGCCGGGCCATGAAATCCCCCATCACGAACCCAGCATCGTGCTGCGCGGATTAAAGGAACTGCATATCAGCTTTGATCCGGCGTAACGGCGCTTTGAAGGTCTACTGAAAAAACTCAAAATTGTCATTCTGAGCGACCCGCTGCGCAGACTGCGCGTTAAACGCGCAATCCGGCCGGTTTTGTCAGAAGGCTGATAAGGGGAACGGGACTATTCCGCCGCCATTTTCTGCATATGCCAGGATTCATTGCCTGCGGGCAGATTGAACAGTTCCGCCACATTGTTGCGGAAAATGTCCTGACGCTGCGCTTCGGTCAGCCCTGAGGACTGTTTGGCCACCAACGCCTGCGATTTCGGCCAGGTTGAATCCGTATGCGGAAAATCATTGGCCCAGATCAGCCGCTTGTGATTCATCAGATGCGCGGTCTGGTAGGCGATCCAGTCGTCCTGGAACGTCATCCACACGTTTCTGCGCAGATATTCGCTCGGCAGCATCGAGAGCCCTGGAATGATGCCGGTTTGCAAATTGAAGGTCGCCGCATGATCCATGCGGTACATATAATGTGGCATCCAGCCGGCATCGCCTTCGGCGCAGACCAGTTTCAGTTTCGGGAAGCGCTCAAAAATGCCGGTCAGCGTGAACAGGCAGACAACATCCTGCACCGCGCGGATGATGTTCAGGAACCCGCCCAGCGGATGGCCGCGTTTGGGGGCCAGAACGGATTCAATGCTGCCCTCGCTGGAGGTAAGAATATGAAACGCCAGCGGCAGATCCAGATCCACCGCGCATTCCCATAGCGCGTCATATTCCGGCTTGTCATAATCGCCCTGAACCGGATGACCCGGCATCATCATGCCGACAAAGCCCATTTCCTTGGCGCGGCGGAAATCCTCTATCGCGCTGTCCACCGACAGAACGGCGGTTTGCGCCAGCCCAAACAAACGGTTCGGCAACCCGCCGCAAAATTCCTGCAACCAGCGATTATAAGCCTGCATGCAGGCATTCTTATATTCCGGATCGGGATGGGTACAAAGGATCATACCGACCGAGGCATAGATGATTTCCGCAGCAATCCCGTCCTGATCCATATCCGCGGCGCGCGCTTTGGGATCCCAGGAGCCCGGACGCAGCCCGCTAAACTTGGTCGTCGCCGCAAACTTGGCCCGGTCATTGGGCGTCATGCCGCAGCCAGCCAATAAGCCCATCGGCACGGTTTTCTTCATGTCCTTGATAACGTAAATATCCTGGCCGTTTTCACCGCTTTCAACGCGGGGCGCGACATCGCGATATTTGGGATCAATATAGTCAATATAGCAATTTGGCGGTTCGACAATATGGCTATCCGCCGAAATGGCGCCGGGCCCGATCAAAGCTTTCATGGCGTTTCCCTCCGTTGCTGGTTTTTCACAATCTATGATCATGATTATGAGCAGAAAGCCAATCCCGGCGCAAGCATTTCCATAATAATTTTGTGGATGTTATGAGATTACATCAGATCAAAAAACATGCGCAGACTGGTAAGCGCCAGAAACGCCGCAAAAGCGCGGCGCAGGGCCGGGCGGCTGATGGCGTGGGCAATCTTCGCACCCCAGGGGGCCGCCAGAATCGTGGTGGGCACGATCAGCGCGAATCCAATCAGATTGACATAACCCAGAGAGAATGGCGGCAACCCGGGCGCGCCCCAGCCATTCAGCATCATGGCGAGTGTTCCCGGCACGGCGATAATCAGCCCAAAGCCCGTGGCAGTGCCGACCGCGCGGTGAATGGGAATATTGTAGAGATTAAGGATCGGAACCCCCAGTGTGCCGCCGCCAATTCCCATCAGCACACTGATTAATCCGATAAATGCGCCAATGGCCGCGCGGGTGACGCCTGCCGGAAACTGATCCGCAATGCGCCATGTTTCGCGCCCGAACGCCATGTGAATGGCGACAATCAGCGCGACACTGGCAAACACCAGCATCAGCGCGCCGCCATTGACGCCGCCCGCAATCAGCGATCCCAGCAGAACACCCAGAATGATGGATGGGGCAAGCTGGCGCAGCAACGCCGTATCCACCGCGCCTTTTTGATGATGCGCGCGGATGGAGCGCATCGAGGTTGCAACAATTGTGGCCAGCGACGTGCCAACCGCCAGATGCATGCGTACCGCCTCGTCTATGCCGAGACCCGAAAACACATGATACAATACCGGCACGATCACAATGCCGCCGCCAACCCCAAGCAGACCCGCCAGAATGCCCGCCACAACGCCCGTCAACGCCAGCCCGGCGACGAGCAAAGCCAATTGAAAGAGGCTGTAACCGGCGAGTAAATCCACTTACGCCGCCGCCCGCGTAATGTCTGGATCAAGCACACGCGCCAGCGCATCGCGAATAATTTCAATACCTGCATCGCGCCGGTGCGCATTCTCGCTGATATGGCGCCGCCAGGATTTCGCACCCGGCTGCCCCTGAAACAGGCCGAGTATATGCCGGGTGATACAGTGCAGCGGCACGCCCTGCCCGACCTGTTCTTCGGCCCACGGCAACAGGCGTTCGATCACTTCCATGCGCGAGGGCGGCTGTGCAGTATCGCCAAACAGGCGGCCATCCACTTGCGCCAGCAGATAGGGATTGTGATAGACCGCACGGCCCAGCATGACGCCATCCATCCGCGCCAGATGCGGGGCGGCATCATCCAGCGAATGCAGCCCGCCATTCAGCACAAAGGTGAGTTGCCGAAATTCCGCCTTCATGCGATGCGCAAGGGCATAATCCAGCGGCGGCACATCGCGGTTCTGTTTCGGGCTTAGTCCCTCCAGCCACGCCATGCGCGCATGAATGATAAACACTTCACAGCCCGCATCGCGCACAATGGCGATAAAGCGTGGCAGAATTTCTTCGGGTATCTGCTTATCAATCCCGATGCGGCATTTCACCGTCACCGGAAGATGCGGCACGGCGGCGCGCATGGCGGCGACACAGCGCGCAACCAGTTCCGGTTCCGCCATCAGACAGGCCCCGAAGCGCCCGGACTGCACCCGGTCACTGGGGCAACCGACATTCAGATTGATTTCGTCATAGCCAAAATCCGCGCCAATTTTTGCAGCCTCGGCCAGCGCCGCCGGTTCGCTGCCGCCAAGCTGCAACGCCACGGGATGTTCCGTCCCGTCGAAACCCAGCAGCCGCGCCCGGTCACCATGCAGCACCGCATTGGCCGTCACCATTTCGGTATACAGCCGCGCATGGCGCGACAGCAGGCGCAGAAAGTACCGGTCAAACCGGTCCGTCCAATCCATCATCGGCGCAACACAAAAACGGTACGGGCTCATTTCATCCTTCCTGTGGCGGGGAGGGCCGGACCTTAGCCCATTTTCCGATCCATGCGTAGATGATGATAGCGTTCAGCATCATAATAATTCCTTTATCCGCCCAGTTTCGGCAGGCGGCGGATGGCGGTGATATGGCTGCCGGATTGGGCAATGCGGGCCACTGCGTCCGCAAGCGGTTCGCTGGCGACCTGCATGTGATAGGCGTTGGCGTGCAACAGTGTGGCGGCATCCCGCATCATGCCCACATGGCCTTTCCAGAAAATCAGATCGCCACGGCGAAGTGCGCGCAAGTCAATGGCAAGCGCATCGCCCAATTCCACCTGCTGCCAGGTGTCGCGCGGACATTCAAGCCCCGCGCCCTGCATGGCGGTTTGCAGCAGGCCGGAACAATCCAGACCCAGGCCATCCCTGCCACCCCATAAATAGGGTGTCCCCAGAAATTTTTCCGCTAGGGTGGTAAAATCTTCCGTATACATACCAACGGGAACAATATGTTCAGAATAAATCCAGCCCAGATTTTCAATCCGGCTATAACCGCCGGAATGCCCACCCACCGCCAGCCTGGCATTCATCCCAAGCCATAGCAGCGGCGGAGATTTCATATCCGCATCGCGGTACACAAAGGTGCGTGGAACGCAGACACGATGCGTCGGCAGCGGCCCAATGGGGCCCAGCGCATCCAGCCGCACATAGCCCGGATAATGATCCAGCACCGCCCGGCCTTTTGCCCAGCCGTCTTTTTCTTCTTCGATAGAAAATATTTCGCCGAACAGCATCTGCGTATCCAGCGGCGCATCATCCGTGGGCGCAGGGCGCAACGCTGCCGAACCGGTAACAACGCGTTTAAGAGGCACGCTCACAGCGCAGCCGCCCGCGCCCTGATCAGATCAGAAAATTCGCTCAGATACAGCGATCCCTTGAGCGTGCGTTGCACCAGCACATTGCGCCGGTCGGTTTCATCGCGTTTGCGGCGTATAAAATCAAGCCGCCCCATCGTATCCAGCGCGCGGGTCACCGCCGGTTTGGAAATGTTCAAATGCGCCGCCAGGCCGCGCACCGTATGTGGCGGCTCCTCGCCATAGACGATCAGCAAAATCGCCATTTGCCGCGCGCTCAGGTCCGGGCCATCGGCGCGCACCGAATCGATCAATGTGTTGCGCCATAATTCCAGCGCCTTTTTCATGGAAAATTCGACAGCCATTTTATCCCCCGGCGTTAGTCAGCAGGGATTATTCCTGATCAGAAACGATCACGCAACAGCGCATATAGCGCGCGGATCGCCATCGCCTCGCCGCCTGCTTTCTGTCCGGGGCCGCTTTTGGCGTTCCAGCCATAAATATCGAAATGCGCCCAGCTCTGCGCCTCGCCCACAAAGCGCTGTAAAAACAGCGCCGCCGTGATGGCGCCCGCCATGCCGCCTTCGGTGACATTGCCAAGATCGGCAATGCTGCTTTCCAGCCCCTTGTCATAGGGTTTCCACAGCGGCAGCCGCCACAGCGGATCGGCCTCCGACTGCGCATAGGCGGCAAGCTGCGCCGCCAGCGCGTCATCGGACGTGAAGAAGGGTGGAATCTCTGTCCCCAGCGCCGTGCGCGCCGCCCCCGTCAGGGTCGCCAGATCGAACAGCAGTTCGGGTTTCTCTGTCCCGGCTTCGGCCAGCGCGTCGGCCAGAATCAGGCGGCCTTCGGCGTCTGTATTGCCGATTTCAACCGTCAGCCCCTTGCGGCTGGTCAGAATATCGCCGGGGCGGAAGCTGTCGCCAGACACGGAATTTTCGGCGATGGGGATCAGCACCCGCAGGCGCAGTTTCAGGCCCGCATCCATGATCATGCTGGCAAGGCCCAGCACATTGGCCGCGCCCCCCATGTCCTTTTTCATCAGCCGCATGCCGGAGCTGGGCTTGAGGTCCAGCCCGCCGCTGTCAAACACCACGCCCTTGCCGACCAGCGTGACCCTGGGCGCGTCCGCATCGCCCCAATGCAGGTCCAGCAGTCGGGGCGGCCGGGCGCTACCCTTGCCGACCGCGTAAATCATTGGATAATTGTGGGTCAGCAATTCGTGACCGGTCAGGACCTTCAGCGTCGCGCCATGCGCCGCCGCCAGTTTTTGCGCCGCATCGGTCAATTCCTGCGGCCCCATATCATTGCTGGGGGTATTGATCAGGTCGCGGGCGAGGAATACGCCGCGCGCGATGCGGCTTACTTCAACGCCATCCACCCCATCGGGCAGCGCCAGACAGGGGCGTTCACTGCTATCAGGAGATTTTTTATACCGCTCAAACCGGTAGGAACCCAGCGCCCAGCCAAGCGCGGCATGCCGACCGGCCCCTGCGGGAAGCGTTCCCTCAATATGATACGTGCCGGGGTTCAGTGCATTCGGCAGCGTGCGCCAGATCAGCGCATCATCACCGTCCCCCAGGCCAAATGCGACGGCGGCCAGCGCGCCGTCAACTGCCGGGACTTTCAGTATGCGTCCGGCCTGCGCCTTGAACTGGCTGGTCTGCGCCCAGGCGGCCACATTTGCCGGTTGCCCCACCAGCCAGCTTTCAAGCCCGGCTTTGGTCACCGGCCAGATGGGGATGGACGGCGTTGCGCCAGAGGGTGCGAATAATGACAGCAAGGCGATTCTCCTTCGGATTTGTACTGCGCAACTATATCAGCCTGACAAAAAACATGCGCGCCATTCTGGGCGCCCTGATGCGCGGGGCCTTGCGCAGCGCTTTTTCCGTGATAGGCTTGCAAAAATATCAAAATAAGGAGGGGCTGCTAATGGCGCTGGCGCAAAAGCAGGATGAATATCTATTCGACGCAGACAGCCATGTGCTGGAGCCGCCCGATATGTGGGATAATTATCTTGATCCAAAATTCAGGCATCGCGGCATTCGCATTACGCCCAACGAACAGGGCGTGGATCAGCTCTGGTGCGATGGCGAAGTGATCATGCCCAACCGGCTGGCCGCGATAGGTGGCGTGGACATGGACACGTCCAGGCTTTTCGATCCGCATGGCACATTGAGCTATATGGACGGCGCGCCGCCCGCCAGCATGTCCGGGCCCGAACGCATCAGGCTGTTTGACGAATGGGGATTGAGCGCGGGTCTGGTGCTGCCCACGGTCGGCATTCTGTGGGACAAGGACGATGCGCCGCTGGCCAACGCCTATTGCCGCGCCTATAATGACTGGGTGTATGATTTTCAGGCGGCGGACCGCAGCCGCATCATCATTGCCGCGCATCTGAACCTGCGCGATATTCCCAATGCCATCAGGGAGTTTGAACGCTGCCTCGACAAGGGCTTTCGTGGTGTCTTTCTGCCGCCGGAACGACTGGATGGAAAGGGTTTCGCGGATCCGCATTTCGACCCGCTATGGGCGCACATTGAAGAATCCGGCGTGCCGCTGCTGCCCCACGTAATCGTCCGTACACGGCGTATTGTGACGGGCTTTGCCGGCGACTGGTACAGCCCCGGAAAACTGAACCTGACATTTTCATTCGCCATGGGCGGCGCATCGCAACTGATGCCCGCAATTGTGGCCATGGTGGTGGATGGGCTGTTTGATAAATTCCCGCGCCTCAAGGTTGCCAGCGTCGAAGCGGGTGCAGGATGGGCCGCCTACGCCATGGACCGGCTGGATGAAAAATATAAACGCTTCAAATGGCAGGCGCCGCTGAAGCTGGACCTGCCCAGCGATTATTTCCGCCGCAATCTGTGGTTCGTCGCCGAACCGGAAGAACGCACCATCGCCGCGATGCTGGATCTGGTAGGCGAAGACCGCATCCTGTGGGGATCGGACTATCCGCATATCGACAGCGATCTGGCCGCGGTTTCCCAGGTGCGCCACAGCGTCGCGGGCCTGTCTGACGCCCGCAAGCACGCGGTGCTGGGCGGCAATGCGAAGAAACTGTTCGGATTGCGTTAGCAGGATACTGATAAAACCCGTTTTTTGATCGGACTGAATCGGCCCCTTTTGCATTTCGCTGACCCCCTCCCCGCAAGGGCAGGGCTACCGCATATGAAATTTTGTTTGCTGGATATAGCTCCCTTGTAACTCTCATTGCCGCGACTCTGGTATAGTTGGGGTTGGGGTGAGGGGCTGTGTGTAAAAGCTTTTTTACGCGCATAAATGCGCGTACCCCTCATCCCCTGAAGGTGCATATTGGTACCCCTGAAGGTGCAGGTACCAATATGGCCTTCTCCCGCACTCGCCTGGGCGAAGCTGAAGCTTCGCTTCGGCGTAGTTTGGAGGGGAGAAGGAAAAGATCAACATTCATATGCGATAGCCCTGCCCTCGTAGGGGGGCCGGGGTGGAGGGCAATAAAATGATCAAATCTAAAATCACCTTGCTCTGTGGCCAAGAACCCGGCCGAACCTGCCCCTCTTGACAAAAGCGCTACATGTGGCCACAATTCTTCCATGACAACCGTATCCATCCGCGATGCAAAGAACCGCCTCACTGAACTCGCCCGGCAGGTTGAGAAGGGGGAGACCATTGTCGTTACCCGCAATGGCCGTCCGGTGTTTGATCTGGTCCCGCATCGCAGGCGCGGTGGCCTGAACCTTGAAGCTGGCGAGGAGTTCAGGAAAAAACATGGTCTCACGAGTATCGTTCCTTATATAGCAGACGATTTCGATGATCCATTGCCTGAGGATTTCCTGCTGCAACCTTTGCCGCCAGATGTATGAGGTTATTATTAGACACCCACGTCCTGTTGACGATGATGGAAAGCCGGGTGGAAACGTTCGTGCCGGGAATTCAGCGGCTGATAAAAGACACAACAGCGGAGCATCATGTTAGCGTTGTCAGCCTTTGGGAGATCGCCATTAAATGGCGGCTGGGGAAAATACAAATCACCCCTGACCTCGACGCACTGCTGGAATTGCTTGATGGAATGGGAGTTGAACTAATCCCGATCAAAGCGCACCATGTGCTGACTGCCATTGATCCTGAACCGGCAACATGCGATCCGTTTGACCGGCTGCTGCTGGCGCAATGCCAGATCGAGGATTTGCGGCTGGTGACAATTGACCGGGCGCTGGTTGCACATCCGTTGGCGGCCAAAGTCAAATGACGCTTCGACACGCCACATGCTGATAATCCTGAGCGCGCTGCTGCCGGTATTTCTGATCATCGCACTGGGTTGGGTGATCCGGCGCGCGGATTTTCTGGATGCCGGGATTTGGCCGCCGCTGGAGCGGCTGATTTATTTCATCCTGTTCCCGTGCCTGCTGGTGCAGAACCTGGCCACCGCCG
>Ga0209893_1000017_pt1 | contig 47344 bp, 43 predicted proteins | sample GWRWT3_25Nov14_FD_187190 | JGI IMG/M metagenome (GOLD analysis project Ga0209893, IMG submission 187190) | Sand microcosm microbial communities from a hyporheic zone in Columbia River, Washington, USA - GW-RW T3_25-Nov-14 (SPAdes) (version 2) | ecosystem: Engineered > Artificial ecosystem > Sand... | reverse complement strand
CCAGAAGAAGAACCGGCTTTCGGTCTGGAGGGCGGCGGTTTGCCGGTAAAAGTGGAGATGCCCGCTTACCGGGTGCTGGCGCGCAAATACCGGCCGCGCAGCTTTGCCGAACTGATCGGCCAGGAGGCCATGGTGCGCACCCTCAGCAACGCCATCGATAGCGGGCGGCTGGCGCATGCCTTTATTCTGACCGGCGTGCGGGGCGTTGGCAAAACCACCACGGCGCGCATTCTGGCGCGCTGCCTGAATTATGAAACTGCGGATGGCCTGTCCGGCCCCTGCATCCAGCCCCCTAATGACGGAATACATTGCGCGGCGATTGCTGAATCGCGCCATGTGGATGTGATCGAAATGGATGCGGCCTCGCGCACCGGCATCGACGACATCCGCGAGATCATCGAAGGGGTGCGCTATCGCCCGGCCAGTGCGCGCTACAAAATCTATATTATCGACGAAGTGCATATGCTGTCCAAGGCGGCGTTCAACGGCCTGCTGAAGACCCTGGAAGAACCACCCGAACATGTGATTTTCATTTTCGCCACCACGGAAATCCGCAAGGTACCGGTGACGGTGCTGTCGCGCTGTCAGCGTTTTGATCTGCGCCGGGTCAGCGTCGCGGAATTAAGCGCCCATCTGGGGCGCATTGCCGTACTGGAAAACTGTGTGTTGTCGCCTGGCGCGCTGGGGCTGATTGCGCGCGCCGCCGAGGGTTCGGTGCGCGATGCGCTCAGCCTGCTGGATCAGGCGATTGCGCACGGGGCGGGCGATGTGAGCGAGGCGCAGGTACGCGACATGCTGGGGCTGGCCGACCGGGGCCGGGTGTTTGATCTGCTGGAACATGTGCTGCGCGGCGACCTGCCATCGGCGCTGGGTGAATTGCAGGCGCAATATGATGATGGCGCCGACCCGGTGGCGGTGTTGCAGGATATGCTGGACATTGTGCATTGGCTGACCCGCATCAAAATGGCGCCGCTGGCGGCCGAGGATTTGAGCCTGCCCGAGGCCGAGCGGCAGCGCGGCCGGGACATGGCGCAGAAGCTGAATGTGCCGGTACTGACCCGTGCGTGGCAGTTCCTGCTGAAAGGCCTGTCCGAGACCCGCGAGGCGCAGCACAGTCTGGCGGCCGCCGAAATGGTGCTAGTGCGGCTGGGCTATGCCGCTGATTTGCCCAGCCCCGCCGATCTGATTGAACGGCTGCGCACCAGTCCTGCCACGTCGCAATCCGCCGTCCCTGCCCCACGCCCGCGTGGCGGCGGCGGACCGCAGGCGATGATGGCGGACGCACTGCCGCAGGCGCTATCGGCCCCCGCCGCCAATGCGAACCCCATGCCGCAAAACTTTGCAGATGTCGTCCGTTTGGCGGCGCAGCAGCGCGACATCAAATTACAGACGGCCCTGACCCGCGATGTGCATCTGGTGCATTTTGAGGCGGGCCATATTGAGTTTCGCCCCGGTCCCGCAGCCCAGCCGCAACTGGCGGCGCAATTGATGGAACGGCTGCTGCAATGGACCGGCACGCGCTGGATTGTCAGCCTCAGCAATACGGGCGGTGCACCCAGTATTGACGAACAGAATCTGAGCCGCGCACAACAGCGCGAGGCCGAGGCCCTGTGCGATCCGCTGGTGCAGGAGGCATTGAAATTTTTTCCCGGCGCGGAAATTGTCGCGGTGCGTGATTCAGGAGAGACGCTATGAAAGATATGGGCAAGCTGTTCAAACAGGCACAGGAAATGCAGGCGCGCATGGGCGAAATGCAGGCCAGGCTGGAACAGATGGAAATGCGCGGGGTATCGGGGGGCGGCATGGTGGCCGTCACGCTGAACGGCAAGAACATGATGCAGAAAGTGGAGATCGATCCTGGCCTGTTGCGCCCGGAAGAATCGGAAATTCTTGAAGACCTGATCATGGCTGCGCATAATGACGCCAAGTCGCGCCTTGATGCAAAAGTGCAGGAAGAAATGTCCAAACTGACCGGTGGAATAAGTTTGCCGCCGGGCTTCAAGCTGCCCTTTTGATGCGTAACGATCCCACCCTCACTTGTCATTGCGAGGCGCAACGAGCCGTGGCAATCCAGAGTCTCACGCAAAGGCCTGAGTTTGTGACTCTGGATTGCCACGCTTCGCTCGCAATGACGATAATGGGCATGACCGCTTTAGTCTTTAGGCTGACTGTATCAGGTTACCCCTTTTAATGCGTAACGATCCAACCGGGGCGGAAATTTCCCGTCTGATTACGCTGCTGGCAAAATTGCCCGGTCTCGGTCCGCGTTCAGCGCGGCGTGCGGCGCTGTATCTGATCGAGCGCAAGGAAAGCCTGTTGCGTCCGCTATCGGGCGCGATGCATGAGGCGGCGGAAAAAATCAGCCCCTGTCAGATGTGCTATAATCTGGATAGCATTGATCCTTGCGCGATCTGCACCGATCCGCGCCGCGACCGCACCCGCATCTGTGTGGTGGAACAGGTCAGTGACCTGTGGGCGCTGGAGCGTGCGGGCGCATTTCCCGGCCTCTATCATGTGCTGGGCGGCACCTTGTCAGCGCTGGATGGCGTTGGGCCGGACGAGCTGAACATTGCGGGGCTGCTGGCGCGCATCAGCACGGGCCAGATCGGCGAAGTGGTGCTGGCGCTGAACGCCACCGTCGATGGGCAAACAACCCTGCATTATCTGAATGACCGGCTGGCCAATCGCGGCCTGCGCGTATCGGGCCTGGCGCATGGCGTGCCGGTCGGCGGCGAGCTGGATTATCTGGATGATGGCACCCTGGCCGCCGCGATGCGCGACCGGCGGGATTTTTAGGGTATTTTGTGAACGGGCTGAAGCGCCTTTAACCCCACACTGTCATTACCCGGCTTGCCCGGGTAATCCATGCCACATACAATGGCCTGGGTTTTTGGGGTGTGGGTTGCCCGGCTAAACCGGGCAATGACAATGAGGGTGTATGATGCGCTTCAATCAGATCAAAAAATGCTCAAGCCTCAGCTAAACAGCGACACCACCACCAGCATCGCCACAAAAAAACCTGCAATCCCCCAGACGCCCATAGAATGACTCTGGGCGCTATGCCGCATTCCGTCCATCACCACCTCCCCGGGCTTTCGCATATTCATATGAAACAGATAGGGGATACATGCCCCCGTGACAGAGACGAATATCACAGCCGGGTAACTGTTTTTTTAAGGAAACTGGTTAATTTGGCGGCAATGTGCGCGCCGTCACAGGGCCGATGGGCCGTTCTTCCGCCGCTGCGCCGTCGTCGCTGATCTGCACCTCTTTGATGCGGTCGGCGCGGCGGATAATCTTGTCGGCGGAAATTTCGATTTCACGCACATCGCTTTCCACATTGCCGAAATGCTTGCGCAAATTTGTGGTGCGTGTGCGCAGGCGGCTCACATCTTCGAACAGTTCCATCACTTCCTTCTGAATGACGCCCGCCTGTTCGCGCATGCGCACATCTTTCAGAATGGCGCGCATGGTATGCAGCGTCGCCCACATGGTGGAAGGCGACACAATGAACACGCGCCCCTTGTGACCATATTCAACGACCTGCGGAAAATTTGCATGCAGTTCCGCATAGACCGCCTCGGACGGTAAAAACATAATCGCCATTTCCGCCGTTTCACCCGGCACAATATAGCGCGCGGAAATATCATCCACATGCTTGCGCACGTCCGTAACGAAGGCGCGCGCCGCCAGTGCGCGCGCGGCATCATCGCGCGCCTCGCGCAGCGCACGATAGGCCTCCAGCGGAAATTTGGAATCCACGGCGATGGAACCCGGCGGGTTTGGCAGATTGATCAGACAGTCGGCGCGCCTGCCGTTGCTGAGTTGCGCCTGCAACTGATAGGCCGATGGCGGCAGCATATCACGCACCATGTCGCCAAGCTGCACTTCGCCAAAGGCGCCACGCGCCTGTTTGTTGGACAATATATCCTGCAACGACACGACCTGCCCGCTGAGTTCGGTCAGGTTGCGTTGCGCCTCGTCAATCACCGCCAGACGTTTTTGCAGATCGGTCATGGTCTGGGTGGTTTTTTCAGTGGTCTCGATGAGGCTGTCGCCCACCCGCTTGCCCATGGCGTCCAACCGCTCGTTCAGGGCCCTGGCAAGGGTCGCCTGCGAACTGTTCTGGCTTTCCAGCATGTTTGTACCCAGCGCATCGAGGCGTTCATTCAGCGCCCTGGTCAGGGCGGCCTGCCCCACTGTGCTGTCAGCCGAGATCTGCTTTATCTGCCCCGCCAGTTCGGCCTGTGTCATGCTCAGGGCTGCAAGGGTGGCCGCCAATTGTGGATCGGGTGCCGCCTGGCCGGGGCGGGCCAACCGGAACACGATAAAGCCGATGCCTGCCAGCATCAGCAGCCCCACGATCCAGACCATGCTTTCCACGCGCCATTCCCCAGTGATTCTGCAATGCCATACTATAGCATGGGGGGTACGCTTGACGATCCGCTGTGAAAACCATATGTCATGCCTGTCATGGCCATATTACCCATATTGATCGCCCCAGATGCGCGCCTGAAAATGGTCTCGAAACCCGTAGATACGGTGGATGACGGGGTGCGCGCGCTGATGGATGACATGCTGGAAACCATGTATGCCGCGCCCGGCATCGGGCTGGCCGCCATTCAGGTCAATGTGCCAAAACGCATTATCGTCATGGATCTGGCCCGCGAAGGCGAAGCCCCGCAGCCGCGCCATTTCATCAACCCGGAAATCACCTGGTATTCCGGGGAACTGTCGGTTTTTTCAGAGGGCTGTCTTTCGTTTCCGGAATTTTTCGATGATGTGGAACGCGCCAGTTCGGTCAAACTGCGCTATCTGGATTATCATGGCAATCCGCGCGAGGAGGTGGCGCAGGAGCTGTTCGCCGTCTGTATCCAGCATGAGATGGACCATCTGGAAGGCGTGCTGTTCGTTGATCATCTGTCGCGGCTGAAGCGCGATGCGATTTTGCGCAAGCTGCAAAAGGCCCGGCGGCAATCCGCCGGCGCGTGAAGGCATCCTGCTTAACTGAAAGTTCCTTATATGCGTCTGGCCTTTATGGGAACCCCGGAATTTTCTGTGCCCTGTCTGCAAGCTCTGCTGGCGGCAGGGCATCAGATCGCCGCCGTCTATAGCCAGCCGCCGCGTGGCAGCGGGCGCGGCATGAAAGAAACCAAATCCCCCGTACATCTGTTTGCAGAGTCGCAGGGGATAGAAGTGCGCACACCCGCACGCCTGAAAGACGCGACCGAACATGACGCCTTTCGCGCGCTTGATCTCGATGCGGCGGTCGTCGTGGCCTATGGCCTGATTTTACCGGAGGCGATATTGCAGGCGCCCCGGCTGGGATGTTTCAATGTGCATGCGTCATTACTGCCGCGCTGGCGCGGGGCCGCGCCCATACAGCGCGCCATCATGGCGGGGGATTTGGAAACCGGCGTAACCATTATGCAGATGGATGCGGGGCTCGACACCGGGCCGATGCTGGCATCGGCGCGCGAACCCATCGGCCCGGAGGATACATCCGGCGCGCTGCATGACCGCTTAAGCCGGTTGGGCGCGCGGCTGATGGTGGACACGCTCGCAAAAATCGCGGCCGGTTCCATCACCGCACGGGCGCAACCCGAAACCGGCGTCACCCATGCCGCCAAGATCAGCAAAGAGGAAGCGCGCATCGGCTGGCGGCGCACGGCGCGGGAACTGGATTGTCATATACGCGGGCTGACACCCGCACCCGGCGCATGGTTCACTGTGCAGCAGAACGGCAGGGATGTGCGCATCAAGGTGCTGCGCGCATCGCCTGTGGCCGGTGCAGGGCCAGCGGGCGTGGTTCTGGATGACCAGTTTACGATTGCCTGTGGTGAGGGCGGCTTGAAAATTTCGCAGGTGCAACGTGAAGGCAAGGCGCCGTCTGATGCGGCGTCTTTTCTGCGCGGCTTTGCATTGCCGGCGGGTACACAGCTTGACTAACCGCTACAGACTTCTGATCGAATATGATGGCGGGCCCTTTGCCGGCTGGCAGCGCCAGGACAATGGACCGTCCGTACAGGGCGCAATCGAAGAGGCGATCTTTCTATTTTGCGGTGAACGGGTAACGCTGAACGCTGCGGGGCGAACCGATGCGGGCGTGCACGCGCTGGGCCAGGTGGCGCATTGCGATCTGGCAAGGCAAACGGCGCCGGACGAACTGCGCGATGCGCTGAATGCGCATTTGCGCCCCGCGCCGGTCAGCATTCTGCTGGCGGAACATGCCGCACCGGAATTTCACGCGCGCTTTGACGCCATCAGGCGCGCCTACCGCTACGAAATACTGAACCGGCGCGCGCCGCCAGCGATACGGCGTGGGCATGTGTGGCATGTGCCGCGCACGCTGGACGCGCGCGCCATGCACGAGGCGGCCCAGCATCTGATTGGCCGGCATGATTTCACCACGTTCCGCGCAGCGCAGTGTCAGGCGAAGTCGCCGGTGCGCACGCTTGATCTGTTGCAGGTGAAGCGCGAGGGAGAAATCATTGTGATAGAAGCCGAGGCGCGATCCTTTCTGCACCATCAGATACGCTCTATCACTGGCAGCCTGAAACAGGTCGGCGACGGAAAATGGCCCCCCGAACATATGGCGCGGATATTGGCCGCCAGGGACCGCACCGCCTGCGGCCCGGTGGCCCCGCCCGATGGGCTGTACCTGACGCGGGTGGAATATCCCCAACCCTAAAGATCTATGGTTTCGACCGCATCCGACGCAATCGGCGCGCCAAAGAAAATCGGGCCGACGCGCGAAAAACGCTCCGGTCCGTCGGTGACCATGAAAGTGACATGGCCGGGATTTTTGTCGGTGAGCAGAAGACCGCGCGCGCCAAGTTCTGTCGTGACGGCTTCGGCCGTGGTTTGGGCACTGTCCACAAGGCGCACCTGCGGCCCCAGTAATCTGGCAAGGGCGGGCGCGAGCACCGGAAAATGTGTGCAGCCCAGCACCAGCGTATCGGGCGCGCCAGCCTGCCCCGTGAACAGCGGCTCGAGATAGCGCTTTGCCGCGCCCTGCACGATGGGGCCATCTATCCAGCCTTCTTCGGCCAGCGCGACGAACAGGGTGCAGGCGACCTGACTGATTTTCAGACCCGGCCGGACTGCATGAATGGCGCGCAGATAGGCCCCGCCGCGCACCGTGCCTTCGGTGGCGATCACCGCGATATGTCCGCTGCGGGTGGCAGCCACACCGGCGCGCGCACCGGGTTCGACCACACCAATCAGCGGCACGGGCGCAAGGTTCCGGGCCAGCGGTTGCAGCGCCACAGAGGACGCGGTGTTGCACGCGATCACCACCATCTTGACGCCGCGCTGTACCAGCAGCCGTGACGCCTGTAACGCATAGGCGGTCACGGTGGCCGCACTTTTGGTGCCATAGGGCAGGCGCGCGGTGTCGCCGAGATAGAGAAAATTTTCATCCGGCAACCGCGCGCGCAGGGCGCGCAGCACCGTCAGCCCGCCAATGCCGGAATCAAATACGCCGATAGGCCGGGTGTCGCTCACACCAGCCCTGCAAAATAGCGCTGCATCACGGCTTCATAAATATCCGCCAGCCGGTGCACATCGGCAATGGTGGTGTGTTCGTTCGCCTTGTGCTGGGTCTGGCCGACCAGTCCGAACTCCACCACGGGGCAATGATCCTTGATGAAGCGCGCGTCCGATGTGCCGCCGGTGGTGGACAGCATGGGCGCCACGCCGGTGACGCCTGTAATGGCGTCGGCGATCAATGAACTGAATGCACCCGGGGGCGTCAGGAAGGATTCGCCGGTGACGCTGATATCCATGCGGTAATCGCCGCCCAGCCTGGCGGTGACAAATTCGCATTCCTGCCGGATCCAGGCGATGAGCGATCTGGAGCTGTGCATATCGTTGAAACGGATATTGAGGCGCGCCACCGCCTGCCCCGGAATGACATTGGTGGCGGGATTGCCGACATCAATGCTGGTCACTTCCAGATTGGAGGGCTGAAAATGCGCATTGCCGCCATCCAGCACATGGTCCTGCAACCGGCGCAGACATTCCAGCAGGCGCGGGATCGGATTATCAGCCTGATGCGGATAGGCGACATGGCCCTGTGTGCCCAGAAAGTCCAGCGTGACATTGATGCTGCCGCGCCGCCCGATCTTGACCATATCGCCGAGCATTTCGGCGCTGGTCGGCTCGCCCACCAGACAATGATCCAGTTTTTGATTATTCCGGCGCAGCCAGTCCAGCATTTTGGCGGTGCCATTGATGGCAGGGCCTTCTTCATCGCCGGTAATCAGCAGGCTGATGGATCCGGGCAGCGCCGCGCCATATTTGCGGATGATGCGTCCGGCAGCCACCGTAAACGCGGCAATGGCGCATTTCATATCGGCGGCCCCGCGCCCGTATAGCAGGCCGCCTTCCATGCGTGGCGCAAACGGATCGCCCGCCCAGGCCGCCAGATCGCCGGGCGGCACCACATCCATATGCCCGGCAAAACAGAAATTGGGTGCATGATCACCGAACCGGGCATAGAGATTATCGACATCGGGCGTACCTGCCTGCATAAACGGCAGGCGGATACAGGCAAAACCCAGCCGCGCCAGCGCTGTTTGCAGCACGCCCAGCGCGCCCGCATCCAGCGGCGTCACGCTGGGGCGGCGAATCAGGTCAATCGAAAGGGTGATGGGATCAAGGGCCATGGTCATGCAACCGGTGTAACGCCGCCGCCGCGCCGCGTCAATCGGGCGGATCAGACCGGAATGACAGCAACTGACAACACGCTCTGGTTTAAGTCTGGCCACTAATAAAACATTAAGCATTTAGCCGTTAGTTTTAGGCAAATGGCTAAGGTTCTATACATCGACGAAAGACCGGCGGAACGCGGCGATATGTTGCTGCGCCTTCTGGCTGCTGGTTATGAGGCGGTTGGTGCGGAAAATGGACAAAGCGGCCTGGCAACGGCTGTACGCGACAGACCGGATCTGGTGCTGTGCCAATCAGAAATGTCGGGAATGTCGGGCCTGGACGTGGTGCGACAGTTGCGCGACGCAAGTAAAGAATGCGAAGCTACGCTGTTTATCCTGCTGTCAGAAGAACAGAATCAAGACATACGCGAGCAGCATATTAAGCAGGGCGCGGACGACAGCCTGCCAAATTCCATGCATTTCGATCTGCTGAATAGGGATATCGCTTCGCGTCTGCGGATTGTTGAACGCCAGACACAACGCCGCGAGCGCGAACTGATCACGCTCTATAATGCGCTTAGAAAACAAATGGATATGCTCAAAAACGAACTCAGCGCAATTACTGCGCCGCCAATATTGGAAAAACCGGAACTGGCAGACCGCGATACTTTTACCAGGATCGCTACCGAGCGCTTAAAAGCGGCTCATCTCAACGGCGCCGAAGCTCAACTGACATTGATTGAAGTGCCGGGCCTTGACGCGCTGGCCAATAGCGCCGGTGATGCGTCTGCCAAAAAATTGCTTGCTGATATAGGCGAATTGCTATCTTCACAGGCGGGAGAGGGCGCCGGCCTGCTGGAAAAGGATCGCTTTGGTCTCGTACATGGCGAGGACGTCGATGACAAGGATTTACGGCGCTCGCTTGATCAACTGATCCATGATAGCGGGCTTGATACGAAAGGTATCACCGCCGCCATTGCGCCTGTGGCGCTTTCGGCCGACAGCCTTTCCCCAGAGGAAGCTGCCCGCGCGCTGATATTCGCGGTCAACAAATTCGCTGAACAGGGCCGTGCTAATTTCACCATTGCCAATCTCCAGGAAGGCATCGCCGCCTGCATCGAAGACACCGTATCGCGCATCACCAGTTTGCGTGGTAACATTAATGGCAAACACATAGAATTGCATTTTCAACCCATTGTCGACCTGACCAGCCGCGAGCCGCACCATTATGAAGCATTGGCGCGTTTCCCCGGTGGCGCTTCGCCGTATGATACGATTGTCTTCGCAGAACAGGTCGGCATGGCGCAGGAGCTGGATCTGGCAATCTGCCAGAAAATCATAGAGTTCGTCGAGGAAAACAGCCTTGAGATCACCCCTGTTGAAGTGGCGATGAACCTTTCTGCGCAGTCGATTGAAAGCAGCGTGTTTATTTCAATCCTGCGCAAGATGCTTGCAAAGCTTGGCAATAACCGTAAACAGGTCCTGCTGGAAATTACTGAATCCGTGCAGATAAAAGACTATGAGGCGGTCAGCAGGACGGTTCAACACCTGCGGCAGGACGGGCTTCGCATCTGTCTGGATGATTTTGGCGCAGGCGATTCCAATTTCAATTATTTACGCATGTTCGAAGTTGATTTCGTAAAAATCGATGGCGTCTATGTGCGCGATGTCATGCGCTCCAAACGCGACCAGGCTTTCATTCGCTCCATCGCCCGTCTGTGCAAGGAAATCGGCGTCAGAACCGTTGCCGAATTTGTTGAAGACGAAAAACAGGCCGGATCACTAAAGAATCTGGGCGTTGATCTGGGTCAGGGTTATCTGTTCGGCAAACCCTCGGCAAAGCTGCTGTAGCAAGGGCCTGTCGGCAACGCCCCGTTAACCTTATTGCCAGTACTGTAAAGCTCAGATTTCCGTTATATTTGGAGCGCAAGCATCCTATGGCCAAAAAACCCCGCATTGCGATTTTTGACCCGCTCAATGCACGCGAGCGTTCGTTCATGCGGCCACTGGCGGCGCATCTGGAAACAGGCTGGCAGGTGGATTTTTATCATCCGGGCACGGCGGATGAAGTTGCACGGGCTGCGCAGGATTGCGACGCGATCTGGTTCGAATGGTGCGGGCCCCTGGCTGCGCATGCCACCAATCAGATTGATCTATGTGGTAAAAAAGTCATTGTGCGGCTGCACTCATTCGAGGCGATTGACACCAACTATCCGAACGAAACTTCCTGGGGCAATGTTGATCATCTGGTCCTGGTCAGTAATGACGTGCAGGATATTTTACGCATGCGCTGGCCGGATCTGGAGCGCAAGGTTGACATCCGCGTTATACCCAACGCCATCGAGTGTGATCGCTTTGCCAATAGCGCCCCAAAGCAAATGACCGATATTGCCTGGGTTGGCAGGATTGAGATGAAAAAAAACCCGGCGCTGTTTGTGCAAATTCTTGCAAAACTTGTGGCCATTGATCCTGCATACCGGTTGCATGTGGCGGGCACATGCATCGACCTGCGCATGTCGCGTTATCTCTCCCATCTGATCGCTCAACTCGGCCTTGGGCGGCATATTGGTTTTTATGATTACGTGACCGATATGCCCGCCTGGTTTAAGGATAAGGGGGTTCTGCTCAGCACATCCTTGTACGAAAGCTTTGGAATGAATATCGGCGAAGCCATGGCGTCGGGCGTCTTTCCCGTCATTCATAACTTTCCAGGGGCTAATGCCGTATGGCCTGGCGAATGCCTGTTTTCCACAGTGGATGAGGCAGTTGCATTAATCCGGGCGGCCGAGCCCGGTAAATATATGGATTTTGTCCGGAGCCACTATGACAGCGCGCTACAGTTCGCCGCAATGGACGCGCTGCTGGCGGAGCCAAATTGCAAACTTTCCTGTCAAACGGCGCTTTCACAAAGCAATACTGTTTACCCCATTCTGGACGATGTAAACAGCACCCTGATTTTGGATGGGGTCAATCCGTCACAGCCACGGGCGCAACGCCTGCATCGCCGACTAAAAAGACGCGCGAGCGTGATGGTTTCAGATTGAACCAGCCACGCATGCAACATTTTATGTTTCCACAACCCCTACCGCGCCGTCCAGCCGCCATCAACGGGAAGCGACGCGCCGGTGATGGACGCGCCCATATCCGAGCACAAAAACACCGTAAGCGCCGCAATTTCCTCAACCGTGGCGAATTTCTTGTTGGGCTGCGGGGCCAGCATGACTTTTTCGATGACATCTTTTTCCGACATGCCATGCGCCCTGGCCTGATCGGGGATTTGTTTTTCCACCAGCGGCGTCCATACATAGCCGGGGCAGATCGCGTTGGCGGTCACACCTTTTTCCGCCGCCTCCAATGCGGTCACCTTGGTCAGGCCCAGCATCCCGTGTTTGGCCGCCACATAGGCGGATTTATAGGGCGATGCAACCAGGCCATGCGCCGAAGCGATATTGACGATGCGGCCCCAGCCGCGATCCATCATCGGGCCGAGCACCGCCCGCGTGGTGTGAAACGCCGAACTGAGATTGATGGCAATAAGCTGATCCCATTTTTCCGGCGGAAAACCGGCTATCGGTGAAACATGCTGTATGCCCGCGTTATTGACCAGAATATCGACGGGGCCGAGTTCCGCGACAACACGCCCCATCATTTCGGCAATCTCCTTCGGATCCGCCATATCGGCAGACAGGGCCACACATTTCACCCCATGGGCTTTGCTGATTTCATCCGTTAACGGCGTAATTTCACGTTTCGCCCGGCTGCCGTTGACGCCAACGGCGCAGCCTTCCGCCGCCAGCGCTCTGGCGATGGCAAGCCCGATGCCGCTGGTGGCGCCGGTGACCAGCGCCACTTTGTTTTTCAGCAATTATCTTACTCCGCCGCCTTGCCCGTGCCCGCCTTGGCCGCGATCTCTTCGGCCTCGCGGCGCAATTCGCGTTTCAAGGTTTTACCGCTGGCGTTACGCGGGATAACATCGATGAAACGCACACTGGCGGGTTGCTTGAATTTGGCCAGCCTTGTGCTGCAATGTTTCAGAATATCCGCTTCGGTGATGTTGGAGCCGGGCGCGCGCACCACGCAGGCCTGGCCGGTTTCACCCCATTTCTCATGCGGCACGCCGATCACGCCCACATCGGCCACGCCCTTGATCTGGAAGATCACGGCCTCGACCTCGGCGGGGTACACATTTTCGCCGCCGGAAATGTACATGTCCTTCCAGCGATCCACGATATAGAAAAAGCCGTCGCTGTCCTTGCGCGCCGCATCGCCGGTTTTGAACCAGCCATCCTTGAAGCTGGCTTCGGTGGCGTCGGGCCGGTTCCAGTAACCTGGCGTGACGTTCGGCCCCTTGACCCAGATTTCGCCCACCACATCGGGTTCAGTAATGTCATTGTCGCTTTCATCCACCAGCCGCATTTCCATATGCTGCGCTGGCAAACCGGCAGAGCCGATCTTTTGCATCGCCATGTCGCTTTCCAGCACGGTGATGATCGGGCTGGTTTCGGTCATGCCATAGGCCTGCGCCAGCGCCAGTCCCTTTGCGGCCCAGGTCTCCAGCAGGGGTTTGGCCGCAGGCGCGGCGCCGATGCCCGCCGTCACCAGGCCGGAGAAATCGGCATCCGCAAAATCCGGGTGCTGGCTCATGAACAAATACATGGACGGCACACCAAGGAAATGCGTAAAGCCATGCCCCTTGCGCTTGTCCAGAAATCCTAAAATCGTGCCGGGATCAAACTCGCGCGCCACTGCAACCGTGCCGCCCACATGAAAGGCGATGTTGGCATAGCAGTTCAACCCGCCAGTATGGAACAAAGGCATTACCGCCAGATGCTTGCAATCCGTTGTCACCCGCGCGGGACCGCCAAAATTGACGGCGTTCCAGAACGTCATGCCATGCGTGATCATCGCGCCCTTGGGCAGGCCGGTGGTGCCCGACGTATACATGATGGTGGACAGATCATCGAGCGTCAGATCGGTGGCGCGCGCCGTCAGCTTGCCCGCTTTGGCAATCGCGCTTTCATACTGGCTGGGGCTGCCGTCAAAATTATTTTCCAGCAGATGCGGAATGTTGCACAGCTTTTGCAGAGTGGCGCCGGTATCGGCAAATTCCGGGCCGGGGATCAGCACCTTGGGGGCCGCGTCGCCAACGATAAATTCCAGTTCGGGAACCGTCAGCCGCCAGTTCAGTGGCAGAAACACCAGCCCCGCCTTGGTGCAGGCAAACTGCATCTCGAACATATCGGAACTGTTCTGCGCCAGAATACCCACCCGGTCGCCCTTTACCAGGCCCAGACTATTGGTCAGATAAGCGGCCAACCGCTCGCACCGGTCATTGAACTGGCTATAGGTGAATTCACGCTTCGAATTCAGATCAATCAGCGCGACCTTATTGCCCAATCGCGTGGTGTGATATGCGAGCCAATCATATGCCTTTATCGTCATTGCTGACCTCCCCTGTGCCTATTGTTGTGGTAGCCTGTTATTATGCGGCGCAGTGAAGCAAATTTGAGACTTTTTCGCAAGTGATCAATCAGTCAGTTGAAACGCGCGCATGCCTGCCCGTGATCGCCCGGCTAAGCACGATAACCGGCAAAATACCCGCAAATACAATGCATAATCCTGCCAACGCGCTATCTTCCAGCCGCCCCAGCGAGGCGAATGTATAGACATGCGTCGCCAGCGTATCAAAATTGAACGGACGCAGAATAAGGGTGGCCGGCAGTTCCTTCATGCAATCGACAAACACCAGCAGCACCGCCGTCAGAATAGGCCCGCGCAGCAATGGCAGATGCACCCGCCACAGGGTGCCGCCCCGCCCCTGCCCCAGGCTGCGCGACGCCATGTCCATGGCGGGCGTGATGCGTGTCAATCCGGATTCCAGCGCGCCAAATGACAGCGCCAGAAACCGTACAATATAGGCGAACAGCACCGCGATCACGGTGCCGCTCAGCAACAGGCCCGTGGAAATACCGAAATGCGCCCGCAACAGCGCATCCAGCGCATTGTCAAACGCGCCAAACGGGATCATCACCCCAAGCGCCAGCACCGCGCCGGGAATGACATAGCCAACCGATGCAATACGGGTCAGAATTTTCTGTCCCCGCCCCGCGCTCAGCCGCGCGCCATAGGCGAGGAACAGCCCGATACACACCGCAAACAGCGCCGCAACCGCCGCCAGCATTATACTGTTCAGCGCATAGCCGAAAAACGCCGCATTCAGCGACAGCGACAACCGCGATAACGCCATCTGCACTAAAATTCCGGCAGGTATCAGAAAGCCAAAAATCAGCGGCACCGAACAGGCGGCAATCGCCACGCCCGCCTTTAGCGGACCGAGATCATAGAGGGGCGTGGCGCGCGTCGGACCGCCCATGCTGTGAAATCGCCGGTCGCGCCGCGCCATGCGTTCCAGCGTGATCAGCAGCAGCACAAACCCCAGTAACGCCAGCGCAATCTGCGCCGCCCCGCCCGCATTTCCCATGCCCAGCCAGACATCGTAAATGCCGGCCGTCAGGGTACGGACGGCAAAATAGTCAACGGTGCCGAAATCCCCCAGGGCTTCCATCAGTGCGAGGATAACGCCAACCACAATGGCCGGGCGCGCCATGGGCAGCGCCACGCGGAAAAACACCGCCCACGGCCCCTGGCCCAGGGTGCGGCTGACCTCCAGCGCGCCCGCGGATTGCTGCAAAAACGCCGTGCGCGCACTCAGATAAACATAGGGATAGAGCGTCAGCGACAGCACCAGTATGGCGCCGCCAAGCGAACGAATTTCGGGAAACCAGTAATCGGCGGGCCGCACCCAACCCGCCATCGAACGCAACCCGGTTTGCACCGGCCCGGCAAATTCCAGAAAATCCACATAGGTATAGGCGGTCAGGTAAGCCGGCATGGCGAATGGCGCCAGCAGCGCCCATTCGAACATGCGCCGCCCGGGAAACCGGCACAGGCTGACCAGCCAGGCCGTACCCACCCCCAGCACCGCCGCGCCAAACCCAACCCCCACCAGCAACAGCCCGGTGGTTTGCAGCATATGCGGCAACACCGTGTTCGCCAGATGCGGCCAGATATTATTTTCCGGATTCAGCGCCAGCCATGCAATGGCAAACACCGGCATGGCCACAAGCGCCGCCACAATCAGCGCGCCAACGCGCCATGGATCAAGACGCAGCCGCACCATCAGCCCGGGCCGGGCCACGACGCTGGTCATGCCTGCTTCATTGATCGAAGCCAGTCTCATACACAATTTCAAGCGCGCGCACACGGTGGCGGGCGATGTCCGCCAGGGGCAACGCGTCGGCCTTGAACTTGCCCCAGCTTTGCATCAGCGCCGACCAGGGCGCATCCGGGCTGACCGGATATTCATTATTGATTTCGGCGTAAAGCTGCTGGGCCTCTTTGCCGGATAAAAATTCCATCAGCTTTATTGCCGCATCACGGTTGGGCGCATATTTGGCCATCGCCATCCCGGAAACATTGATATGCGCGCCGCGATCCTGCTGATTGGGAAACAGGATGTTCACAGCTTCCGCCGCAGAACGTTGCGCCGGGTCCGCCAGCATCACCGCCATATAATAGCTGTTGCCCAGTGCGATATCGCATTCGCCCTGCGCCACCGCCCTGATCTGCGCGCGGTCATCGCCCTGGGGTTTGCGCGCCAGATTGGCCCGCAGGCCCTTCAGCCATTGCGTCGCCCTGGCCTCACCATGGTGGGCAATCTGTGCGGCCAGCAGCGCCACATTATAATCGCTTGCGCCGCTGCGGCTGCAAATGCGGCCCTTCCATTGCGGTTCGGCCAGCGCCTCATAGGTCGTGACTTCACCCGGCTTTACCCGTTCCCTGGAGGCATAGACTACCCGCGCGCGCTGGGTCAGCGCGAACCAGTGGTTCGCTGGATCACGCAAGGAAGCGGGGATGACGGTGGTTAGCGTTTGTGAATCCACCTTCTGGGTGATGCCTGCCTCAACTGCTTCGCTGAGCCGGGCAATGTCAGACGCCAGAATTACATCGGCGGGACTGTTCACGCCTTCAGCCTTGATGCGCTCGGCCAGGCCTTTTTCCGCGAAAAGGGAATTGACCTCTATTCCGGTCCCGGCGGTGAATTTATCAAACAATGGCTGCATCAGCGCCGGTTGCCGGTAGGAATAGACATTAACCTCGGCGGCCATCGCCGCCCCGGCAACAGGCAATGCCGCGATAAAAAATGTAAATAGCTTCAATATCCTGAAGCTGTTTACCTCACCCTTGAAACGTCCGGTATATGACATTGATGCTTCCACTAGGTTGCGAATGACTTGCAATAGCGATGACGCTCGCGCATCCGGCCTTCCCTGTCAAGCCTCACCATTCAATCAGTGTGCCGGAATTTCAGGCCATATCCATGACCTGAATCAAATTTATCATTCTGACGGCGGAGCCGGTCTAAGACCCTTGTCCGATCAAGTTGAACCAACCTGATTGGATCTAGACCTAGCGAACGCCCTGGCGGCGCACCCCCTCGGCGGAAAAAGCTTCCGGCGTGTCCTGAATATCAAATCTGACCGGCTTCTGCTCATTGCGCAGGCCGACAATATGATACCGCCCGCCTTCAATATCGTAAACAGCATCGGAGGCGATGTTGCACAGGGGCTGGTCATAATAGTTGAAGATATGCGCTTCTTGAACACGGGTGAGTTTGCCAGCGCTATCATACATTTCCGCCGCAACTCCCGCCCAGCTATCCTCGTCGAAATACATCCGCCGCCGGGCGCCAAGTATATGCTGCTTGCCGGGTTTCAGTTTCCCCTCAATGCCCCATATCCGGTGCAATTCATAGCGCATGACCTCGGGATTCAAATGATGCTTATGCAGAACATCCTTATACTGAAGCTCATGCGAAGCCAGGTGGTAGGTATTGTACGCAATGAGCTTTTCCTGCTTTCCCAGCGCCTCAAAATCATACAGCGCGCCGCCGCCATTGAGAATATTATAGCTGTCATTGGTCCGTATGCCCTCGCTGGCGGGGATTAAGGCGTCATATTCCGCGCCAATCACACGTTTGACCTTGCGTTCGCCTGGCTTGTAGAACCAGCCACGCCGCTTGTCTTTCACAAAATCAACCGAATTATGCATGACTGTCATCGTGCCCGCATTGCTGGAAGGGCTGATGCCGTGGCGCATGTAATGCATAAACACATTGTCCAGATCCTCGATCTTGGCGAGCGCGGGATCGGCATATCTGTAGATCCACTGATCCTGTTGCACTTCAGGGGTGAAATCACCATTTTTGGTTGGCGCGGCGCTGGCGGATTCGCGTGTCACCTTGAAACCCTGATAGCGCAGCTCGTGATTCCACAATATTTCCCGCGCCGAGTGCGGAATGGGAAAGGGCGGGGCCATGGTCGCCCCGATAACGCCGTTGCCTTCATTGGCCGTTTCGCCGGTCAGCGCATTGCGCTTTAGCGCCTCATAAATACGGGGCGGGTAAGCGCAGGACCGGTGTGAGGGATAGACCTTCATGGCGTAACTGCCGGGATAGGCCCGCAGCAATTCTTTATGAGTATCGGTCAACTGAGCGTCATATTGCGCCATATTGGCGGCGGTAATCGTATAAAGCGGCTGATCGGCGGCATACGGATCCGGATAATGGCCGCCAGAGGTGAAGCTGATCCCCGGCGGCGGCCCGTTCAATCCACCATCCCATGCCGGGATGGTTCCAGCCTGATTGCCCGCGCGTTCAGCGCCCATCGGGGTCAGATCGGCGTCAAGCCGCCCGGCCTCTTCCGGCGACACCGCAGCAAGCGCAACCTGTGCACCCATCACCAGGCCAAACGCAACAAAAATCCCGGACTTCCAAGCCATCTTCAAGCGCCTCCAAACAATGTTTCAGATCTGGTGGACTTTTCAGCTGGCAAAGAACACCCGTGTTGCGTGCCGAATTTATCACATATAGGCTGTATTTGTCACTAAAATGACGAATTGGATATCTGTTTGTTGGAAAGTTGGACGGAGCGTGACCCAAAGCGCTACTGTCGGACGATCCCGCCCGGCATATTGGAACACATTATGACTAAATCCAGCATGACTAAATCCAGCCTCCAGCCCTCCCTGTTCATCCCGCATGGCGGCGGGCCATGCTTTTTCATGGAATGGACCATGGGGCCACGCAGCACCTGGGACAGCATGGCCACCTGGCTGCGCGGCCTTGCCGCCACATTACCAGCGCGGCCGAAGGCCATAATCGTCATTTCCGGGCATTGGGAGGAAGACGCCTTTGCCGTCACCGCCGCTGCCAACCCGCCACTGATATACGATTATTACGGATTTCCCGAACATACCTATCAGCTAAAATATCCCGCACCGGGCGACCCGGCGCTGGCAGAGCGCATTGTCAGTCTGCTGCGCGATGTCGGCCTGCCCGCGCGCATGGATGCGGTGCGCGGTTTTGACCATGGCGCCTTCATCCCCTTCATGCTGATTTTTCCTGATGCGGATATTCCCATCGTGCAATTATCCCTGCATCACTCGCTTGACCCGGAACTGCATCTGGCTGCTGGCCGCGCACTGACCACGTTACGCGACGAAGGCGTGCTGATCGTTGGCAGCGGCATGAGCTATCACAATATGCAGGGCTTTGGCGCCCCGAACAGCAAACAGGTTTCGGAACAGTTCGACGCCTGGCTGAATGAAACTTTGTGTAACGGCGCCGTCAACCAGACCGCGCTCGCCAGATGGGAAAGCGCCCCCGCCGCGCGCGCCGCCCATCCGCGCGAAGAACATCTCATCCCCCTGATGGCCGCCGCAGGCGCGGGCGGCAGCACAGCGGCGAATCGGATATATAATGACCAGGCGTTAGGCGTGATTGTTTCGGCATTTCGTTTTGGCGGCGTTTAAAGACAGCATGCTTCAGACATTCGAGGACCAACCCTAATCCCGGAAATTCACAAACTGCAAGGGCAGTTCCGTCTTCATCGCTTTCACGGCGGCGATGGCGTCCTGCAGATCGTCGCGGGCCTTTCCGGTGACGCGTACTTCGTCGCCCTGGATGGCGGCCTGCACTTTCAGTTTGGTTTCTTTCAGATCCTTGACGATTTTCTTGGCCAGATCCTTGTCGATGCCCTGTTTGATAATCACCGTCTGACGCACGGATTGGCCGGCGGCTTTTTCGGGGTCTTTATATTCAAGCACGCCGGATTCGATCTTGCGCCGCGCCATATGGCCCTGTAGCAGTTCATGCATCTGCTTCAGTTTCAGGTCATCATCGGCGTTCAGGATCAGGGCTTCGTCCTTGCGCTCGATTTTGCATTTTGAACCCTTGAAGTCATAACGTGTAGCGATTTCGCGCACCATGTTCTGCACGGCGTTATCGACCTCGGCCAGATCGGTTTTGGCGACAATATCAAAAGACGGCATGTCCGTTTCTCTCCCATATCCCGGTAACATTTCCTTTATACTATAGCAGCACGCTGCGGAGGGAGCTTTCATAAATGTCCAATCATACCAGCAATACCGGCACCAAAGCCTGGCAGGCGGCGGATGCGCGCCACCATATCCACCCCTTTACCGATGCGGCGGCACTGGCGGCCAGGGGGGCGCGGGTCATTGTGCGCGCCGACGGGGTGTGGATCGAGGATAGTGAGGGCCACCGCATTCTGGACGGCATGGCGGGCCTGTGGTGCGTCAATGTCGGCTATGGCAACCGCGAACTGGCCGAGGCGGGCTACAAGGCGTTGTGCGATCTGCCCTATTACAATGCATTTTTCCAGACCACACACCCTTATGCGGCGGAACTGTCGGCCAAGCTGGCGTCGATTACACCGCCGGGGCTGGACCGGGTGCTGTTCGCCAATTCCGGGTCCGAGGCCAATGACACCATTATCAAACTGACCCGCTATTACTGGAATTTGCAGGGCAGGCCCAAAAAGAAAATCATGATCGGGCGCAGGCTGGGCTATCACGGGGTGACGCTGGGGGCGGCATCGCTGTCGGGGCTGACGCCGATGCATCCGCAATGGGATCTGCCGCTGCCGGGCTTTGTGCATGTGGATGCGCCTTATTGGTATGGCGAGGGTGGCGATCTTTCGCCCCATGATTTCGGCTTGAAGGCGGCGCGTTCGCTGGAGACGAAAATACTGGAACTGGGGGCGGAAAATGTCGCTGCCTTTATCGGCGAGCCGTTACAGGGCGCGGGCGGGGTGATCATCCCGCCAGACAGCTATTGGCCGGAAATTCAGCGTATCTGCGCCGAGCATGATATTTTGCTGATCGCTGACGAGGTGATCTGCGGCTTTGGGCGCACCGGCAAATGGTTCGGTTGCGATACATTCAACATCAAGCCGGATTTCATGACCCTGGCCAAGGGGTTGTCATCCGGCTATATCCCAATTTCCGCCGTGATGCTGGGCGCGCGCGTCGGCGATGCGATTGCCAACGCCAATGAAGAGCTGGTGCATGGCTATACCTATTCCGGTCATCCGGTCGCCTGCGCGGTGGCGCTGAAAAATATCGAAATTCTGGAACGCGACAGGCTGGTGGAAAAAGCAGGCAATGATATCGGCCCCTATCTGCAATCGGCGCTGGGCGGTTTGCGCGACCATCCGCTGGTGGGCGAAGTGCGTGGGCTGGGCATGATCGGCGCGGTGGAACTGGTGGCGGACAAGGCGTCGCGCCGGCATTTTGCACCCGAAATGGATGTGGGCATGCGCTGCCGGAACCATTGTTTTTCCAATGATCTGATCATGCGGGCGATCCGCGATATTATGGTGGTTAGTCCGCCACTAACCATAACGCGCACCGAAGTGGATGAACTTGTACGCCGCGCCCGCATGTGCCTGGATCTGACGGCGAAAGAAATTTCTATCCCCTTGTAGAAAATAAGAATTTATCCTGTTTGAAAGAAATGTGGCGGACGAACAGAATCATCTGTTTCGGATTGCGCATGGTATTGAAACCCTGCATGCTGCTTCCTATGTAGGTAATATGAGCGGTTCCTCGTGAGTTCGAGCCAGCATTGCCCCCCCGCTCGCTGGCTTGGACCGGACCGCCCCGGCATCGGAATACCCCTCCCGATGCCATATGCGCCTTGCGCATAGACGCCCGGTTGGCCCGCACCGACCGGGCGTCACTTTTTTTGCAATGAACGCTTTTATAATAGGCGCTATTGCATTTTGTGAACGCATTGAAACACACATGGCATTCGAGCGTGTGGCCGATCCCCTCCCCCCGAAGATGCGGGTACCAATATGTCCCCTCCCCTTTGCACTCGCCTGGGCGAAGCTGAAGCTGCGCTTCGGCGTAGCCTGGAGGGGAGGGGACGTGAGAGCCAACCTCTCCCTCCCCCTGAAAGGGGGAGGGCCGGGGTGGGGGTCAGAGGCATGCGAAGGATCTGATTCAATCCGTTCATAAATTGCTCTATTGAGCCTCGGCGCCCAGGGTTTTAACACCAATCTCATACACATTGGGTGACAGGCCGGGGGTGTTTACGATGCGGGTCAGCGCCGCGCGCGCATGGACCTGACTGGTGGCGTCAAAGCGCCGCCATTGATCCATAGCCGTCAAGAGCCGTGACGCGACCTGGGCATTGATCTTGTCCAGTGTCAAAACCTGATCCGCAAAGAAGCGATAGCCCGAACCGTCAGCGGCGTTAAAGTGCCGCTGGTTGCTGTGGCAGAATGCCCCGATCAGGGATCGCACCCGGTTGGGGTTTTCAAAACTGAATTCCGGATGTTGCAGCAGCGCCATCACCTGCGCCAGCGTATCGGGTAAGTGTGACAATGCCTGTGCGGTAAACCATTTATCCAGCACCAGGGGGTCATCGCGCCAGCGCGTATAGAAATCCTCCAATGCCTGCAAGCGTTCCGGCGCATCCGCGTGCGCCAGTATGGATAGCGCGGCAATGCTGTCGGTCATATTGCGGGCGCTGCGATAATGCGCCATAGCGAGATCGGTCATCTCGCCGCCCGCCGTCAGATAGGCCAGTGCGCAATTGCGCAAGGCCCGCCGCCCCGACTCGGCGGCATCAGGCGAATAGGGACGGTTGCTGTCATTGGCGTGATAGATGGCCAGTAATGGCTCATGCAGCGCGGTGGCAATTTCACGGCGCAGGGTTTGGCGGGCAATATGCACGGCCTCCACATTTACAACATCCATGCGGCGGGCTATTTCCTGTTCCGATGGCAATGTGAGGGTGGCGGCGACAAACGCCTTTTCCAATGCCGTATCATGCAGCAGCGCGGCGAGCGCCTTGATGAAATGCGGATCTTGCCGGGGCTGTTCATCACGGGAAATGCGTGCGGCATTATCGCTCAACAGGCGCAGGGCATATTGCTGTCCGGCTTCCCAGCGGTTGAACGGGTCTGTGTCATGCGCCAGCAGGAATGCCTGGGCGCCAGGTGCGGGCGGCGTTTTGACGATGACGGGTGCGGAAAACTCCCGGAAGAGCGAGGATACGGGTTTTGCGGGGATGCCCGCAAAATGAAATGTCTGCTGCGCGCCGGTCAGTTCAAGCACGCGCGCTGCGCCTGGAATTTCTGCGCCGTCCTGATCCAGCAATCCGAATGCGACCGGAATATGCAGCGGCGGGCAATCCGGTTTTCCCGGCATGTTTTGGGAAAGCGTCAGCGCATAGTTTTGCGCCGCTGCGTCATAAATTTCTTCCACCGAAATTTCCGGTGTGCCGGCCTGGGCGTACCAGGCGTAAAATTGCGTCAGGTTTTTGCCGCCCGCCTGTTCCATGGCGCTGACAAAATCCTCAATCGTAGCAGCCGTGCCATCCTGTTTTTGCAAATATAGCTGCAACCCTTTGGCAAACGCATCGCGCCCAAGCAGGGTTTGCAGCATGCGCACCAGTTCGGCGCCTTTTTCATAGACCGTTGCGGTATAGAAATTATTGATCTCGATATAGGAATCGGGGCGCACCGGATGCGCCAATGGCCCCGCATCCTCGGCAAACTGGCGGGCGCGCAGGGCGCGCACATCCTCGATCCGCGCGACGGCGGGTGATCGCATGTCTGCGCAAAATTCCTGATCGCGAAATACAGTCAGGCCTTCTTTCAGGCTAAGTTGAAACCAGTCGCGGCAGGTGACACGGTTGCCGGTCCAGTTATGAAAATATTCGTGGGCGACTACCCGCTCGATGCCTGCAAAATCCGAATCCGTTGCGGTGTCGGCGCGCGCCAGAACATATTTTGAATTGAAAATATTCAGGCCCTTGTTTTCCATCGCCCCCATGTTGAAATGGATGGTGGCGACGATCATGTAAATGTCGAGATCATATTCCAGGCCAAAGCGGGTTTCGTCCCAGCGCATGGACCGTTTCAGCGCATCCATGGCATAGGCCGAACGGTCCTCCATGCCCGGATCCACATAGATACGCAGATCGATTTCGCGCCCCGACTGGGTGGTGAAGCTGTCGCGCACACAGGCCAGATCACCGGCCACCAGCGCAAACAGATAGCTGGGCTTTGGAAACGGATCATGCCATTCCGCCCAGTGCCGCCCATCGGGCAAATCACCACTGGCGGTCATATTGCCGTTCGACAGCAGCACGGGGCACACCTTCTTATCCCCAATAATCCGTGTGCGGAATATAGTCAGATTGTCGGGCCGGTCGATGAAATAGGTAATGCGCCGAAAGCCTTCCGGCTCGCACTGGCTGCAATAAAGCCCCCCCGCCAGATACAGCCCCTCCAGTTCGGTATTGGCGCCCGGATCAATGAGGGTTTCCACCTCAAGCTGGAAACGCGCCCTGGGTGCATGCAGCGTCAGATATTTTGCATCCACCAGATAGGCGCCGGCGGACAGGGATGCGCCATCCATACGAATGGCCGCCAGTTGCAGATTTTCGCCATCCAGCCGCAGCGGCGGCAATGGCGCGGCGGGATCGCGCGCTTCTATATCCAGCCGCGCCAGAACCCTGGTCGCATGCGCATCGAGGGCTACTTCCAGATAGGCCTGCGCTATCCGGTAATCCGGGGCGCGGTAATCCCTGGCAAATATGGGCTGCGGGGCGATGATATTGTTCATCAGGCGAGTATAACAGACCCGCACATAAGGTGCGAGACGGCTTTACTCCGCCACCAGGGGCTTGACATTATCAGCGGCGATAGGGGTTGAGGGGGCGGGTTCATCCGGCTTGCGCAGGCGCAGCCACACCAGCGCCTTCCTGATATAGCGTTGCAGGTCGTCCAGCAGCGTATAGGCGACCGGCACCACCACAAAGGTCAGCAGCGTGGATGAAATCATTCCGCCCATCAGCAGAAAGCCCAGACCGGTGCGGAACTCCGACCCCTGACTGGTGGAGACCGCCAGCGGCACCATGCCAAAGATCATGGCGAACGCCGTCATCAGCACCGGACGCAGGCGCTGTGGCCCGGCGCGGTGGATCGCATCACGCGCGCTTGCGCCTTCATCCTCACGCAACTTGTTGGCCAGATCAATCAGCAGAATGCCATTTTTCATCACCACACCCATCAGGCCGATCAGGCCGATCTGCGCGAACATGGTGAGAGATTCCCCCGATAAATACAGGGCGACAAACGCGCCAAGAAAGGATAGCGGCGCCGTCAGCATGATCACCAGCGGCTGGGCGAAACTGTTGAACTGGCTTCCCAGCACCATATAAAGCGCAACAATCGCCACGATGAAGGCGAATTTGATTGCATCGCTCGAATCCCGCATGCGCCGCGACTTGCCTTCATGGCTGCCGCTATAGCCATCGGGCATGCCGACTTTTGCGATGATTTCGTCAACCTTGCTGGTGCTGACAGACAATGGCACGCCGATTGCGGAGGTTCCGTAAATATCGATGGCGCGCACCCGGTCCTTGCGGTTGATCTGCGCGGGAGCCGTATTGACTTTTAGCGTGGCGACATTGGGCAGATCCACCAAGCCCCCCCCGGCAGAGCGGACCTGAATTTGCTCCAGCTTGTCGAGATCGTTACGCTGGCCTTCCTCAAGCCGCATACGTACATCATACCGTAGCCCGCCTTCTTCATAGGTTGCGACATCAACGCCGCCCACCAGCGCACGCACAGTTGAGGCAACTGAGCGGACCGACACACCCTGGTCCGCTGAACGCTGCCGGTCTATTCCCACCTGAATTTCCGGCTTGCCTGTCTCAAAGCTTGACTGGACATCCAGGAACAGGCCGGATTGCCGCATCTCCTGCATAACCTTGCTGGTAAATTTTTCCAGTTCGGCAAGACTGTTGCCGCGCACCACATAATCAATATCAAAGTCCTGGGAGTTGGCGCCGGAAATCCAGGGGACTTCAGAGATGGAGAATTTACGCAGTTCCGGAATCCCCTGCATCACCACGCGGGTCTTTTGCATGATATCGAGGAAGGATTCCTTGCGCTCATGCTTTGGCGTCAGGGAAACATAGAAATCGGCCTTGTTTATCCTGGCTTGCTGATCGGCGCCAATGGTCACAAAACTGTTGGTGACATTTGGGATATCCCTGATTTCCGCTGCAATGCGGTTCGCGATGCGCTTGGTTTCTTCTATGCCGGAGCCATAGGGAATTTCAACCGACGCAAGAAATTCGCTGCGGTCCGTTTTGCCCGAAAACTCCGTTGGCACCATCCGGGTAACGATAACGCCGCCAATAATTGTGACAACGGCAAGCAGGACGATCACCCAGCGGTTGCCCAGCGCAAAACCAAGCACCCTGCCATACATGCGCTCCACCGCTTCATGGCGGGCTTCAAACCAGCGCGCAACCGGGCCAAACGAGGAATGCGGCTTAAGAAAGCGCGCGCACAGGCTGGGCGTAAGAGTGAGCGACACCAGCAGGGACACCGCAATCGAGAATACCACCGCCAGGCCATACTGAAAGAAAAACCGGCCCGCAATGCCTTCCATAAAGGCAATGGGCACAAACACCACCAGCATCGAATTGGTGCCAGCGATAACAGCGCCGCCGACACGCTTGATGCCAACCGACGCCGCCTCCATCGGTTTGTAGCCATCATCAATGGCCCTGTATATTGCCTCCAGCACCACGATGGCGTCATCCACCACCAGGCCAATTGCAACGCTCAGCGCCATCATGGTCAGCATGTTAAGCGTAAAACCGGCGACATAGAACGCGAAGAAAGTGGCGATAATGGATGCCGGCATGGTGATGGCGACAATGATGGTGGCGCGGCTACTCAGCAGGAACACCAGGGTAACAAGCACTACCAGACCAAGGCCGATCAGCATGTCCTTTGTGACATCCTGGATAGAACCTTCAATAAAGGTCGAAATGTCCCGCGCCACGACAATCTTAAGGCCCTCGGGCACAAGCTTTTGGACATCCACAAGCGACGCCTTGACTGCTTTGGCCACATCCAGCGTATTTTCACCGGATTGGCGGCGTACTTCCAGCGAAACGCCAGGCTGACCATTCAACTCGGCGAAGGTGCGCTCATCTTCCATGCCATCTTCGACGCGCGCCACATCCCGGACGCGGGTCGGCGCCCCATTGCGGAACGCAACCACAATCTCGCCAAACTCGGGGATCGAGCGGACTTCGCCCATGGTCTTGACGCCGAATTCTTCTTCGTTACCTGTGGTTTGCAATTGCCCGCCGGGTAATTGCGCATGTTCGCTCTGAACAGCCCGGATCACATCATCAGCGGTTAGCTGATAAGCGCGCATTTTGTCCGCATCCAGCCAGATACGGACTTCGCGGTCGCGGCCACCCACCAGCGTCACCGATCCAACGCCCGGCAGGCGTTGAATCTGTTCTTTCACAACTGTATCGGCAAATTGGGTAATATCCCGGATAGGCAGGTCACCGGCCACCATGACAGACATGATAGGCTGCGCGTCCGGATCGACCTTGCTGACCACCGGCGGATCAACGTCACGCGGCAGATCTCTGGCGGTGAGGGCGACCTTGTCGCGCACGTCCTGCGCCTTGACATCAATATTTTCACTTAATTCAAACTCAACCGCGATGGAAGAGCGTCCTTCGAAGCTTTGCGACCGGATGCTCTTGATCGAGGAAATGGTGTTGACCTGTTCCTCGATAATATCGGTTACTTCTGTCTCCATTGTCTCCGGCGCAGCGCCTTCAAGCGTGGTGGCAATGCTGACAAACGGAAACTCGACGCTGGGAAACAGGTCATAGCCAATGCGGGTGATCGCGACCAGCCCAAGAGCGACCAGCGCCCCGATCAGCATTACTGCAAATACGGGGCGTTTGATCGAGAGATCGCTAATCCACATAGGCCATCTCCACCGAGATCGCATCGCCGTCGCGGACCCTCGTCAGATTGGGACCCATCAGCACATGATCTTCAGGTGTAAGCCCCTCTAATATTTCCACCCGGCGCGCATCCAGTTCGCGGGAAGTAATTTTGGTCTGTTTGGCATGACCATCGACCGCGACAAATACATATTGCGCATCCTGCGGGCCAAGCACCGCACGGCGGTCCAGCGTGATTGCGGGACGCGGATCAGATGTCAGGGTTGCGCGTGCAAACAGGCCGGGCTTAATGGCGTAATCCGGGTTCAGAATCGCCAGCCGCAATTGCACCTTGCGGCTGACCGTATCCACCTGATCGTTGATCACATGGACCTGGCTTGGATATTCCTTGCCCATACCATCAATGCGCACGATACCGGGTGTGCCCAGCCTTACGAAACGTAATTTGGTTTCAGGAATTTCGACGATCGCGGCGACAATATCAATCTTGGAAATATCGAATACGCCGCGTCCACCGCCGCCACCGCCGCCGGGCGCACCGCCGCCGTCGCCCATCCCTGGTGGGCCGCCCATGACAGACATATATTCGCCATCATATTTATACTGATAGACAATCACGCCATCATAGGGCGCGCGTACCGTTGTATCGTCCAAAGCCTGCCTGGCTTTGGCGAGATTTGCCCGGGCGATGCCCAGCCGCGCCTCGGAAACCGAATATTGCGCCTGTATTTTATCCATCTGTCCCTTGGACACCACACCGCTGGACTTCAGTTCGCTGATGCGCTCATATTCGGCCTTGGCGTTGGTGAAGTCGGCCTCGGCCAGTTTCACCTGAAATTGCGCTTCCTGCAGGCGGATGACATAATCGGTCTTGCGGATTTCGAATAGCGGATCGCCCTGTTTTACCCGGTCGCCAACGGCAACGAAGGTCTTTTCCAGAATGCCGGACACGCTGGGCCCTATATTGGATTTTTGCGATGCGGAAATACTGCCGGTGCCGACGACCGGTTCAATGATCTGCTCGGTCGCGGGCTTCACTATAGAGAGTTCAATCGGTTTTTGTTCAACGGCGGCGGGGGCTGTTGCCGTTACGGGCTTGCCGGCATCCGCCGCTTTCTCTTCGTCTTTACCGCACGCACCCAGCGCCAGCAGCAATGCAATGCCGGACATCATCACTGTACGCATGATATTTGCTCCATTAAAACCGGCGGGAAAACCAGCGGGCGGGAAAATGTATGGGTTGCTCATGACGCTTTTCCTCCGGACGCAACCAGAAAATGACAATTGGCGCGCGCGACCGGGCGCGCCGGATCATCCTGCCAGGCGATGGCGACAACCGTGGCCAGCCGCGTGCCCAGCCGGATAATTTCCGCCCGTCCGTAAGTATCTTTCGGTCCCGCAGGACGCATATAATCCACCGTGGTGCTGATGACGCGCGGAATTTCCTTGCCGCAGCGCGCATCGGGATTATTTTGCGCATCGACAACCACGGCCAAGGCTGTCGCCTCAAGAAAAGTCGCCACCATGCCGCCATGCAGGGCGGGCAAATTCGGATTGCCGATCAGCCGCTCGGCAAAAGGCATCAGGCACAACACGCCCTCAGAGTTCTTGCTTGCCCTCAGGCCAAGCCAGTGGGCAAACGGGATCGCCTCGAACAGCCCGGAAATATCGCCCGTCACAACTTCCTGATTAGCCGGGTTTTGCATTGTCATGCGCCTTGCCCCTTCAACAATGCCGTCATGGGCGGCGGATCGCCGGCGGTACCCAGCATGAACGAACCATTGGCGATGGCGGCCGGATCACCGGGATCGGAGGTGTAAATGGAACCCCGCGAAAAGCCCACATTGCGGCCGATCTTGTAACAAGTGGCCGTGACATACAAATCTTCGCCAGCAGGCACGGCGCGCAGATAATCCACCCGCAGATCAAGGGTCGCGATGGGTGTGGGGGTCGTCATTTTCTGGATGATCGAAATTCCGCACAGGCTATCCAGCAGAATCATCAGCAGACCCGAATGTACGACATTCCATTCCGTATCGCCGATAATCACAGGCTGAAACGGCACCCGTACCCGGATCCCATCGGGGTCCAGACTTTCGATCATGGCGCCCAATTCGCCCATAACGCCGATATGCCCGTTCGGGGCACGACCGGAACGGCGCCGGAACTCGGACCATGAAATTGGCAGGTCATCAAACATTTCAGTCACTTGTATGGTTGAACGCCCATTGCGCCGAGTGATCGGCCAGCAGGGGAGTATGGATCATCAGCCTTAATAATTAGTGTTCCATTATATAATACTTGTGTATATTATATCAATTGATTTTGTTTTTCAAATGACGACTCCATGACGAATGTCACATCTATGACGAATGTCACAACCAGACCATCTGTAGCCCCTTTGACCGACGCGTTTGATCTGCAACGCGAGGTCGGCTGGCTGGTCTATGACGCTTCGCGTCTCCTGATGCGCTCAATTGAGCGTGAGGTGCGCAAGGCAGGCATTACACCGCAGCAATGGCGGGTGCTGGTGCAGCTTGCCCGCGAGGATGGCCAGACCCAAAGCGAATTAGCGGAAGAAACCGAAATCGCGCCTGCCCCCCTGGGCCGCCTGCTGGACCGGCTGGAAGACCAGAAGATTATCGAGCGCCGTGCCGATCCATCCGACCGGCGCGCCAAGCGCATCTATCTGGCGGGCGGCGAGCAGGGGGCATTTTTTGAGCGGCTCAGGCAATTGGCCATGCATCAGTTCGAGACTGTCTATAAGTCTGTGAACGAGGCCGATTTACTCGAATTGCAGCGCCTGCTACAAAAGCTCAAATCTAATATGCTTCAGGATGGAACAGAATCTCTTAAATCCTGACGGCTGAAAAATCTGTATGATAAAAGAAAAACCTTGTCAGGGATTAGCTGACAATGTTTTCTGTACGCCAACAGCGGCGCCTGCCGTCACCATGCAACGTTACAATCTACAACAGGGTGGACCACCGACATGAATTTCGATTTCTCCGATGACCAGAAACTGCTGAAAGATCAGGCAAACAAGTTTTTAACCGACAAGTCCAGCCTGAAAGTAGTGCGCCACATCCTGGATACCGACGAAACCTATGCCAGGGACGTCTGGAAAGGCATTGTGGAAATGGGCTGGACCGGCACGACCATCCCGGAAGCCTATGGCGGCATTGGCCTTGGCCATCTGGAACTGTGCATGATCGCAGAGGAACTGGGCCGCTCATTAGCCCCGGTGCCGTTTTCATCCTCGGTCTATCTGGCGACCGAAGCCCTGCTGATCGCAGGCAGCGAGGAACAGAAGCAGAAATATCTGCCCGCCCTGGCGGCTGGTGAAATGATCGGCACCCTGGCCCTGTCCGAAGGGACCCAGGCCGCCACGCCAAAGACCATGAAGGTCAGCTTTGAAGGCGGCATGCTGAAAGGCACGAAAATGCCGGTTCCTGATGGCGATGTCGCTAACTTCGCCATTGTTGTAGTGAAAACCGGCAGCGGCGCCGATGAAAAATCCGTATCGCTGGCGATTGTTGATCTGGCGGGGCCGGGCGTTACGCACGCCCCGCTAAAGACCCTCGACCCGACCCGCAATCTTTCCACCGTTACATTCGACGGCGCCCCGGCGGAACTGCTGGGCAAGCAGGGCGAAGGCTGGGCGGTGCTGCAGCAGGTGCTGGACCGCGCCGCCGTGCTGGTGGCGTTTGAACAGATCGGCGGCGCGGATGCGGCGCTGGCGGCGGCGAAAGATTACGCCATGAACCGCTATGCGTTTGGCCGCCCCATCGCCTCGTTCCAGGCGATCAAGCACAAGCTGGCAGATATGTATATCAAGAACGAACTGGCGCGTTCCAACGCCTATTACGGCGCCTGGGCGCTGTCGACCAATGCGCCTGATCTGCCCGCCGCCGCTGCGGGATCGCGGGTGGCCGCGACCGAGGCGTTCAATTACGCCGCCAAGGAAAACATCCAGACGCATGGCGGCATGGGCTTCACCTGGGAATTTGATTGCCACCTGTTCTATCGCCGCGCCAAATGGCTCAGCCTGTCGCTGGGCAGCCACCTGTCCTGGAAAGACAGACTGGTCAGCGAACTTGAAAAGCGTAACGCCGCTTAATTATTCCGGATAGGAGAAGACGATCATGGATTTCGAAGACACACCGGAAGAAGCCGCATTCCGCAAACAGGTGCAGGAATGGCTGGCGGCAAATGCCCCAAAAAATGTTGGCGGCGGCATGTTCAGCGAAGGCCTGAACGAAAAAGAGGCTCTGAAAGTGGCCAAAGCCTGGCAGGCGAAAAAGGCCGCCGCAGGCTATGCCAAAATCACCTGGCCGAAAGAATTTGGCGGCATGGGCGGCACCGGCATTCAGAATGTCATCTATTCGCAGGAAGAAGCCAAATATAATATTCCCGGCGGCTTTTTCGATATTGGCCTTGGCATGTGCATTCCGACCGTTATGGCGCATGGCAAACCCGAACATATGGCGCGTTATGTCAAACCGGCTTTGTATGGCGAAGAAATCTGGTGCCAGTTGTTTTCCGAACCGGCGGCGGGCTCTGACCTTGCGGGCATTCGCATGCGCGCGGAAAAAGATGGTGATGACTGGGTTGTCAATGGCCAGAAAATCTGGACATCGGGCGCGCATTACAGCGACTTCGGCATTGTCGTCACCCGTTCCGATCCGACCGTGCCCAAGCACAAGGGCCTGACCTTTTTCTTTCTCGACATGAAATCGCCCGGCGTCGAAGTCAAACCGATCAAGCAGATTTCCGGCGGCGCGAATTTCAACGAAGTGTTCTTCACCAATGTGCGCATACCCGATTCACAACGCCTCGGCGCACCCGGCGATGGCTGGAAAGTTTCACTGACCACATTGATGAATGAACGCCTCGCCATTGGCGGCGGCGGTGGCCAGCTGGGCACCGATCAGCTGATCGAACTGGCCCGCAAGACCATTCTTCCCGACGGGCAGCCCGCCATCAAAAACAGCGCCGTGCGCGAAAAGCTGGCGGACTGGTATGTGCAGGGGCAGGGCCTGAAATATACCCGCTTCCGCAGCCTCACGGCGCTCAGCAAGGGGCAGACGCCGGGACCGGAAAACTCCATCGGCAAGGCCGTCAGCGCGCAGCGCGGCCAGGATTATTCCGCCTTCGCCATGGAACTGATGGATATGGGCGGCATCCTTAACGAGGGGGATCTGGTGCCCTTCCATGCGGGCTTTCAGGCTTCCTGGCTGATGGCGCCCGCCATGCGCATCGCGGGCGGCACCGACGAAATCCTCAAGAACATTATCGCCGAACGCGTACTTGGCCTGCCAGGCGATATTCGTGTTGACAAGGACATTCCCTACAATCAGTCCCCCGGAGTAAAATAGTGGACTTCGAAGATACACCGGAAGAAGCCGCGTACCGCGCCCAGGTGCGCGGCTGGCTGGAGGCGAACGCCCTGTCCATACCGCCCGGCACGCGGGTCGGCGTGACCGAATCCAAAGCCTGGCAAAAGGTCAAGGCGGCGGCTGGTTATGCGGCGATCACCTGGCCCAAGGAATATGGCGGCATGGGCGGCACGTCGATGCAGAACGTCATCTATGGCCAGGAAGAATCGCAGTACAATCTGCCCGGCAATGTGTTTCTGATCGGTCTCGGCATGGCGATGCCGATGCTGATGGTGCACGGCACGCCCGAACAGCGGGAGCGTTATATCCGCCCCGCCCTCTATGGCGAGGAAATCTGGTGTCAGCTGTTTTCCGAACCGGGCGCGGGTTCCGATCTGGCGGGCGTGCGCAGCCGCGCGGAGCGTGACGGCAACGATTGGATCATCAATGGCCAGAAAATCTGGACCTCGGGCGCGCATTATTCCGATTTCGGCATTCTGGTGGTGCGCACCGATCCCACCGTCCCCAAGCATAAGGGCCTGTCGTTTTTCCTCGTCGATATGAAATCGCCGGGCATCCGCGTGGAGCGCATCCGGCAGATTTCCGGGCAAAGCCATTTCAACGAAGTGTTCCTTGAAAATGTCCGCATTCCGGATTCAATGCGCGTCGGCGCGGTGGGCGATGGCTGGAAGGTGGCGCTGACCGTATTGATGAATGAACGCTCCGCCGTCGGCAATATGGGCGCGGGCATCGGCATTGATGAAATGATCCAGTTGGCGCGCGACACCGAATTGGGCGACGGCCCCGCCATCCGCAACGCCGCCGTGCGTGAAAAAATCGCCGACTGGCATGTGCAGAGCCAGGGCCTGAAATATACCCGCTTCCGTTCGCTGACCGCGCTCAGCAAGGGCACCACACCGGGACCGGAAAATTCCATCGCCAAACTGGTCAGCGCGCCGCGCCGCCAGGACCTGTCGGCCTTCGCCATCGAAATGATGGATATGGGCGGCATCATCCGTGACCGGACAATCTCCCCCTACCGCGCCTCCTATGAAGAAGACTGGCTGTCCTCCCCCGGCATCCGCATCGCGGGCGGCACGGATGAAATTCTGCGCAACATCATCGCCGAACGCGTCCTGAAACTCCCGGGCGATGTGCGCGTGGACAGCGATGTGCCATTCAATGAGCTGCCGACGGGAAGGTGAGGGGGGTTATAAGCCTCTCCACGACTCAGAAGTGTCATTCCAAGGGGGTGAAACGACCGAGGAATCCCTTTCGTTACACGGAGATTCCTCGCTTCGCTTAGAATGACAAAGTCGGTCGGACTTTGTGAGATAAGGGGGCCCTCAGAATGCAATTTACCTTTGAAACATATGATAAATTCGACCGAAAACCCTTTGCCGACAGGCTTACCAAAGCCATCAGTGCATTTCACCCATTCGCCGACGGTGCGTATGTCCTAAGTCTGAATGCGAAGTTTGGAAGCGGAAAAACTTCCTTTTTGAAAATGTGGGAACATGATTTATCCGGACAGGGGTTTCAGGTTATCTATCTTAATGCCTGGGAAACTGATTTTGATGAAGACCCAATCATTCCAATAACGTCCAGCCTGCTTGAGCATATTAAAATAGGAACAGGGGCGAAAAAAGCGAAGAATGCTCTTCATGGAGTGTTGGGCGCTGCGGCGTTGGCTGGTAATAAATTTCTCGAACAGGCGACAGGAATCGACGTTTATGAAACGATCAAGGGTGTTGAAAAAGACCTGAAAGATGGCGACCTTCAGGAGGTTGGAAAGGAGTTATACAAAAACTATCAATTTAAATTGAATGCATACAAGAAATTAAAAGATGAACTTTCAGAATATGTGAAAGGATTGGATAAAAAGCCTTTAGTCATTCTGGTCGATGAACTTGACCGGGTTCGTCCAGATTACGCTGTAAAATTTCTTGAAGCCATCAAGCACATATTTTCTATAGAAGGCCTTTGCTTCGTGCTGGCTGTTGATAGAGATCAACTGAAAAATTCAGCAAAACAATTATATGGCGATCTGGATTTTGATAACTACTATCGCCGGTTCGTAACAAATGAAGTTCAACTTTCCCCAGTCGCTAATTTGGACAATAACGGATTTGTTCAGCAACTTGCGAATGACTATTTCGACACGAAAACTCCCCAAGGGGTCAAGTACGGCATTAAACCGGAAAGACTAAATCCTCTCTTATTTAGGCTTGGATCAACGGCAAAAATATTCAGCCTGACCCCTCGGCAGATTGAATATCTGTTCCGTCAATTTGCCCAGTTGGCAGCAATAGTAGCAATAGAAAAAAGTGAGAAGTTTTATAATCCAATATGGCTTGAGGCTAGTTTTTTGCTAATTGCCATCGGAATTGACGACGACGATATTTATCACAAAATAGGCAGAGGTGTTATAAAAGCTAAAGAATTATGCGGTTATCTCTTTACTTTGAATTATCCGAAGGATGACGATCAAGCAAAGAGATACATCATATTTGATTCCCTTGCATTTAACCTGCGTTCGAATGACGAAAAAAATAATGAGGAAAGCGCTGAGGTATTTGCTGATTATAATAACTTAAAAATCGCAGAAAGTAACAAGTCTGAAGAATATGCAAATATATTAAGAAGCCTTTCTCACCGCCTTGATGAGCGCGGAGTTGGACAACCCGGCCGATTATCGGTATTTCAATTTATCTACGGGCGTCTCGAAGAATGGCGTTCACTCATGGACGAATATCCATGACGAGATTGCTCTTCCTCGCCACCGCGCCCCTTTTGGGGGCAGATCTTGACATGCCAGTTATATTCTTCCTTGATTAACGGGGACGCTGCCCTTTGATTTTTAATCAGGGGGGATGGTGGCCTCCGGGAATTAAAGGGGACGTTACCCTTTAATCTTGCCGTTTGAGCGTGGTGATTAGGCTATCGATGCTTGAGAAACTCATCAAGCGCGAAACCGGTATCTTAGAGCAGCCCGCAATCAAGTGGAGTGACGAAGTGACCCGCTTGATTGCGGAAAGCTGCTCTAACACATTGAAAACCAGGACAATTTGACGCAGCAGGATTGGAGAGATATCCCGGCCCTGGTGAAATGGAACCGTTGTGCAGCGGCCCGCCGCATTGCGGAATTGCTTATGTGATCCGCGCTGGCGGACTTCGGTGAAGCCGGGTTTGATGAGAATGTGATGACTTCACTGGGTTTGAGGACAGGAACATTGCCCACGACTCAGGCCCATGACTCAGGCGATGGCGACGTTTTGAACCCCAACAAACTCGGACTCCAGCACAGGTTCGCCGTCTTCCAGAAGCATTGTAATGACATCGTGCAGGTTGTGATTGACCTCATCCAATGTCTCTCCCTGGGAATGCGCGCCGGGAAAACCCGGGACAAAACCAACAAACATGCCGGTTTGCGCACAACGTTCAATTACCGCTGAATAGACTTTCATCGCAAACCCCAGAATGCATCAGGAAACGCAAGTATAACGCCGCACCTTGAAATTAGGCGACTGTCTTTAGGCGGGTTGATTAAACAGAAAAAAGGGGTCAGCCCGCTTTTCCGGGAGTCTTTGTGTTTCAGGTTAACACACTACAGTGTCAGCAATGACGCAGGAAGAAGGAGATTCAACCTAAAATCACACCGCTCTGAAAGCATTATGTCCTAAAAGCGTGGCAGATCGGGAAAGCGTGTGACGCCGCCATGCACATGCACCCGGCCCAGTTCGGCGCAACGGTGCAGCACGGGAAACACCTTGCCCGGATTAAGCCGGCCATCGGGATCAAAGGCGCATTTCAGGCGCTGCTGCTGCGCCAGATCCACCGCATTAAACTGGACAGGCATCAGATCGCGTTTTTCGACGCCCACGCCATGTTCGCCGGTCAGCACGCCGCCAACCGCGACACATAGCCGCAGAATATCCGCGCCGAAACTTTCCGCCTTTTCCAGTTCACCCGGCGCATTGGCGTCATACAGGATCAGCGGATGCAGATTGCCATCACCCGCATGAAACACATTGGCGACACGCAGGCCATATTGCGCAGATAAATCGCGGATGCGCGCCAGCACATGCGACAGGCTGCCGCGCGGAATGGTGCCATCCATGCAGAAATAATCCGGCGAAATACGCCCCATGGCGGGAAAGGCGTTCTTGCGCCCGGCCCAGAACGCCAGCCGTTCCGCCTCATCCCGGCTTTCGGAAATGGTCTTCGCGCGGCAGGCTTTGGCAATGTCGCGCACCCGCGTTGAAAGCGCCGCGACCTCCGCCTGCACGCCATCCAGTTCGACAATCAGCAGCGCCTCCACATCACGCGGATAGCCGGCATTGCAAAAATCATCCGACGCCAGAATTGCGGGCCGGTCCATCATCTCCATCCCGCCGGGAATAATGCCGCCGGCAATAATGGCGGCAACACAGGCGCCCGCATCTTCAACCGAATCAAATCCCAGCAACAGCGCCTTTGCGGTTTCCGGCCGGGGCAGGATGCGCACCGTTACCTCGGTGATGACGCCCAGCAGGCCTTCCGATCCAGTCACAATGCCCATCAGGTCAAGCCCCGCCGCATCCAGATGTTTGCCGCCCAGACGGATCACTTCGCCGCTCATCAGCACCATCTCAAGGCCCAGCAGATTATTGGTGGTCAGGCCATATTTCAGGCAGTGCACCCCGCCGCTGTTTTCCGCCACATTGCCGCCAATGGTGCAGGCGATCTGGCTGGAAGGATCAGGCGCGTAATAAAATCCGGCATCGGCAACCGCATGGGATATCGCCAGATTGGTCACGCCGGGTTGCGCCACCACGCAGGCATTTTCAAGATCAATATCCAGAATACGGTTGAGGCGAGACAGGCCCAGCAACACGCCATCCGCCAGCGGCAGCGCGCCCCCCGACAGCGACGTGCCCGCCCCGCGCGGCACCACCTTGATATTCATTTCATTGCATAGCCGCAGAATGGCCGAAATCTGTTCCACACTATCGGGCAGCACCGCCAGCAGCGGCAATTGCGCATAGGCCGTCAGTCCATCGCTTTCATAGGGACGCAGTTCCGCCTCCTGGTCAATAATCTGACCGGCGGGCAGAATTTTCCGCAATGCCGCAATCAGCGCGGGGCGCGCCTGCAAAATATGCGGCTCCGGCGCGGGCATTTGCAGGCTCATGCGGGCCTCTTTTCCGCATGAGCGGAAACATCACTGCGCGGCTTCACTGCTTTCCCCACGCAGCCGGTCAAGTTCGGCATCATGCTTGCGCCTGCGCCGGCCGGCGGCAAGCAGGTTCAGCACTTCAACGCTCATGGAGAAGGCGATGGCGAAATACAGATATTCGCGCGGCAGATGGAAATGCAACCCATCGGCCACCAGCGCCATGCCGACCAGCAGCAAAAAGCTGAGCGCCAGCATCTTGGTGGTGGGATGCCGCTGGATAAAATTGCTCACCGGTTCGGATGCAATCATCATGATTATAATGGCGATGACGACGGCGATGATCATTACCGGTAAATTCTGGGTCATGCCGACGGCGGTGATGATGCTGTCGAGCGAAAACACAATGTCCAGCACGATCACCTGGCCAATGACACCGGCGAATGTGACCGCCATTCTGCCGCCACCGGCTGAATGGTCATCTTCTTCGCCTTCGACCGTGGCATGGATTTCCATGGTTCCCTTGGCCAGCAGGAATAATCCGCCGCCAAATAAAATCGCATCCCGCCAGGAAAAAGCGAATGTGCCGATGGTGAAAATCGGCTGGGTCAGGCCTACGATCCAGACGATGCTGGCAAGCAGGGCAATGCGGAAAATCAGCGCCAGCGACAGGCCAACGCGCCGTGCGCGGGCCTGCTGATGCACGGGCAGCCGCGCGCTTACGACCGAGATGAAAATCAGATTATCAATGCCCAGAACGATTTCAAGAATCGTCAGGGTTATCAGACTCGACCATATCAGCGGATCACCTGCCGCTGCGATAAACGCTTCCATCAATTAAACTCCAATCAATCCAGATATATGTGACAACCCGCCGCCGTTAAAATTTCAATCAGGGCCGGATGCTGTTTGGCGGCGCCATAGCGTGCCCGCAATACCGCCAGCGAACGCGCATGATATTTCTGTGTCTCCTGGGTAAACGGCTTGCCCTGCAAGGTAACGGTGAATTTTTCTTCGCCCCGCTTGAGGGCTGCGGCGTTCGCCGCCGACCAGGGCAGGAACAGGCCTGCAATTTCCTCGCTTAGCAGCGGCGTCAGGGTGGGCGCCAGTTTTTCCCAGGTCTCGATCTGCCCTTCCAGTTTCGGGTCCAGCATGCGCTCTGCCCATGCAGCCACATTGGGCGCGTGCGCCGCCATCAGCCTGTGGGGCGTGGGATCGGTCCAGCATTCATACAGTTGCGCCGCCAGGCCAAAATCCGCCAATAGCGGACGCTTGCCAAACAGATAGGGCCTGTGGGCAAAATGCGATTCCAGAATTTCCAGCAGGCGTTTGAACGAGGCTTCGATCTGATCGCGGGTTTGCGGGGAGGAGCCAACCAGGCTCAAACGCCTGACCATCCGGTCACGGATCATTTCGCCCATAGCCTGCACTTCCACATCGGCCGCATTGGGGCGCATGCCGCGCGCCAGCCGTTCGCCTGCGGATTTCTGGTCCGGCACATACCACCAGCGATAATGGAACATATGCTTGTTGCACCACTCATCCGCATATTCCTCAATCAGCGCGGAAATAAACGCCAATATGGGCTCATGCGGCACGATTGCGGGCTCGGGATGCAATTCCTCCATCGCCTCGATGATCGGGGTTGAATCCTGCATCGCGTCGCCACGCGCGGAAACAACCAGCGGCACCAGCGGCAATTTCGCAAATTTGCTGAATTCCGCCATATCGTCCTCGCTGCGCGCGATCCATTCATGGGGAATGTTTTTATAGCGGAAATAGGACCGCACCTTGACCGAGTAAGGCGACAGCTCCACGCCGAAAATTCTGTATTGCTCTTTCATGGCTATTTCCTTCCGGCATTGCGGCCTGCTACTTATATCCCACACTTATCTCACACTAACATAAGAATGGAGGGACCGGCATGGGGCAAGAGACGATTGGCGACATTTTATATGAAACGCGCGGTCAGATCACTATCCTTACCATCAACCGGGCGCCGCAGCGCAATTCCATTAATATCGGGGTGCGCGAGGGATTATTTGCAGGCTTTGAAAGATACGAAGCCGACGCCAATGCCCGCGTCGCCATTCTGACCGGCGCCGGGGACAAGGCGTTTTGCGCGGGCGCGGACCTGAAGGAAATGTCGGACATGAAACTGGGCGTGCTGCCACGCAATTTTCTGCCGCTGATTGGCGACACGATCGAAGTGCGTAAACCCGTGATCGCGGCGGTAAACGGGGTGGCCTATGCAGGCGGCTGGATGCTGGCGCAAATGTGCGACATGGTGGTGGCCAGCGACACTGCGCGCTTTGCCATTACAGAGGCCAAGGTCGGGCGCGGCATGCCCTGGGCCACACCGCTGACCCATATGATCCCGCAGAAAATATTGCTGGAAATCCTGATGACGGGAAATCCGGTCACGGCGCAGCGCGCCCATGAATTTGGTTTCGTCAATCATGTGACATCGCCAGAAGGATTAATGCCCAAAGCGCTGGAACTGGCGCAAACCATCTGCGAAAACGCCCCGCTCACGGTGATGGCAGCCAAGCAGATGGTCTATACCGCCACTGAAATGGGCAGAAGCGCCGCACAGGAGGCCGGACGGCGGATTTTTGAGCCGGTCTATCAAAGCCAGGACGCCCAGGAAGGCCCCAAGGCCTTTGCCGAAAAGCGCAAACCCAACTGGCAGGGGCGGTAAGTCACTGGCCAAGTAAGCCGGAGAATACAGGAATTATGGAGTGTCATACGCTTATCTTCAGCGGCCATGCCTTGCAGCGCATGTTCGCGCGTAGCATTGCGCCAGCCGAGATCCGCGCCGTGCTGGAAAGCGCGGAGATTATTGAAACCTATCCCGACGATGTTCCATATCCGAGCAGCCTGCTCCTAGGATTTACGAATAGCCAACCAATTCATGTTGTTATAGGCTATGACAAAATCATCCACGAATGTTATGTTGTCACGGCCTATCGTCCCGATCCTGCCCTATGGGACAGCAGCTTCAAAGTAAGGAGGACGGTATGAAATGCCTGATTTGCAAGCTCGGGGAGACTCGGGCTGGAGAAGCAACCGTACCGCTTACCCGAGGCAAGACGACGGTCGTTATCAAGGGTGTTCCGGCGGAAATCTGTAGCAATTGTGGTGAATATTATCTATCCGAGGGTGTTGCCCGGCAGGCATACGCTTTGGCCGACGCTGCGGCGCAGCGCGAAACAGAAGTGGAAATCGTCCGCTTCGCAGCCTGAGCAATGCCAATGTGTGCGCACCAAAACAAAAACGGCATTATAGGCAAAACAATATAGGAGTGAGACGCATGGATTTCAGTCTATTCATCTATGGCACAGTGGGCCGCCGCAAGGAACTGGAAGCAGGCATGGCCGGACGCAAGCCTGAGCTGTATCAGCGCTTTTTGGGCGAACTGGCGGAATATGCCAAATTCGCCGATGAACGGGATTATTACGCCATCGGTCACCCGGAACATCATTTGCAGATCGAAGGCTTTGAGATGGCCAATGATCCCTGCCTGATGGCCATGTGGCTGGGCCAGCATCTGAAGCGGATGCGGGTTATGTCCTGCGGCTTTGTCGCCAGCACCAATAATCCGATCATCGTGGCGGAAAAGATTGCCACATTGGACAATATGCTGGGTGGCCGTTTTAACGCAGGCCTGGTGCGCGGCTATCAGGCGCGCTGGCTGGACAATTTCAAGATCCGGCCGGAGGTCGAGGCCGTTGGCCCATGGAATGCCGAAAGTCCCGCCGACACGATGAACCGGGAACTGTTCACCGAATTTGTCGAGGTGATCTACAAGGCCCTGTATAACGACACGTTCAGCTATCGCGGCAAATACTGGAACTTCCCGACGCCCGGCTTCAAAAACCCGCATGACCATCCAGTCTATCACAAATATGGCCAGGGCGTGGATGCGCAGATGAATTTCAGCGAAATCGGCATCGCGCCAAAGCCGCTGCAAAAGGAAATACCCCTCTATGGCGGCTTTTCCTCCAGCCTTCGCACCGCAAAATTCTGGGCGAAATACAAGGGCAAGCCGATTGTTCTAACCGACAATCTGGATTTCTGCAAAACCCTGTGGGGCGAGTGGGGCGAAGAGGCCCGGCGCCATGGCCATGACTTCCAGCCCGGCGAAGAGGCCTGCTGGGGCGGCATCATGATTTGCGCCCCGACCGACGCCCAGGCCTGGGAATGGTGGGAAGACATGAAGTGGTTCTGGGACCAATGGTCGGTGCCGTTCGGCTTTGGCCTGCCGGAACTGCTGATCGGTTCGCCCGAAACCCTGAACAAGCGCCTGGCCGAGGTCAACAAGGCGATTCCCGTCAAGGAATGCTATCTGCTGATCCCCCAGGGCATTCATACCCCGGAACAGATCAAAACCTCGCTCGACCTGTTCGCCACCAAGGTCATGCCGAACCATAGGTAATGGGCTGGAGCATGTTGATTTCAGGTTGAAGCGCATCAACGCCCAACTTTGTCATTGCCCGGTTTAGCCGGGCAAGCCGGGTGATGACAGTGTGCGTTTCGGGTGATGAATAACAATGTGAGTATAATGACAATGTGAGTATAGAGAAACGGCGGCGCCCTAGCCGCCGTTTGTGTTTGCGGGGATAGAGCAGCCCGCGATTAAGTGGAGTCACTTCGTGACCCCACTTAATCGCGGAAAGCTGCTCTAACCGCACGGCGAATCATTTTTCCATGATTGTTGTTAACGCCTGCGCTATATTATCAGGGAGAGGTGGAAGATGGCCGAAAACGTTACTAACGAATTGATCTACGAAGTCCTGAAACATATTCAGGACAGGCTTACCAAGATCGAGTCGACGCTTGCGGATCACACCCGCCAGCTCATCCGGGTGCGAGAGGACATCAACAACGTGCGTGAAGACATTAACGGCCTGCGCGGCGATGATCTGCGCCGCGAAGCCATGCAGGCCGGGATGGACGAGCGTCTGCAACGCATTGAAAACCGCCTCAATCTGACCGATGCCTGATCCCTTCAGGATTGGCGATCCCTTCTGATCCGAACATGATCCGGGAGGATGTCACGCATGACCATTTTTGACGCCAATGATCTTTCGGCGTTCTGGATGCCGTTTACGCCGAACCGGCAGTTCAAGGCCGCGCCCCGCATGATTGCTGGCGCGTCGGGCATGTATTACCACACGCCCGATGGCCGTCAGATTTTGGATGCCACTGCGGGCCTGTGGTGCGTCAATGCCGGGCATTGCCGCCCGTCCATCGTTGCAGCACTTCAGGCGCAGGCGGCGGAACTGGATTATGCCCCGCCGTTTCAGTTCGCCCATCCCAAAGTGTTTACGCTCGCCAGCCGGCTGGCGGCGCTGGCGCCGGGTGATCTGGACCATGTGTTCTTCTGCAATTCCGGATCCGAGGCGGTGGACACCGCGCTGAAAATCGCCATCGCCTGGCACCGCATGCGCGGCGAGGGCGCCCGCACCCGCCTGATCGGACGCGAACGCGCCTATCACGGCGTGGGCTTTGGCGGTATTTCCGTGGGCGGCATGGTGAATAACCGCAAGCATTTTGGCCCCATGCTGGCGGGGGTGGATCACCTGCCGCACACCTATTCGCGCGAACAGCAGCCCTTTGCCAATGGCCAGCCTATCTGGGGCGCGCATCTGGCCGACGATCTGGAGCGGCTGGTGGCCCTGCATGACGCCAGCACAATCGCGGCGGTGATCATTGAGCCGATGGCGGGATCCACCGGCGTGCTGCCGCCGCCGCTGGGCTATCTGCAACGCCTGCGCCAGATTTGTGACCGGCACGGCATATTGCTGATTTTCGACGAGGTCATCACCGGCTTTGGCCGTCTGGGCGCGGGTTTCGCCGCGGAACGCTTTGGCGTTGTTCCCGATCTGCTGTGCTTCGCCAAGGGGGTCAGCAACGCTGCAGCCCCGCTGGGCGGGGTGCTGGCGCGGGCGGGCATTTATGACGCATTCATGCAGGGGCCCGATCATGTGATCGAGCTGATGCATGGCTATACCTATAGCGCGCACCCGCTGGGCGTTGCGGCGGCGCATGCCGCACTTGATCTGTACCAGCACGAAAACCTGTTTGCCCGCGCGCTGGCGCTGGAACCCGTCTGGGCCAGCGCCATTCAGGCTTTGCGCGATGCGCCTTTCGTGCAGGATATTCGCACCATCGGGCTGGCCGCAGGCATTGATCTTGCCCCCATTGCGGATGCCCCCGGCAAACGCGGCTTTGAAGCCATGCTGAATGCGTTTCACCAGCAGGATGTGATGGTGCGCGTTTCCGGTGACACGATTGCGCTTTCACCGCCGCTGATTATCAGCGAAACTGAAATCGCTGATATTGCCGAACGGTTTCGCAAAGCGCTGAACGCGCTCACATAGAAAGGATATGTCATGCTGCTGGGTGTGCCAAAAGAAATCAAGGTGCACGAATACCGCGTCGGCATGACCCCTTCGAGTGTGCGCGAGTTAACCCATCATGGCCATGACGTACTGGTGCAAACCGGCGCAGGGATGGCCATTGGATTAAGCGATGACAATTACCGTGCAGCAGGCGCCGAGATTGCCGCATCGGCAGCCGATGTCTTTGCCCGCGCCGGTATGATCGTGAAGGTCAAGGAACCGCAGGCGTCCGAATGCGCGATGCTGCGCCCTGGACAAATTCTGTTCACCTATCTGCATCTGGCCGCCGATGCGGCGCAGGCACAGGCCTTGATCGCATCGCGCTGCACTGCGATCGCCTATGAAACCGTGACCGATGCCAATGGCGGGCTGCCCCTGCTGGCGCCAATGAGCGAGGTCGCAGGCCGCATGGCCATTCAGGCAGGCGCACATTGCCTGGAGATGGAACAGGGCGGGCGCGGCATGCTGCTGGGCGGCGTGCCGGGCGTACAGGCCGGCAAGGTGGTGATTATTGGCGGCGGCGTGGTCGGCACCAATGCCGCGCGCATGGCCATGGGGCTGGAGGCGCATGTCACCGTGCTCGATAAAAGCCTGCACCGCCTGCAACAGCTCGACATGCAGTTCGGCCCGACGCTGAACACCATATTCGCCACTGTCGATGCGCTGGAAAATTATGTGATGGACGCCGATCTGGTGGTGGGCGCCGTGCTGGTGCCCGGCGCCGCCACGCCGCGCCTGATCACCGATAAAATGGTGCAGAGCATGCAGCGCGGTTCGGTGTTCGTGGATGTGTCCATCGATCAGGGCGGAACGTCCGAAACCTCACGCCCGACAACGCATGCTTCCCCCACCTATAAAATGCATGACGTGGTGCATTATTGCGTGACCAACATGCCCGGCGCGGTGGCGCGCACGTCAACTTTTGCCCTGAACAATGCGACCCTGCCATTCATTCTGGCGCTGGCGGATCACGGGGCCATGGAAGCGCTGCGGCGTGACCGGCATCTGATGGCCGGACTGAATGTGCATGGCGGCAAACTGACCTATCAGGCGGTTGCCGATGCCCTTGGCGCGCCATATGTTCCGGCGCAGGAACTTGTGGGCTAGATCCTTTGTCTTCACCTAAAACCCTTCTTTATAAAGGGTTGATATGGCGGCCTGCATCGGCCATTTATCAGGCATTACCTTATATTTTGAAATTTACGTCACAGGAGAGGCCCATGTTCATCCAGACGGAAGCGACCCCTAATCCCGCCACGCTGAAATTCATTCCCGGCTGTACCGTGCTGGAAGAAGGGGCGGCGGATTTTCCGGGCCCGGCCTCCGCCGCCAATTCCCCTCTTGCAACGCGGCTGTTTGAAATAGCCGAGGTTACCGGGGTTTATCTTGGTGCGGATTTCATCACCGTCACCAAGTCAAACGGCGAATGGCACCACCTCAAGCCGATGATCCTGGGCGCGATTATGGAGCATTTCACCTCCGGCAGGCCTGTAATGCTGGCCGAGGGCGCGTCCGCCGGCGGGCATGTCTATGATGCGGACGGCGACGATGGCGATATCGTGGCGCAGATTATTGAACTGCTCGACACCAAGGTGCGGCCCGCTGTGGCGCAGGACGGCGGTGATATTGTATTCCGCAGCTTTTCCGAAGGCGTCGTCTATGTGCATCTGCAAGGGTCATGCGCCGGTTGCCCAAGCTCAACCATCACCCTGAAGAACGGCATCGAGAACATGCTCAAGCACTATATTCCAGAAGTCGAAGAGGTTCGCCAGGTCAGCTAGAGTATGATGATTTTAGGTCCGATCACATTTCACCCTCTCATTGCATTTCACCCTCTCATTGTCATTGCCCGGCTTGTCCGGGCAATGACAATGATGGAAAAAACGGTTCAACTTAAAATCATCACGCCATGGGACGTGCGTTAACCATTCGCTAACCCTTTGAATAACAGGGCAGAAAACCGGCCCTGTCAGAGTCTTAACAGAATTGAAACTATAAAAATCTTTAGTTAATCTGTGTTTTCAATGGCTTAGCATAATGAATCCGCCAAAGGGTTGCCCCCCTTCGGCCCAGCAGGTACACTCCCTTCATGTTTTGTTAACTAATTGACTCCCCCCGGGGATGATCAGTGAAGGGTGTAGACATGAACATCGCCAAACGGATACTGGCCGGCGCAGTCGGCACTATGGTCTCGTTACTGGGCGTGGCCGTTGCTACAGCTTATGTAATGGCCATGCTGGCCACGGTTCCCTCGCTGGGCAAGCTGGCGCAATTGAACGGCTCGTCCCGGCTGGTGGCCGATAATGCCGCCCCATCCTGGTGGGACAGGCTTGCACAGGGGTCTGATCAGATATTCGCCAGCGCAAAGCCGCGTAATGTGATTCTGATGGTGGCGCCGCGTGACCGTCAGCAATTGCAAAGCCATTTTGCCGCCCTTGACTATGCGCTGCCGGTGGCGGGCGCGCCAGACGAGGCGCGCAATGAGGTGCCACGGTTATATTTGCGCAGCCTTCCCCGCGACCTGGCGGAGGGCGATTCCGCCTGGGACCGCAAAAGCGACTTTTTACGGGTAATGC
>Ga0209893_1000016_pt1 | contig 48942 bp, 43 predicted proteins | sample GWRWT3_25Nov14_FD_187190 | JGI IMG/M metagenome (GOLD analysis project Ga0209893, IMG submission 187190) | Sand microcosm microbial communities from a hyporheic zone in Columbia River, Washington, USA - GW-RW T3_25-Nov-14 (SPAdes) (version 2) | ecosystem: Engineered > Artificial ecosystem > Sand... | reverse complement strand
ATGCCGTTATTTTGGCGTTGGCCGTATCGACAGCGACCAGGTTGCCGATTACGCCGCGCGCAAGGGCATGTCCGTTCGCGAAGCGGAACGCTGGCTCGCGTCGAACCTCAATTACACACCGGGTGCAAAATAATATTGCAGGTACGAATACGGTGCTGATTTCGAAAATGTGCGCATTGTCACACCTTTAATTATTTTTCACCTTAATCGCGCCGCACTTTCGCCAATATTCTCTTGTAAAAAATCCTCCTATCGATTTCTAAGCAATTTCTTAACGTTAGGCCATTAGCCTTGTTCAAGGATGGAATGGGGAGAAGAAGAAAATGAGGGCTGCATCCCGGAACAATGATGCGGGCGTCGACACCCGTCGTAGAGATCCTGCCGGTCATGTGCGCTTGAGTGTCGCAGAACGGCGTCAGTACCGTCGTGGCGCTGTGACTTTGAGCGCGACGCTGAAAATCAATGATGAAAGTTTTTCGGCGGAACTGGTGGATATTTCTGTGGGTGGCGCGCAATTGTGCTGTTCTGTCGTGCCAGGGGCAGGCATGCTGATAAGCATTGAACTGGAGGGTTTTGGGGCGGTCCCCGCACGGGTGATCCGCCGCCTGCCAAGAGCCATTGCGGTGGAGTTTGATCTTCCCGAAACGCATCGCGCCGAAATTGCGGAAAAGCTGGACAGGCTGTTAAAAGCGCACGCCTGATCGCTGTAACCGCTAAAACAAAAGATGTTGCGTAAATAATAAATTGGCCATACTGCGGGGGCAGAAAGGGTTCGCAATGTCTAAATGGGGCAAAATCTTTGGTGCGGCGGTGGGTACTCTGGGCGGTCCGCTTGGGGTCTTGCTGGGCCTGGTGGCCGGGCATTATGCCCTGGATCGTGATGAAAAGCCGGGCACGGCAAATCCCTTTGATCCGCGTGGCGACACCAACCGGATTGCTTTCACCATAGGTGTTATCGCGCTGGGCGCCAAAATGGCCAAGGCGGATGGTTATGTTTCACGTGAAGAGGTCGATGCCTTCAAACAGGTTTTTGACGTGCCGCCGGACGAACTGGCAAATGTGGCGCGTATTTTCGATCTGGCCCGCAAGGATGTGGCCGGGTATGAGCAATATGCCAAACAGATCGCCGCAATGTTCAAAACCAAGCCCCGCGTGCTGGAAGATTTGCTGGACGGCCTGTTTTTCATCGCCAAGGCGGACAATATCTTTCATCCCAAGGAAGAAGCGTTTCTGCGTTCGGTCGCCGTCATTTTCGGTTTCGACGACGCGGACTGGGCGCGCATCAGGGCGGGGCATGTTGGGGCCGATGCGGCTGATCCCTACGTGATTTTGGGGCTTTCGCATACCGTGACCGATGCCGTGCTCAAACAGACCTATCGCCGTCTGGTGCGTGAAAATCATCCCGATCTGCTGATCGCCCAGGGTCTGCCGGAAGAATTCGTCATGGTGGCCAATGCGAAAATCGCTACCATCAATGACGCTTATGACAAGGTTGCCAAACAAAGAGGCATCAATTAGAACCATCTTATGTCTCCTCCGCACCTTGCCCTGATCCTGTTTATTACATTGGTGTGGGGGTTCAATTACGTCGCCGGCAAGGCGGGCGTGACTGAGCTGCCGCCGATCCTGTTTACCGGCCTGCGGTTTTTCCTGCTGAGCTTGATTTTGCTGCCCTGGCTGAAGCTTCATCGCGGCCAGATGTTGTCCATCGTCATTATCTCGCTGACCATGGGCGGGGTGCATTTTGCGATCTTCTATATGGGGCTGGCTGCGGCCCATGATGTCTCAACGGTCGCCATTGCGGGCCAGTTGGGCGTACCGTTCGCCACCATCATGTCGATCATCTTTCTGAACGAGAAAGTCCACTGGAAACGCTGGGCCGGTATTTCCACCTCGTTTATCGGCGTGATGATTATTGGCTTTGATCCGGTGGTGTTCCAATATCTGAATGGCCTGATTCTGGTTATTCTTGCGGCGCTGGTGGGATCGCTCGCGATGATTTATATGCGCCGCCTGGAAGGCGTTGGCGTGTTTGAACTTCAGGCCTGGATCGCGCTGTTAAGCTGGCCGGTGTTGGCGCCCTTGTCATTGCTGATGGAGAGCGGCCACATCGACGCCATGGTGAACGCAAGCTGGGCCGGATGGGGCGGCGTGCTGTATACGGTTGTGGGAACAAGCCTGATCGGCCATGCGGGCATGTATTATCTGTTACAGCGTTATGAGGTGACACAAACCGCGCCGCTTACATTATTGTCACCGGTATGGGGGGTGGTTTTCGGGGTGACCCTGTTGGGGGACACCATTACCACGCGCATTATACTGGGAGGCGCGATGACATTGATCGGCGTTGCAATTGTGTCCAGCCGCCAAAAGGCTTTGGTGGATACAGGGGGCTGAACGGTCATGCAGATCATTGCGCGCCCTTCGCCCAATTATAATGACCGCGCGCCGGGCGCCATCAATATGCTGGTGCTGCATTATACCGGCATGGCCTCGTGCGAGGATGCGCTGGCGCGGCTGTGCGACCCGGTGGCGCAGGTCAGTGCGCATTATCTGATCGACGAAGATGGCACGGTCTATCAGTTGGTGGCGGAACAGCATCGCGCCTGGCATGCGGGTGTTTCGTTCTGGAAGGGTGAGCGCGATATTAACAGCCGCTCCATCGGCATTGAACTGGTCAATCCGGGTCACGAACTGGGTTATCGTGCGTTTCCGCAAATACAGATGCAGGCACTGGCGAATCTGGCCCACGAAATTCTGGCCCGCCATCCGATCCCGCCAGACCGGGTGCTCGGTCATTCCGATGTGGCGCCCGGCCGCAAACGCGATCCCGGCGAATTGTTCGATTGGCAATGGCTGGCCGGGCAGGGGATTGGGGTTTGGCCGAAACTCCCGGCTTGACGTTGCCCGCATTGCCGCTGATATATGACCCTGTCAGATGGCTGGATGGCCGCTCCCGTTTACGGGGGAGGAAAGTCCGGGCTCCACAAGAACACGGTGCCGGGTAATACCCGGCGGGGGTGACCCCAGGGAAAGTGCCACAGAAAGCAAACCGCCTTTCGTATGAAAGGTAAGGGTGAAAGGGTGCGGTAAGAGCGCACCGCGCGGCTGGTAACAGCAGCGGCACGGTAAACCCCACCGGGAGCAAGACCAAATAGGGGTGGCGCCGTTTCGCACGGCAGGCATGTTTTTGGGCCGCCATCCGGGTAGGTCGCACGAGGCGTCTGGCAACAGGCGTCCCAGATGAATGGTCATCGCCTGTGCAAACAGGTACAGAACCCGGCTTACAGGCCGTCTGGCATTTTTTTAAGCGGATGATATTGCTGTAATAATTTGTTTGCCGGTGTAGATACGTTGAGGGGGCAGGGTAAAAGACACTGCTGTGCCCTTGCCAGGGGTGCTGTTGATCCATAGGCAGCCGCCATGCAGTTCGACCAATGATTTGGCAAGCGGCAAACCCAGGCCCACACCCTTGAAATTACGCTGATAGCTGTTTTCAACCTGACCAAATTTTTGCAAAACCTTTGGAATATCCTGTTTTTCGATACCAATACCAGTGTCAATAACAGAGACACGCAATGCTCCATTGCTGCTTATGAAGGCATGCACGCTAACCCGTCCGCCGTCCGGAGTAAATTTAATCGCGTTTGACAATAGATTGATCAAAATCTGCCGTATTTTGCGCTCGTCTACATATATCTCCGGAAGGTTGGATTGCGGCCGATTAACAAGATTGACGCCGGCATCTCTTGCCTGCGTATTCACCTGTGACAGACAGTGGTCAATCAGGTCATATAAATTGCATTCCTGTTCGTGCAGTTTCATGTGGCCGCTTTCAACTTGCGCCACGTCCAGCACGTCATTTACCAGGGCGAGAAGATGTGCGCCGCTGCGATAAATATCCTGTGCATATTCTTTATAGCGATCGTTCTCCATGGGGCCAAATAACTCGCCACTCATGATTTCAGAAAAACCGATGATTGCATTTAGTGGCGTACGCAATTCGTGGCTCATATTTGCCAGAAACTGGGTTTTGGTTTCATTCGCCAATACAGCTTGACGTCGCGCCGATTCAAGTTCCTGCTCGCGCTCTTTTCCGCGTGTTACACTATAGCGCAGCAAGCCAAGCGCAGTTCCAACACCAAAATACCGGTCTTGATCAGTGATGATGAAGCCCTTCAGCAGCGCATTCGGGTTTTCGTCCAGGATCAGCGCGCCGACCAATCCAATGCTGGATGCTTTGTCAACGATGAAGGGATGGGGGTCCATGGCTTGCGCGATAGTCTTTTTGTCAAATAATGCATGGCCAAACTGATTGGAAAACAGCAGCAGGAATGTGTCCCGGTTAACCAGGCCTATAGGCCGTTCATTATCGACAACAGCCACCGTCAAAATGTCGGGGTTTTTTGAAAAAAACTCGCAGACCTCCAGGCAGGACAATTCCATCGGGAATGGGGCAAGATCAAGCGCCAGGCTTCCTATCTCATACGATAGAGGATGGTTGCACGAGTTCATTATTGCACCCCAAGTACACAGTTAAATAAGTCTACAGAACAAATGTGTGATAAAATGTAGCAAACCTGTTTTACATATTTGTGACATACTTGTTATGATTTGGAAATTTAGCTTTTATAATTTATTAAAATTTGATTAATACATATAATATAAAATATTTGTTGATATTATAACTTAATTATTTGTTAAATAAAATTTATAAATCAACCGCCTATAGCATATCTGTTTTGTTTTCTGCTTTAACATAGTATTCGCGGCCTGGGGGCGACCAGAACATGCCTGATATTTTCTTTCCAATGTGCGCATCTGGAAACAACCTCTCCCCTCTATTACATGCGCGTGGTGGGAATAATTATTGATGCAATGTTTAATAGGGAATAGCCTGTCGTCAGCATCGTTAGGCTCTTGATCAGGGGGATTTTAAAAACATAACAAGAACATGGAGTTGGGCGGGAAAAACCATAAATATCATCAGTTTTCCATCATTTATCCATTGAACTCCGTAAAAAATCCATCTATACCCATACATGCCCATTTTGAGGCGTGTAAAGGCGAGTTATGTGCGGCGTGCGAGGTCATTCTTTGCTGACTTCCTTACATCTCTGAATTGAGTTGATCCGCTAAAATACCCTTCTGCACACCTCGGACTGGCTAACGCCACTGAGAGGTTCGGGCGGCATGAACGGGTTTCTATCTTATTCGTTGCATCGGGTAGACAAAAAGGGGCGGGTCTCTGTTCCCTCGCAGTATCGCGCCTATCTCATGTCGAAAGAGATGAATAGCTTTGTGTGCTTTCCTTCCATGCTGGGGCCCTGGTTGCAGGCGGTAACGCCGAAACAGATGCAGGCCTTTATGGGGCGGCAGAATCCGCTCGGGGCTTTTGGCGGTGAGGTTGAGGCCTATCCCACATTGATATGTTCCCAGGCGGCGGAAATGATCCCCGATACGGACGGCCGGATCGTTCTGCCGCCGGAATTTCTTGCCCACGCCAGGATAGATGAAGACATCGCCTTTGTCGGGCAGGGCACTTATTTCAGCCTGTGGTCGCCGCCTTTGTTTGAGGCCGAAAAAGTAAAGCTGCGCGAACGTGCGATGGCCGAACGTGCGGAATGGACCGCGCCAGTTTCAAATGCGGGTCACGTTGCCGCCACAAATATGCGTTTGGATGGCGGCCATGACTAGACAGCAAAAAAAACGGGTCGCGCGGACAGAAGGTGCCCCGCATATCGCTGTGATGGCGCAGGAGGTGGTCGAAGCCCTGGCGGCGCATGATGGTGGCGTTTACGTGGATGGCACTTTTGGCGCAGGCGGATATAGCCGCCTGTTGTTACAGGCCGCCAATTGCACTGTTGTCGCGATGGACCGTGATCCGGCCGTTGCCCCCATCGCGCAGGCGCTGGCACAGGAGTTTCCGGATCGGCTGCATCTGATCACGGCCTGTTTTGGTGATATGGCTGAACTGTTGCCGCAAGCGGGTTTTGCAGCGGCGGATGGTGTGACCTTTGATCTGGGTGTTTCGTCGATGCAGCTCGATCAGGCCGAACGGGGTTTTTCCTTTCAGAAAGATGGGCCGCTGGATATGCGCATGGGCAGCGATGGGCCGTCTGCTGCGGATGTGGTGAATAATCTGTCTGCCGAAGATCTGGCCGCAATCTTTTTTTATTATGGCGAGGAGCGCCGTTCACGCGCCGTTGCCAAAGCCATCATTGCTGCAAGAACAGAGCAGCCAATTACCCGCACCCTGCAACTGGCGCGGATTGTTGCAGGCGCTTTGGGCGCGCGCGCGGCGGCGGGGGGTAAAAATCCGGCAACACGCACATTTCAGGCGCTGCGCATTTATGTGAATGACGAATTGCATCAGCTTGCCCGTGGCCTGCAGGCGGCGGAAAAATTTCTGAAACCATCGGGAAGGCTGGCGGTGGTTTCTTTTCACAGCCTGGAAGACCGCTTGATCAAACAGTTTTTTGCCGTGCGTTCTGGCGTTCGTCCGGGTACGTCTCGTTATCAGCCACCAGATGATTCGGCACGGCCAGCGCCCAGTTTCAGGTTGTTATGGAATGGCGCGCGTAAACCGGGCGATGCGGAAATCAGCGCCAATCCGCGTGCGCGCTCGGCGCATTTGCGGGCGGGAGAACGTACCGCGGCCAGTGCATGGCCGGTCAGTGATATGGCAATGTTTGCGGGGGTGCCTGCATCGATTGCCGATACATTTGGAGGGAGAAACTAGATGCTTCGATTTGTGACCTTGTTCGTGTTTATTTTACTGTTTGGCGTGTCCGCCGGTCTGTACCACGTAAAATATTCCGTTGACAGGATGGAGCGTCAGGGGTTGAGCCTGAAGGCGAAAATAGCTGATGAGCATGCGGCCATCCGCATTCTTGATGCGGAATGGAGCAGCCTTAACCGCCCGGAAAGATTGCAGAAGCTAAGCAGCCGCTATCTTGAGCTTGCCCCTGTGGAAGTGGTGCAGGTGGTGAGTTTTGCGCAGGTTCCGGAAAAGCCATCAGAGCAGGTGGATGAAATTGGTGAGCTGATCGCCAGGGGGCTAGCCGTGACGCCTGCAAAATCACAGGGCAAGACTTTTGCCGCAACCCCAACCGCTTCAATGGTGGCAGTTCGCTGATGGTAACGCCCCTGCACCGTAAACAGCGTGTGCATGTGCCAAGTGACATGGTTGGCATAGAGGGGCAGCCTTGGCTTTCGGGGCGTAATAATCGCGCGATTGATCTTGGCCGTAACAGGCTGATGATGGTGGGCGCCATTTTTCTGTTTGGATTTTCTGCTATTGCAGTTCGGCTAGTCGAACTGGCGCTGCCTTTCGGGCAGCAGCAGGGGGTGATGCAGCTTTCCGCCAACGCCCTGGCCCCAGTGGAGCGGGCGGATATTGTTGACCGGAATGGCATTGTTATCGCCACCAATCTGAAAACCGCATCGCTCGAAGCGAATACGACGGAAGTACCGGATCATGCCGCCGCCATACAGCGCCTGTCGCAGGAACTGCCGACGCTTGATATGAAACGCGCCAGCAAGCAATTGGCCAGCGGCAAGCGTTATGTGGTGCTGCACAATGACCTTAGCCCGCGTCAGCAGCATGCGATAAATGTGCTTGGCATTCCAGGGCTTCGCTTTACGAGTGATACGCGGCGGATTTATCCGCAGGATAATCTTACGGCGCATGCGGTCGGGTATGTGGATGTCGATAATCATGGCTTGTCCGGCATCGAGCGCGCAATGGATGAGCGTTTGAGCCTGGGCGGGGCGCCATTGCAATTATCGCTTGATCTGCGTGTGCAGCACGCCTTGCGCGATGAGATGATACGGGCGGTTGCCAAATTCCACGCCATTGGCGCGGCGGGCCTGATCATGGACGTCAACAATGGCGAGGTGCTGGCGCTGGCCTCACTGCCGGATTTTGATCCCAATGGCAAACAGCAGAACAAGGACGAGGCGCAGTTCAACCGCGTGACGCTTGGCACTTATGAAATGGGATCGACCTTCAAGGTGTTTAATACGGCAATGACGCTGGATGCGGGTCTTGCCGGGCTTGACGATGTGTATGATGCGACGGATCCAATCCGCGTTTCCCGGTTCACCATCGGTGATTTTCACGCCAAGCGCCGTCCTTTGTCTGTGACGGAAATATTTCTGTATTCTTCCAATATTGGCTCGGCCAAAATGGCGTTGCATGCGGGTGGCAAGGTTCAGAAGGAATTTCTGGGTAAGCTTGGCATGATGCGGCGGCCGGATTTTGAACTGCGGGAACTTGGTGATCCAAGCTGGCCGCGCCCCTGGCCCGATCTCAGCACAATGACGGTCTCCTTTGGCCATGGCATGGCGGTTAGCCCGTTGCAGCTTGGCGTTGGCGTGGCGTCTTTGGTCAATGGCGGCCGGTTGGTGCGCCCAACTCTGGTGCGCTATTCGGATGGCGTGACGCCGGAGCCGGGGCCACAAATTGTGTCGGAAAAAACCAGCAGGCAGATGCGCTATCTCATGCGCCTGGTTGTCGGGTCACCGGAAGGCACCGGAAAGCAGGCGGATGTGCCTGGGTATGAAGTGGCGGGCAAAACCGGTACGGCAGATAAACAGCAGGCGGGGCGTTACCGCAAAGATTCCCGAATTTCATCTTTCGTGGGCATGTTTCCGGCATCTCAACCGCGCTATCTGGTTTTTGTCATGCTGGATGAACCCAAGGGCATTAAGGAGACGTTCAATTTCGCGACTGCGGGCTGGACTGCGGCGCCTACCGCTGGTTCCGTGATACGCCGTATTGCGCCGATGCTGGGTGTGGCGCCGATCCCTGTGGAAGTGGATGGCGCCCGGCTGGCGGCGTTTGGAGGTGTGAATTAAGTCATGCGGCTCGTCGATCTCATAGGTTCAGCCCTGCCGGCAATCTCCGATCCGATGCTGGAAATTACAGGTTTGACCGCCGACAGCCGCGACGTGCGGCCGGGATTTTTGTTCGCGGCGCTGCCGGGGGTTCGTGACGACGGGGCCAGTTATATTGCCGATGCGCTGGAGCGGGGCGCGGCGGCGATACTGGTCACGCCGCATATTGCCGCCAAATGTGGAAGAAGCGCACTAAGCGGCAAAGCCCAATTGATGACCGACATCAATCCACGCCGGCTCTATGCGCAGCTTGTCGCCCGCTATTATGGCGCGCAGCCCGAAACCATTATCGCGGTTACCGGCACAAATGGAAAAACTTCGGTTGCGGATTTCTGCCGCCAGATATGGCTTCGGCTTGCCCGGCGTTCCGCCAGCATCGGCACCCTGGGTGTGATTGGAAAAAATCCTGGCGATCTGAATATCGGGGGCGGGTATGTGCATACGACGCCGCCGCCGGAAATTCTGTATCCAGCGCTGACCCGCCTGCGCGATAGCGGCATTTCCCATGTGGCCATAGAAGCGTCCAGTCATGGTCTGGCGCAGTACCGCCTGGATGGTGTGCGGATTAGCGCCGCTGCGCTCACCAATATTACACGTGACCATATGGATTATCACGACAGCGAGGAAAACTACCGGTACGCCAAGCTGCGGTTGTTCGGTGAGGTGCTGCCGCCCGGTGGCGTTGCCGTGCTCAATCGCGAAGATGCGAGTTACAGTGATGCCGAAGCGCTGAGTTGGGCGCGCGGACATCGCATAATTTCTGTGGGGGGGCGTTTTGGCGATCTGCGTATTGTCAGCGCAGACATGCATGCACGCGGCCAGCGTTTGCGGATTGCCTATGAGGCGCGGGAATGGGAGGTTGAACTTCCACTGATTGGCCGCTTTCAGGCAATGAATGTACTGGTTGCCGCAGCACTGGTGATTGGATGTGGCGAGGATCCGGACGATGTGTTTGGCGCCTTGCCGGAGCTGGTTGGCGCGCCGGGCCGTCTCGAAGTGGCAGGCGAAACGCCGGGCGGCGCCAGCGTGCTGGTCGATTATGCGCATACGCCGGAAGCCTTGCGAACAGTGCTTGCGGCGGTGCGGCCCTTTTGCAAGGGCAGACTGCATCTGTTGTTTGGTTGCGGCGGCGACAGGGATCGTGGCAAGCGCCCGTTGATGGGCGCGGTTGCGCGTGAACTGGCGGATCAGGTGACGATCACGGACGATAATCCCCGTTCGGAAGACGCGGCAGCGATTCGTGCGGCAATTCTGTCTGCGTGTCCGGGTGCGACCGAAATTGCGGATCGTGCGGCCGCCATTCGCTTTGCGGTGGCGAATCTTTTGTCTGACGATATGCTGATTGTCGCCGGAAAGGGGCATGAGTCGGGACAAGAGATTGCAGGCGCAATCTTCCCGTTCAGTGACCGGCAGGAAGTCATCCATGCGATTGAGGAACTGGCGCTAAAAGGAAACAGCTATGGCTGATGCCATGGACGCATTGGAACCATTGTGGACTGCATCCGTTGCTGCTGCTGCGAGCGGGGGCCGTTGCACCCGCGAATGGCGGGCGGCAGGCGTTTCCATCGACAGCCGCAGTGTTGCAGAAGGTGATCTTTTTGTCGCGCTACGCGGCCCAACCAATGATGGGCATGCTTTTGTTGCAGGTGCGCTGGCCAGGGGGGCGGTGGCGGCGATGGTGGATCACATTCCCGATGGGGTTGCAGCGGACGCGCCATTGTTGCTGGTTGCGGATACGCAGGCTGGGCTGGAAGCATTAGGGGCTGCGGCGCGTTCGCGCACATCGGCGAAGATCATTGCAGTAACCGGAAGCGCGGGCAAAACCGGCAGCAAGGAAATGTTGCGTCTGGCATTGGGGCGGCAGGCGCGCACCCATGCCTCTGATGCGTCTTACAATAATATGTGGGGGGTTCCGCTAAGTCTTGCCCGCATGCCGCGCGCGACGGAATTTGGCATATTCGAAATTGGAATGAATCATTCCGGTGAAATTACGCCATTGACGAAGCAGGTGCGGCCTCACGCGGCAATCATCACTACCATTGCGCCTGCACATGTTGGCCATTTTAATTCGCTGACGGAAATCGCCGAAGCCAAGTCGGAAATTTTTCTTGGGCTGGAACCGGGGGGCGTTGCGATCATCAATCAGGACAGCGAATTTTTTGATCTGATGTCACGCCGCGCCAGGGATGCGGGTGTGCAGCATGTGCTGGGTTTTGGATCGGCCGCAGATTCGGCGGCGCGGCTGATCAAGGCGGTGCATCATGCCGATTGTTCCTGCGTATATGCGGAAATCTGCGGTCAGCGGCTGACCTATAAGGTTGGTTTTTCTGGCGCGCATTGGGTAATGAACAGTCTGGCGGTGTTAACGGCTGTGCAGGTGCTTGGTGGCGATCTTGCGCTGGCTGCGATTGTGCTGGCAGGGATGAGTCCGCTTGCCGGTCGGGGACGGCGCCATTATCTGCCGGTTTCCGACGGCATGTTTACGCTGATTGATGAAAGCTATAACGCCAATCCCGGTTCAATGCAGGCGGCGCTGCTGAACCTTTCAGGGCAGATGACAGAAGGCCGTGGCCGCAGAATTGCTGTGCTAGGCGATATGGCGGAACTTGGCGATATGGCGGCACACTATCATCGCGAGCTGGCGCAGGTGATCGAAGATGGCCGCATTCAGCAGACATTCACCGCTGGTGCGCAAATGCAGGTTCTGCATGACGCATTACCACTCAGCCTGCGCGCCGTGCATGCGGATAATGCCGGCGCCCTGATCGCCCCGCTTCTTGATGCGCTGCGGCCAGGCGATGTGGTGGTGGTAAAAGGATCCAATAGCAGCGGCATGGGTAAAATAGTGAAAGCATTGCTGGCGCTGGAACAACACCAGTCGCCATCAAAATTTGGGGGTAGCAGGGATGCTGTATAGTTTATTTTTTCCGCTAGCAGACGATATTGGTCTGTTTAATCTATTCCGCTATCTGACGTTCCGCACGGGCGGGGCGCTGATGACGGCGCTGTTTCTCAGCTTCTTGTTTGGCCCCGCGATTATCCGCCTGCTGAAGCGGCGTCAGCCGGGCGGACAGCCAATCCGCGATGATGGTCCGCAAAGTCACATCATCACCAAGGCAGGCACCCCGACCATGGGCGGATTCCTGATTCTGTTTGGCATCATATCGGGCACATTATTGTGGGCGGATTTGTCCAACCGCTATGTCTGGGCGGTGCTGCTGGTGACCATCGGGTTTGGGGCGGTGGGATTTGCCGATGATTATCTGAAAGTCACCAAGCGCAATAGCAAGGGTGTGCCGGGCAAGATCAAGCTTGGCTGCGAAATCGTTATCGCGGCTATCGCTGTATGGTGGATCGGCACGATAGCGTCGCCCGCGCACGCAGATATGCTTGCGATCCCGTTTTTGAAAAATGTTCTGCTTGATCTGGGCTGGCTGTTCCTGCCGATGGCGGTGTTTGTCATTGTTGGGGCATCCAATGCGGTCAATCTGACAGATGGCCTGGATGGGCTTGCCATCATGCCGGTTATGATAGCGGCAGCCAGCTTTGCGTTTATCGCCTATCTGGTGGGGCACGCCGTCTATTCAAATTATCTTCAGATATTACCTGTGCCGGGCGCCGGTGAACTGGCGGTTTTTGGAGGGGCTATCGTGGGCGCGGGGTTGGGTTTCTTGTGGTTCAACGCACCACCCGCAACCGTGATGATGGGCGATACCGGCTCGCTGTCACTGGGCGGGGCGCTGGGTGCGATTGCTGTCGTGACCAAGCATGAAATCGTGCTGGCCATTATCGGCGGTCTGTTCGTGCTGGAGGCGGTATCAGTGATTGTGCAGGTCGCATCGTTCAAAATGACCGGTAAGCGCGTATTCGCCATGGCGCCGATCCACCATCATTTCGAAAAGCGCGGCTGGGCGGAGCCGACAATTGTCATCCGCTTCTGGATTATCGCACTGGTTCTGGCGATGATCGGCCTTTCATCCCTGAAGCTGAGATAAAGCATGATTGCAGCACGCGCCTTTAGGGGAAAGAAGACCGCCGTTTTCGGGCTTGCCCGGACGGGGATTTCTGCTGCCCGGGCCCTGTTGCAGGGGGGTGCCGAAGTGGTGGCCTGGGACGATGCGCAGGCAAAACGCAATGACGCCACCGCCGTTTTGGGTGCAAAAGTGGTGCTGGCCGATCTTGCCACGATGGACTGGACAAAAATTTCTGTGTTGGTGTTGAGCCCCGGCGTGCCGCTGCATTTTCCGGCACTGCATCCTGTTGTACGCGCGGCCAGAGATGCGGGCTGCGAAGTGATCGGCGATGTCGAACTGTTTTTCCGTGCGCGGCGCGCAAATTTTCCGGAAACCAAACTTGTGCTGGTGACAGGCACGAATGGCAAATCAACCACAACGGCGCTGATCGGCCATCTGGTGCGTGAAGCCGGGCTGGCGGTGCAGGTCGGCGGCAATATCGGTACGGCGGCGCTCGATCTGGAACAGCTTGGCCCAAACGGGGTTTATGTCCTGGAAATGTCATCCTATCAGCTTGATCTGACCGGTCCAACCGGGGCGGACGTGGCTGTGTGGCTGAATATCACCCCGGATCATATTGACCGTCATGGCAGCCTGTCCGGTTATGTGGCGGCAAAGCGGCGGATATTTGACGGGCTGGCGCAAAATGGCGTGGCGGTGGTCGGCACGGATGATGTGCACGGGCTAGATATGTGTGATGCGTTGCGGGCCAGTGGGGTGCAGGTCAATCCGGTTTCTGTGGCGCATGCCCCGGTTAAACCCGGCGTCTACGTGCAGGACGGGGTATTATATGACGCCCTGTCCGGTGAAGCGCAGAAAGTTATGGATTTATGCGCGCTTACCCGGCTGCCGGGTGCGCATAACTGGCAGAATGCGGCGGCGGCCTATGCGGCGGCGCTGGCGCTGGGAATATCGCGCGCCCGGATCGTGGGGGGGCTTGAAAGTTTTGCCGGGCTGGCCCATCGCATGGAAGAAGTTGGCCGTGTGAAGGGCGTTCGCTTCATCAATGATTCAAAAGCGACAAATGCGGACGCCACGGCGCGGGCATTGGCTTGCTATGACGGCGTCTATGTGATTCTTGGTGGGGTTCCGAAAGAGGGTGGAATTGATTCGCTGGCGCAGTTTTTTCCGCGAATCCGTAAGGCCTATCTGATCGGGCAGGCGGCGGATGCCTTCGCCGGAACGCTGGAAGGACGGGCGCCGTATCAGAAATGCGGTGATCTGGCGAACGCGGTTTCGGCGGCGGCCAGGGATGCGGATCAAGAAGATGAGGCGGTTGTGCTGCTGTCACCAGCATGCGCCTCGTTCGATCAGTTTGAGAATTTTGAAGCGCGTGGTGAAATGTTCCGCAAGCTGGTGTCAGGGCATGCGGCCAAATCGATGAGCGGGAGCGCAGTGTGAGCAGTTTTGCCCGTACAGATACGAGCATACTTGGCCAATGGTGGTGGACCGTGGATCGCTGGATCCTGGGCGCCATTGGTGCGCTCATTATCATCGGCACCCTGCTGACCCTTGCCGCCAGCCCGCCGGTGGCCGAGCGCATTAATATGGACAGCTATTTCTTTGTCAAAAAACATCTGATGATGCTGCCATTTGGACTGATTATTTTGTTCGGCATGTCGATGGCGTCGCCAAACATTGTCAAGCGCCTGTCAGTTGGCCTGTTTATCGGCGCGCTGATTTTGATGGTGCTGACACTGACCATTGGCGAAGAACGCAATGGGGCGCAGCGCTGGCTGTCGCTGGGCGGCATGTCCCTGCAGCCATCCGAGTTTCTGAAGCCGGCCCTGATCGTATTTGCGGCCTGGATGTTTTCCGAACAAAATCGGGACTCTGGCGTGCCGGGAAATCTGATCGCCCTTTGTGCGTGGGCCGGATCGGTAGGTATGCTCGTCATGCAGCCGGATTTTGGTCAGGCGTTTTTGCTGACAGTTGTTATTGGCGGAATGTTTTTTGTGGCCGGGATGCCGATGATTCTGGTTGGCGGGCTGCTGGCGGCTGGTGTGGTTGGCGGGGTCTTTGCCTATATGTATGTGCCGCATGTCACCAGCCGTATTGACCGCTTTCTTGATCCGGCGTCCGGCGATACGTTTCAGGTGAACACGGCGATTAACGCATTTTTACAGGGTGGTCCCTTTGGGCGCGGTCCGGGTGAAGGTACGGTTAAACGAATTCTGCCGGATGCGCATACGGATTACATTTTTGCCGTGGTTGGCGAAGAATTTGGCACGATTGCCTGTCTGCTGCTGGTTGGGTTGTTTGCCTTTATTGTGTTGCGGGGGCTGGCGCGCGCCTTCGCTGCGGAAGATCATTTTGTACAGCTTGCGGCATCGGGGCTGATTTTTCTATTCGGGTTGCAAGCGGCTATTAATATGGCGGTCAATCTGAACCTGCTTCCGTCCAAGGGCATGACCTTGCCTTTTATCAGCTATGGCGGCTCATCCCTGCTGGCGCTGTCATTGACGGCGGGCATGATACTGGCCCTGTTACGTAAACGGCCGGGCGTTGCCATTGGCGGGGCCTCAGTGGGGCGTTCGCCATGAGGGAATATAATGATGCGCCCATCGTTCTGACGGCTGGCGGCACAGGTGGCCACATGTTTCCTGCCGAGGCTCTGGCGCAGGAATTGCGCGCGCGTGGCCGTACCGTGGTGTTGATTACCGATGCGCGCGGCGCGGCGTTTGCTTCTTCGTTCGGGCGTATTGATGTGCATGTCGTGGCCGCGAAAAACCCTGCGGGCAATGCACTGTCAAAACTTCGGGCTGCGGCATTGATTGCTGTGGGCACATTCCAGGCACTACGTCTGCTGCGCCAGCAGCCCCCCGCACTTGTGATTGGTTTTGGCGGCTATCCCGCGCTACCGGCGATGGCGGCGGCAATATGGCTGGGTGTGCCAACGGCGCTGCACGAACAGAATGCGGTGTTGGGCCGGGTCAATCGTCTGATTGCACATCGGGTCAGTGGTCTTGCTTCATCTGTTGAAGGGCTGCGTGGCTTGCGCGCAATCGATCAGGTCAAGGTTGCGGTGACCGGGAATCCGGTGCGCGCTGATATTGCCGCCTGTTACGGCCGTCCCTATGACGTCCCCACACAGGACTCGCCATTTAACCTGGTCGTGTTCGGCGGCAGTCAGGGCGCGCGGGTTTTAAGCGAGACGGTACCCGCCGCCATCGCCATGCTGCCCCCCGGTGTCAGCGCCCGGTTGCGCATTGTGCAGCAATGCCGCACGGTCGACCTGGAGCAGGTGCGCATGGCCTATGCGCGCACGGGCGTACAGGTGGAATTGACGGATTTTATCCGTGATATGCCTGCAAGGCTTGCATCGGCGCATCTGGTTATTGCCCGTTCCGGTGCAACGACGGTCAGCGAATTGACAGCAGCGGGTGTGCCATCCATTCTGGTTCCCTATCCACATCATGCGGATCAGCAGCAGCTTGCCAACGCGCAGGCGCTGGCGGATGCAGGCGCGGCATGGGTCATGCCAGAAGCGGAAATGACGGCGGCGGCGCTTGCCAAGCGCTTGCAGAATTTATTGCGCAATCCGCAGCAACTAGGTATTGCGGCCGCAGCGGCGCATGGCCTTGGCCGCCCGGACGCCGCCAGGGCGCTGGCGGATATGGTCGAACGTCTGGCCCCACGAAAAGCCGAGCACACCAAAAGGGGCGGTGGCGGTGGTGGCAAGGTGATCCCGTTTTTCAGGAGGGTTGCGGCATGATGACGCGGCTTCCCCTTGATATAGGCTGGATACATTTTTCGGGCATCGGCGGCATCGGCATGAGCGGCATTGCCGAAGTGATGCATAATCTTGGCTATCAGGTGCAGGGCTCCGACAGTTCCGATAGTGGTAATGTTGCGCGTTTGCGCGGGTTGGGCATTCCGGTGGCGATTGGCCAGTCGGGAGAAAATCTGCGCGAGGCGCGGGTGATGGTCGTATCAAGTGCGATCAAGGCGGATAATCCCGAACTGATCGCCGCGCGTGAACGTGCATTGCCGGTGGTGCGCCGCGCCGAAATGCTGGCGGAACTGATGCGCCTGAAATGGTGCGTGGCGGTTGCAGGCACCCATGGCAAAACCACCACGACATCGCTGGTAGCGTGTCTGCTGGATGCTGCAAGGTTTGATCCCACCGTGATCAATGGCGGCATTGTGAATGCCTATGGCACAAATGCGCGGCTGGGTGCGGGTGACTGGATGGTGGTTGAGGCCGACGAGTCCGATGGCACCTTCATCAAGCTGCCGCCGACCATTGCGGTTGTGACCAATATCGATCCCGAGCATCTGGATTTTTATCAGGATTTTGACGCGCTGCGCCGCGCCTTCGATACATTTGTCGAAAATGTGCCATTCTATGGTTGCGCCGTCGTGTGTATCGACCATCCTGAAGTTCAGGCACTGGTTGGGCGCGTACGCGACCGGCGCTGTGTCACTTACGGCACTTCTCCACAAGCCGAAGTGCGCGCGGTAAATATTCAGGTCGATGGCGACACCTGGATGTTTGATGTGCAGTTCTTTGACCGGATCACCGGCAAAACCAGCCGTATGGAAGGCATGAAACTGCCAATGCCTGGCATTCATAATGTACGCAACAGTCTGGCGGCCATCGCCGTGGCGCGTGAACTGAAAATCGATCGTAAGGTACAGCGCCGCGCGCTGGCGGCATTCGCTGGCGTCAAGCGCCGCTTTACCCGCACGGGCGAATGGGGCGGTATCGGCGTGGTGGATGATTATGGCCACCATCCGGTGGAAATCGCCGCCGTGCTGCGCGCGGCCCGTGAAAGCTGCAAGGACGGCAAGGTGATTGCGGTGGTGCAACCGCACCGTTATTCGCGGCTGGCCAATCTGTTTTCGGATTTCTGCACCTGCTTTAATGATGCGGACATCGTCATCGTGGCGCCCGTCTATGCAGCCGGAGAGCAGCCGATAGAAGGGGCTGATCGTGACAGTCTGATCGAAGGCCTGCGCGCCCATGGTCATCGCAAAGCCATCGCATTGGAAGGGCCGGAACATCTCTGCTCGCTGGTTTTGTCCGAAGCACAGTCCGGTGATCTGGTGGTGTGCCTGGGGGCGGGAAATATTACCCAGTGGGCGAATGCGCTGCCCGATGAAATGGCCAGAAACGGCCCTAAGTTGAAACTTGGGACAGGTGCGGCATGATGGCCCGGCGGCCCAGATCATCTTCTCTGCTTGATCGTATGCCAACGGTACGCGGTCGGCTGCGGGCAGATGTTGATCTGGCGCCTTTGGCGTGGTTCCGGGTTGGCGGGCCGGCGGATATTTTGTTTCAGCCAGCGGACGCGCAGGATCTTGCGCATTTTCTGGCGGCCGTGCCCGGCGATATTTCTGTCGCGGTCATTGGCGCGGGTTCGAATTTGCTGATCCGTGACGGCGGCATTCGTGGTGTCGTCGTGCAACTGGGCGCAGGCTTTAGCGACATTCAGATTGACGGCGATGGGCTTATACATGCCGGCGCCGCAGTGATGGATGTGAAACTGGCGTCGGCGGCGCGTGATGCAGGCCTGACAGGACTTGAATTTTTACGCGGTATTCCCGGTGCGATGGGCGGCGCGGCACGTATGAATGCGGGTGCGTTCGGTGGTGAACTCCGGGATATATTTATCAGCGCGCAGGGCATTGACCGGCTGGGGCAGTTGCGGGAATTTTCTTCGGAGCAAGCTGGCTTTGGCTATCGCAAGAGCGCCTTCCCCGCAGATGTTATTCTGACACGCATCAGCGTGCGTGGGCAGCCGGGGGACCGCGGGGTCATTTCTGCGCGCATGGCGCAAATAGCTGCCGAGCGCAGCGCAAACCAGCCGGTTGGCGCGCGCACCGGCGGCAGCACCTTTGCCAATCCGGCTGATCCAAAGGCGGCGGGACGCAAGGCCTGGGAATTGATAGACGCGGCGGGGTGCCGGGGTTTGCGCATCGGCGATGCGATGGTTTCGGAAAAGCATTGCAACTTCCTGATTAATTGCGGGGCAGCAACGGCGGCCGATCTGGAACGTTTGGGCGAACAGGTGCGCGCCCGTGTGCTGGAAGTCACGGGTATCGCGCTGCACTGGGAAATTCAGCGTATCGGCGAGGAAAGGGGAAGCATATGAGCGCGCTCCGCCATGTTGCCGTGCTGAAAGGCGGCTGGTCCGCCGAACGCGAAGTCAGCCTTGTATCCGGGGCCAAGTGCGCCGAAGCACTGCGCGCAGAAGGCTACCGGGTCAGCGAAGTGGATGTGGATGACACGATTGCCGCCGTGCTGTCTGCGATAAGGCCGGATGTGGTTTTCAATGCCCTGCATGGCCGCTGGGGCGAAGATGGCTGCGTGCAAGGCCTGCTGGAACTGTTGCGCATTCCCTATACGCATTCCGGTGTGCGGGCGTCTGCGGCGGCGATGGACAAGCCGATGGCCAAGCGTCTGTTCCATGATGCCGGGATTGCCTGCCCCCAGGGCATGGTGATGGATCGCCATGCCCTGGGCAGCAAACACCCAATGCCGCCGCCTTATGTCATAAAGCCGGTTACCGAAGGGTCCAGCGTCGGGGTTTTTATCGTGCGTCAGGGTGATAATGCGCCACCGGCGCAGATTGCAGCAGATGACTGGACGTTCGGCGACAGTGTGCTGGTGGAACGTTATATTCCGGGGCACGAACTGACTGTCGCGGTGATGGGGAACCGTGCGCTGGCAGTGACGGAAATCGTGTCTGACGCCAAATTCTATGATTACGAGGCAAAATATGCGGCAGGTGGTTCGCGGCATGTGATCCCGGCAGAAGTGGACCATCAAGTGTATCAACATGCGATGGAAGTCGCGCTGGCGGCGCATCAGGTGCTGGGCTGCCGCGGCGTCAGCCGTGCGGATTTCCGGTATGATAATAATGTTCCGGGGCGTGACGGGCTGTATCTGCTGGAAATAAACACGCAGCCGGGCATGACGCCGACCTCGCTGGTGCCGGAACAGGCCGCGTATCTTGGCATTCCGTTCGGCGCGCTGTGCCGCTGGCTGGTGGAGGATGCGTCATGCGCGCGCTGAAACTGAGAGACATGCAGGAACAGAGGCGTCCTTCACGGCACCCGCAGCCCAGGCTGCGCAACTGGCGTCGCCATGTAGTCGTGGCGGCTATTGTTCTGGCGATCTCAGGTGTGGCGGGGATGGCGGCCTTTTATACCGGAAAGTTTCAGTATGCCAGCGCGCAGGCTGACCTGACGCTGCGCCGGATTTTACGTGACGGCGGATTCAATGTCCGCTCAATCAGTGTGGCTGGAAGAGTCCAGACTGAACCTAAGGAATTGCTCGGTGCACTGAATATTGCTAAGGATGATTCGATCCTGCACATAGACCTTGTCGCCGTGCATGACCGGATCGCCAGTTTGCCATGGGTACAAGAAGTGCGCGTCACACGTAACCTGCCAGATGCTGTTCATATCGAGTTGATCGAGCGTCACCCGATTGCGATCTGGCAGCGCAATGGCAAAATGGTTCTGGTGGATCGCGGTGGTGTGGAAATTACTGAAAAAGACGTGGCCGAATACCCGGATCTGCCGCTGATCGTTGGCAAGGGCGCGCCAAAGGCCGTCAATGAACTGATTGCGCTGCTTGACGCCGAGCCGCAACTGCAGAACAGGGTGGCCGCAGCAGTGCGTGTGGGCGAACGGCGCTGGAATGTGCGTCTCAAGGGCGGCATTGATGTGCGCCTGCCTGAGCAGGATCCGCTGACAGCATGGCGCAAGCTGGCGCGGTATGAAGAAAACAATGGCCTGCTCGGCCGCGATGTTGAACTTGTCGATCTGCGGCTGGCCAATCGCGTGGTCGTGCGGCTGACACAAGGGGCAGTGCGCCGCACCAAGGGGCCGGAGCGAGAGGCGCGCCTGCATACATATAATCTGATCTGGGGTAACGCATAATATGCAGCCGGCACGCAATGGCATCATCGCTGGACTGGATATTGGCACATCGCAGGTCAGTTGCTTTATCGCGCGTATTGAATCGGATCGTTCCGGGCAGATGCCGCGCCCGCGCATCCTTGGCGTGGGGCATCATGAAAGCAAGGGTGTGAAAACCGGCGCCATCGTCAATATGGCGGATGCAGAACGCTCCATCAACGCGGCCGTTGAAATGGCGGAACGCATGGCGCGTGAAACGGTGCGCAAGGTGATCGTCAATCTTAGCTGTGGTCAGCCCACCAGCCATATGATCGGTTCCGAGATTACTGTCCCCACCCCCGAAGTGCGCGAGCAGGATGTCAAAAAAGTTCTCCGTCAGGGGCAGATGCAGGTCAGTGATCTGGAGGGGGAACTGATCCACGCCATTCCCATTGGCTATTCGCTGGATGGACACAAAGGCATTTCGGACCCGCGCGGCATGTTTGGAGACCGGCTGGGGGCCAATCTGCATTTCGTTACGGCGGCACAGGGGCCGATCCGTAATCTGGCTTTATGCATTGAACGCTGTCATCTGGAAGTGGCGGCGCTGGTGGCGTCGCCCTATGCCAGCGGTCTTGCCTGTCTGGTGGAAGACGAAACCGAATTGGGCGTTACCTGCATCGATATGGGCGGCGGTCTGACCACCATATCGGTTTTTGCAGGCGGCAATATGGTGCATCTCGATATCGTGCCTATCGGCGGCATTCATGTCACCAATGACATTGCGCTTGGCCTGTCCAGCAGCCACGCGACGGCGGAACGGGTAAAGGCGCTGTATGGCAGCGCTACCGTCAGCCCGTCGGATGAGCGCGACATGATCGATGTGCCGCGTCTGGGCGAAGAAGATCGCGAAACCGCCAACCATGTCCCGCGCTCCATTCTGAACGGCATTATTCAGCCGCGGCTGGAAGAAACCCTGGAACTGGTGCGCGAACGTCTGGCCGCAAGCGGGTTGCAGGAAATTTCCGGACGCCGTGTTGTACTGACCGGCGGCGCCAGCCAGCTTGCAGGAGTACGTGAATTGACAGCGGAAATATTGAATAGTCAGACAAGGCTGGGGCGGCCGATTCGGTTGCGCGGTCTGCCAGAGGCCTCGCAAGGGCCAGAATATTCTACCGTCGCCGGTTTGATAGGATTCGCGATGAGCGGTCCTCTGGAAACCGGTGATGCGATGGGGGTCTCAGGGTCTGCAATCCCGGCCGGGCGGGTCGCCCGGATCGGACAATGGTTGCGGGAGAATTTTTAACGTGCGTAGCAGGTTTCGGCTTGCTGATGAAATCCAGCGTAATCCGTAGGAGAGAAAAACATGACGATCAATCTCAGCGTTCCAGAGATGTATGAATTAAAGCCACGTATTACGGTGTTTGGCGTTGGTGGCGCAGGTGGCAACGCAGTCAATAATATGATCGAGAGCGGTCTGGAAGGCGTCGAGTTTGTCGTTGCCAATACCGATGCACAGGCGCTGTCGCAATCCAAGGCGCAGCGGCGTATCCAGATGGGTGAAAGCGCCACACAGGGGCTGGGTGCGGGGTCGCATCCTGAGGTTGGGTGTGCAGCAGCCGAAGAAGCGATGCAGGAAATCTGTGATCACCTGTCCGGCGCGCATATGGTTTTCGTGACTGCGGGCATGGGGGGCGGCACAGGCACAGGCGCCGCGCCGGTGATTGCAAAGGCTGCGCGGGAAATGGGTATTTTGACGGTCGCCGTGGTGACCAAACCATTCCAGTTTGAAGGCTCGCGGCGCATGCGTATCGCCGAACAGGGGTTGGCGGAACTGGAGAAATATGTCGATACGCTGCTGGTGATTCCCAATCAAAATCTGTTCCGTGTGGCAAACGCCAAGACAACCTTTGCAGAGGCCTTTGCCATGGCCGATCAGGTGCTGTTCTCCGGCGTTGGCGGCATTACCGATCTGATGGTGGCGCCAGGCCTGATCAATCTGGATTTTGCCGATGTGCGCGCCGTGATGGGCGGGGCAGGTACCGCGATGATGGGCACAGGCGAAGCATCCGGCGAAACCCGCGCAAATGATGCGGCCGAGGCGGCGATTTCCAATCCGCTGCTGGAAGACGTGTCGATGACGGGCGCGAAAGGCGTGCTGATCAATATTATCGGCGGATCTGATCTGACACTGTACGAAGTGGACGAAGCCGCCAATCGGGTGCGCGCCGAAGTTGACCCCGACGCCAATATCATTGTCGGGTCGACATTTGACCCAACACTGGAAGGCAAGATGCGGGTTTCTGTCGTGGCGACGGGTGTGCGCAGTGAAAAAGCGCAACGTGCAATGGCGCCGCAGGTTGCCGAAAATGTGGCGCCGGATGCCCCCGTGGGCGAGGCCGCGCCGGAACAGCCCGCATTGCCCAGCCTTGATATTGCAGCCTCACAAGTAGCGCCAGCGCCAGCGCCAGCAATTGCAGCCGCAGTGTCGGCCGACCCCATCATGTACATTGATGATCTGCTGGATGAAGTGGACCGGCTGTCTGAGGCGCCATTGTCTATTGGCGCTTCTGACCCGGTTGATCCGCTGGGCAGGACGATGGCTGAAGATGCCTTTATCAGCCCGCGCGCAGCCCAACCCATGGCGAAACCTCCCATCGTTGCGACCCGTGACGCGGTCGTGCCCCAGCGCCAGGAGGCGGTAAGCCGTCAGGCGCCCAGCCTGCTGGTTCGTATGGGTCTGTTTGGCCGCAAATCCGCAGCACGCGCAGAACCCGCTGTCGCCCGTGGTGCAAAACAGGGGGCGGGCCTGCGTCCCACCGCGTCGGGGCCAGACAAGGCGGGCTTGCGCATTGAACCTGCAAGCAAGCCGGTTCCCGCTTCGGGCAATTCAAGCGAGCTGGACATTCCGGCCTTCCTGCGCCGGACTGCGAATTAAATTGCGCCAATTATACAGTCATCCCGGACAGGGTTCGGGATGACTGTAACCGGCAAGCTCCGCGCCTATTCTTCTTGTAACAATGAGTAATAAAGAGTGATTTGTGGTGTTAAGAGCCAGTTGATACCTATGCAATGCACTTCACCGGAAGTGATTCGCTTTTTGTTAAGACATCTATTGGGTTTGGGTACAAGTGTTGACTGAGATTGTCTTGCGGGCAGGATGGTTGAATTGGAGCAGGGTGTGAGTGAAGGACGGCGTGGCGCAGTAGAATTTCCGGTTTTGCGTGGCCAAAGATCAGGCGGGGCGGAAATATTTCAGACTACTCTACGTAACCGCATTGGATGCGCAGGCATTGGTCTCCATTCGGGTCAGCAGGTGCGTTTTACCGTTTATCCGGCCGAAGCCGGTAGCGGCATTACTTTCCGGCGCATGGACCTGCGCGGAACCGGTGGGCTTGACGATGCGGACATATGCGTACAGGCCCGCTATGATAATGTCAGCAGCACACAGCTTGGCAGCACCCTGAGCAATGCCTCGGGTGTCACTGTTGCGACCGTTGAACATTTGATGTCGGCATTTTCAGGGTGCGGCATAGACAATGCACGGGTTGATCTGGCCGGGCCGGAATTGCCGGTGCTTGATGGCAGTGCAGCCCCCTTTGTCGTGCTGCTCGAATGCGCCGGTATTGCCAGGCTTTCAGAGCGCCGCCGGTATATTCGCATCCTCGAAACCATCAGTGTGGAAGAGGATGGCAAACGGGCCAGCCTGTATCCCCATGATGGCTACGTACTGAATTTTGAAATCGATTTTCCGGGAACGGTTATTGGGCGGCAGTTCTATTCTTTTGACGCTGTCCCGGGCGCTTTCAAAACGCACATTGCGCCGTCGCGCACGTTCGGGTTTTTGCATGAGGTCGATCATCTGAAATCTCTTGGTCTGGCCCGTGGCGGCACGTTGCAAAACGCCATTGTGCTGGATGGAGACAAAATTCTGAACGATGGGGGTTTGCGTTTCCCCGATGAGTTCGTCCGCCACAAAATTCTGGATGCGATCGGCGATCTTTATCTGGCCGGCGTACCCATTATGGGCCGCTTTGAAGGGGTGCGCGCGGGGCACGGCCTGAACAATAAATTATTGCAGGCTCTGTTCAGTAGTCCCCAGGCCTGGGAATATTGCGATGGGCCGATGGGCGCGCCGCGCCGGGCTCCAGAAATGGCGCTACCAAAAGCCCGCCGCGCCGCGCGCGGATAAGCGCGGCATTATCATCTTCTGCAATCACCCTTACACATTATTGGCGCTGGCAGGCCAAATGCGCTAAACAGAGTCTGGATCACAGGCTATTGCTGAGTCAGGGCATATGAAGATTAGAGCAAACGGGACTTTCACTAGTGTAAAAGCCCGTATTCTGGGGCTTGTCGCGGTTATGGGGATGGCGCTGGCCGTGACGGGCTGCGCCGGCATGGGGGCGAAAGACGTCAAATATGTCGAGCGTCCGGTAGAAGAAATTTACAATACGGCCCTGAAGGAATTGCAAAAGGGACGCTACTTTCAGGCGGCCGAACAGTTTGATGAAGTGGAGCGCCAGCATCCCTATTCGGTGTGGGCGCGCCGTTCCATGCTGATGGCGGCATATTCAAACTATCAGATCAATGAATATGACAAGGCAATACTGGCGGCGCAGCGGTTCATATCCCTGCATCCCGGTAATCGCGATGTGGTATATGCCTATTATCTTGTGGCGATTTCCTATTATGAACAGATTTCTGATGTCGGGCGTGATCAGAAAATTACCGCCGAAGCCTTGCGCGCCCTGACAGAAGTGGTGCGCCGGTTTCCCACCAGCGATTACGCCCGTGATGCGCGGCTGAAAATTGATTTAACAAATGACCATCTTGCCGGAAAAGAGATGGAAATTGGGCGTTACTATCTCAAGCAGAACGAATATCTTGCGGCGATCAACCGCTTCCGTATTGTGGTGGAATTTTTTCAGACCACTTCGCATGTGCCAGAGGCGCTGCATCGCCTGACCGAAAGTTATGTGGCGCTGGGCATTATCGATGAGGCCCAGTCGGCGGCGGCGGTTCTGGGGCATAATTATCCTGGCAGCGATTGGTACCAGGACAGTTACAGCTTGCTGACGGGAAAGGATATTCGCCCAGTAGAGAACAAGAAATCATGGATCAGCAGGGCCTTTGACGGGGTCAGCTGATTCAAAACCCTGTCCAGAGAGATTGAATAAATGCTGGCCGGCATTTCGATACGCAATCTTGTTTTGATTGACCGGCTGGATCTGCAAATCGCGCCGGGCCTGACAGTATTGACCGGTGAAACGGGCGCTGGAAAATCCATCATGCTGGATGCGTTGGGCCTGGCCACGGGCGCGCGGGCCGATAGCGCCATGATCCGCAAGGGATGCGATCAGGCCGTCGTCAGCGCCGAATTTTCCGTATCACGTTCACATCCGGTCATGGATCTTTTGTCTGAACAGGGTATCGACACCAGCGACGGCATTATTCTGCGCCGTGTCATTGGCGCCGATGGCCGCAGCCGCGCCTTTGTGAATGACCAGGCGATCAGCATTGGATTGCTGCGCACAGTTGGCGATCTGCTGATAGAGGTGCACGGTCAAAATGATGATCGCGGGTTGCTGAACATCAGCGGGCATCGGACACTGCTGGATGCGTTTGGTGATCATGGGGCCGATCTGGCATTGTGCCGCGCGGCGCATCGCGATGTGCAGCAAGCGGGTGAGGCGCTGTCTCAGGCGCGCGCCGATCTGGAAAAAGCCCAGATAGAAGAAGATTATCTGCGCCACGTTCTGAAAGAACTGGAAATGCTTGCCCCCAAACCGGGCGAGGAGGCCGAGCTGGCGGCCGCGCGCACCCTGATGATGTCTTCTGAAAAACTTGCGGAAGAAATGAATGCGGCGCTGCGTGATCTGGGGGGCAATGGGGGGGGCGCCGAGGCGCTATTATCCTCTGCGTTGCGCCGCCTGGAACGTATCGCGGATACGGCCGTTGGCCGTCTTGATGCCGCGCTTGGTGCGCTTGCCAGCGCCACATCTGACGCGATGGAGGCCCGCGCGCAGTTGGAACTGGCGTTGTCAAATATGGAATTTGATCCGCACCATCTGGAAACTTCCGAGGCGCGTCTGTTTGCCCTGCGGGCGGCAGCGCGCAAGCATCATGTTGCGGTTGATGCGCTGCCGGAATTGCAGACGCGAATCGCAGGGCAATTGGGCTTGATTGATGCGGGAACCTCGCGCCTGGAGGAACTGGAAAAACAGTATGCGGCCAGTCTTGCCGCCTATGACGTCATTGCCAGACGTTTGCATGATGCGCGCACGCAAAGTGCCGCGCGTCTGGACAAGGCCGTAAAAAAAGAACTCACGCCGCTGAAGCTCGACAAGGCGATTTTTTATACCGCCATTAGCCCGCTAAATGGATCGGAACGTGGCGCGGAAGGCATTGACCGGGTGGAGTTTCAGGTGGCGACAAATCCCGGATCCAATCCGGGCGCGCTGATCAAGATTGCCTCGGGCGGCGAATTATCGCGCTTCATGCTGGCGTTGCGCATGGTGCTGGCAAAGTCCGTCTCGTCTGGCATGGGCCGGGCGCTGGTGTTTGACGAGGTGGATAGCGCTGTGGGCGGCGCTGTGGCCGATGCCATTGGCGACCGGCTGGCGCGGCTGGCCACTGGCGCGCAAGTGCTGGTGGTGACCCATTCCCCGCAGGTGGCGGCGCGCGGCGCGACCCACTGGCGGGTGCAAAAACGCACAATAGCCAAAGGCGGGGCGGCCACCACGACATTCGTTGAAGTGCTGGATGATGCCGCGCGGCGCGAAGAAATTGCCCGCATGCTGGCTGGCGCGGAAGTAACCGACGCCGCGCGCGCCGCCGCCGACAGTTTGATGACCGCCGGGGCCGCGCGGTGACCGGGGCCGAAAAAATTCCGGTTGAGGAATTGAACGAGACTCAGGCAAAGGCGGAACTGGCGCGGCTGGCTTCAGTAATCGCGGTGCATGATGCGCATTATCACGGGCAAGATGCGCCAATTATTTCCGATGCCGAGTACGATGTATTGCGGCAGCGAAACCTGGCGCTTGAGGAACGCTTTCCGCATCTGCAACGGGCGGATAGTCCTGACTTGCGTGTTGGCGCTGCTGCACTGGAAGGCTTCGAGAAAAGCACGCATGCGCGCCCCATGCTGTCGCTCAACAATGCCTTTACGGCGGAAGATGTGACGGATTTTTGTGACAGCGCCCGGAAATTTCTGGGAATGACTGCGGACGAACCCCTGCATTTTACAGCAGAGCCGAAGATTGATGGGGTTTCCATCACATTGCGTTACGAGAATGGAGAATTTGTGTCCGGCGCAACGCGCGGGGATGGTTTTGTTGGTGAAAATGTCACGGAAAACTTGCGCACGATCCGCGATATTCCCGCCATGCTGAAGGGTGCCGGCGTGCCGCGCATCATCGATGTGCGCGGCGAGATCTATATTTCGCATGATGATTTTGCGGCGCTGAATGCGCGGCAGGGGGCGGACGGCAAACCTGCTTTCATGAACCCGCGCAACGCCGCCGCCGGTTCGTTGCGGCAACTTGATCCCGCCATTACCGCGCAACGGCCCCTGCGGTTTTTTGCCTATGCCTGGGGTGAAATCAGTGATTTTCCCGCAAATACCCAGATGGAAATGATTGGCGGGTTTAAGGGCTGGGGCTTGCCGGTCAACCCGGAAATGCGGCTGTGTAAAAACCCTGATGACATGCTGGCGGTATATACGCGCCTGCAGGAAAAGCGCGCATTGCTGGGTTATGACATTGACGGTGTGGTTTATAAGGTTGACCGGCTGGATTTTCAGGAACGGCTTGGCTTCCGGTCCCGCTCGCCACGCTGGGCGATTGCGCACAAGTTTCCTGCAGAGCAGGCGCAAACGGTGTTGGAGGCGATTGAAATTCAGGTGGGCCGCACCGGCGCGCTGACCCCCGTGGCGAAACTGCGGCCCGTCACCGTTGGTGGTGTTGTGGTGTCCAACGCCAGCCTGCACAATGAAGATGAAATCAAACGCAAGGACATACGCATTGGCGACACGGTCATTGTACAGCGTGCGGGGGATGTCATCCCGCAGATTGTCGAAGTGGTTCTGGACAAGCGCCCTGCTGCTTCTGCGCCTTTTGTGTTCAATAGGATATGTCCGGCCTGCGGCAGCGATGCGGTGCGCGAAACGGATGCGAAATCGGGCAAGGAAGATGCTGTTTGGCGTTGCCCCAACCGCGTTCTGTGTCCGGCCCAGGTGGTGGAGCGTCTGCGGCATTTTGTCAGCCGCGATGCGTTTGATATAGAAGGCTTGGGCGAAAAGCAGATCGCGTTTTTCTTTGAGCAGGGATTGATCAGGGATTTTGCGGATATTTTTACATTACAGGCGCGCGATGCAACGCAAGCCAGGAAATTGCGGGATCATGATGGCTGGGGCGAACTTTCCGCCGCCAATCTGTTCAAGGCCATCGCGGCGCGCCGTGAAATAGCGCTGGAGCGGTTCATCTACGCGCTGGGTATCCGCCATGTCGGACAGAATAATGCGCGGTTGCTGGCGCGGCATTATCATTCGTTTGATGGCTTGCGCAAGGCAATGATAGCGGCGGCCGATCCTGACAGCGCCGCCTGTCACGAATTGCTTGCCATAGATGGCATAGGTGAGACGTTGGCCAAATCTGTCATAGAATATTTTTCCGAACAACGCATTATGACTGCGATTGATGCGTTGCTGGATGAAATAGAGGTGCTGGATTTTATTGCACCGGCTGCAACCTCGCCCATTGCAGGCAAGACAGTGGTGTTTACCGGTTCCATGGAAAAAATGTCGCGTGATGAGGCCAAGGCCCGCGCGCAAAGTCTGGGCGCCAAGGTGGCAGGCTCGGTTTCCGCCAAAACGGATTACGTTATTGCCGGGGCGGATGCAGGTTCAAAACTTAAAAAAGCCAATGCGCTTGGCTTGAAGGTGCTTGGCGAAGACGAATGGCTGGCGCTGATTGGCGCTTAAATCTCCCGTGTCGCATTGGCCAGCCATGCTGTGGTTTGTGCATCCACCAGGGGCGTCAGGGTTTCACGCACTGTTGCGTGATAGGCGTTCAGCCATTCCGCTTCTTCATCATTCAGTAATTCACGCGCCACCAGGCGCACATCAATGGGCGCAAGGGTAAGGGATTCAAATCCCATCATTTCGCGTTCGCCGCCCGCTATCATTTTCGGTTCTGTCACCAGCACCAGATTTTCAATGCGGATGCCGAAGAAGCCCTGTTTGTAATAGCCAGGTTCATTGGAAACGATCATGCCGGGTTCCAGCGTCACACTGTTCGGGCGGCGCGAAATGCTTTGTGGCCCCTCATGTACACCCAGATAACAGCCAACCCCGTGCCCGGTGCCATGATCATAATCCAGCCCAGCCTTCCATAACGCCGCACGGGCCAGCACGTCCAGATGCGCGCCGGTCACGCCTTTTGGGAATTTGATAGTGGCCAGGCCAATATGTCCTTTCAGCACGCGGGTGAAGCGATCCTGTTGCTCCGCAGTCGGAGTGCCGATAGCAATGGTGCGGGTGACATCGGTGGTGCCATCCAGATACTGCGCACCTGAATCAAGCAGGTACAAATTGCCTTGTTCCAGCATACGATTGCTTTTTGCATTCGCCCGGTAATGCACAATGGCGCCATTTGGCCCCGCGCCGGAAATGGTTGGAAAACTTAAATCCCGCAAACAGCCTGTCGCCCTGCGAAAGCTTTCCAGTTTATCGGAAGCGGTAATTTCATCCAGTCCACCACACGCTGCCGCCTGATCCAGCCAGGCCAGAAAGTTACACAGGGCAGCGCCATCGCGGATATGCGCCTTTTGCATGCCGGAAACTTCGAAAGGGTTTTTGCGCGCTTTCGGCAATACACACGGGTCTGCGCCGGAAATTATTTTTGCTCCTGCGGTGGTGAGACGGCTGAAAATCCATGCGGCAGCGGTGCTGGTATCCAGCAGCACGCGCTGCGCTTTTTTGCCCAGAGCATCCAGAGCCGGACCAAGCCTGTCAGGATTATGTAGTGTTACCTGATCGCCAAGATGTGCGGTCAGACCCTCGCTGATTTTATCCGGATCAAGAAACAGTTCACACCGGCCATCCGCATACAGAATGGCAAATGACAGGGGCAGCGGTGAATGCGATACATCTCCGCCACGAATATTCAGCAGCCATGCAATGGAATCCGGCATGCTCAGCACGGTGGCGTCCGCCGGGGTTTTCGCAACAAGCACCGCAATGCGTGCACGTTTGGACGCGGATTCCTCGCCTGCATATTCAAGCGGGTAGGATGTAATTGCCGCCTTGGGCGGTGGCGGTTGGTCCGCCCATACGCAATCAATGGGATTATCCGTACACGCCTCAAGCACTGCACCCGCCCTGTCGCATGCGGATTGCAGGCGCGAAACGCCATCCGGCGTATGCAGCCATGGGTCATATCCCAGCCGGTCGCCCCTGGACAGATGTTGGGCAATCCAGCCTTCCGGAGACTGTTCCATCACCGGCAGCGGGGTGATCAAACCGGTGTCAACCTCATCGCGTACTTGCAGCGTATAGCGTCCATCAACAAAAATTGCCGCCTTTTCCTGCAATATAATGGCTGTCCCCGCCGATCCGGTAAAACCGGTCAGCCAGGCCAGGCGCGCATCATGGGGCGGCACATATTCGCCCTGATGCGCATCGGCGCGCGGAACCATGAAACCGGCGAGCCCGCGCTGTGTTAATTCCGCCCGCAGGCTTGCCAGCCGGTAGCCGAGTTCCGTCAATGTTGGGGCTGTATCCATGATCTGTATCCTAGCGCAATTTTACTTTACGAAGAAGTAAAGTAGACCATTCGTTGCGTAAAAAGCGCCGCTCCAGGAAAAGCCCCTGTGTTCTATAGGCGCTGCGCACGGCGGCGTCCTGCGTGCGCAGAAGCCCCGATAGAATTACATGGCCGCCGGGGGCAACGCGCCGCGCCATGGGGCGCGCCAGCCGCATTAATGGCCGCGCCAGAATATTCGCCAGCACCAGATCATAGGGGGCGGCGTCGGCAATGACCGGGTGTGCGAACCCGGCCGCAGTTACCGGGCGTATAAAAGCGGCCAGGCCGTTGCGCACCGCATTTTCGCGGGTGACATGCACCGCTATCGGGTCAATGTCGCTGGCGACAACCTTGCGCCGCCAGAGTTTTGCCGCCGCCATGCCCAGAACGCCGGTGCCGCAGCCAAGATCCAGCACACGGGTAAAACGTCGGCGCCGCGCGATATAATCCAGCGCCAGCAGACAGCTTAAAGTGGTTTCATGGTGCCCCGTGCCAAAGGCCTGTCCCGCCTCGACATGCAGACGTATGGCGGCGCGTGGCGCGTGGTTAAGCCCATGCGCACCTGCAATAAAAAACCGCCCTGCGGCAATGGGGGGCAGATCGGCCAAAGATTGCGCCACCCAGTCGCGGTTTTCCAATGGGCTCAGAGTGATCTGCGGCATTGCTATCTGCAACGCCTCGATCAGCGGTGCGATGATGCGCTGCAAATTTTCCGGCGATGGCGCTTCGGGGTATAGCGCCTCAACATTAAAGTCAGTCGTACCTGGAATTTCAAACGAAGCAACCGACAGGGCTTGCGGTTCGTCCAGCCCCTCCAGTAAATCGGCTACGCTGGGGGCCGCAAATGCCGGAAGTTTCAGTATCGCCTGTATGAGCGGGGCGGTCATGCGTCAGGCCGGTTGCACAAAGGCGCCGATAACACGCTTGCGCCCGGATTTTTCAAATTCAATCTCAAGTTTGTTGCCATCCACTTCGGTAACATGGCCATAGCCAAATTTCACATGAAACACGCGCGCGCCCCTGGTATGTTCACAAGCCTCTGTAGCGGGCGCAGCGCGGCCGGTTTGTGCGCGCGCATCAATCGTCACGCCGCGCGGCTGATGTCTGGATGCCTGCATGCGCTGCCAGCCGGGCGTGTCATAATTGTGCTCAAACACCGGATTTGCCTCACGCATGCCGCCGCCATAAACTCCCTGATCCGTCTGTATGCTGACGGTATCGGACGGCAGTTCGCTGATAAAACGTGACGGCAGGGCGGCCTGCCATAAATTGTACACCCGCCTGTTGGCGGCATAGAATATCCGCGCCCGTTCGCGCGCGCGCGTGATGCCGACATAGGCCAGACGGCGTTCCTCCTCCAGGCCTGCCGTGCCATTTTCATCCATGCTGCGCTGGCTGGGGAACAGGCCTTCCTCCCAGCCAGGCAGAAAAACACTACGAAACTCCAGCCCCTTGGCGCTGTGCAGGGTCATAATGTTGATGCGGTCATCGGAACCGGATTGCTGATTTTCCATCACCAGCGACACATGCTCCAGAAAGCCACCAAGATTTTCAAACGCCTCAAGTGCGTTCACCAGTTCCTTGAGGTTTTCAAGCCGCCCGGGCGCGTCGGGCGAGCGGTCCGCCTTCAGCATGGCCGTATAGCCGCTTTCATCCAGCACGGTCTGTGTCAATTGCGGATGATCCACATGGCCCAGCATGCCGCGCCAGCGGCTGAAATCAGCATCCAGTGAACGCAGCGGATTGCGGCTGCGCGCGGGCAGTTCATCCACTTCCAGCAGCAGGCCCATGGCGCGGGTCAGTGGAATATTCTGCGCCCGCGCCGTTTGATGCAGTTTTTGCACAACCGCATCACCCAGGCCGCGTTTGGGTTTATTAAGAATGCGTTCAAACGCCAGATCATCGCCGGGCTGCGCGATGACACGCAAATAGGCGATGGCGTCACGAATTTCCATCCGTTCATAAAAACGCGGTCCGCCTATCACCCGGTATGGCACGCCAAGGGTCAGAAAACGTTCTTCAAACTCACGCGTCTGACGCCCGGCCCGCACCAGAATCGCCATATCATTCAGTTTGCCGCCGCCGCGCTGCAATTGCTCAACCTGCTCGCCGATGATTCTAGCCTCCTCGGCGCCATCCCATACGCCACATATCTGGATTTTTTCACCGGCTTCCTGATGATCCGTCCACAGCGTTTTTCCAAGCCGCCCCTCATTGGCGGTGATCATGCCGCTTGCCGCCGCCAGAATAGTGGGCGTTGAGCGGTAATTCTGTTCCAGCCGCACGATGTGCGCGCCTGGAAAATCCTTTTCAAAGCGCAGAATATTTCCTATCTCGGCCCCGCGCCAGCCATAGATGGATTGATCGTCATCGCCCACGCAGCAGATATTGCGGCGTCCCTGCGCCAGCAGCCGCAGCCACAAATATTGCGCGACATTGGTGTCCTGATATTCATCCACCAGAATATATTTGAAGCGTTCCTGATATTGCGCCAGCACATCCGGGTTGCGTTGTAAAATATTCAGGCATTCCAGCAGCAGATCGCCAAAATCCGCCGCATTCAAAACTTTCAGCCGCGCCTGATAGGCCGCATATAATTCACGCCCCTTGCCATTGGCGAAACTGAAAGATTCCGTTTCCGGTACTTTGTCCGGGGTCAGGCCCTGATTTTTCCAGCGGTCAATCAGGGCGGCCATCGAGCGTGCGGGCCAGCGCTTGTCGTCAATATCGGCGGCGCTCAGTAATTGTTTCAACAGGCGTATCTGATCGTCCGTATCCAGAATGGTAAAATTGGAACCTAGTCCGGCCAGTTCCGCATGGCGGCGCAGAATTTTTGCGCCGATGGAATGAAAGGTCCCAAGCCAGGGCATTCCTTCAACGGCGCCACCGATCAGCGCACCCACCCGTTCCTGCATTTCACGCGCGGCCTTGTTGGTAAAAGTAACCGCCAGAATTTGTGAAGGAAATGCACGCCGCGTCCAAAGTATATGCGCAATGCGCGAGGTCAGCACCCGCGTTTTGCCGGTGCCCGCCCCCGCCAGAACCAGAAGCGGCCCGTCCAGCGCCTCAACCGCCTCACGCTGCACGGCATTCAGCCCGCCCAGATAGGCAGGTGTCTGTATGGTTTGCGGGGGCTGAGAATCAGGCTGGGTCATAAATTAATCTAGCATGCGGAGCGGGCCGGTTGCGCCTGTTACTTGCACTGGCTGATGGATTCGGGACCGCAAATATTGCCATTGGTCCAAGTCGCTCCGGTCAGGTCTGCATTCAGCATATCGATTAGCTCCAGCTTTGCGCCAGTCAAGTTTGCGCCGCGCAGATCGGCGCGGAAAAACCGGGCGCGGCGAAGATCAGCGCCGCTAAATTGAGCCTTTTGCAGAACGGCGCGGGTAAAGTCGGCTTCACGCAAATCCGCGCCGTCAAGTCTGGTTCCGGTCAGGTTGGCTGACACGAATTTCGCCCGCCGCGCATCTGCTTTGCTCAGGTCCGCGCCTGCCAGTTGCGCGCGGTTGAAGCGGGCTTCACGTAAATTTGCTCCACTTAGCACGGCTCCGGCCAGGCTTTGCTCCTCCACATAGCAACGGCCCCAGTTGACGCCGGGCGCGGGCGGATCGCTGCAGGCGGCGGAGGCCATATTGACGGTCATGATTGCGGCCAGGCCACATTCTGTCGCCAACCAATAGCGCATCAGGCGGCCGTCTTGCGGTGAATACCGATGCTCGCGCCCACCCTGTCCGGGCGGGGCAAAACCCTGTGCGCTTCCTGCAAGGCAGCCAATTTCGCCTGCACGTCGGCGGGAAACGGGGACGAACGCCGGGTTTCCAGGCTGACATGCATCATCACCTGTTCGGCGGTTGCGGCCAGAAAACCCTCGGTGGCGTGGTGCATATGCATGAAATAATGCACACGCTTGGCATCCCAGTCGAGCAGTTGAAAACTGACCCGGATCGGGTCATTCAGCTTCAATTCCGCCAGATAGGCCACATGATTTTGCAACACAAAGGCGGAATCTCCGGTGCGATTGACATAATCGACGCCGAGATCCAGCAGATCAAACACCTTGTCCAGCGCCTTGTCAAAGGCCAGCACATAAAACGCCACATTCATATGGCCGTTATAATCGATCCATTCGGGCAGCACGGCCTGCCCGGTAATTTCAATGGGTCTGGCCTCGAAAATCATTCCAACACCGTTTTTTTGTGGCTTGAACCGGGGCAGTTTACGCCATCAGCAGGTATTTGGACAAATCCTATGATTAGCCCCTATAATATCCGTAACGATAAAACAGGGAGGGGGCCGCCATGGCGGAACCGGCAAGAAATCAGGACGTGATTGATCTGCTGCGCGCACGCTTTGGCGCACGGCTGTCAACTTCGGCGTCGGTGCGCGAACAGCATGGGCGGGATGAATCCTATCATGCGCCCCAGTCACCCGATGCCGTAGTGTTCGCCAATTCAACAGATGAGGTGGTCGAAATTGTCCGCATTTGTGCTGCCAATGGCGCGCCGGTCATTCCCTTTGGGGCGGGAACCTCGCTGGAAGGCCATGTCGCGGCGTTACATGGCGGGGTGTGTATTGATCTGTCGGGGATGAACAAAATCCTGTCGGTGAATGTGGAAGATGGCGACTGCGTGGTCGAAGCCGGTGTCACCCGCAAGACGCTGAATGAATATATTCGCGACACCGGACTGTTCTTTCCGATCGATCCGGGCGCGGACGCAACGCTTGGCGGCATGGCGGCGACCAGCGCATCGGGCACCAATGCGGTGCGTTATGGCGGCATGCGTGAAAATGTGCTGGGCCTGACTGTCGTGATGGCCGATGGGCGGGTGGTGCGCACCGCGCACCGGGCGCGTAAAAGCTCCAGCGGCTATGATCTGACCCGGCTGTTTGTTGGCTCCGAAGGCACGCTCGGCGTCATTACCGAGGTGGCGGTCAAGCTGCATCCGGTGCCCGAGGCGATCTCGGCCGCGACCTGCCGCTTTCCCGATATATTAAGCGCGGTCAACGCCACCATCGCCACCATTCAATCCGGCCTGCCGGTGGCGCGCATCGAACTGATCGATGAAATTTCGGTGGCGGGCATCAACAAATATTCCAGGCTTGATCTGGTCGAACAGCCGACTTTATTCCTGGAATTTCATGGCACCGAAGCGGGCGTGCGCGAACAGGCGCAGCGCTTTGGCGAAATCGCCACCGAGTATGGCGGCGGGGCCTTTGACTGGGCGACCAAGACCGAAATGCGCAACAAATTATGGGAGGCGCGCCATACCGCCTATTACGCCTCGCTCGCCATGTATCCGGGCAAAAAAGGCATGCCGACGGATGTCTGTGTGCCGATCTCGCGTCTTGCCGAATGTATCGGCGAAACCAAGCGCGATCTGACAGCCAGCGGCATCGAAGCCCCGATCATCGGCCATGTCGGGGACGGCAATTTTCACACGCTGCTGATCTTTGACCCGGATAACGCAGAAGAAGTCGCCCGCTGCAAGGCGTTCAACGAACGCCTGATCCTGCGCGCGCTGGCGATGGACGGCACCTGCACCGGCGAACACGGCATCGGCTCCGGCAAACTCGGCTTTCTGGAGGCCGAACATGGCGAGGCGGTCAGCGTCATGCGCGCCGTCAAACTGGCGCTCGATCCGGGAAATTTGATGAATCCGGGCAAGGTGGTGCGGGTTTAAGGGGATATTCCATGACAGATATGTCCGACGAAGAATGGGCGGAACTGGCAAAAGAAGCAAAAAAGGCACAACGGTCTCACGCAGGCCATTTCGCGTGGGAAACGGATAGGCAGGTCGCTGAAATGGGCGTAGCCCTCCAATTAGCAGATGAACTAGTGGCGGATGGCTTGGGCTTCTTCAATGATTTGCGCCACCCCGGCGTGGGTAACGATCCACCTGATTGCGAGGCAGTCCTCAACAGTGGCGAGATAATAGGCATTGAAATTACTGAACTTGTTCACTCGGCCTCTGCCGCTGCGGCGCGAGCTTGCAAACCATATAATTGGCATGACTGGAGGCAAGAGCTAATACCTAAACTTGACGAGATAATCAGGAAAAAGGACAGGGCAGTTGTTGAGGGTGGGCCATACTCTGAATATGTGCTGTTGATCCATTCAGACGAGCCATGGTTGGAGATAGATCGTATACGTGTGAATCTGGCGGCTCACGTATTCCCTGCTACGAAACTAATTTCACGGGTCTATTTTCTTATTTCGTATGATCCTTCAACGCGACGGTATCCATATTTTCGCCTTAGAATTGAGGGCGCGGAAATCGGATGAACCTTGGTAGGGTAAGAGAAATTTGAAAGTAGAAGCGATGTAAAGTTGCAGTGCTACTTCACCGCCTCGATAATCTCGATCTCGCGCCTGAGCAGATCGTTCACCAGATCGGACAGTTCGACGCCCTTGGCATCCACCTTTGCGGCAAGGTATTTCTCTACCTTCTCGTCGAGATAAACGGGCAGGCGAAATACCGCATCGGGCCGGTAAAACTTGCCGCGCACTCCTTTGGAAAAGTCGTAATGGTCTTTCATCACATCGCCTTCTGTATGAGACGCCAGAGCGTTTACGTGTCTGACTGAATCGGTGAAATTTCTCTGTCACTGCGAGCGAAGCGCGGCAGTCCAGTGCTAAATGGCGCGGCCCTTGTACATTGCTCTGGATCGCCACGCCGCTGCGCGGCTCGCGATGACGATTTCAACGCGCATGAGGGAGGAATTGCTGTTCCATTTCTTCCTGCGTCACGACTTTGCCTTCTCTGGCGGCTTGCAGGGAGCGCTCGAGCTTTTGCCGCACGTAAAGCGTGTGCATGGCGTCATCTAAGGTGGCCTGCTCGGGTAGCTGATCGGCGATCTCATGCACGATTTGTTTGACGCTTGGCATGGGTGTGTTCCTCATTATGTGGACCGGAACGCAGTATTCAAAATATCAATGAAAATGCCGCTAATGACTGACTCATTGAGAACAATCACAAGTATCTATAACATAGACGGAACCGTGATTATTGACAAATTTTCGATAAAACTCTGTACAATATTGCGGAGAAAGAGGGGTTCCAATGCAGACATTCAGTTTCGATCCGGTTGAAATGCCGCCCGCCGCTGCGGAGTTGCGCCGCGAGGTGCGCGATTTTCTGGCGGAGCATAACGCCAAACGCAGCCCGCTCGACCGGGCGCAAAGCTGGAGTGGTTCCGACCCGGAATTCAGCCGCAAAATGGGCGCGCGTGGCTGGATCGGCATGGTGTGGCCGAAAAAATATGGCGGGCAGGAGCGCACCTCGTTTGAACGCTATGTGATGCTGGAGGAAATGCTGGTGGCGGGCGCGCCGGTGGGGGCGCACTGGATCGCCGACCGGCAGAGCGGGCCGTTGCTGCTGCGTTTCGGCACCGAGGAACAGCGCCAGAAATATCTTCCCCCCGTGACGCGCGGCGAAATGTTTTACTGCATCGGCATGTCGGAGCCGGACAGCGGGTCCGATCTGGCCTCGGTGCGCAGCAAGGCGGTGAAGGTGGATGGCGGCTATCTGATTACCGGGCGAAAAATCTGGACCAGCGGCGCGCATACCGCGCATGTAATGATCGGATTGTTTCGCACCGGAAGCAACCCGGATGGCCGCCAGGAAGGGCTGACGCAATTCCTGATCGATCTGCGCGATCCGGACGGGACCGATCTGAAAGCCAAAAACAATATTCTGGTGCGCCCGATCCGCAGCCTGCTGGGCGAACATCATTTCAACGAAGTGGTGTTCGAAGAGACCTTTGTCCCGGATAGCCAGGTGGTCGGCAAGGCGGATAATGGCTGGTCGCAGGTGATGTCCGAACTGGCGTTTGAGCGCAGCGGGCCGGAACGCTATCTGTCCAGCATTCAGCTTGTGCTGGAAATGATCCGCGAACTTTCAAAAAACCCCACCGCGCAGGGCCATGCGGCTGTGGGGCGGCTGATTGCGCATCTCTCAACCCTGCGGCAGATGTCGGTGTCGGTTGCGGCGAAACTGAATGCCGGGCTGGACCCCGCGCTGGAAGGTTCGATCGTCAAGGATCTGGGCGCGGTGTTCGAACAGGAAATTCCCACCATCGCGCAAGCAATTTTCAATGTGGAGCCGCGCATTGGCGATGGCGCCAGCGATCTGGAGCAGGTGATGGGCTATCTGGTGCAGAGCAGCGTTTCCTATTCGATGCGCGGCGGCACACGGGAAATTCTGCGCGGCATTATCGCGCGCGGTCTGGGGCTAAGGTAGGAAATCAAAATGAGTGAAATCAGTACAATGCTGGGCGATACGGTCAACCGTCTGCTCGGCGATCTGGTGAGCGCTGAGTTGCTGGCGGCGGCGGAAGACGGTGTGTGGCCAGTTGCGCTCTGGAAAGCGGTCGAGGAGGCGGGGCTGACCCTGCCGCTGGTGTCGGAAAAACGCGGCGGTGTGGGCTGTTCGTGGCTTGATGCGCGCGTGGTGCTGCATGGCGCGGGACAGCATGCGGCCCCGATTCCGCTGGCGGAAACCATTCTTGCCGGCTGGCTGCTGGACTGTGCGGGGATCGAGCCGCCGCTGGGGCCGATGAGTATTGCCAATGCCGCGCCGGGCGCGCCGCTGCATCTGTATCGCGAATCCGATGGCTGGCGGCTGGACGGCGTGGCCCCGCGTGTGCCCTGGGGCGGCGCTGTGGGACATGTGGTTGTGGTGGCGATGGCCGAAGGCGCGGTGCGTGTGGCGCTGATCGCGCGCGGTGATTATCAGGTGGCGCCGGAACAGAATATGGCGCGCGAACCGCGCGATACGCTGCGCTTTGACCAGACCCCGGTGGCCGCGTGCGATGTGGCGCCGCACCTGCCGGAAAATGCGGTGGAACTGTATGGCGCCCTGATCCGCGCGGTGCAGATCGGCGGCGCGCTGGAACGCGCGCTGGCGGAATCCGTGAAATACGCCAATGACCGGGTCCAGTTCGGCAAACCCATTGGCAAGTTTCAGGCGGTGCAGCAAAATCTGGCCATGCTGGCGGATGAGGTTGCGGCCTGCGGCGCGGCGGGGTCGGCGGCCTGCGCTGCGGTTGATAAATCGCTGCATTCGAATAACGCCGCCGATGTCTGGCTTCGCATCGCCAGCGCCAAGGCGCGCGCGGGCGAGGGGGCAGGCAAGGGGGCCAGCATTGCGCACCAGGCGCATGGCGCATTCGGCTTCACCTATGAACATGTGCTGCATTTCGCCACAAGGCGGTTATGGTCGTGGCGAGCGGAATTTGGAACCGGTGATCAGTGGGCCTGCTATCTGGGCAGGCGCGTGGTCGAAATTGGCGCGGATCAGCTATGGGAAACCCTGACGGCCACGGATTAAACCGTTTTTTGATCATATTGACGCGCATCACACACTCTCATTGTCATTGCCCGGTTTATCCGGGCAATCCAGAATCCCAAACTCACGCATTTGGGTGTCACATGGATTACCCGGATAAAACGGGTAATGACACAGTGGAGGGGTGGAAACGCGTAAATCAGATCAAAAAATGGTCTAAAGACAAGGACAAGGTATCCATATTTCGCTGCTACCAGGCCTGAAAAATTCGGACCAGGTAATTTATATCGCGGGCAAGTTCCGCACGCCCGGTTAATACAAGGCCTTATCGTTTGTCTGGTTGCTTCCCCCTAGCCAACCCCGCATTCCCCGCATAAGCTATCCCCAAAACAAACATAGGGGAGGCGGTCATGGCTGACATCAATGCGACCAGTGAGAAGTTTCTGCGTGGCAAATACGCCATCGTGGGCGTGGGCGAAACGGGTTATGTGCGCGGCTCGGGGCGCACCACGCGCGCGCTGGGAACCGAGGCGGTGCGCAAGGCGATCGAGGATGCGGGGCTGAAACCCGGCGATGTGGACGGGATGCTGTCCTACAGCTTCAATGATTCCACCTTCTCGCCCACCATTGCGGGCGAGCTGGGTATCCGCCCGAATTTCTATATGGATGTGTATGGCGGCGGGTCGAGCACCGAGGCGCTGATCGGCATCGCCATGGGCGTGATCGAGGCGGGCATGTGCAAAACCGTGGTGATCTTTCGCGCCATGAACGGCTATTCCGAAGTGCGCATCGGCGGCACCGGCGGGCGCGGCGCGGTGGCGCCTGTGGGCGGCGAGGGGCTGTTCACCCGCGCCTATGGGCTGATGAGCGCGGGGCAGATGTTCTGCCAGAGCTTCATGCGGCACATGTATGATTACGGCACCACGCCCGAACAGGTGGCGATGGTGAAGGTGATCCATTCCGAACACGCCTCCAACAATCCCAAAGCATTTTACAAAAAACGCCTGACGGTGGAAGATGTGATCAATAGCCGCATGATCGTCAAGCCGCTGCATCTGCTGGATTGCTGCGTTGAAACCGATAATGGCACGGCGATTGTCGTCACCCGGATTGACAGGGCGCGCGACTGCCGCCATGCGCCCGCGGTCATTCAATCCGTGGTCGGACGGTGCTGCAAGCCTAGGCCAGACATGCATTATCAGGCCGGGCCGATTTCCACGGTCGCCGGGCATTACGGCAAGGATATTCTGTGGCCCAACGCCGGCGTTGGCCCCGAAGACATCGACGTGACGGGTTCCTATGACGCCTTCACCTTCACCACCATGTTGCAGCTTGAGGATTACGGATTCTGCAAAAAGGGCGAGGGCGGCGATTATGTGTCGAACGGAACCATGCGGCTGGGCGGCAGGCGGCCCAATAACACCAGCGGCGGCCATCTGTGCGAGGGCTATACGCATGGGGTAAATATGGTGATCGAAAATGTACGGCAATTGCGCCATGACGTGGACGACAGCTGCCCGGTGGGCGCCAACGGCAAACGTCAGCACACATATGATTACCGCGAAGGCGGCTGCCGCCAGGTGAAGAAGGTGGAGGTAACCGCCAATCTGGGCTGGGCCACGCCGGGCCAGGGTTCGGCCATGGTGATGGCGCAGGATAACAGATAAGGGGAGAAAATATTATGTCCGCATCCGTAAGAGGCGAATATCTGGGCATGCCGCTGGTGATCAACGAGCTGGAGCATGATTACCGGGAATTTTTTGGTTACTGCGCCAAACATGATCTGCATCTGCAAAATTGCGATGATTGCAAACTGTTCCGTTACCCGCCCACGACGGCATGCCCGTTTTGCGCCAGCCCGAAGGCCACATGGAAACCGGTAGAGGGCAAGGGCACGCTATATTCCTATGGCGAAATCCATCACGCCATTCAGCCGGTGTTTCGTCAGTATTCCCCCTATCTGCTGCTGCTGGTGGAGCTGGACACGCAAAAGGGCAAGCCAGGCGAATTTGACGGTATCCGCTTCACCGGCAATCTGGCCACTGCGGATGGCGAACTGGCGCCGCCGGAAATGGTGCGCAGCGTTGGCATCGGCACGCGGCTGCGCATCGTGTACAAGGATGCGGGCGAGGGCATTTCCGTGCCCCTGTGGACGATTGATGAAACCGCCACGCAGCCCGCGAAACCCTGGCGTTACGCGATTGAGTAGGGTGGATTAAACCACCTCGCCATTTTTTAGCCACTGGGCGCATTCGCCATCCAGTTCGTGGCGTATAAAAAAAGGGAGGTCCAACAGGGCCTCCCTTTTTCGTTTTACGTTCCCCAACGTTAATTATTCTGGAACAGCGCCAAAATTTGTTGTGGTCGGCTATTGGCTATTTGCAGCGCCTGCGTGCTGAGTTGTTGTTGAATTTGCACCGATTTCAGAAGAGCGCTATCGCGTGTTAAATCCGCATCCACCAGACTGCCGATACCAACCCTAAGTGAGTCCTGGAGTTTGGAGACAAAGCTGGAATGGTTTTCAAGGCGGGACAAGTTACCTCCCATGGTCGCCATGGCGGCGCTCACCGACTGGGAAATTCCGTCCAGAGCCGTGATTTCGGTTTGCGCGGCGGCAAGCGTATTAACATTGCCGAGTATAGCCGTGGTAACAGCCTTGAGATTGATTGCCGGTACGATAATCGACAAGGCGGGATTTGCCGTGGGTTCCGCTAAAATATTGAGATCATCCGTGGCTGGAACGACAGGGTCTTTGTTGAGGATATTTACACCGTCAAACGTTGCGGAATTGATGATAACTGTAACCTGCGATACATATTCCTGATAATCCGAATTAATCAGGGAACGCTGGGCCGGTTGTAACGCGGGGTTGGCCGCCTGCACAGCCTTGGTCTTCATTTCAATAAGCAGATTAGAGATGGTTTTTAAGGCTTCCAGAGATATATCCAGGACATTTATGCCGCGCTGAACACTATGCCCCACAGAATCATAGGCATCCAGATCGGCGCGTTCCTTTTGCGCAACAGCAAAGGATCCCGCATCATCTTTTGCGGTGCGAACCTTTAGACCGCTGGAGACACGGTCCTGAATTTTATCGAGTTCTCTATTCGTCGCATTTAGCTGCTGTAGCGCCACGAGCGCGGAACTATTTGTTTTGATGGAAACGACCATTGGCTTCTCCTGGTTTTCCCGGCTTCCATATTCACGGAACCGTCATTACTATCGAAGGAGAAAGCAACTATTATGCCAATCAAAAATTATCTTCAAGCCTATGATATTGTTACATTATTATATGGTGTGGCAGCGGCGCGCACGGCAACATTTTCCCCATAAGGAAATATAATCTCTATGAAACTTATTGCAGGATAAACGGGCCGGGGCGAAATATCAGGCGTTACGCGCCAGTATCCACGGTCAGGCCGACGATCTGGCGAACCCGCGCAATCTGTGTAAGCATTTCGTCAGTTGGATATTGCCGTATTACTTCACCGGTATTCTCGTCCACGGATCTGAATACATAGCGATCGGTTGCTTCGTCGCGTTCAATCGACAGGCGGGTGTTTGGCGGAGTAATCACCGCAAGCGACGGTACGGATGATTGCACAATCGGCTGTGCGGGGGGGTCCGCGGGCGCCGGCACTGCCGGGGCAGGGGATTCAGACGCCTGCGTCTGAAAACGCGCCGGTCGGGGCGGGGCCCCTGTGTTCACTCCGATGCTGGGTACGACTGCGACACTCATCTGCGTCCTCAATCTACATCAGGCGGAATCCCTAAAAATTTCCGGGCTTACCGCCACTATATAAAAATAAGATGCAGATATTAAAATTTTCTTAACAGCGGAAATTTAATTATTGCTGTATGGCGTGACGGCAAATGGTTTGGGTCCCTCACCCGCCAGGTGCAGCCGCCACATTTCGCAATAGGCGGCGTCCAGATGGCGGGTATAGCGGGCGCTGTTGAATAGCGGAGCGGTTTCTTTCTTTTGCCCTATTTTGCCACGCAGTGCGCGCAGCCGCTCTGGAGTGGTTGCTATGGTAACGGCCAGCTCCTCATATTCCTCAATAGAGTTCACGATGAGTTCCGGCATTTCCAATGCACGCAAAATACTGCCCGCACCGCGCGCTACAAAAGTTTTTCCGGGACAGGTTAGCACAGGAACGCCCATATGCAGCGCGTCACTGGCGGTTGTCAGCGCATTCACTACCAGCGTATCCAGAAACAGATCGGCGTTGCGATGACGCGCCAGATGCTCTGCCTGGGATACTTTTGGCGCGAAAGCCAGACGGGCTGGATCAACGCCGCGCGCCGCGGCCTCGCGACGCAAATTAGTGGCGGTGGTTTCGTCCGGCTTTAGAAGCCATAGAACACTGCCTGGTGTTCGAAGCAAGATGCGCATCCACACATCGAACGCGCCCGGAGTGATCTTGTAGGTCTGATTGAAGCAGCAAAATACAAACGCCCCTTCCGGCAATCCACACTCTGTGCGTGATGGTGTGACATCTGACACCGGCCGGAAACTGTTCGGCTGGTAGGTGTCCGGCAGATAGACCAGACTCTCGGTATAGAATTGCTGCTGGTCTGGCGGCACAACGAAGCTGTCCACCACGGCGTAATCGATGAAATCGACGCCCATAGTGCCCCCGAAGGCCAGATAATTTACCTGAATGGGCGCCGGGCGGTGCGCCAAAATTCCCAGTCTGCTGCCATATGTGTAGCCCTTGCGGTCAATGAGTATATCTATTCCATCCTTATTAATATGATGCGCGGCCTCGTCATCCGTCATGTTCTGTATATCGATAAAATGGTCAACGACTTCCATAAACCGCTGGCGTTCCGGGCTGTTATCGGGTGGTCCATAAGAATAGGCGTAAATTTCGACTTTATCCCGGTCATGTTTTTCCAGTACATCCGTCATAAGATAAGCCATTGGATGCGATCGAAAATCCATGGACACGTAACCGACGCGAATGCGGTTGCCCGAGAGATGTTGATGTGTGAAGTTTTTTGTACCGGTCTGGCTGGCTTGTTTTGTTAATCCAGCGGAGATAGTGGCGCAACCAACCGCGCATGCCAGCTGTTCTGCATTGCCGGGCGCTGTACTCAGACTCTGAAAAATAAAAGGGTCGCTGAAGCCGCGTTTTTCCATCACGGTATCGACGATCCGTTGTGAAAGGGCGTCAATGTTTTCCCAGTCACATAAATACATTTTATTGGTAACCAGATAGCTGAATGTGAGTATTGCCTCTGGCATACAGGCGACAGCTTTCTCAAGCGGCGCTATCGCGTCCGCCCGGCGTCCCAGCATTGTCAGGCTCAGTCCAAGATTATGGTAAACTCCGCCAGATTCAGGGTCAATTTCCAGCGCGGCTTCATATGCCTTAATGGCGGGCAGGAATAAGTTTAGCTTGTGCAGCGCCTGACCCAGTTTGTTATAGGCATCAACATGTTGGGGGTCGAGGTTGATCGTATTCTGAAACCACTTTGCTGCTTCGGTGTATTTTCCCTGTGACAGAAGTATATCACCAGCATTAAAATGTGCGCCTGCGTGATCCGGCTTCAATGCAATGGCCATATGGAATGAGTCTAAAGCGTTTTGTGTATCATTCAAGTCGCGCAGGGCGACACCGATTGCATTATAAGCTTCGGAAAATTTTGGATTATGCGTTAGCGCCTTCTTATAGTTGAGCAAGGCCCCTTCAATGTCATTTTGTTCATGACACGTAAGCCCCTCGCGCATTGTGGCGATGGCCGCGCGTATGTTTTCAGGCTCGCTGGCCTGCACATCCAGTTTTTTCTGTTCACGTTTACGGATATTTTTTCGATTAATGCTCATACGTGACAGATTATATCAGCACTGGTTAATAAATATCGCGGGTGAAGGAAAATAACATAAGAAGCAAATTATTAACCCGATTGGCATAGCGTTATGAAAGCCGTAAGCGTCTGCCCGTGACTGGAGTTAAAAATGCCTCTTAAGCTTTCGTTAAAGCCTGGCGAAAAGTTCGCTATCAACGGCGCAGTTATCATCAATGGTGATCGCCGCGGAACGCTGGTTGTGCAAAATCACGCATCGATACTGCGTGAACGCGATATTCTTCAACCAGAAGAAGTGACGTCACCAGCAAAACACATCTATTTTCCGATTATGATGATGTATCTCGATGAGACCGGGCATCAGGCTTATTACCAGGATTTTGCACGGCGTATGACAGAATTCATGGATGCAGTCAGCAAGCCGGAGGTTTTGTTGCTGTGCGTGGAGATCAGCAGGGAAATAGCCAGTCATCGTTATTATGCAGCACTAAGGCTTTGCGCCCGTTTATTGGAGTTTGAGCAGGAGATTCTGGGCAATGAGCCTGAACGCCTATCAGCGAACGCTTAAGACAACAGAGAACCCCCGCAATACCGAGTACCGTCTGTTTGCGGAGATCACACGGGATTTGCTTGCAGCACAACAGAGGGGTTGCGTGGATACAGGGCTTGTGGAAGCGGTTGATCGCAACCGCAGGCTATGGATTGCGCTGGCGGCGGATTGTGCAGATGACAATAACAAGCTACCCAGGGAAACTCGCGCTGCGATCATCTCATTAAGCATCTGGGTACAAAAATACTCCCGCGAAGTTACCAGATGCGGAGAAGACATCTCAGCCTTGATCGACGTAAACCGGAACATCATGAAGGGCTTAAACCCAGGGGTTTCCGGGGCATAACTCCCTTAACAGGTTGCTGAAAAACCCGGAATTATCAATCTACCATGTTTATGCATGGGCGTGGCCCCGGAGTTTTGCGATTCCAACAACCCTGAGATTCTTCGTTTCGTTCAGGATGACGCGGTGGTGTGCCGATTCAAACAATCACGGAAAGACTTTAAAGCATGATGATTTTAGGTTGAACCGTTTTTTCCATCGCTGTCATTACCCGGCTTGTCCGGGTAATCCATGCTTCACCCAAAGGCCTGAATTTAGGGTTCTGGATTGCCCGGACAAGCCGGGCAATGACAATGAGAGGGTGAAATGTGATCGGACCCAAAATCATCATACTCTAAATATCGGCAAAATTTTCCCTTACCAGAAAGAAATGCCGGGGCATATTTGCCGCCACATCCCCCATTAACGCGCAAATTAACCTTTGTTAGGATTAATAGCGGTTCACCAATTGATAAAAAACACAGGATCAGGCTTAACTTGCCGGGTAGGAAAAGTTGATCCGGCAATATTGGCACGGAGGTTGCGCAGGATTGGGCAGGTCAAAATGACCAGGCAGTAAAATGCTGCCGCTTAATCCAGAATGGAGATCTACCAGAATGACAACCACCATCCATACAAATCCCGGCGCGCTTGTAGCCCAGCAAACCCTGCGCAGTGTAACAACCAGCCTGGACAAGATATCCAAGCAAATCCAGACGGGTTACAAGGTTGCCGACGCCAAGGACGATGCGTCGACCTTTGCGGTGGCCCAGGGCCTGCGCGGCAATATCGCATCGCTTGGCGCAGTGCAACAGAGTCTGAGCGGCGCCGTCGGTCTGTCCGAAGTGGGGCTGGCGGGCGCATCGGCCGTTTCCAACCTGTTCGCGGATATCAAGTCGAAGCTGACCCAGTTGGCCGATACCTCGATCACGTCGACCCAGCGCACAACCTACACCACTGACCTTAAGGACCTTGCCACCCAGGCCAAGGATCTGATCAAGCAGGCCAAGTTCAACGGCACCAACCTGTTGAATAACACCACGGCGGTCAACTTCATCGCCGACGTGGTGGGCACGCAGATCGCGGTGACCGGCGTTGATGTGCTTACCAGCGCGTCTGCATTCAACGCCTCGATCGGCGCCAGCGTGACATCAACCCTGGCGCGGACATTGCTGAATTCCAGCAGCGCTACGCTGGACACATTTGTCACCGCCACCAACAATGCGTTGAGTGGTATTGCCGGTGATCTTCGCGCCATCGAATCGCAGAACAACTTCAGTAAGGCGATTTCCGACGCGACGGAAAAGGGTCTTGGCGCCCTTGTGGATGCGGATCTGGCCAAGGCGAGCAGCAAGTTGCAGGCGTTACAGGCGCAGCAGCAGCTGTCTACCCAGGC